>MDTG01175789.1_pt1 | contig 28673 bp, 26 predicted proteins | sample 811421 | NCBI WGS metagenome assembly MDTG01 (sample SAMN05326645, study PRJNA326480) | marine metagenome | isolation source: seawater | place: Pacific Ocean: South East | collected 2011
GGGGGTGTAGCTCAGCTTGGTTAGAGCGCCTGCCTGTCACGCAGGAGGTCGCGGGTTCGAGTCCCGTCACTCCCGCCACTACTTGATAATGATTTTCATGTAGAAAGTCGTAAATCAACATTTATCAATCAACATAAATGCTTCCTTCTGTCCTGTACTCTTTGAGTATAAATGTTATAAAGAATTATTATTAATATAAGAATCCTCAAGCTACGGTATTGAGGTAGGTATTAATAAAAAATATGATTTATTCTTTCTTAGCAGATTACTTATCTATAGTAATATTTTTATTCATAGCATTGTTTTTAAGTATAGGATTTATCGTTGCTAATTTTTTAGCTTCTCCATCTAATCCAGATCCAGAAAAGTTATCTGCTTATGAATGTGGATTTGAAGCATTCGATGACTCTAGAATGGAGTTTGATGTCCGTTTTTATTTAGTTGCTATTTTATTTATTATATTTGATCTTGAAATTGCATTTCTCTTTCCCTGGGCGATATCATTAGGAAGTTTAGGAGCACTCGGTTTTTGGTCAATGATGATCTTTCTAGGAATTCTAACCATTGGTTTTATATATGAGTGGAAAAAAGGAGCTCTAGAATGGGAATAAAATTTGGCTTCAACGAAGATAAACAAAAAAAAATTCCTGAAGAATTTAAAGATTTAGCAAAAGACTTTGCTGATAAAGGTTTTATAACTACGTCATCAGAAAACTTAATTAATTGGGCTAGGACAGGATCATTACATTGGATGACATTTGGTTTAGCATGTTGTGCAGTTGAAATGATGCAGACATCAATGCCAAGGTACGATTTAGAGAGATTTGGTGCAGCACCAAGAGCTTCACCAAGACAATCCGACGTAATGATTGTAGCTGGAACTCTTACAAATAAAATGGCACCTGCACTCAGAAAAGTTTATGACCAAATGCCTGAACCAAGATACGTGGTATCAATGGGAAGTTGCGCGAATGGTGGTGGATATTATCATTACTCTTATTCAGTGGTTAGAGGTTGTGATAAAATTGTACCAGTAGACATTTACATTCCTGGATGCCCACCCTCTGCTGAAGCTTTATTATATGGAATTTTACAATTACAAAAAAAAATTAGACGTGAAGGAAATTTAAATAGATAGAAAATGATCGACCATTTAAAAAAATTAGAAACATTAATTAACTCAGAACTTGCTAGTAAAATTCATAATTCATCTATTGAAGATGATGAATTAATGATTGAAATAGACGAAAAAGATTTAATTGAGGTAATTCAATTTTTAAAAACTAACGAAAAATGTAAGTTTAGACAACTTATTGATATAGCAGGGGTCGATTATCCAGATGAAGAAAAAAGATTTAGACTTATATACTTATTTTTATCTCATCAATTTAATGAAAGGATTAAAATTTCTATAAATTTTCAGTCGCAACAAGTTATACCTTCAATCACCAAAATTTTTCCGTCAGCGAACTGGATGGAACGAGAGGTTTTTGATATGTATGGTATAAAATTTAAAAACCATCCGGATCTAAGAAGGATACTCACCGATTACGGATTTAAAGGTCATCCTTTAAGAAAAGATTTCCCCTTAACAGGTTTTAACGAAGTTAGATATAGCGAAAAAGAAAAAAAAGTAGTCTATGAACCTGTAAAACTTGAGCAAAATTATAGAAATTTTGATTTTGAAAGTCCTTGGGAAGGTACAAAATATATTAAAGAATTAAAAAAAAAAGAATACGATGGTAAAAAAAACTAAATCATTAAACCTAAATTTTGGACCTCAGCATCCAGCTGCACACGGAGTACTAAGACTCATTTTGCAATTAGACGGAGAGGTAGTTGAAAAAGCAGACCCTCATATAGGATTGCTTCATAGAGGAACCGAAAAACTTATTGAGCAAAAAACTTATACTCAGGCTTTACCTTATTTTGATAGGTTAGATTATGTTGCTCCAATGAACCAAGAACACGCTTTCGCTTTAGCGGCTGAAAAACTATTAAAAATTGAAGTTCCTATAAGAGCAAAGTATATAAGAGTAATCTTTTGTGAAATTGGAAGAATTTTAAGTCACATTTTAAATGTAACTACTCAAGCGCTTGACGTTGGAGCTTTAACGCCATCATTATGGGGATTTGAAGAGAGAGAAACTTTAATGACTTTTTATGAAAGAGCCTCAGGTTCAAGACTTCATGCCAATTATTTTAGGACTGGCGGTGTGCATCAGGATATCCCATTAAAACTAATTGAAGATATAGAAAAATTTTGTCGGTCGTTTCCAAAAATAATAGATGACTTAGAAGGCTTACTTACAGATAATCGTATATTTAAGCAACGTAATGTAGAAATAGGTATAGTTTCAAAACAAGAGGCTCTAGATCATAGTTTTTCAGGTGTAATGTTAAGAGGGTCTGGAGTAGCGTGGGACTTGAGAAAGTCCCAACCATATGAAATTTATAAAGATTTAGATTTTAAAATTCCAGTAGGAAAAAATGGAGACTGTTATGATAGATATCTTTGTCGAATAGAAGAAATGAGAGAAAGTGTAAAAATTATTTTACAATGTATAGAAAAACTTCCTAAAGGCCCTGTAAAATCGATTGATGGCAAGATATCACCTCCTAAAAGAGACGACTTAAAACAATCAATGGAAGCCTTAATTCATCATTTTAAATTATTTACCGAGGGCTATAGAGTGCCAAGTGGTGAAGTTTACACAGCAGTAGAAGCACCTAAGGGAGAATTCGGAGTTTATTTAATTTCTGATGGAACCAATAAACCTTACAGATGTAAAATTAGAGCTCCTGGCTTTTCCCACCTTCAAGCAATGGATTATTTAATTCGTGGGCATATGTTAGCTGATGTTCCCGCAGTTTTAGGTTCGTTAGATATAGTATTTGGAGAGGTGGATAGATGAGTTTAAAAAAAGTTCATGGAGATCAGCCTAAAGAATTTAAATTTTCAAACGAAAATTTAAAAAAAGCTGAAGAAATTTTAAATAGGTACCCTGATGCAAATAAAAAAAGTGCAGTAATGCCTTTTCTATACTTAGCACAAAAACAAAACAGTAATTGGATTCCACTCGCAGCCATGAAGTATATCGCAAATTTTCTGTCAATGCCTTATATTTCCGTTTATGAGGTGGCAACATTTTACACAATGTATAATTTAGCCCCCGTTGGAAAGCATTTTGTTCAAGTGTGTACAACAACTCCTTGTTTAATTCGTGGAGCTGATAAAATTGTAAAACTTTGTAAAGAAAAAATTTCACCCAAAGAAAATGAAATTTCTAAAAATGGGAGCTGTTCTTGGATGGAAGTAGAATGTTTAGGTGCATGCGTAAGTGCTCCTATGATACAAATAAATGACAATTATTACGAAGATCTCGACGAAAAAAGCACTCTAGAAATATTAGACTCACTAATTAAAGATAAGCCTTTAAAACCAGGATCCTATAGGGGACGTAAAAATACTTCACCTGAAAAGAAACAATCAATTAACGGAGAAAAACATGCTTAAACCTGAAAATAAGATTTTTAAAAACCTTTATAATGATCACGGATGGGAAATTGATAGTGCAATCAAAAGAGACGACTGGAAAGATACAAAAAATATAATTTTGAAAGGAAGGGACTGGATTATAAATGAAATAAAGACTTCAGAGCTTCGAGGAAGAGGAGGAGCAGGATTCTCAACCGGATTGAAATGGTCTTTTGCGCCTAAAGAAGTAGGGTCAAGGCCACATTATTTAGTTATAAACGCTGATGAATCTGAACCTGGAACTTGCAAAGATAGGGATATATTGAGATTTGAACCTCAAAAATTAATTGAGGGATGTTTAATCGCAGGCTACGCTGTAAACGCACATGTTTGTTACATTTATATAAGAGGTGAATACTTTAATGAGGGAAAAAGATTACAGGACGCAATCAACCAAGCTTACGAAAAAAATTATCTTGGAAAAAATGCATGTGGTTCTTCATGGGATTTTGATATCCATATACACTATGGAGCTGGCGCTTATATCTGTGGTGAAGAAACAGCATTGTTAGAAAGCATAGAGGGTAATAAAGGGCAACCAAGATTAAAACCTCCTTTCCCTGCCTTGGTTGGTCTTTACGGCTGCCCAACAATTGTAAACAATGTAGAGACCATTGCGGTAGTTCCTACAATTTTAAGAAGAGGGGGTAAATGGTTTGCATCAATGGGAAAACCAAAAAATACCGGCACAAAAATATTCTGTATATCAGGCAACGTTAATTTACCGTGCAATATTGAGGAAGAAATGGGAATTCCATTAAAAGAATTAATTGAAAAACATGCAGGAGGGGTCGTAGGAGGCTGGGAAAATCTGCAAGCCGTGATTCCTGGGGGATCATCAATGCCTTTATTACCAAAATCAATATGTGAAACGATTACAATGGACTTCGACTCTTTGATAGAAAACAAAAGCGGACTAGGTACAGCAGGTATTGTTGTAATAAACAAAGACCAAGATATCGTAGAATGTATGGCAAGAATAGCTAGGTTTTATAAACATGAGAGTTGTGGTCAATGCACTCCTTGCAGAGAAGGAGCAGGATGGATGTGGAGAATACTTGACAGAGTGGTTAAAAGAAAAGCTACTTTTAGTGATATTGACTTATTATCTGATGTTACAAAACAAATTGAAGGTCATACTATTTGCGCATTTGGCGAAGGCTCTGCTTGGCCTGTCCAAGGTTTATTAAAGCACTTCAGAAAAGAGATTGAAAGTCGTTGCAGAGAGGAGCCATTAATTAAAAAAAGAACGAATAATCCTTATTTAGTTGATCAACACTTGTTGGAGAATAAGAATGCCTAAAATTACTATTAACGGCAAAGAAATTGAATTTGAAAAAGGTATGACGGTGCTCCAAGCCTGCGAACTTGCTGATGTAGAAATACCAAGATTCTGTTATCACGAAAAACTATCAATAGCAGGCAATTGTAGAATGTGTTTAGTTGAAATGGAAAAGTCACCAAAACCAATCGCTTCTTGTGCAATGCCAGCAGCTGAAGGAATGAAAATTAAAACTAATACTAATTCTGTTGAAAAAGCAAGGAAGGGTGTGATGGAATTTTTGTTAGCTAATCATCCTTTAGATTGCCCTGTTTGTGATCAAGGAGGTGAATGTGATTTACAAGATCAATCAATGTTTTATGGAGTCGATAAGTCAAGATTCATAGAAAACAAAAGACAAGTTAAAGAAAAATACATGGGCCCTTTAATTAAAACTCAAATGACCAGATGCATTCATTGCACAAGGTGTGTGAGATTTGCCACTGAAGTTGCCGGCGTTCCTGAAATTGGAGCAATAGGTCGTGGGGAAAATATGGAAATCACAACTTATCTTGAAAAAGCCATGGAGTCCGAACTTTCTGCAAATGTTATAGATTTATGCCCAGTAGGAGCTCTTACATCAAAACCTTACGCTTTCGAGGCAAGACCTTGGGAACTTAAAAAAACTGAGAGTATTGATGTTATGGATGCAGTAGGATCACATATTAGAGTTGATACGTACAATTGGGAAGTAAAAAGAATATTACCGCGAATTAATGATAACATCAATGAAGAATGGATTTCTGACAAAACACGCTACTCCTGTGATGGACTTCTTAAGCAAAGGTTGGATATTCCGTATGTAAAAAAAAATAATAAATTGCAAAGATCCAACTGGGATGAAGCTATTTCACTGTTAACAGAAAAAATAAAATCAGTTAAATCAGAAGAAGTAGGTGGTCATATTGGAGATATGATAAGCATGGAAAATGCACTTGCTTTTAAAAAGTTTTTTAAATCTTTAAATAGCACCAATATAGAGTTCAGAGAGAAAGATTTTTATATAAACTCTTCTGAAAAGAGTAACTATTTATTTAATTCTTCAATAAAAGGTGTAGACGAGTCAGATCTAATACTTCTAATTGGTACTAATCCTAGATATGAGGCGACTATGCTTAATGCAAGAATAAGAAAAGCTTATGTTCAAAACCGCGTTCCAATTTACTCGATCGGTGATCCAGGAGATCTAACTTACGAATATACAAATATCGGAAATAGTACCGATAATATTAAAATGATTATTAATAATGAGGGAGAATTTTCAAAAAAGTTACTTTCTTCAAAAAAACCTATTATAATAATTGGAGAGACAGCACTTGAGCTAAAAAGTGGTAAATATATCGTTGAAAAACTTAAAAACCTTTTAACTCAAAATAATTTTATTAAAAAGGAGTGGAATGCTTTTAATATATTATCACAAAATGCTTCTACGGTAGGATTGATAGATTTAAAGGTTTTATCTAATGAAGATGAAGCAAAAAGCTCTTTTTTTGAAAAACTTAAAGATAACAAATTAAAATTTTTGTATCTTTTAGGATCAGATAATTTAGATTTAAAAAAAAACAACGAATTTATAGTTTATCAAGGAAGCCATGGTGACAGAGGAGCCGAGATTGCCGATATTGTTCTTCCTAGTGCAGCATTTACGGAGCAAAATGGTTTGTATGAAAATCTAGAGGGTAGAGTTCAAGAGTGTAAAAAGGCTTCCTATCCTGTAGGAGAAGCGTTAGAGGATTGGAAAATTTTCAATTTGATTTTTAAAAGATTAAACAAAAACGAAAATTTATTTAATTTTGAGTCTTTAAGAAAAGAAGTTTTAAATTTAATTCCAAATTTTTCAAAATTAAATCACTTACCAGTGCGAGAAGAAGGTAAAATTATAAATTCCTCACCTAGTTTTGTAAGCGAAGATGTTAACATTAAAGAATTGGACTATTATTATACGAATTCAATTTCTAGGGCATCTAAAACAATGAGTGAATGTCGTCAAATAAAAAAAGATCAAAAAAAAACTGGAACAGATAACAGATGATTGAATATTTACAAATTTTAGGTCAAGAAATTTACAAGATTGTTTTCTTATTGGTTCCTATACTTGTTTCTGTAGCAATGATTGTTTGGTTAGATAGAAGGGTGTGGGGATTAGTACAAAAAAGAAGGGGACCTAATGTTGTCGGTCCTTTTGGTTTATTTCAGACGTTAGCTGACGCATTAAAGTATATTTTTAAAGAAATCATTATTCCAGCAAGTGCCAATAAAATAGTTTTTATACTCGCGCCAATAGTGACAATGACTTTAGCATTAATTGCTTGGGCTGTAATTCCAATGAGCGAAGATCTAGTTTTATCAGATATTAATGTTGGAATTATATATTTATTCGCAGTTTCTTCACTTGGTGTTTACGGAATAATAATGGGAGGGTGGGCGTCTAATTCTAAATATCCTTTTTTAGGTGCAATTAGATCTGCTGCTCAGATGGTATCCTATGAAGTTTCAATCGGGATAATCATAATTAACGTTCTTTTATGCGTAGGTTCTTTAAATTTAAAAGATATTGTTATAGCACAAAAAGAATTATGGTATGTAATTCCTCTCTTTCCAATGTTTGTCATTTTTTTTATCTCAGCACTTGCTGAAACTAATAGGCCGCCTTTTGATTTACCTGAAGCTGAAGCCGAATTAGTTGCTGGTTATCAAACCGAATATTCAGGCATGATGTATGCAATGTTTTGGCTAGGTGAATATGCGAATATTCTTTTAATGTGTGCTATTGGTTCCATACTTTTTCTTGGTGGCTGGTTACCAATAATGGATGTGTTTCCCTTAAATATTATTCCAGCTCCAATTTGGATGATACTAAAGATACTATTTTTGTTTTTATTATTTGCGCTTATCAAAGCTATAGTGCCAAGATATAGATATGACCAACTCATGCGACTTGGTTGGAAAATATTTTTACCTTTATCATTAATATATCTTGTAATGACAGCGAGTTTTTTATTTTATTTCGATAAACTTCCTAAGGGATCTTTTTAATGGATTTAAGTAGAATTTTAAGAACTATTTTTCTTGTTGAATTTATTTCTGGACTATTTATGGCAATTAAAGAACTTTTCAGAAAATCAAAAACCATTAATTATCCTTTTGAAAAAGGTTCAATAAGCCCACGTATGAGAGGTGAGCATGCGCTTAGAAGATACCCTAATGGAGAAGAGAGGTGTATTGCCTGCAAACTTTGTGAAGCTGTTTGTCCAGCTCAAGCAATTACAATCGAGTCTTCAGAAAGGGCAGATGGAAGCAGAAAAACAACAAGATATGATATTGATATGCTTAAATGTATATATTGCGGATTATGCCAAGAGTCTTGTCCAGTAGATGCTATTGTGCAAGGACCAAATTTTGAGTTTGCAACTGAAACAAGAGAAGAGCTTTATTATAATAAAGAAAAACTTTTAGAAAACGGAGATCGATGGGAGTCGGTACTGTCTAAAAATATTAAATTAGATAAACCCTACAGATAAATGATAATTCATTCAATTTTTTTTTATTTATTTTCAATAATAGCTATTTTTTCCTCTTTAATGGTAATCACATCAAGAAGCACTATTAACTCAGTTTTTTTTTTAATACTGGATTTTATTTCTGTAGGTTGTTTGTTCATAATGGTTGGAGCAGAATTTTTAGGGATGATACTTTTAATAGTATATGTCGGAGCAGTTGCAGTTTTATTTTTATTTGTAGTTATGATGCTAAATGTTGCGGAGCAAAAACAGTCATGGTTTATAGGAAAAAAGTCAACACATATCCCAACAGGTTTAATAGTAAGTGTATTGATTTTGTTGGAGCTACTAGTCGTAGTAGGCGGATGGAAATATAAAGAGGATGTTATGTCAAGTAGCACATTAGTGCTTTCAAATATATCTAATACTCATCAATTAGGAATGGTAATGTACACTGATTATATTCTATATTTTCAGATAGCTGGAATAGTTTTACTTTTATCAATGATTGGAGCTATTCTTCTTACATTTAGGGAGAGAGTAGGCGTTAAAAAACAGAGTTATTTTAATCAAATTTCTAGAAACCCATCAACCGCAGTTGAACTAAAAGACGTGAAGTCAAATGAGGGAGTTAAAATAGATGATTGAAATAGGCTTAGGCCACTATTTATCACTTGGGGCTATAATTTTTTTTCTAGGAGTCATTGGAATTTTTTTAAATAGAAAGAATGTAATAGTAATTTTAATGTCGATAGAATTGATTTTACTTGCAGTAAATATTAATTTAATTTCATTTTCTATTTTTTCAGGTGATATTGTAGGTCAAATTTTTACAATGCTTATTTTAACTGTTGCAGCCGCTGAAGCTGCGATAGGTCTTGCTATTATAGTAGTATTTTACAGAAACAGAGGATCAATAAGAGTAGAAGATATCCATGGCATGAAAGGTTAAATGGAATACGCGATAGTATTTTTACCGTTATTTGGTTCAATAATAGGATATTTAGGGAGATCTATAGCAAAACACTTTGCAGAAATTTCTACAAGTTTTTTTGTAATTGTCTCTGCCATTTTATCCATCATCGTTTTTTGGAACGGTATTCAAAACAATGATTATGGTAATTATATTATTTTTGAATGGATTAGTTCTGGTAACTTTATCGCAAATTGGTCAATAAATATAGATCCCCTTAGCTCTATAATGCTTGTAGTTGTAACTTTTGTATCAGCTTTAGTACATATTTATTCTATAGGTTATATGAGCCATGATCCTTATAAGCCAAGATTTATGTCATATTTATCTCTATTTACCTTTTCCATGCTTGCATTGGTAGTTTCAGATAATTTTTTACAACTCTTTTTTGGATGGGAAGGAGTTGGTTTGTGTTCTTATCTTTTAATAGGCTTTTGGTATAAAAAAGAAACAGCAAATAATGCTGCGATTAAAGCTTTTATAGTTAATAGAATCGGAGATTTTGGCCTAGCGATTGGAATATTTTTAATCTTCTTCTTTTTTGGAACAATCAATTTTCAAGAGACTTTTCAAGCCACTAGTCAATTCGTAGATAAAAATTTAGTTTTTTTTGGTCTCGAGGTAAACTTAATTACTCTAATCTGTATTTTCCTTTTTATTGGTGCAATGGGTAAATCTGCGCAATTTTTACTTCATACTTGGCTTCCCGATGCCATGGAAGGCCCCACTCCGGTTTCAGCTTTAATACACGCAGCAACAATGGTGACAGCAGGTGTTTTTCTTGTTGTCCGATGCTCACCAATGTTTGAATATTCACAAGTTGCATTAAATTTAGTCACTATAGTTGGGATGATAACAGCAGTATTTGCTGCATCAGTTGCGTTAGTGCAAAACGATATTAAAAAGATTGTAGCTTACTCAACTTGCAGTCAGTTAGGATATATGTTTTTCGCTACTGGAATTGGAGCATACCATGTTGCAATGTTTCATTTATTTACCCATGCCTTCTTTAAAGCACTTTTATTTTTAGGAGCAGGTTCGGTAATTCATGCATTTAATGATGAACAAGATATAAGAAATATGGGCGGAGTAAGTAAGAAACTTCCTTACACTTATGTTTTCATGCTTATAGGAACTTTAGCTTTAACTGGATTCCCTTTTTTATCTGGATTTTACTCTAAAGATGCAATTATTGAATTTGCTTATATGAAAAATTCTTCATTAGGAGATTACGCTGCAACAATAGGAATCTTTACTGCATTTTTAACTTCAATTTATTCTTGGAGATTATTTTTTAAAACTTTTCACGGGAACTATAACAATAAAAAAATTGAAATAAATCAAACCCATGAGTCCCCAATAGTAATGTTACTCCCATTATTTTTCCTAGGTGTAGGAGCAATATTTTCAGGATACTTATTTAAAAGCACATTTATAGGACATGACAGCAATGATTTTTGGCAGTCTTCAATCTTTTTTTTGAATAATCTTAAACATGATGCCATTCCACTATGGTTTTTAATGCTTACCCCTATATTGGTTTTAATATCTATACCTATTTCTTTTTATCTGTATGTTTTAAATCCAAAAGTATTAGAAGATTTTAAAAATACTAATAAGCCTTTGTACCATTTTTTGTTGAATAAATGGTATATAGATGAATTTTATGAAAAAGTTTTTGTAGGTCCAGCAAAAAAACTTGGATCATTTTTTTGGAAAAAAGGTGATGTTGGTATTATTGACAAGTTTGGTCCAGATGGTATTTCAAAATTAGTTAAAATTATTTCTAATAAAACTGGAAGGTTTCAGACAGGATTTATTTATGACTACGCTTTTGTGATGTTACTGGGATTATCAATTCTGTTAACTTATTTGATTTTGAATTAAAATGAACTTCCCGATATTATCAACTTTAATTTTTCTACCATTACTAAGTTCCTTTTTTATTTTTTTATCTAAAGACAAAACAAATAATTATAGTGCTATTTATATTTCCTTATTTAGTAGTGTGGCTACATTTTTGCTTTCATTATTTTTATGGTATTCTCTAGATTTAACTACAGCCGAGTTTCAATTTGTAGAGGAAAAATCTTGGATTAATAATTTTATAAAATTCAAATTAGGGATAGATGGAATATCGATTTTATTTATTGTCCTAACTACATTTATTACTCCTATCTGTATAATTTCGTGTATAAATAGCGTTAAGACAAGAGTAAAAGAATTCTTAATAGCAATTCTAATTTTAGAAACATTTATGATCGGTGTTTTCTGCTCACTCGATCTCGTAATTTTCTACTTATTTTTTGAAGCTGGTTTAATTCCAATGTTTATAATAATTGGAGTGTGGGGAGGACCAAAAAGAGTCTACTCAGCTTTTAAATTTTTTCTATTCACTTTACTTGGCTCAGTTTTAATGTTGGTAGCTATTATAGTTATTTATTGGTTAACCGGAACTACTGACATAACCCAAATCTATGAAATAAAAATACCTTCGGAATACCAGAATATTTTGTGGCTTGCTTTTTTAAGCTCTTTCGCAGTCAAAATGCCTATGTGGCCAGTACACACTTGGCTTCCAGATGCTCACGTCGAGGCACCTACAGCTGGATCAGTTATACTTGCTGCAATATTGTTAAAAATGGCTGGATATGGATTTTTAAGATTTTCTATACCTATGTTCCCTTTAGCTTCAGAATTTTTTACGCCCTTAATTTACACTTTAAGTATCATTGCAATTATTTATACCTCTCTCGTTGCGCTAATGCAGGATGATATGAAAAAATTGATTGCTTATTCATCTGTAGCTCACATGGGCTATGTTACATTAGGAATATTCACTTTAACAAAACAAGGAGTCGAAGGCAGCATTTATCAAATGATTAGTCATGGACTAATTTCTGCTGCGTTATTCTTATGTGTGGGAGTAGTTTACGATAGATTACATTCAAGAATGATAAGCACTTATGGAGGTTTAGTAAATTATTTACCAAAATATTCATTTTTATTTATATTATTTGCTTTAGCTGCACTTGGATTACCTGGAACATCGGGTTTCTTAGGAGAATTTTTAGTTTTAACAGGTGCTTTTCAAAAAAGTTACTTAGCTGCAATGCTAGCGACTTTTGGGGTCGTTCTAGGGGCAGCTTATATGTTATGGTTGACAAAAAGAGTAATTTTTGGCGCTACAAATAATTCAGAAATTAAAAGTTTGAAAGATGTAAATAAACCTGAATTTATAATGTTAGTAACTTTGGCCTTTTTTGTAATCTTTTTTGGTTTTTACCCCCTACCTTTAATGGAAACCTTCAGCGTTTCTGTTAATAGTTTGATCGATAACTATCAAAGTGCATTAATTAACAATTAAATATGATTAGTAACTTAAATATAATGCTTCCTGAAATTTTCCTATCTTTATCGATTTTTACTATTCTTTTATTAGGTGTTTTTATAAAAAAAAGCTTTAATTTAATATTTAATCTCACATCATTGATCATACTTGCAACGATTTCAATAATAATCACAAGCCCAAAAGATGAGGTAAAAATATTTTTAGATAGCTTTACTAGAGATGCTTTTTCGAATTATTTTAAGGTCTTAATACTTTTATCATCATTTTTTGTCCTTAATTCATCTAAAAATTTTATTATAGATAACAAATTAGATAAATTTGAATATCCAATTATAATTCTGTTATCTATTTTAGGTATGTTTTTCATGGTGAGTTCTAATGATATAATACTTTTCTATTTAGGATTGGAATTACAGTCTTTATCACTTTATATACTAGCATCAATTGATAGAGATAATTTAAGATCTACAGAATCCGGGATAAAATATTTTGTCTTGAGCGCCCTCTCTTCAGGGTTGTTGTTATACGGGTGTTCATTACTTTATGGATTCACAGGTTCTACAAATTTTGATCAAATAGCTAATCAATTAAACCAAGATAATACAGGCGCAGTGTTTGCGATGGTTTTCATATTAGTAGGCTTAGCATTCAAAGTTTCTGCAGTTCCTTTTCATATGTGGACTCCAGATGTATATGAGGGCGCACCAACATCAATAACAAGTTATTTTGCTGTTGTACCAAAGGTTGCAGGCCTAGCTTTATTAATAAAATTTATGTTTATTCCGTTTTCTAATATTTTGCTAGAATGGCAAACCATCATAATTTTTATTTCTATAGCTTCTATGATTTTGGGTGCAGTAGCCGCTATGGTTCAAAAAAATTTGAAAAGACTTTTAGCTTATAGCTCAATTGGCCATATTGGATATGCGTTAGCAGGTGTTGCTACAGGAGTTATTTCTGGATATCAAAGTGCTATAATTTATATTTCGATTTATATAATTATGAACATAGGAGCATTTTCATGCCTATATTTATTAAAAAAAGATGGTCAATATAAAGAGAGTATCTCCGATTTATCAGGAATTTCAAAAAAGCATCCTATTCTAGCAATTTCATTTTTAATTATATTATTTTCTTTGGCCGGAGTACCGCCTTTAGGGGGATTTTTTGCAAAATTTTATATATTTGTAGCGGTATTAGAGCAAAATATGTATGCATTAGCAATAATTGGGCTATTAACAACTGTAATGTCAGCATTTTATTATTTAAAAATTATAAAAACTATATATTTTGATGATAGCTTAAATACGTTCGAGTCAGTAAAAAATAAAAAAGCTCAAATCTCAATATTTATTAGTTGTACTATCTTAACAACTTTTTTCTTATATCCGTCTATTTTAAACAATATTGTAGGCTCATTATTTATAAACTAATGAAGATTAGATTAATCAGATATAAAAGTGTTAAAAGCACGAACGATATTGCGATTAAATTAATAAAAAAAAAAAAATTTAATCCTGTATTAATTTCATCAGAAAATCAGTCAAGGGGTAGAGGCACTATGGGAAAGAAATGGATTTCACTAAAAGGAAACCTATTTTTATCGATTTATTTTGAAATTAACCAAAAAAGAATAAATTTTAAACAATTTGCAGTCATTAATGCTTTAGTTTTACGAAGTGAAATCTCAAAATTTATAGAAAAAAAAATTAAAATTAAGTGGCCGAATGATTTATTATTCGATAAAAAAAAGATTTGCGGAATTTTACAGGAAATAATTTATTTAAACCAAAAAAATTTTATAGTGATTGGCATAGGATTGAATACAAACAGCGCTCCGAATAACAAAAGCTTTTTATCTACCTCATTAAAAAATATAACAGATAGAAGAGTTGATAATAATAAGATTTTACAGCGTATAAAAAATAGATATGAAAAACTTTTAAAAGAGATTAAAGAATTATCTTTTTTAGAATTAAAAAAAAATATAAGTAATTAAATGAACTATATTGTTGGTGATATCGGAAATACTTCTACTAGAATTTGTTTACTAAATAAAAATTTTATCATAAAAAAATCTTTTATTATTGAAACTAAAAATATATTTAAAAAAGATTATTTTAATAAAAGAATTAGCAAACTTTTGAACAGAAAAATTAATAGAAATATTTTGATTTCTTCTGTAGTTCCTTTAGGACTCAAACAAATTAAAAAAATTTTAAAAAAATCAGGGTTTAAAGTATTTGAAGTAAAGGATTTGCAAATAAAAAAAATAATTAAATTAAATATCAAAAAATTTAACCAGATAGGCTCTGACAGAATAGTAAATGCAATAGGAGGGAAAAAATTTAAAAATTGTTTAATTATTGATTTTGGTACGGCGACAACTTTTGACATAGTAAAAAATGGAATATATGAGGGTGGTGTAATTGCACCAGGAGTAAAATTATCAATGATGAATTTAAGTAGTTCAACCGCCTTATTGCCAATGTTTAGCTTAAAAAATACAACAAAGAATTTTGGAAAAGATACTAAAGAAGCCTTAAATGCCGGTTTTATTTGGGGTTATGAGGGTTTAATAAATAATATAATCAATAAAATTACTTCTAAATGGAAAATGAAATATGTAATTATTCTTACTGGAGGGTATGCAAACTTTTTTAAAAAGATAATAAAAAAAAAAAACTTTTGTAGATCAAAATATTACAATCAAAGGTATTTCAAAAGTCTACAAGGAATTATTATGAGTAAAGCAGAATTAATATTTTGTCCTCTGGGAGGATCAGGAGAAATTGGCGGTAACATGAATTTGTACGCTTACGGCAGTGAGGATAATCAAAAATGGATAATAGTTGACATGGGTGTTTCTTTTGCCGATGACTCTGTTCCTGGTGTAGATTTAATAATGCCGGATGCAGGCTTTATAATAGACAAAAAAGATGACTTACTCGGTATAATTTTAACTCACGCTCATGAAGATCACATAGGTGCGGTTGTTCATATTTGGCCTTATTTAAAATGTAAAATTTATGCAACGCCTTTTACCTCAGCATTAATTTACGAAAAATTTAAAGAAAAAAAAATTGATATTTCCTCTTATCTTCAAGTAGTTCAGCTAAATAGCAAAATTAAACTAGGTGATTTTGAAATTGATTTTGTAACACTAACACATTCAATTTTAGAGCCCAATGGATTAAGTATAAAAACGCCACTTGGAACAGTCTTACATACAGGAGATTGGAAAATTGACCCTAATCCATTAATTGGAGGTCAAATAGATGAAAAAAAACTAAAGTCTATCGGTAATAAAGGTGTGTCAGCAATGATATGCGACTCTACCAATATATTTAGTCCTGGGCGTGCAGGATCGGAGTCAGATGTTAGAGACAGCTTATTAAGAATTATGGAATTAAAAACGAATAGAATTTTAGTAACATCTTTTGCATCTAACGTAGCTAGAATGGAGACAATTTTTTATTGTGCAAAAAAAACAGGTAGAAATATTTGTTTAGTCGGACGTTCAATGCAAAGAATTTATAGAGCTGCAAGAAAATGTGGATATCTACAAGGACTTATCGAACCTCTCGAACCAAGAGATGCAAAAAAAGTTGCCAAAAATAAAATCTTATATTTAGCAACTGGTAGTCAAGGTGAACCGATGGGAGCTATGAATAGAATAGTCAATGGTATTCATCCAGATGTTCTTTTAGAGACAGGCGATTGTGTAATTTTTTCATCTAAAATTATACCTGGCAATGAAAAAAAATTGTATCATCTACAAAATTTAATAGTGAAGAATAAAATGGAGATGATAAGTGAAGAAAACGCTTTTGTTCATGTTTCAGGACATCCTAACAGAGATGATCTGAAAGATATGTATAATTGGGTAAAACCTGAGTGTGTTATTCCTGTACACGGAGAACATCGACACATGGCAGAACACGTATCATTTGCTAATGAAATGCAAGTTCCTAAAACTTTATTAATTGAAAATGGAGACATTATAAAAATTTTACCAGGGGAAAAACCACAAATTATCGATAAAGCACCATCTGGAAAAGTTTATTTAGATGGGTATATAAATGTAGAAATAGATTCACAGTCTATTAAAGATAGAAAAAATCTATCTATTAACGGTTACCTAGAAATAACTTTGATAGTTAGTAATAATGGAAATATAAAAAAACCAGTAATTTCTTACAAAGGAATTCCAGAAAGAGAGGAAAACGACTCATTTATTTTCGATATCGAGGATGAAATTTTTAATATTTGTCGAACATTTTCAATGGACAATAAAAAACAACAACAAAACTTGATTGAAACCATAAAACAAAATTGTAGGAGAATCGTCAGAGAAAAAACAGGAAAAAAACCTTTTACGAATATTAATATTACAAGAATATAATGGGGATAACCGGCTCTTTAATTGTTTATGTAATGATATGGTGGATAGTTTTTTTCTCTATCTTACCTGTTGGAATTAAGTCAAATAAAGAAGCTTTTAGGGAAAAACTAGAAGGAATAGATCCGGGAGCTCCAAAAAATCCAAATATTTTAAAAAAGTTTTTAATTACTACTATAATTACTTCTATAATTTTTGTAGTGATATATTATCTAGTTAAAATTGATTTATTAAATTTAAGAGAATTATTACAATAATGCTTCTTTCAAAATTATTTATTCCTATTACGAAAGACCTGCCAGCAGAAGCGAAAATAAAGTCCCACCAGCTAATGCTTAGAACAGGTATGATTAAACAATCCTCAGCTGGAATATACTCCTGGCTACCACTTGGTTTTAAAGTGATGAAAAAGATAGAACAAATTGTACGAGAGGAACAAAATTCTATCGGAGCCCAAGAAATGTTAATGCCGACAATTCAATCATCGGAAATATGGAAGGAGAGCGGAAGATATGAAGACTACGGCGAAGAGATGCTAAGGATCAAAGATCGGCAAGGGAGAGAAATGCTTTATGGCCCAACAAATGAAGAATTGATTACTGATGTATTTAGATCAAGCGTCAAATCTTACAAAATGCTTCCGCAACTTCTATATCACATACAGTGGAAATTCAGAGATGAAATAAGACCAAGATTTGGAGTAATGAGATGTAAAGAATTTTATATGAAAGATGCATACTCTTTTGACATATCAGATGAAGAAGCAAAAAAATCTTACAATAAAATGTTTTTTTCGTATTTAAAAACATTTAGTAGGTTAGGCTTAAAAGCTATTCCAATGTCAGCAGACACAGGACCAATCGGCGGAGATCTTTCCCATGAATTCATAATTTTAGCAGATACAGGAGAGAGTAAAATTTACGCTGATAAAAATATATTTGAAATAGATTTGAATCAGTATGAATTTAATAACCCTTCTCTTCAAAAAATGCGTGAGGATTTTACTAAAATTTACGCAGTAACAGATGAAAAATATAATGAGTCTGATTTCAATAAATTTGTAAAAAAGGAAAATCAAATGGTGACGAAGGGAATTGAAGTGGGTCATATTTTTTATTTTAGTGATAAATACTCGCAACCAATGAATTGTTTAATAGATGATAAAAATGGAAAAAAAACTTCCGTAAAAATGGGATCTTACGGGATAGGTGTTTCAAGGTTAGTTGGCGCAACTATTGAAGCCAATTATATCAATAATGTAATGAAATGGCCAAAAACAATCTCACCTTTTGATGTAGTAATAATTCCAAGCATTAGTAAAAATAACAAAGAAAACTTACAAAAAGCTGAAAAAATTTACCAAGATTTAAAAAATCAAAATATTGACGTATTGTTAGATGATGTTGATGAGAATATGTCTAATAAATTTAAAAAACATGACTTAATTGGTATCCCTTATCAAATAATTATCGGCTCAAAATCTGAGGGAAATAATTTAGAATTTAAAGAATTAAATTCTAAAAGTGAAATATTAAGTCTAGAAAAAATTAAAACAAAACTAAAAAGTTAAAATATTGTTTACTAGAGCTGAGAGACTTATTTCATTAAGAAATCTAAAACCTAAAAAAAAAGAAGGTTTTTTAAAAATAATTTCAATATTTTCTTTCTTAGGTATTATGCTAGGTGTTGCAGTCTTAATTATTGTGATGTCTGTAATGAATGGTTTTAAAACAGATTTAACAAATAAAATTTTAGGACTAAATCCACATGTAGTAATTCAACCTAATAGTTACGAAATAGATGATAATTTCATTCAAAAATTAAAAAAAAATTTTCAAGAAATTGATCTAAGTAAATCATATGCAGGCGAGGGGATTATTATAGGCAATGACAACGCAAAAGGAGTTATCTTAAAAGGCGTGAATGTAAATGAAAAAAAAACAAAGGAATTTTTTACAAATTTTATTTCTCAAGGCTACATTCAAAATTTTAAATCAAATAATGTTTTTATTGGTTCTGAGCTTGCATTTAATTTAAATTTAAAAGTTGGAGATACGATAAATTTAATGTCATCTGCTTTTGTTGCAACCCCATTAGGTAGTTTACCAAAACAGGAAAGCTTTAAAGTAGCAGGAGTTTTTACAACTAATTTTTTAGAATTTGATCAAAACATAGTTTTTTTAAATATTGATGACGCTTTATCAATTTTCGATAAAGAAAACAAAGATCAGAATATCGAGATTTATTTGGATAACCCTTTAGAAGCAAATTCTTATAAAGAAAAAATTCAAAAGATTAATAAAAATTATTTTATATATACATGGTCAGATTTAAATAAGTCACTTTTCAGTGCTTTGAAGGTTGAGAGAAATGTAATGTTTATAATACTCTCATTAATAGTAGTTGTTGCAGCCTTTAATATAATATCTGGATTAACAATATTAATTAAAAATAAGACAAAAGAGATTGCGATTTTAAAAACTTTAGGTTTAAGCAACAAATCAATTAAGAAATCATTTTTTTTAACTGGTTTAACAATTGGTTTTTTTGCAACTATAAGCGGAGTATTTTTAGGTATTATATTTTCAATAAACATTGAAAAGTTAAGGATATTTTTATCAACTGTATTTAATTTAGAAATTTTTCCAGCAGATATATATTTTTTAGATAAATTACCAAGTGAAATTAACTTAAACTCAATTTTAATTATTACAATCATCTCACTATTAATTTCAGCCGCTGCATCGTATTTGCCGGCAATGCGAATTTCTAAAATGAGTACATTTAGGGCACTAAGGTATGAGTAAAATTTTATTAGAGACAACAAACTTAAAAAAAAGTTATGCGCATACAAATGGCTATATTACTTTATTTCAAAATTTGAATTTGAAAATCAAAGAGGGAGAGCTAGTTGCTCTTGTTGGTCCGTCAGGTTCGGGAAAATCATCGTTGCTACATCTATTAGCTTTGCTTGATGATCCAACACAAGGTAAAATAATAATTGATAAGCAAGAAACTAAAAGTTTATCTTCAGATCAAAAAGATAATTTAAGAAGAAGAAGTATCTCAATAATTTTTCAAGATAATAATTTATTAACAGATTTTACTGCTATTGAGAATATAATGATGCCATTAATAATTAAAAAAGAAAATGAAAAAGAAATACTTAAAAAAGCGGAAAAAATTCTAAGGGAAGTAAAAATTATTAATAGAGCCAATCATTTTCCTAACGAGCTATCGGGAGGAGAACAACAAAGAGTAGCAATTGCTAGGGCATTAATAGCTGAAACAAAATTAATTTTAGCCGATGAGCCTACTGGTAATTTAGATTATAAAACATCCAAAGAAATATTTTCACTTTTTTTAAAATTAAAAAAACTTAAAAAAACAATTATCTTTGCAACTCATAATAGAGAACTTGCTAACAGGGCCGATTACAAGTTGTTTATTTCTGATGGTAATATAAAACGTGTTAATGCGAGCAAATGAGAGAAATTTCAACAACATAAAAATCCATACTCAATATTCCATCTGTGAAGGTGCAATAAAAATTGATGACCTTGCGGAATATTGTAAAACCAATAAAATAAAATCCTTAGGTCTGACAGATAATTACAATTTGTGTGGAGCACTAGAATTTTCAGAAAAATTGTCTAAAGTTGGAACACAGCCAATTATTGGTACACAAATAAATCTTCTAGCAAATAATACTATTGGTAAAATCACTTTATATGCTCAAAGTGAGACTGGATATAAAAACCTCACAAAATTATCATCTTTGAGTTATCTAAATAGCGATCAAACAAAAGACCCATCGTGTGAAATTCAAGATTTAATAGATAATAATACTGATTTGATTCTTCTTACTGGAAATTATAGAGATTTTTTTGGAAAACTTTATTTCTCAAATAAAATCAAAAATTTTAACGAAACAATAGTATTATTAAAAAAATATTTTAAAGACAGGTTTTACTTTGAAATCCAAAGACATGGAGAAAATGAAGAAAAAAATTTTGAGAATTTTCTTCTTGAAAAGTCTAAAATTTTAGAAATCCCCTTAATAGCTAGCCAAGAAGTTTTTTACCTTAATTCTGAAATGTATGAGGCACACGATACATTAGTATGCATTGGGACAAAAAACTTTGTTGATGATAAAAATAGATTGAAATTAAGTGATCAGCACTATCTTAAAAAAAATGAAGAATTAGTCAAGTTATACTCTGATATCCCTGAGGCATTAGAAAATAATTTTAATTTTCATTTACGTTTCAATTTTAAACCTAAAAAATCTAAACCTATTTTGCCATCAATAGCCAACGATCAAAATACTTCTCCAGAAAATGAGCTAATAAAAGAAGCCAAAAAAGGTTTGGAATATAGATTAATGAATAATATTTTAAAAAAAAATCCTCCTAATAATGAGGAAAAAATGAGAAAGATTTATCAAGAAAGATTAAAACACGAAATCAATATTATCAATTCCATGAATTACGCAAGTTATTTTTTGATTGTTTCAGATTATATTAAGTGGGCTAAAAATAACTCAATACCAGTAGGTCCCGGAAGAGGTTCCGGAGCTGGATCTTTAGTTGCATACAGTTTGGATATTACAGATCTTGATCCTATAGAGTATGACTTAATTTTTGAAAGGTTTTTAAATCCTGACAGAATTTCTATGCCAGATTTCGATATTGATTTTTGTGAAGAAAAAAGAGATCGAGTTTTTGAATATTTAAAAGATAAATACAAAGACGGGGTAGCCCACATAATAACTTTTGGAAAACTCAAAGCACGAATGGCTTTAAGAGACGTCGGAAGAGTCCTCGGTTTACCTTACGGTCATGTTGATAGAATTTGTAAGATGGTGCCATTTGATCCGTCTAGACCGCTAACTCTGCAGGAATCGATTGATAGGGAGCCAAGATTTAAACAGGAGGTAAACAATAATCCAAAAGTTAAAAAGTTACTTGAATTATCCTTAAAACTAGAGGGGCTGAATAGAAATATGGCAACTCATGCTGCTGGAGTCGTAATTGCTGGTGAAAAATTAGCTGAACAATTTCCACTTTATGTTGACCACGGTTCGAATTTGATTTTGCCGTCTACACAATATGATATGTATTCGTCTGAGAATGCAGGTTTAGTGAAATTTGATTTACTAGGTCTTAAAACTTTAACAGTTATTGACAAAACATTAAAAAGATTAAAAGCAAAAAAAATAATTCTTAATATTAATAAAATAAGTCAAAATGACGAAAAAGTTTTCTCCCTTTTATCAACAGGTGAAACAACTGGTTTATTTCAGTTAGAAAGCGCTGGGATGAGAGAGGCCATTAAACAAATGAAACCAAATAAATTTGATGACATAATAGCATTAGTTGCTCTTTATCGGCCAGGTCCAATGAGCAATATACCCATTTATAATGATTGTAAAAATAATAAAAAAGAACCTGATTATATTCATCCAACTTTGAAAGAAATTTTAAAATCTACTTACGGCATTATTATTTATCAAGAACAAGTAATGCAAATTGCACAGACTTTAGCTGGTTTTACTGCTGGTGAGGCAGATATTTTAAGAAGAGCTATGGGGAAAAAAAAGAAGGCAGAACTAGATAAACAAAAAGAAAGATTTATTAATGGTGCTATTAAAAATGGGATTGCTAAAGATGTCGCAAATTTTGTTTTTACAAAAATAGAGCCATTCGCCCAGTACGGTTTTAATAAAAGTCACGCGGCAGCTTACGCTTTAATAGCTTATCAAACTGCATATCTTAAAACATATTATAAAGAAGATTTTATTGCGGCTACAATGTCCACCGAATTAACAAATACTTCGAAACTTAGAGAGTTTGTAGAAGAGCTGAAGAGATTAAAAGTAGATATTATAAGACCTTCTATCAACAGATGCTTTGCAGAGTTCAAAGCTATTGATGGAAAAATTTTTTATGGTTTAGGCGCAATAAAAAATGTTGGGTTTGAAGCTATATCCAATATCGTAAAAGATAGAGAAAAGAATGGAAAATTTGTGTCGTTTTCAGATTTTATTTCAAGAGTAGACTCAAAAGATGTAAACAAATTACAATTAGAAGGGCTTACTAAGGCAGGAGTTTTTGATGAGTTTGAAAAAGATAGAAGTAAAATTTTTAGTTCAATACCAAAAATAATTCAACAAATTAAAAATAAAAATGAGGAAAAAAATAATAATCAAACTAGTCTCTTTAGTAATAGCGAAAACTCCAATGATGATTTTCAATTTTTAAAATCCACTCCTTGGAAACAGAAAGAACTTTTAGCAGAGGAATTTAATTCATTAGGATTTTATATTTCAGATCACCCTTTAAATGAGTATGAGGATATTTTTAATCACCTTGAAATTAATTCATACCAAAAATTTTATGAAAACAATTTAAATGAAGGTTTAGTAGCTGGAACAATAATGTCAATTCAAGAAAAAAAGAGCGCAAAAGGAATACCTTATGCTATAGTTAAGTTTAGTGATAGAATATGTGAATTTGAATTATTTTTATTTTCAGAAATATTAATTAATAATAGAGAAAAATTAAAAGAGTCTGAGTCTTTTGTTTTAACATTACAAAAAGATAAGTTTACAAATGATGGAACTAAAAAGAGAATTAATGTAAGAAAAGTTCTAAGTTTAGATGAAGTAATTAACAAACCTTATTCGAGAGTTACTATTGAACTTAAAGAAAATTTTAAAATTGAAGAAATAAAAGATATTTTATCCTCACAAGGAGAAACAGAAGTTAATTTAATTATCAATAACCAGAATAAAAAGGCAAATTATGCTCTTAAAAATAATAGAAAATTTGATTTAAAGCACCTAAAAGCCCTAAAATCAAAGAATTACGTGGCAAAAATTATTGTTTAGAGAGTTGATTTTTTAAACTAGTTGTATATATCAATTATTAATTTCGCACACAGTTAAAAGGGCATGGCCCTCCCGGTCCACAAATGTGGAGTTACTGTGGTGGATTAACCGGAAAATATGAACGTACCAAAAGTAGACATAAAACAATTATTAGAAGCCGGAGTGCATCTGGGTCATAAAACACTTAGATGGAACCCAAAAATGAAAAAATATATTTTTGGTGAAAAAAACTCCATACATATTATTGATTTGACTCAAACAGTTGAATTTTTAAGAAACGCTTTATCACAGGTTCATAAAGTAATTTCAGCAGGCGGTAAGTTATTAATCGTTTCAACAAAAAAGCAAGCTTCAGAACAAGTTAGTGATCTAGCGAAAGAAACGGGCCAGTACTTTGTAAATTTTAGATGGTTAGGTGGAATGTTAACCAACTGGAATACTATTCAAAATTCAATTAAAAGATTAAAAAAGTTAGATGACCAACTTTCAAAAGAAAATGTTGGTTTTACAAAAAAAGAAATTTTAAAATTTGGTAAAGAAAGAGAAAAGTTACAACGATCACTAGGTGGAATTTCTGATATGAAAAAAACACCTGATCTCATATTTATCATTGATACTAACATCGAGTCATTGGCAGTCGCAGAGGCTAAAAAATTAGGCATACCTATTATTGCAGTTTTAGATACAAATTCAGATCCTACAGGAATTGATTTTCCAATTCCAGGAAACGATGATGCAAGAAGATCTATAAATCTTTATTGTGAATTATTGAAATCAACGATCAAAGATGCGGAAAAGTTTATTAAGGATGCTGCTAATAAAGAAGAAAATATATCAAAGTCTAAAGAAAAAAAAAATTAATTCTTAATTAATATTTAATGTCAAAAAAAGATTTACTAGATAGTATAAAAAAGCTTAGAGAGCTAACTGGTGTTGGTTTTAAAGACTGTAAAATTGCTTTAGAAGAAACTGGTGGTGATTTAGAGAAATCAATTGAGTTTCTAAGGAAAAAAGGAATAGCTAAAGCGTCAAAAAAAATGAGCAGAACAGCATCAGAAGGTTTGGTTTTAGTTAAAGAAGAAAGCGGGAAAATTTCAATTATTGAAATCAACAGCGAAACAGATTTTGTAGCAAAAAATGAAGATTTTATAAATTTTTGTAAAGAACTTTCTGAATTAAATTTTATTTCAAAAGGCAATTTAGAAAATTTAACTAACTCAAAAATGAATAATGGTTCATCTGTGAAAGATAACTTAGTTAATCTAATAGCTAAAATTGGAGAAAAGATAACAATAAGAAGAACAAATTTTTTCGATAATACTAAAGGAAAAAATTTTTTTTATGTGCATTCAGCAATTGAAAAAAATATTGGTAAAATAATTTCAATAGTCAAAATAGATGGAATAATTAAAGGAAAAAACGATGATTTTGGAACAAAATTGGCAATGCATATTGCTGCGTCCAACCCTCTTTCTATAGACAAGGATGGTATAGATAAAAAAATAGTTGATAAAGAGCTAGAAATAATTAAAGCAGAAATAATTAATTCAGGTAAGCCGCAAGAAATGGTAGATAAAATTTCAAAAGGAAAAATATCAAAATTTTTAAATGACAACTCTTTGTTAAATCAAATCTGGATAATGGATCCTAAAAAAAAGGTTTCAGATGTTATGAAAGAAAACTCCAAAGAAAATCAAATAAATATTCTAGATTTTGTAAAATATAAAGTTGGAGAAGGAATTTAAATGAGTAGTGAATTCAGCGAAAAAAGTTTTTCAACTAAAATGGATAAAAGCATTCAATCCTTCAAAAAAGATATTTCAACTTTAAGAACTGGAAGAGCAAATACAAGTATGCTTGACACTATTAAGGTCGATGTTTACGGCCAATTAATGCCTATAGAGCAGTTAGCCACAATAAGTGTTCCAGAAGCCCGGTTAATATCGATACAAGTTTGGGATAAGGCTAATACTACATTGATAGACTCAGCAATTCAAAAATCAGAGCTAGGTATTAACCCTCAGATCGATGGACAAATAATTAGATTAAGAATTCCTGACCTTACCGAAGAAAGACGTAAAGACTTAATTAAAATTTTAAAAAATATGGGAGAGAAAGCTAAAATCTCTATTCGAAATATTAGAAGAGAGGCAAATGAAGAATTAAAAAAAAAATTAAAAGATAAAGCTATCTCAGAAGACAACAACAAAAACTATGAAAAAATTATTCAAAAATTAACTGACTTAAATATCGACAATATTGAAAAAATTTTAACAGAGAAAGAGAAAGAGATTAGTCAAATATGAACATACTCAACCATATTGCCTTTATTATGGATGGCAATGGAAGGTGGGGGGTCAAGAAGCATAAAGGGAGAAATTTTGGACATTTAAAAGGAGTTGAAACTGTAAAGAAAATTGTTACTAGTTCGATTAAGTTTAAAATACCAATGGTAACTTTTTATGTATTTTCATCTGAGAACTGGAAAAGACCTAATAGTGAAATAAATTTTTTATTTAAACTCATTAAAAATTATTTCTCAAAAGAAATCAAAAGTGTTATTTCACAGGGTATTAGAATTAATATAATTGGAGATATAAACAAATTATCACCTAATTTAAAAAATACACTTTCACAATCTATATCTTTAACTAAAAAAAACAAAAGAATCACTGTTAACCTCGCAATTAATTATGGCTCAAAAAATGAAATTTTGAGAGCAATTAAAAAAATTAAAAAAAAAATTAATATTAGAAATTTAGAGAAAAACTTATATACCAAAAGCATGCCAAACCCTGACATACTTATAAGAACTGGAGGTTATCAAAGATTGAGTAATTTTATGTTATGGCAATTAGCTTACACGGAATTATTTTTTTTAAAAAAATTATGGCCAGATTTTAATCATAATGATCTTAAAAAAATAATAATTAAATACAAAAAAAGTAAAAGAAATTATGGTGCTATTTAATGAAAAAAAACTTACATAATAGAATAACAACTTCTATAATTTTGATAGCATTTCTTATAATAACTTTCTTTTCAAAAATATTCTTAGTATCTACACTTTTGATTTTTAGTATTTTATCAATAATAGAATTTTTTAATATTTCAAAGAAAATTTTTAAAGAGAACCATATTGGAATTATAATTAACGTATTATTCATTTTTTACGTTTTTACATTTAGTATATTTTTTTTCACTCTTTCTAATTTTGATTATTTAAAAATTGTTTTATTTTCGCTTTTAGTGTGTTGTATAGGTTCAGATTTAGGAGGTTATATTTTTGGAAAAATATTTAAAGGACCTAAACTAACGAAAATAAGCCCAAATAAAACAATTTCAGGTTCTTTAGGTTCACTAATTTTTGCCTGTGTTTTTTTTGCATTAATGTTCTTTGTATTTACTTTTGATTTTAGTTACCAAATATTACTTATTGGAATAATTACTTCAATAGCATGTCAATTAGGTGACTTACTTTTTTCTTATCTCAAGAGGAAAGCAGTCTTAAAAGATACTGGAAATTTTTTACCAGGGCACGGTGGTGTTCTTGACAGATTGGACGGCGTATATTTAGGTGTCCCAATTGGATTTATAACGATACTTATTTTAAACTAATGGCTAAATTATTTTCTATTTTGGGATCAACAGGTTCTATTGGCATAACTACTTTAAACATTTTAAAGAGAAAAAAAATATTCAAAATTAATCTTTTATCAGCTGATAAAAATTTGAATTTAATATGTAATCAAATCAAAGAATTTAAACCACAAATTTTTATTATAAACAATTTAAATGTTTTTCATAAAGTTAAAAAAAAAATGAATAGAAGCAAGACAAAAGTCATTTATTCAAAAAATTTTTCTTATAAGTATTTAAGATATTCAGATGTAACTTTATCAGCTATACCAGGTATTGAAGGTTTAGAACCAACTATTCAAATGATTAAAAAGAGTAGAAAACTTTTAATTGCTAATAAGGAATCTGTTATTTGTGGTTGGGATTTAATAAAGAATTTGTCAAAAAAATATAAAACTATGATTGTTCCAATAGACTCAGAGCACTTTTCAATTATGCAATTATTAAAAAATTATAAATTGAAGGATATAAATAGAATATATCTTACAGCATCAGGGGGTCCCTTTTTAAATAAAAGATATTCGGAATTACAAAAAATTAAACCTAAGCAGGCATTAAAGCATCCTAAGTGGAAAATGGGGAAAAAAATTACAATTAATTCATCTACATTGATGAATAAGATTTTAGAATTAGTTGAGGCCCAAAAAATTTTTAATATTCCAAACAAAAAACTAAATATAATTATTCATCCAGAATCTTTGGTGCATGCAATAATTGAACTAAATAATGGTCTATCAAAATTTTTATACCATGAAACCTCTATGACTATTCCAATTGCGAATGCTATTTTTGATAATCAAATTAATATAAAAGATTTCTACACAATCAAAACAAAAAATAATTTAAAAAATCTTTCATTTAGAAAAGTTGATAGTAGAAATTTTCCAATGATAAAATTAAAAAACAAAATATTTCAATATTATTCATCGCCGATCATTATTAATGCTGCAAATGAGGTTTTAGTTGATCAATTTTTGAGAAAAAAGATACCATTTTTGAGTATGTACAAAATGGTTTTAATTGTTCTTAGGGATAGAAATTATAAAAAATATGCTA
>MDTG01261683.1_pt1 | contig 28673 bp, 26 predicted proteins | sample 811421 | NCBI WGS metagenome assembly MDTG01 (sample SAMN05326645, study PRJNA326480) | marine metagenome | isolation source: seawater | place: Pacific Ocean: South East | collected 2011
CGTCCTCCGGGCCACGCAGGACAACGCCCGCCGTTTCCATTTCGTCGACCGCATGCAAGGCCGGCTTTTCCCGCGCGGCCAGCGATCCGGCCAGGTCGACCGTCACCCGATAGCCGCGGTTGCGCGCGCCAAGCGCCGTTCCCCTGACGCAATGGGCGAGATCCAGCCCGGTCAGGGTGAGACGGCCGACCTCCTGCTCGCGCAGCCAGGCATCGAGCGCGGGGTCGGAAAAGGCATCTGCCACATGCTTGACGAAGACGGGACAGCCATCCGCGTCGACATCGCGGTCGAGCCGTGCCCCCGGACGGCCCGGATTGCCGGCGCCACCGAGCAAAAGGCTCGCGACCCATTGCACCGCCCTGCCTTGATGCTCCTGCCTTATGAAGGCGACCGGTTCGCCGGCCTGTCGTGCGGCCGCGACGAGAGCGTTGATACGGGCAATCGCCCGGTCGCGCTCTTCCCCGTCATAGGCATTCGCGCCGTGCGAGCGGGTGAAATCCTCCTGCATGTCGATCACCAGCAGCGCCCCCTTGGTGGCCTCGCCCGCAATCGGCTCCCCGCGGGTCGGTCGGGCGATGCGCCGCGCCGTCGCGACGAAGTAAAGCGCCAGACCGGCAAGAGCCGCAAGCGCGACGCCGAGGATGGTGAGCCACATGTGCGATCTCCTTGCGCGGGTGTCAGGCGAGCGGACGGGGATGATCGGGATCGTCCTCGAACGGCGAGAAATGCTCGAGACAGGCGGACAGCACGGTGGATGCGGCTTCCAGGTCCGCCGGCGACAGGCGCTCGGCGAGGTCGGCAATCGCGGCGTCCTCGCGCTTGCGGATCCCTGCAAACAACGCGCGGCCCCGAGGCGTCGCGGCGATGAGATGCGAGCGGCGATGGGCCGGATTCGGCCGGCGCTCGGCAAGTCCGGCGGCGCGCAGACCGTCCACCCATTTCTGGATGTTCTGGCGCGGCAGGAAGAGCGCGCGCCCGATCGCCGGAACGCTCAAGGGCGCGCCCTCGACGAGAAGCGCCAGCACCGCGCGCTCGCCGACGCCGATGCCCGTGCCCTCCAGATGACCGCCAACCGAGCGGGCGACGCGCCGGTGCAGCGGCCGCACCATCTGCAGCAGGTCGTAGAGCGTCCGGGCCTTGTCCATCATCACCGTCTCTACATGACATATGATATGTCATATAGACATACGAAATTACAAAAGGCAACCACCCTTGCGAAACGAAAACGCCCGGCGCGATGGCCGGGCGTTCGTCTCGTTGGTCGCGGCTTGCGGGCGGACCCTACTCCGCGGCTTGCGGCTGCACCTCGCGCGCGGCCGGGCGTTCCCACTTGAGCACCGGCTTGCGGGCGGCGCGGGTCTCGTCGAGACGCGCGCGCGGCGCATGGAACGGCGCGCCCTTGAAGCGGTCGGTCTCGCCCTTTTGCGCGCTCATCACCAGATCGCGCATGGTGGCGATGAAGAGGTCGAGCGAGGAGCGGCTTTCCGATTCCGTCGGCTCGATCAGCATCGCGCCGTGGACGACCAGCGGGAAATACATGGTCATCGGGTGATAGCCCTCGTCGATCATCGCCTTGGCGAAATCGAGCGTGGTGACGCCGGTGTCCTTGAGGAAACTGTCGTCGAACAGAACCTCGTGCATGCACCAGCGCGAGCCGAACGGCAGGCTCATCAGGTCTTCCAGACCGACGCGCACGTAGTTGGCGTTCAGGACCGCGTCCTCGGAGGCCTGGCGCAGACCGTCGGCGCCGTGGCTCTTCATGTAGGCGAGCGCGCGCACATACATGCCCATCTGCCCGTGGAAGGCGGTCATGCGGCCGAAGGGCTTCTCGCCGTCCTTCAGCTCGGTCTCGCTTTCCACCCAGGTAACGCCGGCGCCGTCTTTGCGCAGGAAGGGCAGCGGCGCGAAGGGCGCCAGACGGTCCGAAAGCACCACCGGGCCGGAGCCCGGACCGCCGCCGCCATGCGGGGTGGAGAAGGTCTTGTGCAGGTTGATGTGCATCGCATCGACGCCGAGATCGCCGGGCCGGGCCTTGCCGACGATGGCGTTGAAATTCGCCCCGTCGCAGTAGAAATAGCCGTTGGCCTCGTGGATCGCGTCGGCGATGGCGATGATGTCGCGCTCGAACAGCCCGCAGGTGTTCGGATTGGTCAGCATGATGCCGGCGATGTCGCCCTCATGCTCCGCGATCCGCGCCTTGACGGCGGCCGGATCGACCGTGCCGTCCTCACGCGCCTCGATGGAGACGACCTTGTAGCCGAGAAGGGCGGCGGTCGCCGGATTGGTGCCATGGGCGGATTCAGGGACAAGCACGATCTTGGGGTCGCGCCCGGCCGCGCTATGCGCCGCCTTGATCGCCATCATGCCGCACAATTCGCCGTGGGCGCCGGCCTTGGGGCTCATCGCCACCGCGCTCATGCCGGTCATGGTCATCAGCCAATGGGACAGCTCGTCGATCAGCTCGATGGCGCCGGAGACGGTGGACAGCGGCTGCAGCGGATGAATGTCGCCGAAGCCCGGCAGCCGCGCCATCTTCTCGTTGAGACGCGGGTTGTGCTTCATCGTGCAGGAGCCGAGCGGATAGAGCCCTGCGTCGATGGCGTAGTTCTTTGAACTCAGCCGCACGAAGTGACGCATCGTCTCCGGCTCGGTGAGCGCGGGAAGATCGAGCTCCGCCTTGCGGGCATGGCCGCCGAGTGCGGGCGTGAAATCCGCCGGCTCGTCGAGATCGACGCCGCAAATATCGGTGCGGCCGGTCTCGAACAGCAGCGGCTCCTCCATCTGCAACGCCTTGTTGCCGGTGAAGGTCGGATGCTCGGTCAGTCCGCCCGTTTCGGTCGGAGCGGAGGGGCGTCCCTGATTGTTCATGCTCATGCCAGCACCTCCTTCAGCGCCGCGACGAAGGCGTCGCGGTCTTCGTCGGAATTGACTTCGCTCGATGCCACGAGCAGCAGGTTTTCCAGATCGCTCTTGCCCGGCTCCAGCCGCGAGACCGGCACGCCGCCGAGAATGCCCTGGCGCGCAAGCGCCTCGACCACGGCGGCAGCCTCCTTCGGCAGCTTCACGGTGAACTCGTTGAAGAAGGCGTCGTTGATCACCGAGACGCCGGGAATCGCTTCCAGCATCGCCTTCAGCTTCACCGCATGGGCGTGGTTGATCTTCGCCAGCTTCTCCAGCCCCTTGCCGCCCAGAAGCGTCATGTGGATGGTGAAGGCCAGGCAGCATAGGCCCGAGTTGGTGCAGATGTTCGACGTCGCCTTGTCGCGGCGGATGTGCTGCTCGCGGGTCGAGAGCGTCAGCACGAAGCCGCGCTTGCCGTTGGCGTCGACCGTCTCGCCGCAGAGCCGTCCCGGCATCTGGCGGATATACTTCTGCCGCGTGGCGAAAAGACCGACGTAAGGCCCGCCGAAGTTCAGCCCGTTGCCGATGGACTGGCCCTCGCCGACGACGATATCAGCGCCTTGCGCGCCCGGCGGCTCGATCAGGCCGAGCGACATCACCTCGGTGAAGACGGCGATCAGCAGCGCGCCATGGGCATGCGCCTTTTCCGCAATCGGCTTCAGGTCGATCAGCTGGCCGTAGAAGGACGGCGACTGCACGACGACGCAGGAGGTCTCGTCGTCGATCTGTGAGAGAATATCCTCGGTGGCGTTCGGGTCGGCCGGCAGGCTTTCCACCCGGTCGCCGGCCATGGCGCTCAGGCCCTCGACGACCTGGCGGTACTGCGGGTGCAGTCCGCCGGAGAGAACCGCCTTGTTGCGCTTGGTCACCCGGTGCGCCATCAGCACGGCTTCCGCCGTTCCGGTCGAGCCGTCATACATGGAGGCATTGGCGACATCCATGGCGGTCAGGGCTGCGACCTGGGTCTGGAACTCGAAGAGATACTGCAGCGTGCCCTGCGTGACCTCGGGCTGATAGGGCGTGTAGGAGGTCAGAAACTCGGAGCGCTGGATCAGGTTATCGACGCTTGCCGGCACATGATGCTTGTAGGCGCCGGCGCCGACGAAGAAGGGCACGGCGGAGGCCGGCACGTTCTTCAGCGCCATGCGCGACAGGTCGCGTTCCACCGCGAATTCGCTCTGGCGCAGCGGCAGGTCGAGCAGCCCGTCGAGACGGGCGCTTTTCGGAATATCGACGAAGATCTCGTCGATGTCTGAGACACCGACACGGGCGCGCATGTCGGCGCGGTCGGCGTCGGAAAGCGGGAGATAGCGCATGTTACGCTCCTTGTCGGTCGTCTTGACCGTCGTCGTGTCGATCCTGGGCGAGACGCGCGGGCAAGGCCTCGATCACGATCTCGCTCTTGACGGAATTGGCGATGAAACACGCCTCATGGGCCTTGTGATGCAGGTCCTCGAGCCGCTCGGCATCGGGCAGAACGTCGCCCGAAAAGACGATCTCCGGGCGAAGCGCCACATGGGTCACGGCCATCTTGCCGGGCGCGACCCGCTCCATACGGCCCTCCGCCCGGTCGGTGTAGCTTGCAACCTCCAGGCCGTCGCGGCGCGCCAGATCGAGGAACCACAGCATGTGGCAGCTTGAAATCGCGGCGACGAAGGCCTCTTCCGGGTCGATGGCCGCTTCCACCGAAGCGGGAAGCGGCACCACCGTGGGAGACGCCGACGCGGGAACGGTGATCCCGCCGTCAAACGACCACTCGTGGCCCCGGCTGTAGGCGTTCGCGGAGAAATCGCCCGAACACCGCCAGCTCACATCGGCCCGGTAAAGGTGCTTCGCCATCGGCTTACAGGCCTTCGAGATGCGCCTTGTAGGCGGCTTCGTCCATCAGGCCGTCGAGCTGGCCGGCGTCCGACATCTTGATCTTGACGAACCAGGCGGCACCTTCGGGATCCTCGTTCACCTTGCCCGGCTCGTCGGCCAGCACGTCATTGGCGCCGACGACCTCGCCGTCGAGCGGCGCATAGACCTCCGATGCCGCCTTGACGCTCTCGACCACGGCGGCCTCGTCGCCCTTGGAGACCTTGCGGCCGACCTCGGGCAGTTCGACGAAGACGACATCGCCCAGCTGTTCCTGGGCGTAATTGGTGATGCCGACAGTGGCGACATCGCCGTCGACGGTGATCCATTCGTGATCTTCGGTGTAGCGGGTCGACATGGTCTCGTTCCTCCAGATGGAAAGTCACATGGTACGGACGTCTTCAGGCGTCCAGAGAGGGCGGACGCTTCGAGCGTCCAGGGATGAAAGACGCGGGAGGGCGTCTGCAAAAATCGGCTCAGGCGGACGGCTTGCGATAGTAGCGCTGCGGCACGAAGGGCATCTCCGCCACGGTGGCGGGAAGCTCGCGGCCCCGCACGACGAGGGTCAGCCTGGTGCCGACGTCCGCGCAGGATGTCTCGACGTAGCCCATGGCAATCGGCGCACCCAGCGTCGGCGCGAAGCCGCCGGAGGTGACGACACCGACGGTCCGGCCCTCGCTGTTGCGGATCTCCGCGCCCTCGCGCGCCGGCGCCCGGCCTTCAAGCGTGAAACCGACGCGCACCCGCGACGGCCCGTCTTCCAGTTCCTTCAGGATCCGTTCCGCGCCGGGGAAGTCGCCCGCCTCCTTGCGCCGCTTCTGCAGCACGAAGGTGATGGCGCCCTCGACCGGCGAGGTGGTCTCGTCGATGTCATGGCCGTAAAGGCACAGGCCCGCTTCCAGACGCAGCGAATCGCGCGCGCCGAGCCCGATGGGGGCGACGCGTTCGTCGGCGAGCAGCGCGCGGGCAATCGCCTCCGCCGCGCCCGCCGGCACGGAGAGCTCGTAGCCGTCCTCGCCGGTGTAGCCCGAGCGCGAGACATGAACGGCGATGCCGTCGAATTCCATGGACCGTGCCGCCATGAAGGCCATGTCGGCGGCGTCCGGCGCATGCGCCTTCAAGACGTCGGCGGCCATCGGTCCCTGCAGCGCGATCAGCGCGCGGTCTTCCACCGGCTCCAGCTTGACGTTCTCGGGGAGGCTCTTCGCGATCATCTCGTAGTCGACCGCCTTGCGCGACGCGTTCACGACAAGGAACAGCCGGCCGTCGTTTTCCGCGCCGTCCGGGCGGCTCACCATCAGGTCGTCGACGATGCCGCCGGTCTCATTCAGCAGCACGGTGTAGCGCTGGCGACCCGGCTTCAGCGCGGCGATGGCGGACGGCGTGATGCGTTCGAGCGCTGCGGCGGTCGTCTCGAAATCCGGGCCGACCAGCCAGGCCTGACCCATGTGGGAGACGTCGAACAGCCCCGCCTTCTCGCGCGTGTGGCTGTGCTCGGCGATGATGCCTTGCGGATATTGCACAGGCATCTCGTACCCGGCGAAGGGCACGAGCCTTGCGCCAAGCTCACGGTGGAGATCGGTCAGCGGCGTCGACAACAGGGAGGCGTCGGTCATGGGGCGTCCTGGCGCAAGAGGGAATGGTGACGCGAAAGCAAACGGCTCACACGCACCCCCTCTGTCCCGACGACCTGAGAGATTTCCCGCCCGCGCAAGGATCATGCGCGTCTCGGTGGCGGTTACTCCTTCGGTGAGGCCGTGCACGCCAAAGGGCTTGCGCGTCCTGCTTTCCAGAGCGTTGCTCGACCAGCGGTCCTTTTGCCTGAGAGTTTCCGGGGCGGTTGCTCCTTCGGCGCCGGCGCCCTACGCCGACCTCTCCCGCAAGTCGTTTCGGATCTCCCCTTCGCCGACCGGCCAACGGTCGGTCAATGCGGGACAACCTGCGGCGCACAACGAAAACGCCGCGTCAGTTCCGTCCAGTCATTGTCGGCACTCCGACTCGGACTGTCAATCTCCGCTCCCTATTGCCGCCGATTGCGGCCGTCGTCCAGCGCTATTTCGAGTTTGACCGAACCACCCTGCGGCACGACGAGGTTCTGTTCCACCAGCGCCCATTGCTCGGCCGGCGCGCCGGCGCCGAGCGTGACCGGAACGGTCAGCACGGTCGGCTTCGGCCTGCGTTTGGTGTCGGCGTCATCCTCCAGCGACACGAAGGTCGCGCGGATCGGCAGGAAGATCTCGCCGCCCTCCCAGGCCGGACCCGGGGTGACGCGACCGGAGACGCCGAGCGTCATCTTGACCTCGCCGCCCTCGCGGCGGCACTTGCGCGCCCATTTCTCCAGGTTCGCCTGATATTGCAGCCCGCGCGGATCGTCATCCTTGCCGCGCTGCGACTTCATGACGATATAGCCGCCGTCCTCGACCTCGATCGCCGGACAGGGCACATCCTGGCGGAACACGTCCGGATTGACGTCGACGGCGGATCGGCTCGCCGCATTGCCGGAAACGATGGTCTTGCCGACATCGCCGCCGCCGAAGACGCTGCCGCCGCCATCGCTGCCGCAACCGGCCAGTGCCAGCACCATGACAGCAGCCGCGACAGATCCCGCCCGGCGCATTCCGACAGTCTTGTGCATATCCGTCTCTTCCACTTCGACCCGTGTCCCGAATTCTCGACAGCGCCCGTCTATATCAGCCCGTCGCGGACTTGGCGAGACGCCACCCCTCCCCGCCGCGACAATGCGGGGCTGCCGGCCGGCAACCCTTGACAGGTGCCGGGTGCGTCCCTCTATTGCCGGGAACCGGTTGCGCATCTTCGCGATCAAGGCGCCGGGTAGGAATTTGCCCCTCGCGGGCAGGCGAAACGGCGAAGGAGGCCCGGCTTGGCTTCGATATCCAGCGACACGACGGCATCCACCGGTTCCGCGCAGATCCGCGGCCCCTTGCGCGTGCTGCTGTGCGCGCCGCGCGGCTTTTGCGCCGGCGTCGACCGCGCCGTGCAGATCGTCGAGCTGGCGCTGGAGCGCTTCGGCGCGCCGGTCTACGTCCGCCACGAGATCGTGCACAACAAATACGTGGTGGAAAGCCTCAAGACCAAGGGCGCCGTCTTCATCGAGGAACTGACCGAGATCCCGGATGAGGATGTCGAGCGGCCGGTGGTGTTTTCCGCCCACGGCGTGCCGAAATCCGTGCCGGCGGCGGCGCAGGCGCGCAACATGTTCTATCTCGACGCCACCTGCCCGCTCGTCTCCAAGGTGCACAAGGAAGCCGAGATCCATCACCGGCGCGGCCGCGAGATCATCCTGATCGGCCATGCCGGCCATCCGGAGGTGATCGGCACCATGGGCCAGTTGCCCGACGGCGCCGTGCGCCTCGTCGAGACGGTGGAGGACGCGCGGACCTACGAGCCGACCGGCGGCAAGCCGCTCGCCTGGATCACCCAGACGACACTGTCCGTCGATGACACGCGCGCCATCGTCGAGGTGCTCACCGAGCGCTTTCCCGAGATCGTCGCGCCGCACAAGGACGACATCTGCTACGCCACCACCAACCGGCAGGAAGCGGTCAAGGCCGTCGCGCCCGAAGTCGACGCGATGATCGTGGTCGGCGCGCCGAATTCCTCCAACTCGCAGCGCCTGCGCGAGGTCGCTGAACGCGCCGGCTGTCCCTTCGCGGTTCTGGTGCAGCGCGCCTCCGACATTCCCTGGGAGCGGTTTTCCGGCCTGTCGACGCTTGGCATCACCGCCGGCGCCTCGGCACCGGAAGTGCTGGTGGAAGAGATCATCGGCGCCTTCGCCGAGCGCTACGACGTGGCGGTGGAGAGCGTGCGCACGGCGGAAGAAACGATCGCCTTCAACCTGCCGCGCGCCCTGCGCGAGGCGGCGGAATAAACGACGGATGCACCCGGCGGGCCGCCCCGGCGACCGCTCCAAACGCACTCCCGACCAGAAGAAAAAGAACCGAAATGGCAGTTTATACGGATGTGTCCGACGAGGAGCTTGCGGCTTTCCTCGAGGGATATGACATTGGCGGCGTGCTTGCCTGCAAGGGCATCGCCGAAGGGGTCGAGAACTCCAACTTCCTGCTCCATACCGACGCCGGCTATTTCATCCTCACGCTCTACGAAAAGCGCGTCGACCCGGCGGATCTTCCGTTTTTCATCGAGCTGATGCGCCATCTCGCCGACAAGGGGATCTCCTGCCCGACCCCGGTCGCCGCGCGCGACGGCCGGATGCTCGGCCGGCTTGCCGGCCGGCCGGCGGCGATCATCTCCTTTCTCGACGGCATGTGGGTGCGCCGGCCGAAACGAGATCATTGCGCGGCACTCGGCGAGGCGCTGGCGAAGTTTCATCTCGCCGGCAAGGATTTCGCGCTCACCCGTCCCAACACGCTGTCGGTGGCGAGCTGGCGGCCACTGCTTGCCGATTCCATCGACCAGGCCGACACGATCAGCGAGGGGCTCGCCGCAGAACTCACCGCCGAGCTCGACCATCTGGAAGCGCATTGGCCGCGCGAACTGCCCTCCGGGGTGATCCATGCCGACCTGTTTCCCGACAACGTCTTCTTCCTCGGCGACCGGCTGTCGGGCCTGATCGACTTCTATTTCGCCTGCAACGACGCCTTCGCCTATGACGTCGCGATCTGTCTGAATGCCTGGTGCTTCGAGCCGGACATGTCGTTCAACGTGACCAAGGCGCGCGCGCTCCTCAACGCCTATCGCGCGGTGCGTCCCTTCACGCAGGCCGAATTCGACGCCCTGCCGCTGCTTGCGCGCGGCGCGGCGCTGCGCTTCCTTTTGACCCGGCTGCACGACTGGCTGCGCGTTCCCGAAGGCGCGCTGGTGACACCGAAGGATCCGCTCGAATACCTGAAGAAGCTGCGCGTCCACCAGAGCGTCGCCACCGCAACCGACTACGGGCTGAGCGAATGAGCGACGTCAGCGATACCCCGTTGCGCGTGACGATCTACACCGACGGCGCCTGCTCGGGAAATCCCGGGCCCGGCGGCTGGGGCGCCTTGATGCGCTTCGGCGCGCACGAGCGCGAATTGTGCGGCGGCGCGGGGCAGACCACCAACAACCGCATGGAGCTGACCGCGGCGATCGAGGCGCTGAACGCGCTGAAACGGCCCTGTGCGGTGGATCTTCACACCGACAGCACTTATGTGCGCGACGGCATCACCAAGTGGCTGCACAACTGGAAGCGCAACAACTGGAAGACCGCCGACAAGAAGCCGGTGAAAAACGCGGAACTCTGGCAGGCGCTGGACGAGGCGCGCAAGCGCCACGAGGTGGTCTGGCACTGGGTCAAGGGCCACGCCGGCCATGACGACAACGAACGCGCCGACGAGCTCGCGCGGCGCGGCATGGCGCCCTTCAAGGGCTGACGGCGCGGCCATGCGCGGCCGCACAGCCACATGATCGCAAAGACGCGTGAGGGACGATCGCAGCGCCCGCGCCTCAGGCGCTGAGCGCTTCCATTTCCGCCTGAAGCAGTTTCGTTGCCTCGGAGGCCTCCATCGGCTGGCCGTAGAGGAAGCCCTGCGCGAACTCGCAGCCGAGCTGATGCAGTTCCAGCGAATCCGATTCCGTCTCCGCGCCTTCCGCCACCACCTGCATTCCCAGGTCGTGTCCGAGTGCGATAATCGATCGCAGGATAACGGGTCGCGCGCTACGGCCGTTCGGCCGCACGAAGGACTGGTCGACCTTGATCGTGTCGAAACGGAACCGCTGCAGGTAGCTCAGCGAGGAATAGCCGGTGCCGAAGTCGTCGAGCGACAGGCCGGCGCCGAGCGCACGCAGCCGTTCCAGCATGCGCGCGGAATATTCCGGATTGGCCATCACCACGGATTCGGTGAGTTCCAGCTTCAGCGTTCCCGGCGCCAGCGCGGAGCGCGACAGCACCTGCTTGACGTCGTTGATCAGCTCATGGCGGAGCAGCTGCAGCGACGACACATTGACGCTGATGAAATGGGGAACCGGGACGCGGAACTTCGACTGCCACTCCGACAACTGGCGCGCGGAGCGGTCGAGCACGAAGAGCCCCAGCTCGTTGATCAGGCCCGACTGTTCGGCAATCGGAATGAACTCCGTCGGCGACACCGCCCCGCGGCGCGGATGGTTCCAGCGCGCCAGCACCTCGAAGCCGGCGATGGAGCGGTCCGCCAGACGCACGATCGGCTGGTAATAGACCGTGATCCCGTCGGTGTTGAGCGCCTTGCGCAGATCCGCTTCCAGCTCGACCCGGCTGGCGCCGCTCGACTGCAGCGACGGGCGGAACACCTCGACCCGGTCGCCGCCCATGCGCTTGGCATGGTTCATGGCCATGTCGGCCTCGCGCATCACCTCCGGCGCGCTGACGTCGCCCTCGTTGCCCTCGTAGATGGCAATGCCGACCGAGGAGGTCAGGAACACCTCCTGATCGCCGAAGGTGATCGGCGAGCGCACGGCCCTGCGGATCGCGTCGGCGAAGGCGGCGACGCGGTCGGCCGACTGTTCCGACAGGAGCAGCAGCCCGTAGGTGTCGCCGCTCAGCCGGGCAAGCGCGTCCTGCGGCTTGAGCTGACGCGAGATACGCCGCGCCACCGTCAGCAGGATGCTGTCGCCGGCCGACAGGCCGATGGAATCATTGACCTGCTTGAAGCGGTCGAGATCGATCATCAGCACGGAAGGACGCGCCAGACCTTCGGCGCGCGCCCGCGCCAGCGCCGCCTGCAGCCGGTCGAGGAAGAGTTCGCGGTTCGGCAGGCCGGTCAGATTGTCGTGGACCGCATCATGCAGCAGGCGCTCTTCCGTCACCTTCTGTTCGGTGATGTCGAGCAGCGTGCCGACGCAGCGGATCACCTCGCCGTCGGAACCGATGATCGGGCGTGCCCGCAGACGGAACCAGCGGTAGTGGCCGTCTTCCGAGCGCAGGCGGAAGGCCTGCGAGATCCGCCCGCGGCGCTGGTCGATGACCGCGTCCAGCGTGCCGCGGAAGGTGTCGCGGTCCTGGGGGTGGAGCACGTCAAGCCAGTCGCGCGCCGGACCTTCCAGCAGGCCCTGCTTGAGGCCGAGCAGTTCTTCGACCTCGTTGCCGGTGGAGATGCGGTCGCGGTCGATGTCCCAGTCCCAGATGATGTCGCCGCAACCGGTGAGCGCCAGCGCCCGCCGTTCCACGTCGGAGATCAGGCCTTGCGCGATGGCACCGCCGGCGAAGGCGTGCTGCATCACCGTGAAGCCGATCAGAAGCACCACCAGCACCAGCCCGCCGGCCAGCGCCGGCTGGACGATGTCGTTGGCGAGCGCGCCCGTCACCGTCATGCCCGCGCCGACGAGCCAGGACAGCAGCAGCACCCAGGTGGGCACCAGCATGATCGCCCGGTCGTAGCCCTGCGCCACCAGCGCGACGATGATCGCGAAGCCGAGCACGCCGATGATGCCGAGCGAGATGCGCGCGATGCCGGCGGCGACCGACGGATCCCAGACGGCGACGCCCAAAAGGCCGAGCACCAGGATCAGCGTCGCCAGCGCCAGATGGCTGTAGCGGATGTGCCAGCGGTTCAGGTTGAGATAGGCGTAGAGGAAGATGATCAGGCTGGCGGCAAGGGCAACTTCCGCGCAGGCGCGATAAAGCTGCTCGTCGCCCGGCGTGATCTGCAGCACCTTGTTCCAGAAGCCGAAATCGATGGTCAGATAGGCCAGCACCGACCAGGCGAGCGTGGCGGTGGCCGGGAACATGATGGTTCCCTTGACCACGAAGAGGATGGTCAGGAACAGCGCCAGCAGGCCGGAAATGCCGAGGATGATGCCGCGATAGAGCGTATAGGCATTCACCGTGTCCTTGTAGACATCCGGCTCCCACAGGCGGATCTGCGGCAGGTTCTCGGTTCTCAGCTCGACGACATAGGTGACGACCGCGCCCGGATCGAGCGTGACCAGAAAGACGTCCGCCTCCTGGCTCGACTGGCGTTCCGGGGCGATGCCCTGGCTCGGCGTGATCGAGGCGATGCGCGAGGCGCCGAGGTCCGGCCAGATCAGCCGCGACCCGACGAGCTGGAAGAACGGTGCGACGATCAGCCGGTCGATCTGCTCGTCGCCCGGGTTCGACAGCGCGAAGACCGCCCAGCTGGTGTTTTCATCGTCGCGGGAATTCACCTCGATGCGGCGCACGATCCCGTCGGCGCCGGGCGCCGTGGAGACCTGCAGGCTCGCGCCCGTGCCGGAATAGAGATCGACCGCCGACGTCAGGTCGATCGCATCCGCGTTGGCGGGCACCTCGACGGCCTCCAGCGCGGCGACCGGAGCCAGAGTGGCGAGCCACGCAGACAGCACGAGGAGGAGGATTTTCAAGAAACGCAACCGTATTACCCGCTGAGATTCGGCGTTCACGATGTGGCGGACACATATCGGCATCCGTAACATCTCACAAGATTTCTTTCTGGCCGCCCGGCCGGCCGGCGGACCGGTCTGCAGGCTGGCCGTCGGGTCGCATTGCCTGCCCGCGCCACACCGGCGAGAGACGGGCCTGCTCCTCACGACCGTCCACGAGAGGATCGGGATCGCTGGAAAGACGTGCGAACAGCACATGGTCCTGCCAGTCGCCCGCGATGCGCAGATACCGGCGGGCGAAGCCTTCGACCTGAAATCCGGCCTTTTCAAGGAGACGCCGCGATGCCGCATTGTGCGGAAGGCAGGCGGCCTCGATCCTGTGGAGGGCGAGATCGCCGAAGGCGAAGCCGACAAGCGCGCGCACGGCGGCGGTCATATAGCCCCGGCCCGCATAGGGCGCGCCCATCCAGTAGCCGAGCACGCAGGTCTGCGCGACGCCCCGGCGCAGGTTCGACAGGGTCGCGCCACCGACCAGCGCATCGTCCTCGGCACGAAAGATGAAGAAGGGATAGGCCCGGTCCTCGCGGATTTCGCGCGCGTAGCGGCGCAAACGCCGGCGATAGGCGGCGCGGGTCAGCTCGTCGCGCGCCCACATTGGTTCCCAGGGCTGGAGGAAGTCGCGGCTTTCCTCGCGCAGCCGCGCCCAGTCGGCGTGATCGTGAGCGGCGGGCGCGCGCAGCCGCACGCCCTCCCCCGTCAGGATCCGCGCCGCTTCATGCCCCCCGAGACCCCGCAGAAACGACATGCCGGCCTCCGTTTCGATCAGGCGCCGACGGCCCGTGCCAGCCGGTGCCCGAGGCTTTGCGCGACGTCATCGGCGCTGAGGACCACGCTGGCCGGCCCCACCGTCGACAGGGTCGGCGCCGTGGCGAAGGTCGCGGCCGCCACCCGCTTGAGGCAATCGAGCGTCACCCTGTCGATGCGGGCCTGGATTTCCTCCAGCGACATGACATGGCCGTGGATCATCAGCTGCCGGGCGATCTGGCCGGCGCGCGCGGCGGGGCTTTCCAGCGACATCATCAGGCCTGCGCGGATCTGTGCCTTGGCGCGGTCGAGATCGTCCTGCGCGATGCCGTCGGCGGCCCCGGCAAGCTCTTCCATCAGCGCCGGGAACAGGGCGGCCACGTCCTCCTCGCCCGTCGCGGCATGGATGGCGAAGACGCCGGTATCCCGGAAGGCCCAGTGGAAGGCGTAGATCGCGTAGCACAACCCGAGGCGCTCGCGGATCTCCTGGAAGAGACGCGACGACATGCCCCCGCCCATGACCGACGCAAGGACCTGCACCGCGTAATAGTCCGGCGCCTTGTAGGGCTGGCCCTCGAAGCCGAGCACCAGCTGGATCTCCATCAGGTCGCGCTCGATGCGCCCGGTGCCGCCGGTGTAATGGGCCGGCGCGAGCTCGGGCGAGGCCTTGGACGACAGGCCGGAGAACCGGTCGCGGGCAAGCTCGACCAGCGCGTCGTGATCGACCGCACCGGCCGCCGCCAGCACCATGTTATCGGCCCGGTAATGGTCGGCGAGATAGGTGCGAAGGTCGTCCGGCGTGAAGCTCATCACCGTTTCGCGGGTGCCGAGGATCGGGCGCCCGATGGCCTGACGCGCCCAGGCGGTTTCCTGGAACTGGTCGAAGACCTTGTCGTCGGGCGTGTCGTGTGCTGCGCCCAACTCCTGGAGGATGACATGCTTTTCGCGCGCCAGCTCCTCCTCGTCGAAGACGGAGTTCTGCAGGATGTCGGAGATCATGTCGACGGCGAGCGGCACGTCCTCGGCCAGCACGCGGGCATGATAGTTGGTGTGCTCGACGCTGGTCGCGGCGTTGAGCTCGCCGCCCACCGCCTCGATTTCCTCGGCGATCCGTCGCGCCGAGCGGGTCGCCGTGCCCTTGAAGGCCATATGTTCAAGCAGGTGGGTGATGCCGTTCTGCTCCGGCCGTTCGGAGCGCGATCCCGCCTCGACCCAGACCCCCAATGCGGCGGTCCGCAGGTGGGGCATCGTGTCCGTCACGACCCTCAGGCCGTTTTCGAGCCGGGTCGTGCGTACATTCATCAGCCAACCTCCAGTCCGACCGCGCGGGCCGTGGACAGAATATGCGCCTCGACGCTTTCACGCGTCGCATCGAGACGTTCGAAGCGTTCCGGTGCCTGCATCATCGGCTGAAGCGCCGGCGGCAGCGCGGGCCGCACGCCGCAGGCCGCCTCCACCGCATCCGGGAATTTCGCCGGATGGGCGGTCGCCAGCACCACCATCGGCGCGCCGTCGTCCGGACGCTGTTCGGCGACATGCAGGCCGATCGCGGTATGCGGATCGAGCAGGTAGCCGCTTTGCTGCAGCGTCCGGTCGATGGTCGCGGAAATCTCCGCCTCGCTGGTGCGCCCGGCATCGAAACGCGTGCGGATCGCCTCCAGCGCCGGCCCGGCGAGGGTGAATCCGCCCGACTGGCCGAGACGGGCCATCAGCCGGCGGATCTCGCCGCCGTCGCGCCCGTGCACCTCGAACAGAAGCCGCTCGAAATTCGAGGAAATCTGGATGTCCATCGACGGCGCGATGGTCGGCATCACGCCGCGCGTCTCATAGGCGCCGCTTTCCAGCGTGCGGGTGAGAATGTCGTTGGCGTTGGTGGCGATCACCAGACGCTCGATCGGCAGCCCCATCTTCGCGGCGACGAAGCCTGCGAAGATATCGCCGAAGTTGCCGGTCGGAACGGTGAAGGACACCGGGCGATGCGGCGCGCCGAGCGCGGCGCCGGCGACGAAGTAATAGACCACCTGGGCGACGATGCGCGCCCAGTTGATCGAGTTCACGCCGGCGAGCTGCACCCGGTCGCGGAAGACGGCGTGGGTGAACATGCCCTTCACGATGGTCTGGCAGTCGTCGAAGGTGCCCGACAGCGCCAGCGTGTGGACATTGTCCTCCGTCGGCGTGGTCATCTGGCGGCGCTGGACGTCGGAGACGCGCCCGTCGGGGAAGAGAATGAAGATGTCGGTGCGCTCGCGCCCGCGGAAGGCCTCGATGGCGGCGCCGCCGGTGTCGCCCGACGTCGCGCCGACGATGGTGGCGCGCTGGCCGCGTTCGGCGAGCACATGGTCCATCAGCCGCCCGAGCAGCTGCATGGCGACATCCTTGAAGGCAAGCGTCGGACCGTGGAACAGCTCCAGCACGAAGCGGTTCGGCGCCAGCTGCACCAGCGGCGTCACCGCCGGATGGCGGAACTCGGCATAGGCCTCGCGGATCATGCGCGCCAGCGTCGCGCGGTCGATGTCGTCGCCGACGAAGGGCGCGATCACGGCCTCGGCGACCTCGGCATACGGCTTGCCGGCAAAACCCGCGATGGTCTCGGCGGAGAGCTCCGGCCAGATTTGCGGCACATAGAGCCCGCCGTCGGCGGCAAGCCCGGTCAGAAGAACATCTGCAAAGCCCAGCTCAGGGGCCTCGCCCCTCGTACTGACGTATTTCACGGTGGCGACGTCCTCCAGTTCGATCGTCCGGGGCGGCCGATGCGCGCCCCGCGCACCGCCCTCCGCCACGGAAGACCGGCCCGCTGTCACCGGGCCTGCCCGGCGCGGTGTGTTGTGATCCGCAGCCGACGGACGGCGGATCGTCGCATGACGTTTGTTGGTCCCGGATCCCGGCGTGCAGGTGCCCCGGTCCTCTGCGGCCGGGCGACGCCCGTGGGCGGACCATCGCGCACACTATCGCCCCGACCCGGAACGGGCAAGCGCGTTGGCCGGTGGTGTGAAGGTTCAGGCGTGCCCGGCTTCGCTCGACAGCATGCCGGGACTGATGCCCAGTTTGGCGAGCGCGCGATCCCATTTGCTGTCGACCGCGTGGTCGAACAGGATCGCGCTGTCGGCCGGCGCGATGATCCAGCCGTTTTCCTGGATCTCGGTTTCCAGCTGCCCCGCGCCCCAGCCGGCATAGCCGAGCGCCAGCATCGCCTCGCTCGGCCCGCGCCCCTCGGCGATGGCGCGCAGGATGTCGAGCGTCGCCGTCAGACAGATGCCGTCCTGGATCAGCATGGTGGAATTGTCGATGACGAAATCCTCGGAGTGCAGGACGAAGCCGCGCCCGGTCTCCACCGGTCCGCCGCGATGCACCTGCATGCGCGTCGCCAGCCGCGGCAGCACGATGTCCGCATCCTCGGGGATCAGGTCGAGCTGGCGCAACAGGTCCGGGAAGGTCAGATTGGCGGCCGGCTGGTTCACGATGATGCCCATCGCGCCGTCAGCCGTATGGGAGCACAGATAGATGACGGCATGCGCAAAGCGCTCGTCCGCCATCTGCGGCATGGCAATCAGAAGCCGGCCCGTCAGAAAATCACTGTCCGCCATGTCGTCCCGCGTCACCTGCTTGCATCTGCAACCCGCATCGATCCGCCATCGCCCCGCTACAAGCCGTCGCGCTTGAGGCCGCACCGGCTCGGGCGCGCTTGCGCTGGCGCGGATCTTTGCTCAAGCCGATTGTACGCCGCCTCCGGGCGAATGTTAACCGCCTCCTGTTTCTCCGCCGCCTCCCGGTTGATGCCCGGCGCAAGCACCGGCCCGGGCGCAATCACGCGAAGTTGGTCGGCCTTGCGGTGGACCGCCCCGGGTTTTTGCGGCAACACTGGGTGGCAATGTTCTTGCCAGGGCCAGACCTCATGACATCCGTCCTCCGACTCCTGCCGGCACTCGCCGTCCTGTTCGCGGCCACGGTCGCCGACGCCGCGCAAACCGACTGGCAGGAGGTTACCGGCGGCAAGATCCGCATGATCGCCGTCGGCGCCCCCGGCGCGCCGGAGCGCACGGATGCGGCGCTCGAGATCGTGATGGAGCCCGGCTGGCACACCTACTGGCGCTTTCCCGGCGAGGCCGGCATTCCGACGACGGCGGACTTCAGCCGCTCTGTCGGCGTGTCCGGCGCCCGCCTCGGCTTCCCCGCGCCGCTGCGCTACGACGACGGCACCTCCACCTCGATCGTCTATCAGAACCGGGTGATCCTGCCCGTCGACTTCACGCTCGACCAAACGGACGGCTCGGCGACGCTTTACGCCGACGTCCTGTTCGGCGTGTGCAGCGACATCTGCGTTCCGGCCGAGGCCTCGCTGTCGCTCTCCGTGCCGCCGCAGCAGGACACGCTGCAGCACCGCATGGCGATCACCAGCGCAAGGCTCGCCATTCCCAGGCCGCAGGGCGACCAGCCGCCGCGGATTTCACGCGTCGTGGCCGGACCGACGGACGACGCCGGCGAGCGCGGGTTGACCATCGAGGTCGCGCTGGCGGGCGGAAATCTCGCCGTCGACCTCTTCGCGCAAGGCGCGGATGGATCCTACAACGAGGTGCCGCGCCTGATCGAGCGCGACGGCACGCGCGCCGTCTTCGCGCTCTCCACCCATGGCCTCGCCCGCACGACGGACGGACGCCCGCTGACGCTGGTTCTCGTCAACGGCACAAGCGCCGTGCAACACACCATCGACGCGGAAACGCTGGCACCGCGCTGACCCCCTCGCCGGCAGCGAAAGGGCGGGCAGAGCGGGATCGCATGTGCACACGCCCTCTCGACGCATTCACCGCAAGACCCTATGTGGACGGGGAAGCCCGTCGGTTTCCGACGGCTTCCTGTTTTTCCCGCATCAATTCGGAGATTTCAAATGACCATCAAGGCTGGGGACAAGCTTCCCGACGCGACGTTCAAGATCATGACCGCAGACGGACCGGCCGAAACGACCACGGCAGAGCTGTTTTCCGGAAAGACGGTCGTTCTCTTCGCGGTGCCGGGGGCCTTCACCCCCACCTGTCACAACAATCACCTGCCGGGGTTCGTCGAGCATTTCGACACGATCCGCGCCAAGGGCGTCGACGAGATCGCCGTCGTGTCGGTGAACGATGTCTTCGTCATGGATGCCTGGGCAAAGGCCAGCGGCAACGCCGGCAAGATCCACTTCCTGGCCGACGGCAGCGCCGATTTCACCAAGGCCATCGGCCTTGAGCTCGACGCCTCCGGTTTCGGCATGGGCATTCGCTCGCGCCGCTACTCGATGATCGTCAAGGACGGTGTGGTCGAGACGCTGAACATCGAGGACGCCCCCGGCAAGGCTGAAGCCTCGGGCGCGGCGGAAATCCTCAACCAGCTCGGCTGATTTCCCGCCGAAGCATTCGACCGCCTAGACGCCCGTCGGTCTGCCGGCGGGCGTTTTCCGTTCAGACCCCGCGATCGTCCCGGCCGCGCCGTGCTTCCCCGCGCGCATCGCCCCCGCGCCGTGCCTCCCCGCGCGCATAGGCGAAAAAGACGGCGAGAAGCACAAGCGCCAGCCCGTACCAGGTCACCACATATTGCAGGTGGTTGTTGGTGAAGCTGACGATCGTCTCTCCGGCCTGCGGCAGGCCCGATGCCGGCGTGAAGTCGGCCCGCGCATCTATGGTGAAGGGCGCGACGCGCGTTTCCCGAGGGTTGATGCCGAGAGACGCCGCCATCTTGCGGGATTCGCGCACGAACCAGATCCCCTTGTCCGCTTCCAGCGTGAACATGTTGCCCCGCTCGTCGCGCCGCCACAGGCCGGTGAGCGTGACCGGCCCGTCCGGCGCCTCGCTTCCGGGCCGGCTCTCCGGCGCTTGTCGGCCATCGGGCACGAAGCCGCGATTGACCATCACCACGAAGCCGTCGTCGGTCTCGAAGGGCGCATAGACGAAATAGCCGGGACCGCCGACGGGCCCGCGGGCGTCGCTCAGCGCGATATAGTAGTAGAGCTCGCCATCGAGAAAGCGGCCGCTCACCTCGACCGGACGATAGTCCCACTCGTCGGTTTCCAGATCCGGCCAGGCCGCCGGACCGGGAGCGGGCACAGGTGCCGCGTCGACACGCGATTCCACCCGTTCGATCAGCTCGAGCTTCCAGGTGAGCCGGGCGACCTGCCAGGAGCCGAGGGTCAAGAGCACGGCAAAGACCACGGCCGTTGCCAGCGCGGGCCACAGCAGCCGCCGGGCCAGCGGGCGAACCGGCGCCTGCGGCGGATTTCGCGACGCGTCAGTCGTCAAGGCGCCCCTCCTTTGCGCTGTGCCGGTATTGCTGGGCGATCATCAGCCCTTTCAGCGGGCGCAGCATGCCGAGCCCCAGAACGAGGGTCAGCGGCAGCCAGAGCGCCATATGCAGCCAGATCGGCGGCGTGAAGGCAACCTCGACCACCAGCGCCAGCCCGACCACGACAAAGCCGACGAGCATGATGATGAACACCGCCGGTCCGTCGCCGCTGTCGGCGAAATCGAACGCCAGACCGCAGTTGCCGCACTGCGGCCGCACGGTCAAGAAGCCATCGAACAGTCGGCCCTGCCCGCAGCGCGGACACCGCCCGCGCAGGCCGGTGCGCAGCGGGTTCTGCTGCGGATATTGCGCGCGATCGCCCTGACGGCTTTGGTCGGTCCGCGGTGGCTGCGTCATGATCTCGTGATCCCGTGTTGCACGCCCGGCCGGGCGCGCCTGCATGTCGCGTCTGCCTGCCGGCGGCGCAGGCATTTGTCGAGACGACAGATTGATGCACCGGCAGGAGGCACCGGTCGCCCCTGCTGACCGGAAGTCGCCGGTCGGTCGGCGCGGATCCGGTTTCCCCGGGGCTGAAACGAAACGTCCGCGACGGTGGGAACCGCCGCGGACGCGAAACTCTGGATCGGGCGACGATGCCCTCAGGCTCAGGCTCTGGCTCTGGCTGAGGCGCCCGCCCCGGTCAATGCGCCGGGCCGGCGGCCCAGACGTAGATCGACACGAAGAGGAACAGCCACACCACGTCAACGAAGTGCCAGTACCAGGCTGCAGCCTCGAAGCCGAAGTGCTTTTGCGGGGTGAACTGTCCCATCGACGCGCGGATCAGGCAGACCAGCAGGAAGATGGTGCCGACGATCACATGGAAGCCGTGGAAGCCGGTCGCCATGTAGAAGGTCGCGCCGTAGATCGAGCCGGAGAAGCCGAAGGCCGCATGGCTGTACTCATAGGCCTGGACGATGGAGAACAGCACGCCGAGCACCACCGTCAGCGTCAGGCCCCACTTCAGGCCCTCGCGGTCGTTGTGCAGCAGGGAGTGATGCGCCCAGGTCACCGTGGTGCCGGAGGTCAGCAGGATCAGCGTGTTGAACAGCGGCAGGTGCCAGGGATCGAAGGTCTGGATGCCTTCCGGCGGCCAGACGCCACCGGTTGCCTCGAAACGCTGGTACTGCATCGCGTCGTTGGTGAAGAGCGAGGCGTCGAAGAACGCCCAGAACCACGCCACGAAGAACATCACTTCCGAGGCGATGAACAGCAGCATGCCGTAGCGCAGATGCAGCTGCACGACGGGCGTGTGATCGCCGGCAAGCGACTCGCGCACGGTGTCGCGCCACCAGCCGTACATCACGTAGAGAACGATCAGCGTTCCGACCGTGAAGATGCCCCAGCCGGCCAGATCGACGCCGAACAGCAGGAATTCCTTGTCCTGAACGTATTTGAACAGGCCGATGGCCCCGAGCGCCATGATGAAGGCGCCGACGCCGCCAAGAAACGGCCAGGGGCTCGGATCGACGAGATGGTAGTCGTGGTTCTTGGCGTGCGCCATGGGTGTCTCCCCCGATCTTTCAACGAGTGCCGCGCATGCCGCGGGCGTGCAGAGTTATAGGTTGTCGCGGGTGCCGGTCGCATCCGGCCGGGCCGCTACGGGTGTTTCCGGCTGCTTCGCCGGGAAGAACGTGTAGGAGAGCGTGATCTCCTTGATGTGCTTCAACTTCGGGTCCTTGTCCATGTCCGGATCGACGAAGAACACGACCGGCATCTCGACGCTTTCACCGGAGGCAAGCGGCTGCTCGGTGAAGCAGAAACAGTCGATCTTGTTGAAATAGGCGCCGGCCTCGAAGGGCGTGACGTTGAAGGTCGACGTGCCGACGGTGGCAGCCGCGCCCTGGTTGGTCGCGGAATAGGCCATCTGCGTCGTCTCGCCCATCTTGAGCGTGACGGAGCGCACCTCGGGGCCGAACTTCCAGGGCAGCGCCGCGTTGACGTTGCCGTCGAAGCGCACCGTGATCTTGCGGTCGATGACCTCGCCGAAGGAGGCTTCGGCGCGTTGGGTGGTCCCGCCGTAGCCGGTGACCTGGCAGAACAATTCGTAGAGCGGCACCGCCGCATAGGCCATGCCCGTCATCGCGACGACGCCGCCGAAAACGGCAATCGCCACGCGGCGGTTGGACCGCTGCAGGCGGGTGTCGCTGCCCGCGTCCGCCGCCGGCTGCGCGTCATGGTCTCGCGAGGTCGAATCGGATTCGCGCGTCATGCGGGTCACCTCCTCAATACATGCCCTTGTCGAGCACGCCCGGTCCCATCTTGACCAGTGTCACGACATAGAAAAGCACCACAAGGCCCGCAAGCGCGAGGCCGATGGCGATGGATCGTCCGCGCTGGCGCCGCTTCTGGTCGTCGCTCAGGCGGATGCCGTCGTCGTCACTCATGCAAAACCTCCTGAAAAGAGGGCCGCGAAGAGGCTGTCGCCGAGCAGCAGCGCAAACACCAGGAACAGATAGAGCAGCGAGAACTTGAAGAGCTGCACCGCGGCCTTGCGTGCCGCATCGCCCTCGCGCTCCCGGAACACCTTGACCGCATACCAGACGAAGGCGACGCCGAGGACCGCCGCAATCGCGCCATAGACCGGCGAGGCAAAGCCGAGCAGCGCCGGCGCGACACCGACGGGGGCAAGCAGGACCGAATAGGCGAGGATCTGGCGACGGGTCGCATCCTCGCCGGCCACGACGGGCAGCATCGGGATGCGGGCGCTCTCGTAGTCGCCACGCTTGAACAGCGACAGCGCCCAGAAATGCGGCGGCGTCCACATGAAGATGATCAGGAACAGGACGACGCTCTCGACAGAGATGTCGCCGGTCACAGCCGCCCAGCCGATCATCGGAGGAAAGGCGCCGGAGGCGCCGCCGATGACGATGTTCTGCGGCGTCGCGCGCTTCAGCCACATCGTGTAGATCACGGCATAGAAGAAAATGGTGAAGGCCAGCAGTCCGGCGGCAAGCCAGTTCACGGTCAGCCCGAGCACGAGGACGGAAAAGGCCGACAGCGTCAGCCCGAAGACAAGCGCCTCCTGCGCCGTGACCTTGCCGGCGGGGACCGGACGGCCCTTGGTGCGCGACATCACGGCGTCGATATCGGCGTCATACCACATGTTCAGCGCGCCCGAGGCGCCGGCACCGATGGCGATGCACAGGATCGCGACTGCGCCCAGAACGGGATGGATCCCGCCCGGCGCGATCAGCATGCCGACGAAGGCGGTGAAAATGACGAGCGACATCACCCGCGGCTTCAGGAGCGCGATGTAATCGCCGACCTCGCCCTGGCCTCCACCGAAGCCGGTTTCGTCGAGCGGTGTGTCCTGGATTTCGGCAAGCGACATCAAGCAGGTCTTTCGCGTTCGCGGCCCGGAACCGGTCCGGGTCCATTCGGCTGGCAGTCTCGACTACGTGCCGGCTTGGTGACGATGCGGCCCCTGGCCCATCGTCGTCCGCCGGACGATGACCGCGCCGGCGGGATGCCGGCGCGGTCGTCTTGTTACAGGCCCGTCGCGCTTAGCGGATGCGCGGCAGGGTCTCGAACTGGTGGTACGGCGGCGGAGAGGACAGCGTCCACTCCAGCGTGGTCGCACCTTCGCCCCACGGATTGTCGGCGGCGACGCGCTTCTTGGAGAAGGCCTCGACGATGCCGAACAGGAACACCAGGACCGCGAAGGCCGAGATGTAGGACCCGTAGGAGGAGACCGCGTTCCACCCGGCCATTGCATCGGGATAGTCGACATAGCGGCGCGGCATGCCGGCGAGCCCGAGGAAGTGCTGCGGGAAGAAGATCAGGTTCACGCCCACGAAGGTGATCCAGAAATGGGCCTTGCCGATCGTCTCGTTGTACATGTAGCCGAACATTTTCGGGAACCAGTAGTACCAGGCTCCGAAGATGCCGAACACCGCACCCAGCGACAGCACGTAGTGGAAGTGCGCCACGACGTAATAGGTGTCGTGCATCGCCCGGTCGAGACCGGCGTTGGCGAGCTGCACGCCCGTCACACCGCCGACGGTGAACAGGAAGATGAAGCCCACGGCCCACAGCATCGGCGTCTTGAAGGTGATCGACCCCTGCCACATGGTGGCGATCCAGGAGAAGATCTTCACGCCGGTCGGCACCGCGATGACCATCGTGGCGGCGACGAAATAGGCCTGCGTGTCCACGTCGAGACCGACGGTGTACATGTGGTGGGCCCAGACGATGAAGCCGACGACGCCGATCGCGACCATGGCGTAGGCCATGCCGAGATAGCCGAAGATCGGCTTTCGGGCGAAGGTGGAAATGATGTGGCTGACGATGCCGAAGGCCGGCAGGATCAGGATGTACACTTCCGGGTGACCGAAGAACCAGAACAGGTGCTGGAACAGGATCGGGTCACCGCCGCCGGCCGGATCGAAGAAGGTCGTGCCGAAGTTGCGGTCGGTCAGCAGCATGGTGATGCCGCCGGCGAGAACCGGGAGCGAGAGCACCAGCAGGAAGGCCGTCACCAGCACGGACCAGGCGAAGAGCGGCATCTTGTGCAGCGTCATGCCCGGGGCGCGCATGTTGAAGATCGTGGTGATGAAGTTGATCGCACCCAGGATCGACGAGGCGCCGGCCACGTGCAGCGACAGGATCGCGAGATCCATCGCCGGACCGGGCTGGCCCGAGGTCGACAGCGGCGGGTAGATCGTCCAGCCACCGCCCACGCCGTTGGCGCCCGGAGGCCCTTCGACGAAGAGCGACAGCAGCAGCAGCAGGAATGCCGGCGGCAGCAGCCAGAACGAGATGTTGTTCATCCGCGGGAAGGCCATGTCCGGCGCGCCGATCATTATCGGCACGAAGAAGTTGGCGAAACCGCCGATCAGCGCAGGCATCACCATGAAGAAGATCATGATCAGGCCGTGCGAGGTCGTGAACACGTTGAACACATGCGGATCGGAGAAGAACTGCATCCCCGGTTCCTGGAGTTCCATGCGGATGCCGACGCTGAGCGCGCCGCCGATGATGCCGGCGATGATCGCGAAGATCAGATACAGAACGCCGATATCCTTGTGGTTGGTCGAATAGACCCAGCGCGTCCATCCGGTCGGATGGTCATGGTCGCCTTGCGCGTGCGCTGCATAGGCCATCTTCCAGCTCCCTCTTTCACAGTCGCCCGACCGGGCCAGTCACCGCGGTCGGATCTCGGCCGCAGGCGCCATAGCCTGCGGAATTGCGGTTCGGCGACGCGCGATCAGCGCGTCGCGACATCCAGTTCGCCAGTGCCGGCGTCGGCGGTCTTGGCGGCGGCGTTGATCGACGCCATCAGCTGCTCGTTGGCGGCATCGACGTCGTCCTTGGCGGCATCCGCCCACGCCTGGTACTGCTCTTCCTCGACCACGCGGATGGCGATCGGCATGAAGGCATGGTCCTTGCCGCAAAGCTCTGAGCACTGGCCGTAGTAGATGCCGGTCTTCTCGGCCTTGAACCAGGTCTCGTTCAGGCGGCCGGGCACCGCATCCATCTTCACGCCGAAGGCCGGCATGGCGAAGGAGTGCAGGACGTCGGCTGCGGTGACCTGCAGGCGGACGACCTTGTTGACCGGAACGACCATCTCGTAGTCGACGGCCAGAAGGCGCGGAAATTCTTCCGCAGGGCGGTTGAACTGGGCGGCCTTTTCGGCGCGGCCCTCGTTGTCGAGCATGTAGGAATCGAGGATGACGTCCTCCATGCCCTCGTCGGTATAGGCATAGCTCCAGGCCCACTGCAGGCCGGTCGCCTTGATGGTCATGTCGTATTCCGGCACCTCGATCTGCTTGTAGAGCAGGCGGAAGGAGGGAATGGAGATCATCACCAGGATCAGGATCGGCGCCAGCGTCCACACCACCTCGATCATGGTGTTGTGGGAGGTGCGCGACGGCGTCGGATTGGCTTTCGCGTTGAAGCGGAAGATGCACCACAGCAACAGCGCCAGAACGAACAGCGTGATCACCGTGATGATCACCAGCGTGAAGCTGTTGAACCAGGTGATGTCGTCCATCACGCTCGTGACCGCGGGCTGAAGCCCCATCTGCCACTCGGTGGGCTGTGCAGCGAACGCGCCGCCGGCAAACCCGCTGAGCGCGGCGATCGCCGCGCCGATCATCGTCAGACGCTTGACCAACTGTGTCACGTCCGGTCTCCCTTCCTGACCCGACCGTCGCATGAGGTCCGGGTCTATTTTCATCAATCGCTCAAGAACCGCCGGCGCGATGCGCCCCGGTCCGTGACCATGCCGACCGTACGGCGGCAGGCCGAAAGTCCGCCTCGCCCGGCGTCAAAACGCTGTCCGCGACTCTAACCTGCACGGTACATACCGCGCGAGGGCCGGTCCCGAGGAGCGGCAAAAGGCCGCATTCGCGCTTGATCGAGGTCAAAGTCGGCTTGAAAAACCACAAGCCGCCGCGTTGCGCAATGGACTCCTTTCATGAATGGCAAAATTCGCACCCAATTGCCAATGTTGCCCCCGCGCAACACAAGAAAAACCCTGCCTGCGCGTGCCGAAGGCCCCGGCGCGCCGCCTTCGCCACCGTTTCGCCTTGAATTCCGCATTTCAAGGGTTGAAAACCGAAGGGAGCGCCGCGCCGCGCGAATCACGACAGGATCGTGCTCCGTTGCGCCGGGTGCGACGCGCCCAGCGAGACCGTCCCGACCGGGGCGGATCGTTTCGACACCAGAAGACTTGCCGCAGAAACCGGAGCCCAGCCTGTGCCTTTCAGATCGAACCCGCTTCTCCGCGCCCTCGCGATCGCCGGCATCGTTCTTGCCCATGTCGCGGCCTCCGGCACCGCGGCACTCGCGCAGGGCGCCGTGCGCTCCGTCCATGGCGACTGGCAGATGCGTTGCGACACGCCCGCCGGCGCCCAGGAAGAACAATGCGCCCTCATCCAGAACGTGACGGCGGATGATCGTGAAAACGTCGGCCTCTCCGTCATCGTGCTGAAGACCGCCGACAAGCAGTCGCGCCTGCTGCGCGTTCTCGCCCCGCTCGGCGTGCTGCTGCCGATGGGCCTCGGCCTTCGCGTCGACAATGCCGATGTCGGCCGCGCCGGCTTCGTGCGCTGCCTGCCCAACGGCTGCATCGTGGAGGTGGTGATGCAGGACGACCTGATCCAGAAAATGCAGCAGGGCCAGGCCGCGACCTTCGTCATCTTCCAGACCCCGGAAGAGGGCATCGGCATCCCGATCTCGCTGAACGGCTTTTCCGACGGCTTCGCCGCGCTTCCCTGAGGCGCGACCTGAGCTGCGCCGTCGCGCTTCCCTGAGGCGCGATCTGAGGTTTGCCGCCGCGCTTGCCTGAGGCGCGGCCTGAGCTGCGCCGCCGCGCTTGCCTGAGGCGCGGCCTGAGCTGCGCCGCCGCGCTTCCCTGAGGCGCGGCCTGAGCTTTGCCGCCGCGCTTGCCTGAGGCGCGGCCTGAACTGCGCCGCCGCGCGCCGGGAGGTCTGAGCCCGCCCTAGGGCAAGGCCGCCGCGCGGTCGATTGCAGCGTGTCGCGCCTGAGCGTTGCGGCTTGTCGCGTCCGACAAGGCTGGGCAGCGGGCGGCATTGCCCCTATCTTTCCCGGCAAGACCGAAGCCACAAGCGAAAGCCCACATCATGACAGACACGGCCATCGACCTGCTCGCGACCGGAGATCTCGACGAAGCGACCGCCCGCGCCATGCTGGGCGAGGCGCTGACCGGCGCCGACGACGGCGAGTTGTTCCTGGAATACCGACAGACCGAGGGTCTCGTCTTCGACAACGGCCGCCTCAAGGCCGCGAATTACGACACCTCGCAAGGCTTCGGCCTGCGCGCGGTTGCCGGCGAGGCCGCCGGCTACGCCCATTCCGGCGAGATCTCGCAGGCAGCGCTCGCCCGCGCGGCCGATGCCGTTCGCGCCGTCGCCTCGGGACACTCGGGGAGTTATGCGGCCGCGCCGCAGCGCACCAACGCCAGGCTCTACAGCGACGTCAACCCGCTGGCGGAACCGGCGTTTGCCGACAAGGTCGCGCTGATGCAGACCGTCGACGCCTATGCCCGCGCGAAGGATCCGAAGGTCCGGCAGGTTTCGGTCTCGCTCGCCTCCTCCTGGCAGGTGGTCGACATCCTGCGCGCCGACGGCCACCGGGTGCGCGACATCCGTCCTCTGGTGCGCTTCAACGTCTCGGTCGTCGCCGGCGACGGCACCCGCCAGGAATCCGGCTCCTACGGCTTCGGCGGGCGCGACAGCGTCGGCGCCTATGTGACGGACGAAAGCTGGAAACACGCCGTCGACGAGGCGTTGCGCCAGGCGCTGGTCAACCTGGAGGCGATCCCGGCGCCGGCGGGCAGTTTCGACGTGGTGCTCGGCAACGGCTGGCCCGGCATTCTCTTGCACGAGGCGGTCGGCCACGGGCTTGAGGGCGACTTCAACCGCAAGAAGACCTCCGCCTTCGCCGGCCTGATGGGCCAGCGCGTCGCGTCGAAAGGCGTCACCATCGTCGACGACGGCACCATCGGCGGGCGGCGCGGCTCGCTCACCATC
>MDTG01231870.1_pt1 | contig 28672 bp, 39 predicted proteins | sample 811421 | NCBI WGS metagenome assembly MDTG01 (sample SAMN05326645, study PRJNA326480) | marine metagenome | isolation source: seawater | place: Pacific Ocean: South East | collected 2011
AGGGAGCCGCCAGTGTCTATGCGTAGGCTTGTTCCATCTGCAAGCTTCTTTAGGTTTAGCTCTTTAGCCGCACCATTGCCGATAACATCCCAGTTGGCCAGCCAAGCATCTGCTGCAAACCCATCCTTGGCACCGCTTAGCTTGCGCATTTCGCTTGCGTTTAGATCGACAACTTTTTCTATGCGGCTAGCAATGCCCAAGCGCCCGGCTGCATTTACCCCGCCTATCTCGCCAGTAATAGGAAGCAAATCTATATCGGCAACACGCACGCCCGCCATCTGGTATAGCTTGGCGCTTAGCACCTCTACCCTCGCTGCAAGCTCGTTTTCTGGCGCCTTGATGTAGTATTCGGTGCCGGTGCGCTGGTTAACAAACTTACCGCCCAAATTGCTACCGCCTTGTCCGCCTGTTTGCTCAAAGTCGCTAAACACAAGTGTAGGCTTATTCTCAGCCGTTGCAGGGGGCGCTTTAGGTGATTCCGGCCCCAACCCTAGCTTCTTTTGTTTTTTGGCCACAGCGGCGCTTAAAAGCTCTGCCCCATCTTCGTCTAATGTGCTTACCCAACTTTGCTGCGCAGGCGTTAGCTTATCGCCCTTTGCCAGCTTTGTACTTACGGTAGATTTTGTACTGTCGAAATCCGCTTTGGCTTTTACCGCTTTCGCTACCTCATCAACCTTAGCCAGCTTGGCGGTAAAGGTTAGCGCCTCAAAATCGCTGTCGCTCGCTAGATCAGCCAATACCTTTTTCTGTGTTAGCTTACCGCTGCCCTTACCCGCATCCATGTAGGTTATGAGCGTTTGCTCTGCTGCCACCTCTGCTTTCTGGGCAACCCTTATTTGCTGTTCATACGCCTCGTCTAGCTTGGCCAATATGTCTTTTTTTGCTAGCTCATCAACCTCACCAATCGCCTTTATCTTGGCAATATCGCTGGTCTTTAGCACCGCATCGTCAAGCTTAGCCGCTAGGAAATAATCCATAATGTCTTTATCAAACGATTTTTCAGCAGCAACAATAAACTCCATAGTGTCTTGCAGCTTCTGCAAGTGCGCTATTTGCTCCCCCTCGCTCATAGCATCCAGCTTTTTGGGCAGCCCCTTCATGTTTAGCTCGTCTACAGCGTCATAAGCGGCCAGCACTTTAGGGGTAAATTGCACTGGGCCATCTAAAAACGCTTCGTCAAAATCATTTTTGGCTTTGAATAACTGCTTTTTCAGTTGCTCCGCAGCTTTAAGGGTACGGTATTCCTCTTTCGTGGCCGCATCCAAGGCTTTGTAGGTGGCCAACTCACTGGGTGATAGTTTTTTGCCATCTTTGAACTTCTTTTTAATTGTTGAAAGCTTGCTTGCTGTATCTATGGCTTCCTTGCCTGCTTGCACCAATGCAACCTGCTCTTGGAAGGTTTTGCCCTCTAGCTTGCCCTGCTTAGCCAGCTTATCGAAGGTGATCTTGAAGTTGGTAAACCCCTTGCCGCCTGCTGCATACGCAGTAATTAACTGCTCAGCTTGTGCCTCTTTTTTGGCTAGCTCGGTGGCCTCTTTAGCTGCTGCCTCCGCTTCTGCTTTTGCCGCCGCTTTAGCTGTTGCTGACGCCCTCGCAATACTCGTTTTGCCCGCATCAATTAGCGCCTCCAAATCCGCTAAGCTTAGGGGGTTGCTGCGCTGGTCAACCAAATCGACGAACGCAATTTTGCCACTGTTCCACAAGCGCCATTTGGCAGCGCCTAACACCTGCTGCTGGAATGCCTTGGGCTTGCTCTTAATCCAATCCTCGTAACTAAATTCAGCGGGCACCGCGCCATCCATACTGGCCTGCATGCGGGGCTTTATTTGGGCTATTTGGGCAGCAGTGAAACCTTGCTTGGCTAATTCAGCCTTGAAGCTGTCGTTGAAGTCATCTGCGTTGCGGGTAAGCTTTTTGCCCGCTAGCTGCTCCCAGCTTTTGGTAACCGGGGTAACCACACTACGGCAATTCCAATGCGCAGGTGGTGGCGACCACTTTTTGTTATGGCCAACCGGCTTAAAATCGTTATCCCACCGCAACCCACTGCGCGCCTTGCAAATATCGCTTGTGCGGCTATCCAAGGTGCTAAGCCACTGCACCCCATCAAATATGTCCTTGTTTGCCTCTATAGTGGCGTTGCGGGCCGCGTTGCTTACTGCCTGCACGCTTGTACGCACCAGCGCTGCCGCTTGGTAACGCTTTACTTCCATAATGCCGTCTTTGAAGTTATTGGCTTGAGTGCCGCGTACCCGGCGTACTAGATCGTCAACGCCCTCGCCTGCCAATATGCCTTCGCGCATTTGATCTTGAAAGCGCTGCTGTAAATCACCTGCCTGCCTTGCCCAATGCTCTTTATGGGGGGCGCCCATCACCAGCGTGCCATCTACTAACGCACGCAACGTGGTGGTGGGTGGTAGCGCGGTCATCATAGCTGCGCCAATCTTCGGGTCGCCGCCTACGCCTTTGCCAACCGCTTGCTGTATGGCCTTGCCTTCAATATCGGCAACCTTGGCAAGCGTGTCCGTGTGGCTTTTTTGGATCAGCTTGTAATTAGCCTTGATGGTGGCTTGGGTGTTTTTAAGTAGCCGTAGCAGCCTGTTGGCTTGCGTCTTGCCGCCCACTGCCGTGGGGTCAAGGCTATTTAGCTGCTCAATTAGATCGCCTTGCACCTTGCGCAACATGGCATACACAGCCTGTATCTCGCTGGTTTTCAGCCGCTCAAGGTTAACGGCGTGGCCAATGATCTCATCAGCCAAGCCATCATTTGCGCCGGTTAATGCGCCAACCGGATTGGGCTTACCAACAGCCATAAGCTTACTCTACTTCTTCGGGTTCTGGTTCCTCATCATCCAAATCCATGGGCTGGCCAACCACTGGGGGTTCGTTGCCTGCCAGCATGTCTTTGACTTCATCGATGGTGAAATCGGGCCGCAGTATTTCGCCACGCTGCAAGTTATAGATAAGGTCATCAGTAGGTATTGCGCCGCTTTGCCATGCCGCTACTAGCTCGCGCATTTCGGCTGGCTCCATGCGGGTATCCATAAAGTCGGTGTTTAACTGCACCTCAACCGCTTCGGGATCGGCGCCTTCCCAATCCACCACCCAGTGCAACGTTTGGTACAGTCCCATGCTGCAACTGTTTGCTAGGTTGGCTAGCACGCTGCTTTCACCGCTGCTGCGTAGGCGTACCGTATCAGCCGCCTCTACTGCGCGCTTTTGATCCTCTAGCAACCGGGCGCCTAACTGCGCCATCATGCCCTGCTTACGTGACAGGCTGTTTTCAAGAAATGTTAAGCCCGCACCCTTGTACTCAAGCATGCCCGCTTGCGCACCCTCTGGCAGCAACCACATAGCGCCACTGCCTATGGGGAAATCGCCCACGTTATCAGCGCGCATACCAGTAATGTATGGCGTGGGCTGGCTGGTAAGGTAATTGCCCTGCTCTAAGTCAGCGCTGGTGCGGTAGTGGCTTATGTTTACATTCGCTAAATCTACCAGCGGCGACTTTTCCACATCGGGCGATAGATCGGTTGGGCCAAAGAACTGGAACGGGATGTAATCAAGGCGCTCACCCCGCTTGGTGGGCGTGTATTCATCATCCAAGATAAACGTGTCTACATCGCGGCCTTCTACAAACACGCGCACGCGGTATTTGCCTTCCTCGTCTAGCTCCAACACGCGGTAGCGCTCGTATTCCTCAGATCCAAAACCATCATCGGAAACCTTGCTGGCTTTTTCGCTAAGGATAATTTGCACCAGCATTTCTTTGCCGTCGATATCGTCAGTGCGCCAGTTGCAGATGCTTTCAGCCGGGTAACCACGCATGTATGCCCGCCCATTTTCTTGCGGCGGGCGGTCTACCAATACACCGTACCTGCCGAGCGCCAAGGTTTCTTCAACAACCCGCTGCGCAAACGTATCAAACGGCACACCCGTCAAAGTTATGTTGTACAATGCGTCCCGCAGCCGGTCGGGGATTTGGACGATTGGGCGTTTGCGGAACACCGCGCCGCTCAAACCGGCCAGTGTCCGTCCGGTTGCACCATAAAACATAGCCCGCGTAATGTAGGCTTCGTATTGATCGGACATCATATTTTCGGGCCGTGGCAAGTGCATGGTGGTGCTTGCCTTCACCGCATCCTCACCCGATATACAATCCCTTACCCTGCGCCATTGGGGCGCGTATATTTCGTATTCCTTGTGCTTGTCTGACAGTGGCATTTGGCGACTCCTTTAGTAATAACCACGCACGCGCACCGCGCCTACTATTTCGTTGTTGATTGGGAATGTGCCGTGCACTAGATAGCCCAATGCATCAGCCATATGGTCTAGCCCGGCGCTTTTATCGGGCTGGTTAGTACCCTCTTTGTACGTTAAGCCTTCAAGGCTTTTAATTAGCTGCTTACACCTTGGATGGATAAACAACCGCGCCTCATCTGCGCTGTTTTCCAGCATGGCGTTAACCTCGTTAATCCGGTCAACAACCAGTGGTGCCCTGCGCGGGGCAATCACATCAAACCCATAGCTTTCCAAGATGCTTAAATCCGTTTCGCCTAACGCTGCGCTAGTGCGGCGCTGGCGACCTGCCGGGTCTGGGTAAACCGCAACGTGCCTGCCCGCGAATATATCACTAAGCTTGCGCGCCATCAGTTCTGTGTTGGCATCCGATAGCACCGCTTCACCAAAGATATGCAGTTGGTCAGCCACCACATAACCAAAGCATGCGCACATCGGGTTAACGTTAAAGTCCATACCAACCACAATGCTGCCTACATCCTCGGCAACCTCATCGGTTACATGGATTTCGCGTTGGAATGGCTGGTGCACCCTGCCTGCTAACGTTTCAAAGCTGGCCTCAAACTCCTGCCTAAATAGCCGGTGATCCATGGTGCGGCGCTGCTTTTCTATTTCTTCGGCTGGCACAATGCCTGCGTCCAAAGTTGTGCTGCGAAAACACTCCCACTCTGGATCTGAGTGGCCTTCCTGCCATAGATCGTAAAACCAATTGTAGCCCTTGGGCGTGCCGCAGAACATCACCTTGCCCTGCCGGTCAGCCAACGCAGGCGATAACACTGCCTCCCACGTTTGCTGGCTCATATCCTGCACCTCATCCAGCACAAGGTAATCGATACCAACACCACGCAAGCTATCGGGGTTATCAGCGCCCCGTAGCGCAATGGTGGTGCCATTAATAAGCTGGATGCTTAAATCTGTTTCGTTGGGCGGCCCCGCATTACGGCGGCTGGTCAGCACAAGGTCTTTCATCTCCTGCCAGAGTATCTGCTTTGCCATGCGGTAAGTGGGCGCCACATACCAGCACCTTTGGTGGCGGTTGTTGCATGCCTGCGTGAATAGCTTTGTGCGCGCCAAATGGGTTTTACCGCTACGCCTGCCCGCCACGTTAACTACGTAGCGCGCCTTGCTGCTAAAAACCTTGCTTTGGGGTGGCGTTAACGTGATTTCGATAGGCCGCTCTTCGCTGTGCAACACCTGCCCAGCTTCCTCAGCCATCATTTCATCGTATGCGCTAAGCATCCCCGCCACCCGTTGTATTTACAACCACTGGCGGCAACTCATCATGCGTATTGACCTGCGTCTCGCGCCAACCCGCCCGGCACTTCAACCAAAACATGGTCATAGCCGGGTGCTTTTCGCCCGTTGCCATCTTGAACGCCGATTGCGCCACCTTAGATTTGGCCACGCTGTTACCTGCCTGTAACTCTGGCTTGAAATACTTAAACAGGGTGGCACGGCTAAACCCCATGACGTTGCAAATATCATCAGCCGTTAACCCTAAGCCGGTCATAACCTGCACCTGCTCACGGTCTTGCTTGGTGGCCTTGTAACTGGGCCTGCCCCTGCGCTTGCGCTCTGCGTCTGTATCTTGTGTTTTTGCTTGTGCCATTCTTTTATAGCGTATGTTTATTGATCCTGTTCAGCCTGCTCGCACGCCTTTAATACATCGGCCACGGGTGCTGACCACTTACCGCAGCCGCACTCCAAATCCTTAACCTTGTATGGCGCTTCATCGTTAATAATGATGCGGAATTCCGTGCTTCCGCAGTCACATTGCAACAAAAACTCCGGGCCGGGAAACTGCACTACGTTATCATCAGTATCCATATCATCTCCGTGTAGCCATTGGCAATGAAAAATGCCATTTTACTTACGATTACTACTTGACCGATACCCCAAATAGCGAGTAACGTGCTCTTGAATCAGTGACCCCGGCAGGTCTTTTGATTTCCTCCCCTTGAAAACGCCCCACACCCCCCTTCGTGGGGCGTTTTTTTATATAACCCCCCTTAAACGAAGCCCGTACAGAAACACCGCCAGCAGCCCAATTGCCAGTGCAGTGCCGAGTGTTACCAAACTCCACAAAACAACGTTGTGCATTATATCCGCTCGTCGCTTTTGTTGTGCAGCTATCGCATCTTTGTGTTCTTTCTTGGCCCTAGCAATTTCTGCGCATAAAGCTTCCCACTCACCCGGCTTGCCATAAACAAGCATCAGTTGCCGCAATTGATCGCGTAGCTCTGCCACCTCGCGCTTCTTGAAATGCTCATCGATGACCGAGCTTTCAACACCGCCTAGCGCAGCGCGCCAGCCAGACTGCTTTGCGGCTTTAGCGGTATCTAATTGTGCTTCCGCTAGTGCCCATTTTTTTATGTGATCCTGCGCAGCACCTAAATCACGGCCTGCGTTTACCACTGCCGAAATACCCTGCGCTGCCGCAGATATAGCGCTAAGCGCTGTTACCGGATCCATTCTAGCTCCAATCCCTTGCAAAGTAGTGCCAATGGCACTATAATAACCAACACATGGAACCAATGGAGCAATAGTATGGTTGACTGTTACCAAAAATCTAAACTTGAAGGTTATGAGATCGCCGTTTACGAAAACGCCGTTTACTTCACTGCAAGCTGCTTTCTGGGTGTGGGCAAATATGAGCGCCATGAATTCGATACCGAGCATGATGCTGTGAATTACGCTGCTGCCAACCCAAGATGCCGACCTTGGGGTATCTACGCCGTAGACGCCAACAAACACGACACTGTTTGCGGCTTGGTGCGCAACGCAAAATACGTGTAGGGCACCGCCCTACTTTTTGCCTAGTTTTTTAGCCAACCTTTCCTTCTGCTTTGTAGCAGTTGTTTTTAATTTCCTCACCGCATCGTATGTTTTAGGCGTGCCAGCAGCCCATCTGCGAAATTGCATAGCCGCAGGAGTAGGGTCGCCATCTTTGTCTTTAAGTGGCTGACGCTGGGATAGTACCTGCGTAGCCTTCCGCGAAATAAACTTAGCACGGTCATACTTATCACGATCACTTGCACCAGCAAGACTCCGAACAGGCTTGCGCACGCTGCCACCAGCCCTGTTATGTGCAGCCATATTCTTTGAAGTTCGTTTGTTATAACGCTGCCATTTTTCTGTTGCTGTAAGTTTTCTCGCCACATCTAACCTCCAAGGTCGTGAACGCGCTGGCCCCGTTTATCTTCCTTGATAACAAGGCTGCGCATATCTAAATGATCCGTTAACGCGATAATAACCCCGCCGGGGTCGCCTTCAGTGCCGCACGTAAAAACGTCAACGGCCATGAAATTTTCCTCTGGGTACGTGTGAATGGCCATATGGCTTTCCGCTAGTATCCAAACCGCAGTTGTACCTTGCGGCTTAAACTGATGCGCAACCCTATCAACCACGTTCATATTAGATGCCTTCAGTGCTTTTTCACAAATCCAGCTAAGGCTTTCCCAATCTGGCATATTGTCCACCCAGATATCAGCCGTAACCATTTCGCCCTCGGTGCTATGCTTCTGCATTTTCTTCACCAAACGATCCAATGACATCGCCCATATTTTTTATCTGCTTCGGATCGCCTTTGTAGAACACCAAAACGTTTTGATGCATGCGCCCCACCTTACGGCTTGCGTGCATAGATTTACCGGCCCGCAGTGGTAGCGTGCCCGCGCTATTCACAAGAATTAATTCATTCCAAAACTGGTAACCCGCGTCCTGCATTATCTGGATAGTTTTGGGAACTAACCCAATATACTCGCCCTTCTTGCCGCGCACCTCGCTGGTAACAACCACGGCAAACCTGTCTTTCTTTAGCCGCGTATAAGTGTTTGCCAACGCCTGCTTGTACACATCAAAAAAATCATCGTGTGACATATTGCTAAGGTCGTTGGGGTTATCGCTATACACCTCCAAATCGGCATACGGCGGGCAGCTAAAAAAGAAGTCCATGCTTTCGGGCTTAAAATGCTTATCCATATTCAAAGCATCGTCGCAAATATACCGTGCACTTAAATCATCAGCAGAAACGCGCTTGTTATTAAGATCAGCCTGCTCCTGCCTTAATTCGATGCCTGTAAAGTCCATGCCATGGCTAGCACAAACGTAGCCAAAGACAGTGTCACCTGCAAAACAGTCAAACGCATGGTAATCCTTGCGCCCAAACCATCGGCACATAATTTCAGCAAGAACCGCGTCCAACAAAGAAACAGACCCAATGCCTTCCATAACGCTGCCTTTAGCTGCCAGCGTGTTTTCCCGGCTTTCGCCTTGGTCGCCAATCTTGGCATCCCATAGCTTCTTGCGCTCTTGCCAATACCCTTGGCGCGTATCCAAAATGCTAAATGGCGGCACGCCAAAGTTATCGGCCATGCTGCCCTTGGTGCCTTCATCATACTTGTCATACGCATCAAGCTTAAAATCTAGTAAATCCTCTATTTCGCCGGGATCGAAGGCAGTTTTTATAAGCTCAAACTGCACATCTTCAAGCAATTTCATTTCTGTCGTTAATAAAGGGAAATCCCACCGGCTTTCCGTGCCTGTACGGTTGTCTGCAATGCGATAGCCGCGTTTTTGCGCCTCACTTAACCCAGTGGCTACGTGTACCGGAACTTCGCTGTAGCCTAATGACTGTGCCGCCATAAGCCGTGTATGGCCAACCAAAATTACGCCATCCTCATCCACCACCAATGGCTGCTGCCAACCATACTCGCGGATGCTTTCAGCGGTTTTAGTAATCGACTCCGGCGTTATTTGCCGGGGGTTATTTTCATACGGCTGTGGCTTTTCTACTGACCACATTTCAACGGCAAACTCAGTCACGCGATAACCTCGTAAAGTGTTGCTTCGGGATATACACGCAAGGCTCTGTGTCCTCGCTCCAATTCCTGTCCTTGCGGCCACCGGACGCAATCTCCACGCCTACGCCTTTTTGCACCGCCGCACTGCAATTCATTATGAAATCGCCATCGTCCACCGCAACAGCCAGCAGGAAAGGCATTTCGATACCGGGCGTTGCCGCCAAACTCATACATTTTTCCCATTTCTTTACCGCAATCATGTAAGTGGGGTACTGGCCCCAGTGCTGGCCGTACCTGCACTTTAGTTCCAGCCAACCCCTGCACTTGTTGCCCTTGTAAACTGCATAATCGGGGCTGTAGCTGCCCCCTAGCTTCTGCAAATCCCAGTTGCGTACTTCTTCAATGCGCGAGGCAAAAGACGCTTCGGCGGCAAGGCTGGCTACGGTTTCCCGTGGCACGTAACTGCGCGTGTCCATCCATGCCGCCGTCACGCTTACTTCTTAACTTTCTTTTTACCGCCTTTGCGGCCTTTCTTCTTACCCATTGCCATAGCCGTAGCTCCTGCGTTGTTTTAGATCGCTTAGATCAAGTTCATCCCAGTTTTCGTAGTACCCCCGCGCCTCAAGGACATCGGAAGCTTTGTTCAGATGGGATGTTGGCTGAACAAAACACATCGCATAATCTTTTTTCAGCAGCGGCTCGTAATCATCGACCGAGTAATCGCTTGCTGGGCTTAACCCATCTGCCATGGGGTGAAACGGTATAAGCCAGACCCCATTATTCTCGCCGTTAAGCAAGTGGTCGGTATACGAAAACATCTGCTCATCGCTGTACAGATCAAACTCAGTATCGCACAAAATCAAAATGTCCTTTTGCTGCAACAGGTGTATCGACCAGAACGCATTCTTTGCTATTTCGATGCTGGGCAGCATTTGCCCGCTTACATCCAAAACCAGCACTTTATCATCCCGCCACGCTTTTCGTGCATAGGGGCAAAGCTGGTTGCCGTTTAGGCTTTGGTACGGCTTGGCCAGTTTGGTTTCTGTCCAGTGCCGCAAATCCATTTCCAGCGTTATTTTTTCTTCTTCGCTTTCGATTTCCTTACCTTTTTTGCTAAATCCGCATCTGCCTTGCCCCATGTGCCTTTGCCCTTGGTTGCAAAAGAATTGACGCGGGCTAGCGCCCATTGTTGTTGAGATGCACCGGGCCTATGGCCACTTGCCCAAGCTTGGGCGCCACGGCGGTAAACCTGCTCCAAGATAGTCTTGGAAATGCCTGTAGACTTGGCCTTGTTTGTCAGCGCCTTATCTGCCGCTTTATTTTTTAGCGCCACGTTTGCCTCCAAATTTTCGCTTGTACGCTGTAGTGTGCTTACTCGTTTTTGTTTTGCGCTGCTTACCACTGGCTGTCTTATCACCGGGCAATGGAGCATATGATGGGTTGGCGCTTGCAGAGCGCGCCCGAATTGCCGCCTTGCGCTTGGCTGCCGTAGATGAGCTAAGGCCCGCAGTATACTTCTTGGGCACCTTTCGCTTTGCCGCCATAAAATTTCTCCTGCGTTTACCGCTTCTTAGCACAACCATAACATCCAGACAATGACGTATCGTAATTTTTTAGTTGCGAACGCATTGCCGTTCAGTATACTGCATGAACTCGCAAAACTTTAGGAACCCAACAATGCAAGAACTACTAAACAAACCAGCAGCACGGGAAATGGCGGCAACCATTGCTCGGAACGCTGGCGCCGCTATTGCCCTAACCATTATCGGCTTTGGCATGGCTTTTACCCTTCTAAATATGATGCTTGGTTGCGAAACATGGGATCAAAGCCTATGGACTGAATACAACAGTTGCGTAACCCCAAGCATGCTTTTCAACGAAATCTTCGGATAACCCAGCGTAGGCGCAGAAAGGGAACCCTCGACCATTTGGGGGTTTCCTTTTTTTTGCACACTAATGACGAATCATGCTTATGTATGCAAAATGGAGTTGCTCTATAGTGCCATTGGCACTATAATGGCTTCATTAAATAAAGGAACCCAACAATGACACAGCAAAAACAACTAGCGCGAATGGTTAAGACATGGGACAGCAAAACAATTGCTGCGACCATTGCTGATTACAAACAGCGCGTTGCCGATTGCAAACGGGATCGCGTAAGCCACAAACGTTGGAGCGAAGCCTTGGCTATTTTAGAAGCTGAGGTGGCTTAACATGGTTGAGTTTATGTACAACGATGGTGGCCGCGAGGCTGCTGGCTATAAAGGCCAAACCGGCGACTGCGTGTTACGCGCCATCGCCATAGCAACCGGCCTACCCTACGCGCAGGTGCGCAGCGACCTTATGGAGCGCACCAAAGAATACCGCGCTACCCGCCGCACCAAAAAAGCAAAACGCATTACATCGAACAGCGCCTTTAACGGCGTGTACGACGATATTTACAAACCTTATCTTCTGGAGCTTGGCTGGCAGTGGGTGCCATGCACAGCTATCGGCTCCAAAGAACGGGTGCATGTGAATGCATCCGAACTACCCAATGGCACCCTAATTCTACGGTTGAGCCGACACTTAGCGACTTGGAAGAACGGCATGCTGCATGACACGCATGATTGCAGCCGTGACGGACAGCGCATGGTGTACGGTTATTTCAGAAAAGGAGAACCCAACCAATGAAAAACTTCACGATAATGGCAACAGGCCCAATGCCCGCAATGCTGGCAGCAATAGACGCCTTACGAAACGTAGGCGCAGACATCGATGATATTGATATTTGCGATGACGTAGCGAAAGACGCTTTGCCAGTACAACTAGGCGACCCGCAAACCCTGCGAGTTCCAAGAACGGCGCAGGCATTTGTTGGCCCCAGCGCGGTGGCGAAGCCTAAGATTAAACGCACGCTACGGCACCGAGGTGTAACGATGCGCGTGTACAAGGCAATGTGGAAAGCGCACCACCTACCAGTTGGCGAGGGCGGTTTACGCAACCCTAGCGCCAAAATGCTTACCCAGTGGATCAACCTGCACCAAAACGATGGCGAAGAAATTGCTCACGCCAACGTGGGCAGCGCCCTAAGCAGGCTGGCAGAGCTTGGGCTTGTTGTAAGCGATGACCCCAAGAACATGCGGGGCAGACGGTGGAAGGTAGTGGGTGCGGCGCCAGTAGACCAAGCCACTATGACTAAGATTGGCCGGGAAAAATTGCTTAGCAAGCAACCGGCTCAAAAGAACCTTATCTAAAACTAACGGGGCTTCGGCCCCATGGAGAACCCAACGAATGAAACAGCAATATACACTTACCGAGCTAGCGCAAAAGCTAGACACACTAGAAACCCAGAAGCGCGATTTCGTTACCGACACGCGCAAGGTTGAGTTTATCGCAGGGGATCAAGCAGATTGCGCCCTAGCGTTTAACGACGAAACCTTCCAGATAAACGATGTGGCTCACAGCCAGATTTGCCAAAACCTTGGCATCCCCAAAAAGTATTATGACCGCATGCGGGCTGATGCGCCGGGGCTGCTTATGGAAAACGTGAACAACTGGCTGCACCACGAACCATCGAAGCGCATGGTACGCGCCATCTGCAACGGCGAAAACACTGCGCGTGCATGGTTGAGTGACCGCTACCGCCGCATCGATAACTACGCCATTGCGCAAGCTGCGCTACCTGCCCTTAGCGAACTGCCAGAGGTGCGCATCGAAAGTACCGCGCTCACTGAAAAAAATATGTACATCAAGGCAGTGCTGCCAACGGTACAGGCCGAGGTTAACGTGGGCGATGTTGTGCAGGCAGGTATAAGCATCCGCAACTCAGAAGTTGGCCATGGCGCCGTGCTTATAAGCTTGTTTATCTACCGGCTAATCTGCAAAAACGGAATGACTGTGCCGGGTGCTGGCAGCCGTACCAACCACATTGGCCGCAACATCGATGGCGGCGCTGACGTTTATGAGCTTTTTAGCGATGAAGCCATGGAAGCTGATGACCAAGCGCTAATGCTCAAGGTGCGCGACCTAGTGCGCGGCGCGGCAAACGATCTGAAGTTCCAGACCATAGTGGAAAAGATGCGCGAAGCAGCAAACAGCAGCCGTATTGCCGACCCTGTTGGCACGGTTGAGGAGCTTGGGCGCCGGTTCTACATGCCACAAGATGAGCAGAAAGGCATTATGCAACACCTCATCGAAGGCGCAGACCTTAGCGCTTACGGGCTGCTAAACGCGGTAACCCGCTTCAGCCAAGACGTAACCAGCTACGAGCGTGCTACAGAGTTGGAAAACATTGGCGGGCAGATACTTGATCTAAAGCCCGGCGAGTGGACTGACTTAGCCAAGGCCGCGTAGTGGAACAAGCGCTGCCCCAATGCTGCCTATGCGGCGGCCCCATTAAACCCCTACGCCACCCCGATACTGGGGTGGTTTTTTGGGGCTACGGCCACAATGCTGAGCCGGTAAAAAGTGGGCGCTGCTGCGATAGCTGCAACACAAACGTGGTATTGCCAACCCGACTTTTCCGAATGCGGGCGCGGATACCAGCAGAATAACCAAGGGGCTACGGCCCCTTTTTTTATGCCTGCAATTTGTTACAATATGCCTCTGCTAAGTAAACTTGCCATGGCAGGTTTAAGGTCACTTCGGTGGCCTTTTTTTATGCCCCTTCTTTACTGCTAGTGCCATTGGCGCTAGGATGGGCAGCATGGAAGAAATAACACCTCAAGAGTTTAAGCGCACAATCGAGCTATTGCTTGGCTTTGGAGCGCAACGAAAATTTGCCAGAATGCTTGGCAGGGACGATACAACCATCCGCAGATGGGTTTCTGGTGCACGCAAGTTGCCGCCAGAAGTGCCTCTAATCATTGCACTTTTATGGGAGCGCCAGCGCATGGGGCTGCCAATGGAAATCGACATACCCCGCGCCATAACGGAAATTAACGAGGATCAATCAAGGTCAGCGTAAGGCGTGTAGTTATTACCAGCGTAGTTCGCAACTGATTCTACCGCTGGGGTATACCTGCCGCTCCACCGATCCCAATTAAACCTTGCAATGCCACCAGCGTTGCCGCATTCCTTAAAACGCACTTTCAAAATATGCACCTCGCTTGGCTTGCTAGGGTCTGATCTGTCACGGTGCACGCACCACCCCAAATCGGCCTTATTAGCCCAATGCGCACTTGCTGCTATATCGTACAGCCCCGGCACCGGAACAACGCCGTCAACCGCGTTAATTTTGCGAGGGTGGGCAATTATCCAAACGTGCACATCATAAGTCTGTGCAAACCGCTTAATCTTACCCAGCATGTAACTTACGTATTCAGTTTCAGTCATATGCTGGTCGCGTGTACTTTCGATCTCGTTGTACGGGTCAATGACAAGCCCCCTAAGCCCGAATTGCAGCACCATGGCCTTAGCCCTAGAGATAATCCAATCTATGCTTGGTGGGCGCGCATCGGGGTCATCAGCGCGAATAAACCGCACCCTATCCTGTAGGTACTCCATGGCCTTTTGCACTTCCACCTCACTAGCGCGCTGCTTTGGGCCATTTTCAGCCATAAACGGCGCACCAATAATTTTCTCCACAAGCTTGGCAATGTGAAACCGGGGCGCGTTTTCAAACGAGCAAATACCAAACTTCCAGCCGTGCTGCTGCACCATGTTTAGCATAAGCGCATCCATGAATTCGGATTTGCCACTATTGGGTATGCCGGTAACCACGCTCATTTCGCCCGGCCTAATGCGCATGTGGTCATCCAAATTGTTAAACCCGGTGCTTAAAGGCTTGTCGAATTCGTTGCGGTAAAGCTTCCACACATCGTTTGCATAATCGCTAACCGTGTGAACATCCGATATAGGCCATGGCTCTGCTGCCTCTACGGCATCGCGCAAACCATCGCGCCCCAGATTTATCAGCACATCGTTCGCATCTTTTAGGAACTCGCCATCGGCGCCTACTGGCCAGCTTACACGCCAACACTTTTCGCGCCCTAGCCTGCGGCTGGTTTCTTCCATGAGCGCCTTGCCCACGGCGTCGAAATCGCACGCCAGTACAAAATGATCGAATTGCTCTAGCCACCCGCTTGCGTAGTTCAGAAACATGAACTTGTCGCTTTGCGCGTCCAGATTACCAATAGATTTTTCGCTAATGCCGCCGCTGGGTACGCTTACCACGTTTTTATAGCCTGCTTCCCACAAGCTAAGCGCGTCCATTTCGCCCTCTACGATTACCAGCGTCTTGCTGTCTTTGGCTACCATGTTAAGGCCGTAAAACGTTTGCTGGGCGTCTTTTTCCTGCATAAACATCTTATCGCTGATGGTGCGGTACTTAACGTTTACTAGCCCGCCATCCAGATCGCGGAAGGGAAATGCCACCCACCGTTTTTGCTGGCCATTAAAAAACCGATCAGATTGAAATACCCCCCAATCCACCACCGTGTTTTCCGATATGCCGCGCTTCTTAAACCACTCCAGTATGCGCGGGTCTAAGTGAGTTAACGCCTCTGGTTCTTTGGGTTTCTTGAATACTTTTTTCTGCTTTTGTAGGCGCCACGTATGTTCGGGCCTGTCAAAAAGCCTGCTGCCGGTGTGGCCGCAGTTGTTTTGCCGGTTGCAGTACCAAACCGCACCTTTTTCATCAATTGTTACGCTTAGGGTTTTACCCTCAAAGCCTTTGCTGCCCCGGCCTTCGCAGGCTGGGCAAACAATCTTGTAGCTGCCGGGCGCCTCTTGGGGAAGTTTTATGCCGTCTTCCTCCGATAGCGCGTTCCAGAATTTGGGTTCCATGTTTTTTCCTTGTTAAATAGCTGCGCTGATGCGCGGTTTCGGGGTGTCTCCTTTTTTGTTTTTCACGCTTTTGGCTAACCAGCTTTTGAGCTTGAACCAAGCCGTACTGCTAAACCTAAAGCTATCTTTTTCGTGGCCATCGGCTATACGGGCATCATAATACTGATCTGCATTCTGCACTTCTTTAACCAGTATGTTTTCGCTCGTATTTAAGCTTTCCAGCAGTTCGCTGAACGATTTACTGGTAAGCCTAAAAACCCGCCCATGGTATATATATTTATCTTGGGTATGGGTATGAGTATGAGTGCCATTGCGTTCGCATTGGCTATCGGATGCGTTTGCTATGCGTTTGCTATCGCTTTTCTTCCACCTAGCGTTGGCTCCTGCCTTGCCCGCAGCGGCTCTAAGTTCCCGATATTCCTTGTTTTTTTGCAATTCAGCATCTATACGCTTGTGGTGCCACCGCCCCTCCGAAAGTGTAAAGAACTCCTCCAGTATAGGTTGGCAAACTGTGTATCTCGAAACGCCACTTATGCGCAAAACTTTGCGTTTATCGTCGGGCAACGGGCCATTTCGCCAGTAGTGCATTATGAGCAGAATGTATACGCCATGCTCTTGCGTAGATAGGTGTTGGGTATCAGCGAGGTAGTCGCCAACCCACAGCGGCATGTATGCCGTTTCTTGGGCCATAGGTTACTCCAATTGGGTTCTATAATGACAAAACGTCATTGCGCATTATGCGAAGAAAACAAAGGGTCGCAAGTGGGAAACATTATTTCCGCTATTTTTTCGTAATCATCCAAGGGAATAAATCGCAGAATTGCACGCGGCTGATGGCTATAAACCTTGCTTACCATCATATCTACCACTTGGCTGTCATCCACAAATACCACATCGTTGCAGCTATCCAGAAGCGCCTTAACGTAATTATCTATATCTGGGCGCTTAACCGGGCGTAGCGTGCCCTCTACGGCCTGCTTCTTTTTCTTTTTTGACCAGCTTTTCGGGATAGGCAGTTCTAATTTGCAAGCGAAAAGCAGCGGGCCATGCAGCGGCTTTTGGTTGAGCATTGCTTGCTGCGCGCAGTAACGGCCCAGCTTTTCATACTCCGTGGTTTTTTTGGGTGTATAAGTCCGCACTGTGCCGTTCCGCATGCGCGCCATTCGCGGGCGGGCTTTGGCTACTGGTGCTGCGGGGATGGTGAACACAATACCTTGCGTCATTTAATGGCACTCATTCAACATAATGTTGACATATTGTCATAATTTGATAGTTGTTAATTTATGCATTTAATAATGTCATCAAGGTTAAGGGTTGCGCCACGGTTTTCGGCAAGTGCTTTTAATGCAAACAAGCGTCGGCTAGGTATAGAACCCCGTCGTTTCCATTGAGAGATCGTACTGCGATGAATATTCAATTTTGCTGCAATTGTTGTAGCACCGCCGCACATTGCGATGACTTTATCGACTTGCATTGTTGCCACACTCCCACTGAAACACTGCCTATTAAAGATCAATTTGTTATTTATCGTGCTTGCATGTGGGGGAATTCCGTAACCGAATGGTTAAACCCGCCAAATGGCCCGCCTAAGTTCAAAATGACACTACGTCAGATATTACGATTTGTCATTAACATACTTGACTCGGGGAAAATAAATGTTGAGTTTAGGCGAGCGGATTAAAGAATCCCGTATGAATTTAAGATGGTCACAAGGCGAACTAGCCAAACGTATCAGTGTAAGCCAAAGCGCAGTTGCACATTGGGAAAGGAATAAAAATCAACCCAGCCTAGAGCAACTGGCAATTTTAGCCACCGCCTTGGAAGCACCTCAAGATTGGCTAGCTTTTGGTGTCGATATGAGCGGCAAGGTAGAAGTGATTGCAGAAATGATTGAAGGCCAAGTTATTGCGCTGGCGCATGGCCATGTGCGATATGTGGGCAGTCCACCCGCAGATGACGGATCTGCCTTGTGTGCAGTCGAAGTTATGGACGACACATTGTATCCGCAATATAAGCGCGGCGATGTTTTGTTTTTAAGCCAAAAAGCCATGCCTGCCACTGATGCAGCTAAGGCAAACGTCGAATGCTTTGTCGAGCTAGAAGATGGGCAGCTTGTTGTGCGCAGGTTAAATCCTACAAACGACCCAGCCAGATGGAATTTAATAAGTTTCCACGGCACGCCTATGAACAATGTGACTATAAGATACGCTAAGCCAATCTTATGGGTTAAACGCTCTATGGAGCCTACCAACGAAGTCATGTAGGCGCACATTTTTTCACAATGACGCATGCCATTGGCTACAATTGAAGTTGCATTTATCATTTTTTACTGTAAATTGGGCAAACCTAGAACCCAATCTAAAGGTGAGAAATGGCAAAGTTAGTATCAGAAATACCTGCTGCGCTGGATGGGTACGCACCCAACCGGCTCAGTTATGAAGGGCGTAAGCAGTGGCTTGATATCCGCAAGCTTCACATTGGCGGCAGCGAAAGCGCCACGCTCTTAGGCCATGGCATGTTTGACAGTATGTTTAGCATGTACATGGATAAAACAGGGCAAAAACCCGACGATTTTTCAGACAGCACCCGCATGCAATGGGGCCGCCGCCTAGAGTACAGCATACGCGATGGCATAGCGCAGGATTTGCAGTATGACGCAGACGAATGCCTGTATATGGAGGATACCTACCTATGGGCCAATGGCCCTGCTCGGCTTGGTAGCACACCAGACGCAATTTTGGCTTATCCTAGCTACAAAGTAATTGAAGCGCTTGGCGAGGTTGCCGGGCCGGGCGTGTTTGAAATAAAGAACACGGATAGCTTGGTGCACAAGCAAAAGTGGGTAGATGACGAGCCGCCCATTCAATACATAGTGCAGCTTCAACACTACATGGCCGTTACTGGTTATGAGTGGGGTGTATTAGGGGCACTGGTTGGCGGCAATACCCCATACGTTTACTTTTACCGCAGACACGAACCTACGATAGAGGCAATCAAGGCAGCTAGCGTGGAGTTTTGGCAGCGGGTGGAGGACGGCAATCCACCACCCATAGACGATTCTTTGGCAACGGAGAACACAATCAAGGCAGCGTACCCACGCGACAATGGCGAGGAAGCTGACCTTACTGGCGACAATGAATTACCAGAATTGTGCCAGCAATTTAAGGAGAAAAAAGCCCAAGAAAAAGAGCTAGGCAGTGCAATACGCGGATTGCGCAGCCGCATAATGGAAAAGGTTGGTGACCATAAAAAAGTAAACACCAACGGCTATTTGATAAGCGCACCCAGCCGCGATGTGGAAGCCTATATGGTTAACGCAAGAACCCAACGAACACTTACCATTAAGGAGCTAAGCTAATATGGCAAAGCATAACGTGCCCGAAAGAGTGGGCGAAGTATTAAAAGAGATTGGCGAAACCCAGCAAAGCGCTGGGTGGGATTGCCACGGCACATTTGTACTGCTGCACAAAGCGCTGGAAAAAGTTGCTGCCCACCAAGGCATCAAATTTGAGCCACCGCATATAATTGAAAGCGATGTGGCGAACAAAAATGCCGTTGTGGTTGTAACTGGGCACCTTGGCGACAAGGTTGAGTGGAGCTTTGGCGAAGCGGCACCCTACAACAACAAAAACAGCTACCCCTATGCGATGGCCGAGAAGCGCGCCAAAGACCGCGTAATCCTAAAACTGGTGGGCCTGCATGGCGATGTTTACAGCGAAGCGGAAGCTGATGAGTTTCAGCAAACACGCCCGCAAAATATGGCCGCAAATAGCCAGACAGCACCAGCCGCAGGCGGTAGCGCTAAACTGGATGCGGCGTTTGCGCCAGCGCCAAACCTGCAAGAAGAAACGGAGGCGGGAATGGCTGACGCAGTGCAAAGCATTCTCGACACATTTCCCGGCGCCAAGGTTGCTTCAATTAAGCCCACAAAGAAGGGCTTCGGTGATTGGGCTACCGCCTGTAAAGCGGCGGTTGAAAGCGCCGCGAATGCGCAGGATTTAAGCCAAGTTATTGGCGAGTTGCAAAAAGCTTTTGCTGAATACAACGATGGCAACGGCGTTACCCGCATGTTCAATAAGTTGTACAACGAGCATTACTTGCCCGCGTGTAAAGCGTTGAACGTAGAACCAGAAATGCTCACCCCGCGTGACACCGAAATAGCAATTTAAGGAAAAACTATGAATACATTTTCATGTGAAGGCAGAATTGTGCAGAATGCAGAATTACGGCAAACCAACAGCGGGGATGCGCTAAGCAACTTTCGCTTAGCCAGCAACGTGGGTTTTGGCGAAAAGCAAACTACGCTTTGGATCGACTGCACCATATGGGGTAAGCGCGCTCAAACGCTTAACCCTATGCTGCCCAAGGGCCAGCAGGTTTTTGTGAATGGCGAGCTTTCAGAGCGTGTTTACCAGAAAAAAGATGGCACAGAAGGGCGCAGCCTATCGCTGCGCGTAAATGACCTATCTTTTGGCAAAGGCACTGGTGACGCCAATGGCGGCCAAAATCAACACAACCCAAGTAAGGTGGAAATAGACGATGACATCCCATTCTAGCCATTACCGCATTAATGAGGTGGCTGAGCTTCTTGGTTTAACGCAGCGAACTATTTATTCGCTGCTGCAAAGCGGCAAGCTTAAAAGTAGAAAATTTGGTGGCGCCAGACGCATTGGCGCCGACCAGTTGGAGGAATACTTGAAAGTTACGGAATGCCACGACCAATCAGCCCACCCCACCTCACAAAGCATGGAAACATCTTCTATATCGCTTACCACGATGGCAAGCGGCCAAGAAAATTCAGCACCAGAACGCAGGATTATGAAGTTGCCCTCCATGCCCTTGCGCAATTCCTAGCGGAACGCAATGCCCCGCCGAAAGGCGGGGTAACCCGCGATGTTGCATGGTGCTGTAATTACTATGCCGCAGCCAAAAACAAAAAGCTTGCCGACCTAGTAATTCTAAAACCGATACTGGCCAACCTTGGCGAGTTGCCTGCCGAAAGCATCACCCCAGCTATATGCCGCGAGTATGTAGCCAAGCGTGTAAGCCAGAAATTTACCCGCAAAGGTTGGAAAAAGCCCAAACAAGTTAAAGCCGTCAGCGCCAAGCGCGAACTGGCATACTTACGTGCGGCCACGACACTTTGCTGGAATGAAAAACAAATACCCCACCCCGGCACCTTTGCGATGCCCGAAGAAACCCCGCCCCGTGAGGAATTTTTATTAGAGCATGAGGCGCACGCCTTGCTTGATGCAGCCCCCGCACACTTGCGGCTGTACATTCTGTTGGGGCTGGGAACTGGCGCCCGTAACGGGGCGCTGGTGGGCGTTAAATGGTCAGATGTAACGTGGGCAATAAATAGCGAGTTTGGCCAGATAGACTTTCGCCGGTTTGACACCGCCCGGCATGGCAAGCGCCGGGGTGTTGTACCCCTACTCATGGAGTCGGCACTTTATAAGGCGCTGGTGGAGGCTAAGGAAAACGCACTCACCGATTATGTGGTTGAGTTTAAGGGTGCGCCAATTGCCTACCCCGGCAAAGGGCTTGTTGCGGTTAGTAAGCGGGCGGGCATACGCCGCACCACCCCGCATATGCTAAAGCATACCGCCATTACATGGATGCTGACCAAAGGTGTGCCGGTTGCTGATGTGTCGGATTACACCCAAACATCTGTTGCAACAATAATGCGGGTCTATGGCCATTTGCTGCAAGGCCGGGGCGAAAGGGTTGCGCGGCTGCTGCAATCCTTCTAGCGTTAAAACACAAGTTTGTGCGCTAACCCTGCCACAGATAACATATAGGCGCATAAACAGTGCTGTAAATGCTAGGCTTTTCCCCTACATTCACGCACTTCCTGTTCCCTGTTAATCAATTGGTCGTAGGTTCGATCCCTACCGCCGGAGCCAAATAAAAACAATAACTTAGCTACAAAAAGTCCCACCTTGGGACACGCGATAACGCACATATATGTGCGCTACGCCCAAATGTTCTAGGTTTGTTCTAGTCTTTATCTTCCGCTTTTTCTTTCGCCTTACCCACATTCAGCGCGAACACTTCAATAACCGGGTAAATATACTTGCCCAGAAAATAATCGTCCTTCGGCGTTGGCGTTGCGGCGCAGATGGCGCTCGATACAGCAACGAATATGCTGGCGTAGTTCAGCAAATCAATTAATACGTTCACATCCCTTCCTTATACTTCGGTGATTGGTTTTGGGTTTGGGCGCCAACCTACGGGGCGCATATGGCGTACAGCGTAGCCTTGCTCCGATAGATCGATTACCCGAAGCTTTTTATAAATCGCTGGCAGTCTAGCCCACTCAGCAATTTCTGTTTCGCTACGCCCACAACCTTTGCACATTAAATCGCCAAACTGGCGTGTAGTGCAAACACCAATGCAAGGGCTGTCGAGCATGCTTTCCACGGAACCGTCTAATCGCATGACCGGCCTCCAGAAAGTAAAAAGGGTCTGACAGCGGCAACCGTCAGACCCTCGGTGCCATAGAACCCAACGCAGCATACGTATGGCGCATATACTACAGTGCTAAATATAGCGCCATTGGCGCTCAAGGAAAAGGGTTATTTTGATACGCCTTTGAACTTCTCAAATGTGCGCAAAGACCCCAAACCAAGAAGCCCGCCTAAAACAGTCATTAGTGCGCCCATATCGAAACTGGGTAATTCTGGTACTGGCTGCCCCAAATAGCTCAGCACAAAAATAACGAGCGGTTGGAAAACAAAGTGCCATGCGAAAGCTACGGCACAAACCCAACCCACTAGCGGGCGCCAAGAGCTTTGGAACCAGTTGCCTTTCGCCTCTAGCTTGTTCACCTCTATTTGGGCTAGCGCTATATCGTGGGCTTGTTTTTCTGCCATAGTGGAAATTTCGTGCGCCAGCTTATTTTTCTGGTCTTTATCCTCTATAAACTCAGAAAGTAACCCGCTTACCGGGCCAATTAATTTGTCTAGCATTTTAGTTCTCGCTTTCTACCAAATCAGATATACGCTCTTTCAGTAGCTCTATCTGAACCCGGTGTTCGTTTTGGGTTAGCTGTAAGCCCCGCTGCTTTGCCACTTCTATGCTTAGCGCTTCTATAAGCATGTCTTGGCGGGCATCTGCGGGCAAACTTCCTAGTTCTCCCCTTGGCCACTTGATCCGAAATTCAGAATTCATGCCTAGCTCGACCTTGATCATATCTAAGTCATGCTCAAGCGCATTAACCCTTTCCTGCATAGCAAAATATGCCCACGTAGCTATGGACACACCGGCAATAATGCTAATTAGATTTCGGAGTGGAATAGTTACTTCTGTAGAATCGCTTACCTTTGCTGCGCTTGCCATAAGTGTACCCTTGCGGCCTTTTCCCGTGTTATTTGCGGCTCATGTACGCCTGCGCGCCAAAATATAAACCCACAATTGACGCTTGGCTTAAAAACAGCATATCACTAAGGCTGGCCAGCGTTGTAAGCCTGCTTTCGGGCACAAACGGCGCCAGCGGTAGCAACATGAAAACAATCATGCTGCTGATTGCTGCCCACGCCATGCGCTTCTGGGCTTCAGCCTTTTCTTCCCGCAATTCCATTTCTAGCATTTCTTTTGCCCGGCCCATTTCTTCGTCGGTTATGGTGCCATCGTGATCCATGTCATAAATGGCAAACCGCGAACCCGGCTCAAACTTTTTAGCTTCTGGCATTACGCATACTCCGTGGCCACAGCGTTGCTTGCTGATAATTCAAAATGTGGCCCATCAATAAACGGCCTGCGCCCTTGTGAGCGGCGCAAATCTATGTACGAGTTTTGGGCCATTTCCATGGTGCCATTGTAGCCGCCAATATCATTTATTTGCCACGACCCGCCCCACCGTACCGGGGTTTCCAACTCGCGGCTGGCTTCCGCAAACGCATCCGCAATATCGTCATACACTGAGTTATCCCACGATATTTCTGATCCAAAATATGCAACAACATCGACTGCTAAGCCTGCGATATGCTTGCTTTTTAACGTTTGGCTGCGCTTTTGCTGCACCAATTCTTTCTGGCGCTCAAGCGTCCTAAGCCCTTCCGTTATACCAAAATCCACGCGGGTAAGCGCTATGGCCCTTTCGCACACGGCAATTAAATCTGAATTTACACCGTCAAGACGGCTCATGCTCCTGCTTGATAATTTGAACTTCATGCTGATGCTCCTGCATTTGTGTTGCATCAGCGACCCCCGGTATTTTCGGCCTTATATCGATTTTCCCATCCCTAGATACGTATGCTATGCGCACCCGCATCAATTTCTGCATGGGCTTTAAGGGTCGGGTTATCCTGTATGGGTTTCTCGACCTTTTGTTGCCCTTGCGGCGCGTTCGCCGCTGTGAATCCATTTTTACATCTATAAGGAAGATGCCCCTAGATGGATGCACGCATATTAAATCAATAGGCCCGCTGCTCATTACATTATTGAAAACAAGGTAACCGGCCTTGATTAACGCAGCGGTGCAAACAGCCTCGCACCAACCGCCTAAAATATGTTTTTCGTTTAACTTAAGGTTGTCGTTTTTACTCATCCCTTCCTTTTACGCGCTCGGTTTTTTGAGCGGGCTTCAGCGCGTAAATTGCTGCGCTTATTGTTAAGCGGGTTCCCATCTATGTGGTGCACATCCTTTCCATCGCCAGCCTTTACTACCCCCGCCCGCTCCAAAATACGCCTTGCTCTTTTGCGCGCAGCATTGCGTTTCTTTTGCTCTGGTGTTCCGTGGTATAGCTCACGCTCCCGCTTGTAATCGCGTGCCATTACAGCGCCTCTAACTTGCTTGTAACGTGCGACATCAAAGCTGGGTCATCCATATTATCGAATGCCTCAGAGTGCGTTATACGGTACGAGGCGGCGCTATACACGCCATCTGCTTCCTCGGTTAGCACATCAACATCTACTATGCTGCTTTGCGCAAAGTTGTTGACTGATAGCGTGCGTATAACCACTTCTTTTCCTGTTAAATTCATTGCCTGCTCCTATGAGGTTACTGAGTACACGTACAGTTCCCAGTTAAAGGTTACGCTTGTTTGAATGTTGACCGGGCGGCCATTTTCGTTGTGGCGCGTCGCTTTGAAATCAACATCGGCGCCAATTGTGCGGCAGCTAAAATACTCAAACTCTACGGTGCTGGTGCTGTTGCTTGTGCTGATGCTTTGGTGCAAAAACACCGACCCACTAGCAGGCTGCTTTATATTAAGCATTGACGAGGCGCCGTTACCTGTTCCGCTGGTAATTGTAATGTAAAAAACAGGGAAATCACCGGCCACAAGCTGGCTTATTTGATTGACGTAAATTACGCGCTGAGTTGATGCGTTAAGCGTTACACCACTTCCAGAGGCAAACGCCTTTCGGAATACCAGCGATTGGCCGCTGTTAAACTTTTCCTGCCCGGTAGCATTGTTTATGGATATTTGGCTAGCGCTTACTTGTAAGGTCATGCCGTTTTAACCAGCGCAAGGTTGTTGGAGGCTGACATGCGGTAGGTAGCCCGCTGCCCCCAAAAAATATCTGAACTATGGATGTGGGAGTTGCCGTTTAGGTTGCCGCTATCGCGCCAATTGTAAGAGTTTGGATTGCTGTAAAAATCACAAGTGTAAGTGCCGCCCGCTGTAAGGTCGCCGCTCACATACTGAGGCAGCGCAATTGGATCCATTACAAAGGATGCTGAGTTATATACCGGGAAAAAAGTTTGGTAAACATCCACAATAAAATATACCTGCCCAACGGTTGTGCTGCCTTGTTTTAGGTTCACGGTGGGAATGTTGTTTGAGCTGTCCCTTGGTATGAAATTGCCAAATACCCTTCGCAACTGATAAACATTTTGGCCACCCCATGGGCTATTAATGTTTTGAGTGCTGAACGCAAACCTGTTCTTAAATTGGCTTGCCCCTTGGTCTAACGAAAAAGAGAATGTTTGGTCTGTAGATCCGCTGCTGGTGCTTTGGTTGTAATCATATGCACGGGGAAGCGCGGCATTAGCCACATATGGTGTAGGGAACAATTGGCTGGCAGCGCCAAACAGCCCGTTCGAGATATTGTACGCCCCGCTTTCGTTTGTTTCTAAGTAACCGCCTGCATTATCTAACAGGCCGATATTTGCTGCTGTGCCCTTGCCTACAATAACTGGCACTTCAAGCAAACCGCCTGCTAAAAACTGCCCACTGCTGTCCGTGCGCATGTAGCTATCGTTGCTATCAAACGTTGTATTGCCGCTGGCATCGCGGCAAATGATGCGCGATGTTGTTATGGATATTCGATCAACCACCTACGTGCACCCTTACATTGCTAAAGCTTTGCGAGGGCACATTGCTGCCATATGCAAACCCTAAGCTGGTTAAAGAAATTGTGTTGTTAGCAAAGGTTGGGAAAATAAACCTAATGTAGTTACCTGCGCTTTCTACTTTTAGCCGATCTTGGTGGAAAACCCCATTTAGCTCCATAAACATAAGCGCCGGGGTGCCGCCGGTATATGAGCCGACTTGCTGGGTTTGCACTTCCAGCGTAGGCACCGCAACCGTTGTGCTGCTGCTGCACTTACTGCCCCCAAATGTATTGGTGTCCCGGTTAAATGCCGGGAACGTTAGGCTTGATGTGAATGCGTTACCCAATAGTTGCAGGAAGTTAAATGCCGTATGAAACCGCAGGCTGTTGGTAAAATTAGCTGGGTTAGCCGCAGCCGTTTCTAGGTTGGAAATCTCACCATACTTGGCAATCATCATATTGCCGCTGTCTTTTGATGCGTAGAAAGTGCTAGTCGGCATGGCGAAACACCCCCAAAAACTTATCCGTTTCCGTAAAGTCTACAACGTCAATGCTGCTAAGCTTGTTTGGCAAATGGTGCAGAAGCTTCCCCTCGCCCAAGAAAATGCCAATGTGCATGTTGTGGTCGCCATCATAATCGTACACCACAACATCGTTGGGCTGCCTATCTTCTAGCGCCACCTGCGGCATACCAAAATCTTCCAGCCACGCCACCATGCCCCGGTGGAAATACTCGCCCCATTTCTTGAGCGAATAGCCTTTCATCAAGCCGGTGTAATTAGAGCCGTGCATGGCATCTATATATTCAGCGCATAGAGCGGCACAGTCGGATGTTTTAAGCTTCCAATTGCGGCCTATCCATAAAGCCGGGTCAGCGCTTAACATGGCCACACGCTGCATTTTCGCCAGCACAATGCGGTTTACGCCGGGTGTTGTGCTTACCTCAAACTCGCCCTCGGCGTCCTCTACCAACTCACCCCAAGCTACCGTGTACTTTGTGCCAACCTTATCGCTGTATGTGTCGTAATCCAACATTCCATCACCTTACGTCGAAATGGTTATAGTGCCATTGGTAAGGTCTATAACAAAGGTTGGATCATCAGCGTCGTTCTGTAAAAGGCCCGCCGTTATAGTGCCAGCGCTAGCGGATATTGCAGATAGAGACGTAACCTGTAGCTTACCTGCTGTTATAGAGCCAGCCAGCATATTGTTGGTGACTATGCTATTGGCAAGGAACAAACTAGCGTTGCTGGTGCTTATGCTGTCTATGTTTGCCATAGCGCCAAGTGTAAGGCTGCCATCGCTAGCTACCGTTGCGGTTACTGAGCCGGGGTTGCCATTGGCGTCTACCGTGTTGGTGGGCATTGTAACACCCGTAAGCGCGCTTAAACTCATGGTTCCATTACTTGCGGTAAGCGCCGTACCGTTAAAATCTATCCCTGTTAGTACGCTTAAATCGACGCTGCCATTTGAGCCAGAAACAGCCGTACCGTTGATTTTTACTTCGTCTACCGCCGCAATGCTTATGCTGCGAACGCCTGCGGTGGTGGTGGTTGGCGTTACGGTAGTACCGTTAAGCTTTACTTGGTTTACAGCCTCAACATCTACCGACCCGCTGGATGGGGTAAGGGCTTGTCCGTTTAGTTTTACTTCATCTATTGCCGCGACATCCACAGAGCCACTACTGGGCGTTACTACGGTGCCATTTAGCTTCACCTCATCTATGGCGGTTACGTCTACAGAACCGCTTGAAGGCGTTACTACCGTGCCGTTTAGCTTGACCTCGGTTACAGCCGATACTGCTGCCGATCCATCTGTTACCGTTACTGCGGAGCCATTTATTTTTACCTCAGTAACGGCATCAATATCAGCAACGCCAGCAGAAGTTGCCGTAATATCTGTGCCGTTTAATTGCACGCCCGTTAAAGCATCTATTGTCACGCCACCACTTGTGACTGTAACGGGGGTTGAATTAAAGGTTATCCCAGTAAGCGCAGTAATATCTGCTGAACCATCGGTAAGAGTAAGAGTTGTTCCGTTTACTTTAATTTCCGTAACCGCCAGCACATCGGCATCGCCGTTGCTGTCAGTTATATCGCTGCCACCGTTAACCGTAACGGTTTGCACTGGCGCTGCGGCCCCTGCACCTGCTGCATCAACAAAACCCGTGCTGCTGTTATCAAACGCCGCCAAGCTATCAGCGCTTGGTGTAGCGGTTGCACCGGCTGCGGTGTTAGGCCGCCATGCTGACTTGTTGCCGGTGTAATCAACCGTGCGCAGCCAGTAGTGGTAGCCTTGGTTGTTAGTTAAACCCTCATCCAAAATATCCTGCGCCACACCGGGGATACCAGCTACGCTTATCGATGGGGCCACGTTATTTGCAGGTAACCCCGAACTGGTTCTGCGGAATATCTCCACACCCGCAAAATCTAAATCAGTAGGGTTAGTCCATGAAATCTTAACCCGCTTATGGCCAGCAATTACGGTTGGTGTAACCACTGCTGGCGCAGTGTTGTCACCCGCCA
>MDTG01204296.1_pt1 | contig 28671 bp, 27 predicted proteins | sample 811421 | NCBI WGS metagenome assembly MDTG01 (sample SAMN05326645, study PRJNA326480) | marine metagenome | isolation source: seawater | place: Pacific Ocean: South East | collected 2011
CATAATAGGGGGGCGTTGCTAGCGGTACATACGATTATTGGTTTTGGCGGGGCAGCACTAGGCGCCCCCCCAATTGGATTTGTTTTAGATATTGCTGGCGGAGAGACTGACATCACCGCTTGGAGCATTGCCTTGATGACCATTGGTCTCGGCTCTGCCATTGTTTGGCTTATTCTGCGCCACCGCTAAAATAAGAAAAAAGAACTAGCCTTCTAATCCCTCAACAATCACAAATAGACGGTCCGCACCATCGGCTAATACCTCTCTTGCTTTTGCATATTCTAAACTTTGATAGGCTTTTTGGGCGGTTTCTAAATCTGGCCATTCAACAATAACATTACGCGGGTAATCTGCACCCTCCATGCTTTCATGAGTACCACCACGTGCCAAATATTTACCACCATATGTTTCCACAGTCGCTGCCGCCAATGGCGCGTAAGCACCAAGTTTTTCTGCGTCACGCACTGCAACTCTAACTATCCAATATGCCGACATAATATCAACCTCTACATTAATCATTTCATTATACGTTAAAGACAGGCCAGCTCCCATTATTTGCCTTTGTTACTAACCTTTCATCATTGCCTTTAACAACTAATTTGGTTTTATTAAATTTATCCACTGATATCATCCGTGCCTATCTCTTCTTTGCGACAAGCCACAAACGCGTTAATAGCCTCTACCCTGTCTTGTGCTAGGAGCGGCTTCTCATACTCAGCCAGCATTTGTTGCCAGATTTCAGTAGCTTTGTCTTGAGCAGTAGGCGCACCAGCTTCCAACCATGCCTGATTATTGCGCCAGTCAGACAAGAAAGGTGCATAAAACGCATCACGGTAACGGGACATGGTGTGGCTTGCGCCAAAGAAATGGCCACCAGGAGCTACTTCGCTTTGCGCCACCAAACCTAAATCATCGTCACTAAATTTTACAGGCTTTAGCAAAGATGCCATTGCTTGAAGCATTTCACAGTCGACTACAAGCTTCTCATAGCAGGCAACTAGGCCACCTTCCTGCCATCCTGCAGCGTGATAAATCAGATTGCCATAACCACTTACCGCCCCCCAAAGCGCCATCTGCGTTTCCCACACCGCTTGAGCATCTACCGCATTAGAGGCTGAACAAGCACTGGTGCGATAGGGAATATTATAAAGCCGGGCCAATTGCCCACCTGCCATGTTTGCGCGGCTATTTTCAGGTGTTCCAAATGCAGGTGCACCTGATTTCATATCTACATTACTGGTAAAACCACCATAAACCACTGGCGCACCTTTGCGGACAATCTGGGTCAGGCAAATTCCAAGCAACGCTTCTGCATTTTGCTGAACAAGCGCACCGGCAAAGGTAACTGGCGTCATTGCCCCCATCAGGGTAAAGGGGGTCACCACCACCGCTTGGCCCATGCCAGACAGCGTTATTAGCGCTTCTGCCATCTCAGTGTCAAATTTGCGCGGGCTGTTAATATTCACATTGGTGATACAGCTTGGCGAGGCCGCAAGCTCATCAAGGGTGATTCCTCTGGCAATAGCGAGCATTTCTGCCGCATCACGCACCCGCACCCGCCCAATAGACATGGATAAAAACATCTTATCTGCGTAAGTCAGATTTACTGCTGTGGTATCTAGATGGCGGGTATTTACCGGCAAATCATTAGGAGCTAGCGTCTGATTACCGAAAAAATGTATAATATTAAAAGATTGACCCAACTTGATAAAATTTTTGTAATCAGAAAAATTGCCTGTCCGCCGCCCATGCAAAGCGCAATGCACATTAGGGGCGCCAGAGACCATGCCAAAATGGATATTACTGCCGCCTATGGTGAGCGCTCTATCCGGATTAGTCGGAGTGAGGGTAAATTCTGATGGTGCCATCTTTAGTAAATTCATCACCATTTCAGATGGTAATTTTACTAACTCTGATGCCTCATCTACTTCTGCGCCAGCTTCTTTATAAAATGCTCGCGCTTCTGAGCTAGTAACTTCCATGCCTATCTCTTCTAGCAGCTTTAAGGACGCATGATGGATAGCCTCTAGCTGATCTTGGCTAAGCGGAGTCAGTGCTGGCAGGTGGTTTTGAATGGCAGAGAAAGCTGGTTGAGGGCATGGCAATACGCCGCTTCTCGGTTGTTTTTGACGCCGGCTACCTTGTCGTCTGGGCATAATAAAAATCTCTCAATCCTCATCTTAGAGGCATTCTGTTTTTTCATTTCAGCCTACCATTCGGCTCAATTAAAAGTCTTTTTTGCACATCTATCTAAGAGTGCGCTCAGTGCGCCTTAAAATTAGTCCAAATCAGCCTTAAAGAGGCATATAGGCGACACTAACTTTGTAAGAAAACTTTGAGGCTGAATAATTAGCCGAGTAACGCCATAGAAAAATCGAAAAGCTGTTGCTCGCTCGCATATTTGACACAAGCCTCCCGCATAGGCCGGATTTCATCCGATAGCAACACTGGCATTAAATCTTCAGCTGAATATTTGTTAAAGGCCTCTGGCAGGTGGCGTTCTATACCCAGTCTATCCATAAATTGTGTAAGCACAGATGGCATCGCGCTAAGCTGTGATACCCCAAACGCCGCGGCGGCGCTCTGCATCTCTTTTGTTTGCGCGCTCACTATAAAAGGCAATGTAATCTCAAACGCTAACGCGGTAGCGAGCCCGTGACTGACTGGTGCTAATGTTGCCAGCGCGTGGCTTAGCGCGTGCGCAATAGAAGTAGAGCATAGATGAATTGCACGCCCCGCATAATAACTAGCAAGTAGCATATCTGTACGAGCGTCTAATTTATCTGGACTACGCACAGCTTCTGGCAATGCGTGTAAAGTTAAACGAATAGCCTGATGCGCATAAAGCTGCGCACCTTGATGGGTATATCTATTAGTGGCAGCTTCAAAGGCATGAACAAGCGCATCCATCCCTGTCCATGCTGTTAGGTTTGCTGGGAGGGATGTGGTAAAATGCGGGTCAAGAAGGGCTAAGTTTGGTCGCGTTTCAGGACCCGACACCCAGCCCTTATTGCCATTTTCCAACGCTAGAATATTTGTTCCAGAAGCCTCAGAGCCAGTACCAGCAGTTGTAGGTATCAGCACTGATGGTACTTGAACGCTGAGGGGAGGCAACGGGTTTGCCTGCATCACAAAATCAGCCACACCCTGGCCTGTATTCATACATGTTTTTACAATCTTCGCCATATCAAGGCTAGAACCACCACCAATGCCCAGCACCCCATCAGCAGCAAAATTGCGTGCCGCCATCATGGCATCCTGTACCGAAGCCAGCTTTGGCTCTCCGGAAAAATCAGAATAAATGAAAATTTGGAACCGATTTTGGTTAAGCTCCTTGATTTGCGACGCAAGGCCGTTAGAAGCTAAAAATGGGTCGCTTAAAACAAATAGCTGGCAACACCCGCGCTCTGCAAAATAATCTAGAGCGCGGGAAAGCCCCTTGCGGGTAACCTCAATATCGGACGTGCCTGCAACCTTAAACTCAGACATTGTTCCTCACTTATTGGCTCACTCAATTTACATTTTTTGCAATATTTAATATAGATCAGCATTGACTTGATTTATTGTCTAAGGCAAGCCCAGAATGGGTGATTACTATAGTCCTCTTAGGGTCAATCCGATGCAAATTAAAACTATCCGGTCCATCATCAATGGCAAAGAGGTGGCCAGCAAGCTCTCCCCCTTTGGATTAGGTGCTGGAATTATGACAAAGGACATAAGCCGCGCGCACCGTGTGGCCGATCAAATTCAAGCTGGCAATATCTGGATAAACAGCTATAACCTATTACCTCCCGGCCTACCTTTTGGAGGCTCCAAGCAATCTGGGTTTGGCCGTGAGGGGTCTATTTACGCAATGGAAGCTTATTCAGAAGTAAAAGCCGTTTATGTGCAGCTTTGAGGGAAAGTATCGAAGCGAAAACACTTATTCACCAAAGTTAGACGAACAAACACAAGAGGAGCATGTGAAAAGTGTAATTTCTGTCACAACAGACAGGCATCCTGGTGGAATAGCTAACGCGCTTATCAGCTATAGCCGCGCCCTGCATATCGCTGGCTATAATCACATAGTGGTTTTGCCAAAGGGTGCTAGTATATCGCTTGCGCTTTTAAAAGAGCCTAATGTGACCATAAAGCCCCTTGCGTTTTTCTGGCTGAAACTCCATATCTGGACAGGGTTTTTGTTTAGCTCCTCGATACGCGCAACTCTAGTCAATGCAACAGCAATATTTGTTCATAATGCACGCTATATTGCCTTCCTCTCACGCCTTTCCCTGCCGCAATTTTACATCAATCATTCTGGAAAAATGCGGCACCTAGAAGAGGCACAGAATATTATTTTCCTATCCTCTGCGGCGGCAATGCGCGCTAAAGTTCATTTTCAAAATACTGGCATTTCAGAGGCCGAACAGCCGCAAAGTTTCATTCTGCCTCATGGATTTTCCCCGCCGCCAAAACAGACTCTCAACCCCAGTGTAAAAAATATCGATAATAATAAACCTACCAATAATAAGGTGCCAGTTATTATTGCGGCTGGCAGGTTCATTGAGAAAAAAGGTTTTTCTGATTTAATTGACGCTGCGGCTATCCTGCAACTTAAAAATATAGCCTGTAATATAGAGCTTTATGGCACAGGGGAACTTAGCGACGCCCTCTTATCGAAGGTAGAACAATTAGGAGTTAAAAATTTAAATATAAAAGGATGGGCAGATGACTTGAATGCCTGTTTCAGAACAGCGGATATTTTTTGCCTACCTTCGCATGAAGAGCCATTTGGCCTGATTTTAGGTGAGGCGATGTTAGCTGGGCTACCTGTTGTGGCAAGCAATACAGACGGCCCCTTAGATATTCTCGCCTCAGATGGTAAAAGCAAAGCTGCTACACTCAGCTATGGCGGGCTGTTATTTTCGCGCGGAAACCCTGACTCGCTTGCAGAAGCCCTAATGCATCTTCTTACCGATAAATCTGCTCGCAAAGCTGCCAGTATCGCTGGTCAGCAGAATATCCAAAACCGCTATAGCCTAGAGAAACAAGGAGAAGCACTTGGGGCAATCCTTGCCCTGGCCGACAGATAGGGCCTGCCAGTTTGGCTGTAGTATATTCGACCTCTTCCATTGCAAAAGATGAACTAACATCGTAAAGCGCAACTTCACTAATCAGTCTTTTGAAAAACGGTCATAAGCCGCAATGTTTGGTAGAACCATAAAAAGCATTCTATCAACCTCGTTGCTCATCCGATAGAACTCCACCACTTCACCAAAAGCAGAACTGCTTGCCTCAATACTTCTTGCCACAAGCAACTTGAACAGGCATCATCTGGCGTCATGAAAATAGCGGTTGAATTAGGCCAAAATCTATTTGCAGATGATTGGACCGATTATGAATTATTAGACAGTGGTAATAGCCAGAAACTAGAGCGTTTCGGGCCGTATTTATTTATCCGCCCTGAGCCGCAAGCCCTTTGGGCTCCGCAATTAGATAATACTGTTTGGCAAAGTGCCTCTGGTCGTTTTGCCGCTTCAGATGAAGAGCGCGGCAAGTGGGAATTAGAGAGGCATCTGCCAGAGACGTGGATACTGGAATTTGATACTCTAAAATTTGAAGCCATGCCTACTCCGTTTCGGCATTTGGGGTTCTTTCCAGAACAATCCCCACATTGGCGTTGGACAGAGACACAAATCAAACGCTTCATGGAACGCTATGAAAAACGGCCACGCTTGTTAAACCTATTCGCTTATTCAGGTTTGGCTAGCCTGCATGCTGCGAAAGCTGGCGCAGAGGTCACCCATCTAGATGCGAGTAAAAAAGCAGTTGCATATGCCTTTCGTAACCGCGAGCTATCTGGCCTGTCCGACGCGCCTATTCGGTTGATAACGGATGATGCCTTGCGCTTTGCCAAGCGGGAGGTGCGGCGGAAGCGCCAATATGATGCGATTTTGCTAGACCCGCCAAAATATGGGCGCGGGCCAAAGGGGGAGGTGTGGCAGTTAAACGAGAACCTCCCAGAGCTATTATCATGCTGTACGCGTCTGCTGTCAGATACCCCGCTTTTCATGGTCACCACGATTTACGCTATCCGCACCTCTACCCTAGCGGTGCAGTCTGCGCTAACAGATGCTTTATATCACCGTTTTGGAAGCGCAGTTGGCGGCATGATAGTCTCCGGCGAACTTGGCATTCGTGAAAACAGACCAGAGGGTCGCGCGATTGGCCAAGCCCTATATGCACGCTGGCTGGCAGAATTTTAGATGAGGATAAACTAGCGAATAGCTTCATATAGGCAGATGCCAGTTGCCACCGCTAGGTTTAGGCTATCTGAACGACCTAACATGGGCAAACGCACAAGCTGGGTGCAATTTTTTGATAGCTTTTCGCTTAAACCCGCCTGCTCATTCCCCATCAATAAAATCAGAGGCTGACGCCACATTGCTGTTCGATAGTCTTTTGACGCCGGCAGGGCCGTGCCAATAATTTCACCGTTCCAGCTCTCTGCCCATTTGACAAAATCAGCGCTGTTAGTCTGGATAATATCTACATTAAAAACGGCCCCCATAGATGCGCGCACAGCCTCTATAGAATAGGCATCTGTGCACTCATCTATCAGTATAATACCCGTTGCGCCGGCGGCATCAGCCGTGCGCATAATCGTGCCAAGATTACCAGGGTCCCGGACCCTATCAAGGGCCACCCATATACCCTCCTGCGCAATCTGCGATAGCCTCTGATAGCGGATAGGAAACGCAGAAATAACCGTCTGCGGATTATCTTTACCACTGATACGCGAGAGCAGGTTGGGCGTTACTGGCAAAACCCGCCCACCAGCTGACTGGCATGCTCCAATAAGCGCAGGCATCCCTTTATCTGCTTCGCGGCCTGCTGCATAGACTAAACGCATTGGACTAAATCCCACTGATAAAGCCTCGGCGCAATGACGCATCCCTTCCGCTAAAAACAAACCTGTTTGACGACGATATTTACGCTCATGCAATGCGCGTAACATTTTTACTTCTGCATTTGAAGTAGAAGTGATCGTCTCAGGCTTGTTTATTCTTTTTATATCCATGTGTGGCAGATTAGCAGATGGCCATGCCACCTGCTAGTTTTGATTGCGCAAAAATCACCTGCAGATTATTAGAACAAACCCTCAATTTGCCCGTAATCATCAAGACAAATATTTTGCGCTGCAGGTTTACGCGGCAGACCAGGCATCGTCATAATATCCCCGCAAATCACCACAATAAAACCCGCCCCGGCAGATAGACGAACCTCGCGTACCGGCACAATATGGCCAGTTGGTGCACCAAGCAAATTTGGATCCGTAGAAAACGAATATTGCGTTTTTGCCATACATACCGGGAAATGACCAAAACCACCATCTTCGAAATCACGCAACTGATTACGAATTTTAATATCTGCTGCCACATCATCAGCGCGGTAAATACGTGTAGCGATGGTTTTAATTTTCTCGAATAACGGCATATCATTTTTATAAAGAGGGGCAAATTGCGCAGTATCTGCCTCGCAAACTGATACGACTGCTTCTGCAAGCGCTGTAGTGCCTTTGGAACCTTTTTCCCAATGCTGGCATAAAATAGCTTCGACCCCAGCTGCTTTGGCTATTTTTTGAACCTCAACAACCTCAGCATCGCTATCCGAAATGAAATGGTTGATGGCTACCACAACAGGCACGCCAAATTGTTTGATATTTTCGATATGGCGTTGCAAATTAGCTGCACCTTGTTTCACTGCTGAGATATTTTCTGCCCCTAGCTCTTCCTTTTTAACCCCGCCATTCATCTTTAATGCACGGATAGTTGCCACTAGAACCACGCATTTTGGGGCAAGCCCGGCCTTACGGCATTTAATATCAAAGAATTTTTCAGCCCCCAGGTCAGCACCGAAACCAGCTTCTGTTATTACATATTCCGAAAGTTTCATTGCAGAGCTTGTCGCAATAACTGAATTACAGCCATGAGCGATATTGGCGAAAGGCCCACCATGAATGAAAGCTGGATTATGTTCTAGTGTTTGCACCAAGTTAGGTTGCATTGCTTCTTTTAAAAGCACAGTCATTGCACCATCTGCTTGAATATCTGCGCAAGTAACCGAGCTTTTATCACGGCGATAACCGATGATGATGGCGCCAAGCCGCGCTTGCAGGTCAGCCATATCATTTGCTAAACACAGAATAGCCATAATTTCAGAAGCGACAGTAATATCAAAGCCAGATTCGCGCGGGAAGCCATTTGCAACCCCGCCCATAGAAATCATATTATGACGCAAGGCGCGGTCATTCATATCCAGCACACGCCGCCATTCGACACGCCGGACGTCTATCGCTTCTTCATTGCCCCAATATATATGGTTGTCGATCATTGCTGAAAGCAGGTTATGTGCTGACGTAATAGCATGAAAATCACCAGTGAAATGGAGATTGATATCTTCCATTGGGATAACCTGAGCATAGCCGCCGCCGGCCGCCCCGCCCTTCATTCCAAAGCAGGGCCCTAAAGAAGGCTCACGCAGACACATAATAGCCTTTTTGCCAATAGCGTTAAGCCCGTCCCCTAGACCCACAGTAGTTGTCGTTTTACCCTCACCAGCAGGGGTTGGATTAATCGCTGTAACCAGCACCAGCTTACTATCTTTACGCGCCGGTTGTTTTTGTAGCCAGTTCAGATCGATTTTAGCCTTATCATGACCATAGGGCTTTAGTGCTGAAACAGGTATAGATAGCTGGTCAGCAATATCCTGAATAGGTTTGGCGGTAGCTGCTCTCGCGATGTCAATATCTTTCATTTTTTCCTCTACCCCGTTTGGAGTTTAAACCATTTCTCTCAGCTTCTAGAACTTTTGGCTACCCCCCCGACACAATGCAAGAGTAAACAAGTATACAGGCTCCCATTCAGCACCCAAAGCAACCGCTAAGCATTTGCATTACACGACAAAGATTAACAAAAAAACGCCTAATCAATGAAATTTTTGATGTTCTGAGGAATAAATTGCATTAAAGCTCATAGAGTAGAGAAAATTTTGGATAAGGCTTTTAGCCATGATAGCTGGAATGAAGGACGAAAAAATCAGAAGTCTGTTGCAGGCCAGCAAGAGCGCTGGACCTCTCAGAGTCGGCTTTTTGCTTATACCTAACTTCTCGATGCTTGCTTTTGCTTCAGCAATCGAACCCTTACGGGCGGCTAACCGTATGGCTGGACAAGAACTTTTCACCTGGGTAATTTCCAGCCCATCAGGGGCACCGACCGAAGCCTCAAACGGTGTAGTGGTAACTGCCGATGGTGACCCGGAATTATTGCAGAGCTGCCGGCTTGTCTTTGCCTGTTCAGGCCTTGATATCAAAAAATATTGTACCAAAGAAACATTGAGTGTTATTCGCAAGCTAGACCGTAATGGCGGCATTATTGGGGCGATTTGTACTGGCACCTATTTGATGGCTGCTGCCGGTCTGCTAGATGAAAAACGCTGCACCATTCATTGGGAAAATATCGATGGGCTAACTGAAGAATACCCCTTACTTGAAATTACCAACGAGCTTTTTGAAATTGATGATACGCGGATAACCTGTTCTGGCGGCACTGCCTCATTGGACATGATTTTATATCTTATCTCACAGGTACATGGAAATACGCTTGCAGCGCAAGTATCTGAGCAATTTATTCATGACCGGATCCGGGACCCTAGCGACCGCCAACGTATGGAGCTGCGCTCGCGTCTTGGTGTATCGCATCCAAAGTTACTTGCCGTGGTTAGCTATATGGAAAAAGGGTTAGAAGAGCCCTATTCACAAACCGAGCTCGCGCGAAAAGCTAATTTATCCACCCGACAGTTAGAGCGGCTTTTCCGTAAATACCTGCAAACCACCCCAACCCGATATTATTTGAATTTACGGCTTGCACGCGCACGTCATTTACTACGTCAAACATCAATGTCTATACTGTCGATAGCGCTAGCTTGTGGCTTCGTATCTGCGTCACATTTTTCTAAATGCTACCGCGAACTCTATGCCCGCACACCGCGCGCTGAACGTGCCCCAGAAGACTGAAAAGTAGCGCTTTTTTAAACTTATAGATGATTCTGGGCTACTTGTTTAATAGCCTCCACCATACTGGCTAAGCCATTTTTACGCGTTGCTGATAGATGTTTATCTAACCCTATTTTTTCCAAAAAATCAGGTGTCAACGCGAGTATTTCCTGTGGTTGGCGTTCAGAATATACCCGAAGCAAGAGCGCTATTAGCCCTTGAACAATTGCGGCATTTGATGAGGCTTTAAAATGAATACGCCCCCCCTCATCGCACATGGAGGTGAAATAAACAACACTCTGGCATCCTTTTAGCTGATTTTTTTCTGTCTGATAAGATGGGTCCAATGGGGCAAGCCGCCGCCCTTGATCAATAAGGTGCTGATAGCGGTCTGCCCAATCATCGAAGAAGGAAAACTCATCGATGATTTCTTCTGCTTCTTTTTGTGCACTGCTTTTTTGCATGCTTTTGCCCTACCTCATCTTTTCTATTTATTGCCAGTCTATAACTGGCATAAAATTAGAGCGGCGGCGGTACGCATTCAAGTTGTATTGATACGCAATTATATGCCATTACTTCATCAGGGTATAATGGCACAGATAAAAGCTAAATACGATATGCAGGTTAAATTAGACAAAACGCGAAAAGCTCAGCCTTTGTTAGAAAGATACCTAAGCTCACATCTTGTTCTAGGAATATTGCTTAGCATCACTGCACTCCGCCTTTATGCCATTGCTACTTCGCCTTTAGGACCTGGCGTAGATGAAGCACAATATTGGCTATGGGGGCAAGATTTACAACTTGGTTATTATTCCAAGCCGCCTCTCATTGCTTGGCTATTGGGGGCTATTGATACGCTGTTTGGGCAATCAGCCTTTACCCTTCGCGCCTCAGGGCCTTTTTTGCATCTCATTACCAGTTTGATTTTATGGAAAGCAGGTACGCGCCTCACAAAAGATAACAACACAGATATGTGTGGTCGCATCGCAGCACTTTTGTGGTTGAGCTTACCTGCGGTAGGTTTGGGTAGTTTTGTAATGTCCACTGATAGCGTAATGTTGCCCTTTTGGGCAGGCGCACTATATTTTGTCCTGACTAGCCAACAAGCATCTGGAGAGGCACCTGGGCCATCAACTTCTCGCTACCTATTTTGCATGGCGGCCGCTGGTGCGGCGGTAGGAATAGGTAGTTTAGCCAAATATGCTGGCCTTTATTTTATCCCCTGCCTGTTATTATTTTTGCACTTTTTCGGCTATAAGTCACATCCGCGCCTAATTGGTTTTGGGGTTTTTTTGGCTGGTGTTTTACTTGCATCCTCGCCAACTTGGGTTTGGAATTTATCAAACGAATTTGTTACCGTCTTTCATTTAAGCGAAAATGCTAATCTGGAGAAGCAAAGATATTCTTTTGCCTCTCTTGCTGGTTTTTTATTCTCGCAATTCGCTGTATTCGGCCCGATTAGTTTTGCCACTTTGCTTATATTGCCCTTTAACCGAAATTTACGAAATGGCCTTTCATGTGGTCTTCATATCTTTATCTGGCCTATAATCGGGGCGATTTGCCTGCAAGCCTTTTTGAGTGAAGCAAATGCAAATTGGGCGGCCGCGAGCTATCCAGCCGCTATTCTGCTTTTGGCCAGTTTTGCCACCCAGTTTCGTCGAGACTGGCTAACTAGTTTAATGTTACCAGCTATTATAATTAATCTATTTATGACAGCCTGCCTCGGTATAATTTTAGCGGCGGGTAGTTTTGGCGTAGTTACCCCAAAATCTGATCCCCTTCGCCGCTTGCGGGGGTGGGAAGTTATGGCCCAAAAGTCTGATATGCTGGCGACGCAAGCTGGCGCAGAGACTATTATTGCTTATAGCCGCGCAAGTGCTGCCCTGTTGCATTGGCATTTAGCAGATAAAGGCTATTACATCGCCCTGCCGCTTCCTGAAGAGGGTAATGGGCGGGGCAATCATTTTCAGCGCAACTATCCGCTACATCTGACTAGCCCGCGTCCATGGTTGGCCATAAATGAAGGGGCCATGCCACCACAATATCTGCTAGACTGGCAAGGGCCACTTGCCAAAACATCCGTTAAAATCAGCACTAAACGCACCCGCGATAACAGTTATTGGCTCGCCCGGTAAATCTAACGCGCTAATGGTGCTCCAATTTTTGCCCTTGTTTTTTCAAAAATGCCTTAAAGCAATCTAGAGTTTGGAGGCTAACATGATGCTCTACGCCTTCTGCATCCTGCTCTGCTGTTTCTTCATCGACGCCAAGCGCAACCAAAAAATTACGCACGATATGATGGCGTTTTTTACAGCTTATGGCCAATTGCTGGCCTGACTCGGTTAAAAAAATGGAACGGTAGGGGCGGGAATTTACCAGTCCATCTTTTTGCAATCTCTGAATAGTGGCATTTACTGTTGGTGCGGTAACACCAAAGCGCAGAGCCAAATCAACCGCGCGCGCTTCACCAGTAGTTTCGATGAGCTCAGCTATCATTTCCACATAATCTTCGGCAACCTCATTTTGATGCGCCTTTCTTATACGTTCAAATTTTGCCGCGCTATCTGCAATATATTCTGTCATTTCCTCTTATCCTAGAGTTTCAGAAAGATTCCGAAATATGTTTTAATAGCATTAAATGTTAGGTGAGGCAAAGTTTTTTCAAATTCTATTTCAACATAGGCATGGAATTTTTTTTAAACAAGAATACTTGCCTTCTCCTCTTGTCTGTAGGAAAACAAGAACGCGAAGACGAAACCTCGCAACAGAAGGTAGGCAGGCAAAGATGTCCAAGCTCGATACCCTAGATAATAAGACTGAAATTGAATTGCAGGCGGCGGCATTCAGGGTTTTACGTGCGCACCTACAAGAACGTGTTGATGTTCAGAATATTGACTTGATGACTCTTGCAGGCTTCTGCCGCAACTGCCTATCTGGCTGGATACAGGATGCAGCTCAGGAGAAGGGTATGGACATATCAAAAGAAGAGGCACGCGCGTATGTCTATGGTATGAACTATTCTGAATGGCGCGATAAATATCAAACAGAAGTGACAGAGGCCCAAAAAATTGCCTTTAAAAAGGCTGACAAGCACAAATAATTCGCATATCAAAATGCTGTATACAAAAACACCCATCATAATTCAAAAGAACGGGGAAACTAGTAAATGGATGTCTCACCAACCAAGGGGGCAGAGCAGCTTCGTCAATACATTGAACGTGTTGAACGTCTGGAAGAAGAGAAAAAAGCCCTAATAAGTGATATCAGAGATATTTTTTCTGAGGCCAAAGCTAGCGGCTTTGATCCAAAAACCATGCGCCAAATTATCCGTATCCGTGCGATGGATGACGAAGTGCTAGCTGAGCAGGAAACCCTGCTGAATACCTACCGCGAAGCGCTGGGGCTTCGCTAGTTTTATGCCTATGGCAGCGTTCGCTTCCCGCTTATCTGTTGCGATCAAGACCAGAAATACGGTGTTATGTGTTGGCCTTGACCCACATCCAGACCTGATGCCAAACGCCTTTGGAGGTCCAAACCAAGCACCGGGCACTACAGAGGCGCTTTACCATCTTCGTAATTTTTGCCTGTTCATAATTGCCGCAGCCAAAGATAGAGTTCCGGCCATAAAACCCCAATCCGCCCTCTTTGAAGCGCATGGACCTGGCGGTATGGCCGTGCTAGCGGAGATAGCAGAAATCGCAAGAGACGCTGGCCTTCTAGTAATTATGGATGCAAAGCGCGGCGATATTGGCTCTACAGCGCGTGCCTATGCCGCAGCTTGGTTGGGAAGCAAAGCGGCGTTTGCGTCAGATGCGCTCACCATCAATCCCTATTTAGGGATGGACAGTCTCGAACCATTTTTTGCGCAAGCGGCAACAACCAGAAGCGGGCTTTTTGTCCTAGTACGCACCTCCAATAAAGGCTCAGCAGACATTCAGCAGCAAAACCTGGCCGAAGGCATTGGTGCGAAGATACCTGTTTACAAACATCTTACACAGTTGCTTTCCCCTTATATTGAGGAGGCAGTAGATATGGAGACAGGCTTATCTAATATTGGCATAGTAGTCGGCGCAACTGGCCCAAGCGAAGCAAAAGAACTCCGGAAATTATTGCCCTCTGCATTGTTTTTAATTCCGGGCTATGGCGCGCAAGGCGCTAGCGCGGCCAATGCCTGTTCTGGCCTTATCCAGAAAACAGATGGCAGTTTGGCAGGCGGGCTTGTAAATGCCTCGCGCGCTATAACGCATAACGTTGGCGTTCAAGAAGCCACAAGCCCCGAGGCCGCAAAACAAGCAATGATAGAGGCTATTAATATTGCCAAGCAAGAATTAAAACGATTTTAATCTTTAATATTCCCACCTATTTCTATTTAACAAAATTTAGTCCGCGTACCCGTGTTATCGCGCGCATCTTTGTATCATCACTATCTGCACCGATAGCAACATAGACTGGCGTTGGCGGCATGTGGCCGAATTTTTCCTGAAAATCTGCAAGAATATTAAACTTGTGTGCATGCCAGACATTAGCATTGTTACTGCCGTCCTTGGCGTCTTGAATGATTTTCATATAACCGGCCTTTCCCGTATAGGGATTTTCAAACCAATGCCCTACCTTTGGTTCCCCTGCCCAAAGATAGGTCAATAATCTGCCCGGCGCATCACGTCCCTGGGAGACAACAAGCAGAGGGCGTAATAATTTTTCCTTTAGGCTGGCATGTTCAGGCTGGTACGGGAAGGCTAGATAAATAGCTAAGATACGATCATCTCCGCCTTTTTTAGAGACATCTGTGTCCATGATTTGGCCCTCATGCTGCCATTCAAAGACTAAATTAGATGTTTCACGCAAATCTAGCGTTGCGCTGTCAAGGGGCAGATAGGCAATCGAAACAGATTTGTTTGTTTCGATCTCGATTACATCCTCCTTTATCTGCCTAAAGATGTTTTGCCGCTGGTCGTCAAACGTAAATTCTTTCCATCCATTTATTTCGAGTTGAGAATCAAGTTTTGCAAAAGCTACATGGCTCGTGCCTATAAATCCAATAAAAGCCAAACCTGCTATAGAAAAACTAAACAAAAATATTAGTCTAAAATAAATATGCATTTCTGCTTTCCTTTATCCACTTCAACTTTTTGTAGCCAGGGATAGGCAACCTTGGCGTATTATTGCTCATCAGTTTATTACGCATTCTTTACACGAAGCTTATATAAAAAATTTTATATGAACATGATTATCTAATAATTATTTATTAATTAAGACATACTTGCATTAGAAGAGCCTAGAGTTTGTTTGCTCAATTCAGTTAAAAATTTGCAGTGTTTGGGTCAGAGGAAGAAATCATTGAATAATTGAAAGAATATGACGGTGGTGTTATTTAATATAATGGGCGTAGGGTGTTTGATTTGTGCGTCTAGAGAAGGATAAAATTTTCGCGCGCCATTTTCATTTAAGACGTTTTGGACTAGACGCTGTTTATTCTAACGATCGACTACCTGTCCATCTAGCCAAAAATGACTGTAGGTCTATTATCAGTGAAATTTTGGTCCATGTTACAGGTGTTGGGCAAAGCCTACAAGCTAAAGAGGTAAAGGTTTTTGCTCCGCATATGGGTCATGCAAGCTGTTACTTACATAGTTTGCCATCTGGTCATTAATGGCTAGGAAACAACGGTAAAGCCAGCAAATTACGCTCTACAAAAAACATTGGCGAATGGACATGCCTACTGAACTAGACTAGTTTAGACCGCGGTTAGAAGGTATTGCATGGTTCTGGTATGAGCCTTGATTCTGGGAAGCCGAACAGCAACCATTAGCATATCTCCTAACAATTTTATAATGGATCATGGGCTAGCGCCAACATCTCGACGTTCAGGACATTATCTGTATGGCCGTACTTTTAACCTCACGCTGGTATCTTATTTTTATGGCCTCGGCCTTTCTGGTAGTTGTAACCCTCGGCATTCGTCAATCCTTTGGCTTGTTTTTGCTTCCCGCTACCGAAACGATGGGCACAGGCCGGGAAATCTTTTCTCTTGCTATGGCGACGCAAAATCTAGTTTGGGGGCTCATTTCACCTCTGGCTGGCGCGATGGCAGATAAATTTGGGGTAGCCAGAGTGGCTGCTATTGGCGCAATTTTTTATTCCGCAGGCCTGTTACTGATGGGCATAATTGTTTCGCCAAGTGGGCTATTTTTTGGCCAAATCATGGTTGGTATTGGCCTAGGCAGTGCCGGTATTTCTATTGCGCTTGGGGCAGTTGCCCGTGCTACAAAGCCCGAAAACCGTTCTCTGGCACTTGGTCTTGTCACCAGTATCGGCTCCTTTGGGCAGTTTGCTATTTTGCCTATAACGCAGTCCTTCATTGGAGGTTTTGGCTGGCAAATAGCACTTATGCTTCTCTCTGGCGTCGCCGCCTCTATGCTGGCAGCCTGTCTTGTTCTGCATCTACAAGACAACGAACAAGCACCGCAAGTAGCAGAAATTGCCAAACTTAGCGCAAAAGAAGCGCTAGGCACGGCACTAAAAAGTCGAGATTACATTTTGCTAACCACCGGATTTTTTGTCTGCGGTATTCAGATTGTGTTTATTGGTACGCATTTACCGACTTACCTACGAGATGCGGGACTGTCCTCAGAAGTAGCAAGCTGGTCACTGGCGGTTGTTGGTTTGTTTAATATTATTGGTTCATTTGCCGCTGGCTGGCTAGGTAGCTTTATATCAAAGAAAAAGCTACTAGCTTGGTTATATCTAGCCCGGTCACTTTTCATGGTTTTGTTTATCATACTTCCGCCAACACCGCTTATAGCTATTTTATTCGGCTGTTCAATGGGGTTATTATGGCTTGGCACTATTCCGCTCACCAGCGGCCTGATTGTTGTCTTTTTTGGCCCAGCTTTTTTATCCATGCTTTATGGCGTTGCTTTTTTTTCCCACCAAATCGGCTCCTTCATAGGCGCATGGCTAGGGGGGCGCATTTACGATATGATAGGCAGTTATGATGTAATGTGGTGGATTGTTATTGCTTCTGGCCTATTCGCCTTCGTCATAAATTATATGATAATTGAGCCAGAACTAAAACCTAGAGTTGATGTTGCTGAATAAGCGGAAAAGCCGTTTATTCTTGCGTCGCTAGCCAGCGTTCTGCATCTAGCGCGGCCATACAGCCCATGCCAGCTGCCGTAACGGCTTGGCGATAGATTTTATCAACACAATCCCCCGCCGCAAACACCCCTTGTGTGGTGGTAAGCGTCGTTCCTGTCTCCACCTCGATATAGCCCTCATCATCTAACTTAACCGCGCTGGAAAATGCGGCGGTTGCGGGGTCATGCCCGATAGCAACAAACACGCCATGGACGGCTATTTCCTCATTAGCATCGCCATTTGTTGCAGATAATTTAGCCCCTGTAACCCCGCTATCATCGCCGGTAATTTCCTCGACTATCCGATTCCATTTTACCGTTATTTTTGGATGGTTTAACAAACGTTCTTGCATAATTTGCTCTGCCCGCAGGCTCTCGCGACGATGAATAAGAGTTACTGAGTTACAAATATTGGCAAGATATAAGGCTTCTTCAACAGCCGTATTACCGCCGCCAACCACGGCTACATCCCGTTCACGATAGAAGAACCCATCACAGGTCGCACAAGCGGATACGCCGCGCCCATTAAATACAGTTTCTGATTCCAGCCCAAGCCAGCGTGCACTTGCACCCGTAGCCAGAATGACCGCATCTGCTTTTATAAGGTTGCCGCTATCACAAGTGATTTCAAAAGGGCGTTTGCTGGCATCAAGGCTAATAACCAAGTCATACAAAACCCGTGCGCCCACATTCTCAGCTTGAGCTTGCATTTGCTGCATCAGCCACGGGCCTTGCACAACATCCGCAAAGCCGGGATAGTTTTCCACATCTGTTGTGATGGTTAGCTGTCCACCTGGTTGCAGACCTGCAATAATAAGGGGCTTCATATTAGCGCGGGCCGCATAAATCGCGGCCGTGAAACCTGCTGCGCCTGCCCCGATAACAACAATTTTTTCATGCGAAGATTTCATAGGTGTCTGCCTTGTGTTGATCTCTTGGTAATGCTATTTTTTGCGGATTTGCCTGAACATCTCGATAGGCTGAACTATGCGAGCAGGTGATAGACAAGTTTGCGCATCTGATAAATACTAAACCTTGTTAAAAAGAGCATTGAGGATGTTGTCAAGCGATGCATAAGAAATTTTCAATCAAGATAGTAATTTGGACATTTTTGTTATTTTTAACAAGCATCGTCGTGACCATAAACTCAGGTGCAAGAGCAGATAGCCCAATCCTGCTTAAGCTGGTATCTGGAAAAGCCGTTCAGGGCGGCATGCTGGTCTTTCAGACAAAAGCTCGCACTAAAATAGTCCTAGATGGCCTAGAGCTTCCTGTGAGCGCTGATGGGTTATTCGTGCTTGGCTTTCACCGGGATGATGTAAACCCGCAAGAATTGCTTGCTATGGACGCTAGCGGCCAGACAGCCAAGCTTACCCTGATCCCAGAAATTCGCGATTGGGAAATTCAGCGCATCGATAATTTACCAACAAATATGGTCACCCCGCCAGAGGCGGTAATAACCCGCATTAAAAATGATATCAAAAATGTCAAAGCTGCCAGAGCGGTTATCAGTGACTTTGATGATGTATTAACAAACGGTTTTGTCTGGCCGGTTTGGGGGCGCATAAGCGGCATCTATGGCGCGCAACGTATCCTAAACGGCAAGCCACGTCAGCCCCATTATGGAATAGATATTGCCACCCCCTCAGGGGTTGCGGTGCGGGCTGCGGGGGCTGGGCGCGTAACCATGGCAATGAATTTATATTTTACTGGCGGGACGGTCATTATCGATCATGGGTTTGGGCTGAGCTCTACTTATTCACACCTCAAAGATATGTATGTCAGGCCAGGCGATATGGTCACAAGGGGCGGTGTTATCGGCAGTGTTGGCTCAACCGGGCGGTCAACTGGCCCGCATCTGGACTGGCGCATAAACTGGCGCAACAAACGACTAGACCCGCTCTTAATAGCTGGCCCCCTGCGCCCCGCTCTGCCTGCTAGCAGACCCCAGTAATAAAGGATTTTATTTTGTTATCCTCATAGTCGTAACAAGAATAATGCCTGTCGACATTCAGCCATAAACTTTGCTATCTACAACGCAATTTTAAATTAATTCGGTTTGCCATTTGGCAATTAAAACGGGAAGTTTGGTGAAGAGACTTTTATTTTTTTAAACCCTCTCTAATTCCAACACTGTCCTCGCAACTGTAAGCAGAGAGCGTTCGCACATATAGTCACTGTCTTAATGTATGGGAAGACGTGCGCATCGCAAAGACCTGTAAGTCAGGAGACCTGCCGGATAAGCACCCTAGTCGGACCACGAGGTATGGTCAGGACGGCGGAGAGATTTCCGTGATGGTGAAATTACACACCGTCGCAGGAAGCACCTTCCTCGGCAAGCATATTGAGGGAGGCATAAATGCGCAAACCGTATCTTATCCTAACAACACTTAGCCTATGCGCCGCATCGGCTGACTTTATCGTACCGGCATTTGCACAAGACACCGCAAATACCCGAAGCACAAGCGAACGTCCTATCGTCTATCCATCGGCGTCGATTACGAATTTCCAGCCCCTTCCCCTAAATGAAGTTCTGCTAAGCGCGGATGTAGTCACGTCTGAAGAAATTGAGCGGTCTACCGCCTCTAGCGTCAGTGAACTCATTGCCCAGAAGACAGGTATTGAGTTTTCTCGAAATGGTGGGCCCGGTGCGGTAACATCGCATTTCCTGCGCGGTCAAAAAAGCGCTAACTATGTTTTGTTGGTCGATGGTATTCGTGTCCATGGGGATACTTACGGCAATGTGATTACCCCTGAATTAGCGATTGCTCAGATTGAAAAGATTGAATTATTAAAAGGTAATGCCTCTGCCCTCTATGGTGAGGCCGCGGTAGGCGGGGTCATTAACATCATCACCAAATCTGGCAGTTTGCGCGATAGCGGCTTTATTTCGACAAAATATGGTAGTTACAATACGGCTGAGGTCAGCGCAGGCGCGTCCACCTATTTTAATGGCTTTAACCTATCTTTTGTCGGCACTAAATTTGAAACGGAGGGATTTGATGTGCGCTCGGACAGCACTACAAATCCAAACAAGGATGGGTATAACCAAAATAGCTATAATTTTATCCTATCAAAGCGCCTATCCCCAGGTACCAATGTCACCATTGGTCTGAGGAACCGCGAAAGTGAGGGGGATTATGATGATACCGTCCCGAGCGGAACTTCAAACACCAGCACCCATGTGCATAATACTGAAAATCAGGAAAGGTTTATCACTTATGAAGTGGAGAATGGCGCGGCGATAGACCTGCGCATTGACTACAATCAGGCCGAACGCACGCGGAAAGATTTTATTAATGGCCTGCCAGCTAAAACTGCTGTTTCTTGGAAAAACAACGTTATTGAGGGCTATAGTAAAACCCTAAAATTGGTGAACATATCGCGTTTGCGCGGCGATTCTGTTCAGCATAGCCTCACGCAAGGGATAGAGCTTATTGACGCATATTATGACAGTGATAGTAGCAGGTCTGAGCGCGATACTGAAGCTACGTTCCTGGGCTATGGTGCTAAATTTGGGGCGCATGATGTGCAGACTAATCTGCGCCGTGATAAGGTAAGTTTAAAAACAACAAGCAACATAAAGGCGGATATGAAGGAAACTTCGTACCTTGCGGGATATGGGTATCGTTTTGCGGAGCATTATAAAATAGCCCTTAGCCACGCAACGGGCTTTCGTGCGCCATCCGCAGGGGAATATGGAAGCAATCAAAAACTAAAACCTGAAACCTATACCTCAAATGAGGTATCCCTGCAAAGAGATAAGAATGGGCGCTTGCTTCGCCTTACCGCCTTTTCAACGGAAACTAATAATGAAATTAAATGGCTAAGTGTTTCTCCATGGACGCCTGAAAATATTCAAAAAAATGAAAATATAGGCCTTGAAGTAAGCTACAGTGGCACCTCAGAACACTTTGAATTTGACCTGGATATCACATTTCAGGACCCAAAGGAGACAGACACCACCACCTCTTCTGGCGGGCAATCGCTGAAGCGGGCAAAGGCATATAGTAAATTAAACCTGTCACGCCAAATAGGCGATTATCAAATTGGTGGCACACTAACCTATTCAGGGCGAAAACTAGATTCCGGCAGTAAAACCATTGCTAGCTTTACCCGCCTAGATGGCTATATTTCGCACCAACTAGGGGATAATTTGTCGGTGAATCTAAAGGCTGAAAATATTACAGGTAGCGAATATGAGACGACTGCGGGATACCGAACACCGGAACGCAGCCTGTTTTTGACGCTAAAATATGATTACGTTAACGCAATATAGAGCCGATGACGCAACGTAAATTAGGCTGGTTTTATCTTGCAGGCAGGGCTTAACCAAATTAATATTAAATCCAATTTGGATAAATTTCGATACTGAGAGCGATAAGGAACAAGGTCATGAAAAATAGCAAAACAATGATGGTATCCTTCACATCCTTGGTAGCATTTCTGGTGTTAGCACGGGTTATTCCGCACCCGCCAAATTTTACCCCTGTCTTAGGGATGGCAATTTTTGCGCCTTTCTTATTTCGGGATTTATTTGTGGCTATTGCCCTTCCCCTAGCGGCTATGGTGGTCTCTAACCTAATATTAGGCTTCCATAGCTCTATGATCTGGGTATTTTTATCTATTGCGCTCATCACTTGCGGGGCGCATTGGGCAAAGATGTATGCCCCTACGCTGACAAAAACAGCTTCTATGGTAGTCGCTGGTACTTTCAGCTTCTTTATCATAACTAACTTTGCTGTTTGGGCCATGGGGGGGCTTTACCCAATGACGCTTGAAGGGTTGATGGCCTGCTACATCGCCGCTATCCCATTTTATGGCAACACCTTGCTAAGCACCGCGTTATTTTCTGCTCTATTTTTTGGCCTGACGAAATGGGTGGACAAGAACAATATGCTAGCCGCCGATAGATTAAGCTAATTTTTAGCCAGCTTGTCTTGACGCACAGCATTATGGGCCAATCGCAAAAGACACTTTTTATTTTTGGACTAGGCTATGTTGGCCTGCATTTAGCACAACAATTATCGGATAAGGGCTGGCAGATAATTGCAACAACACGCGCACCAGAAAAGATTAAGAACAATTTAGGCTGGCAGATAATACCCTTCGCAGATACCGCGCCCATAAACAAGCTTGCTAGCCATTTAGCACGTGCAACTCACCTAATTTCAACAATTGGCCCTGTTGCAGGGCATGACCCGGTAATCGCCGCGCATAAAGCGCAATTGCAAACTTTTTCAGGGTGGACAGGCTATTTATCTGCAACCTCTGTCTATCCAGATATGCCAGATGGATGGGTAGATGAAGACACGCCCCCAAACCCCGTCACAGCGCGTGGCAAGGCCCGCCTTTACGCAGAACAAGCATGGCAAGAGGCTTGCGGGGCAGAAATTTTCCGTATCGCTGGTATTTATGGGCCCGGGCGTAATGTGTTCAAAAGCTTGTATGATGGCAGTGCGCGTATTATTGATAAGCCTAATCATTTATTTAATCGCATTCACCAGAGCGATATTAGTCAAATAATTATGGCCGCGATGCAAACACCTGAACGCGGGCGTATTTTAAATCTTGCGGACATGCACCCTGCCTCGCAAGCAGATCTATTTCATTTTGCGGCTAGCCTTGCTGGCATTACACCACCAAAGCCCATACCCCTCGAGCAAGCAAATTTATCGGCGATGGGACGCAGTTTTTATACCTCCCAGCGCAAGGTCCGTTCAAAAATTCTAGGAAAGACACTTCGATATAGCTTTACCTATCCAGATTATAAGGCAGGACTGTGCGCCCTGTTTGAAGCAGGCGATTAACTTTATAATTACCTAGCTAGCCTTATAATTACCTAGTTTGCGTAGTCTCTAATTTTTGGGTCTAAGCTCGCCGAGGCATAACGTAGGGCCATATCACTCAAAGAAATGGGCTTGATTTTATGAGCGTTACCTGCCGTGCCAAACCGCTCTAACCTGTCTTCACAAACAGCCATCATTGCTTCTTGGGCAGGCTTCATAAATTTGCGTATATCAAACTCACCAGCCTTTGTTTGCGCAACCTTGCGTATAGCCCCAGCCATGGCCAAACGGCAATCTGTATCGATATTCACCTTGCGGACACCGTTTTTAATACCGCGCTCGATTTCAGCTAGGGGCACGCCATAGGTTTGTGGCATCTCACCGCCAAATTCATTAAAAATTTCCTGCAACTCTTGCGGCACCGAAGAAGAACCATGCATAACAAGATGCGTTTCTGGCAAGCGCCTATGAATATCTTCGATTACATGCATCGCCAAGATATCCCCATCTGGCTGACGGGTAAATTTATAAGCGCCGTGGCTTGTTCCCATCGCTATAGCCAGCGCATCTACCTTTGTTGCTCGGACAAAATCCACAGCCTGTTCCGGATCAGTCAAAAGCTGGTCTTCAGATAATTTGGCTTCCGCACCATGCCCGTCTTCTTTATCACCCATACCTGTTTCCAGCGAGCCTAGAACGCCTAGCTCCCCCTCTACAGATACCCCGCCATGATGAGCCATTCTGGTCACATCTCTGGTAATTTCCATATTATATTCATAAGAGGCTGGTGTGCTACCATCTGCTTCTAGCGAGCCATCCATCATCACAGACGTAAAGCCATATTGAATAGCTGTCATACAGGTCGCTTGTGAATTACCGTGATCCTGATGCATGCAAATCGGAATATTTGGGAACATTGCAACCAGCCCTTTGATAAGGTTTTGCAACATCAAATCACCAGCATAAGCGCGGGCGCCGCGACTTGCCTGAATAATCACTGGCGCATCCAGCTTGTCAGCCGCCGTTAAAATGGCCAGGCCTTGTTCCATGTTGTTGATATTAAAAGCTGGAACACCATATCCATGTTCTGCAGCGTGGTCGAGAAGCTGTCGTAAACTTACCAGCATTTTATCGTTTCACCTTCTGGGCCGGGTTTTTAGGCCAGCCCGATTTTCAATCTTCACCATCCCCCCCTTCTAATGTGTTACTGCTCGCTATGATAGCTGTCAACCTCGTCTGCGGAGCCAAAGATAAGCGGCACACGCATATGATGACTGGTGGGGGCAATATCCAAAATATCTATCTTCCCATCCATAGCACGCCCCCCAGCCTGCTCCACCAGAAAAGCAATAGGGTTTGCTTCATAAACCAAACGCAACCGCCCATTTTCATAATTTTTGCGGCTATCTTGTGGATACAGAAATATGCCGCCACGCCGGAAAATCCGAAATGCATCCGCAACCAAAGAGCCATTCCAGCGCATATTAAAATTCTTACCTCTTGGCCCTTCCACACCTGCCAAAAGCGAATCAATATAGCGTTTTACCTCAGCTGGCCAATAACGGCTATTAGCGGAATTAATTGCAAACTCTTTTGTGATAGTGGGAATTTTCGGCTGCCAGTCCATTTGGATAAATTGACCTTCTTCATTCAAGCAGAAGCCATCTACACCCTGACCTGTTGTTATGAGCAAAACCGTTTGTGGGCCATACGCAAAAAAACCAGCCGCTTGCTGTGAACGTCCCTCTCGTAACCAGTTATCTGCCTCCGCAGGATAGAGTGAAAATATAGTTCCGATGGTCAAATTAGTATCAATGTTTGATGAGCCATCTAGCGGGTCACTTGCTACAACCATCTGGCTATCACTGCCTTCGAAAATAACTGCCTCATCCCGCTCTTCAGAGAGGTAGGCACCAACCCCGGTAGACGCAAGAGCACTGCAAATTAGCTGATCGGCTATCACATCAAGTGCTTTTTGTTCATCCCCATCTGTGTTTTCAGCCCCGGTAAGACTGCCTAGATTATCTGTGCCAATCCCATTTGCAGCAGCAAGCTTGGCAATTTTTGTTGCCGCACTACATAACGCTATCAAAGCTGTGCAGATCTCGTGGCTCGCTTCACCCTTTTCATTTTTTGCCTTTAAAAAATTTTCAATTGTTAGGCTTTCCATCGTGTCAACTTTAATCCCTAAAACCTGTAAATAAAAAGACCCACAGCCTAGTTGCCATGGGTCTTTCGTATTTTTCATTGCCTATTATGCAACGTGATTAGCTATTCGCGATTTCCAAGCAATTGCACCATGAATAGGAACATATTTATGAAATCCAAATAAAGTGTTAGCGCACCAAAAATAGATTTTCGTGCGGCCACATCGCGGCCATCACCTGCATAATACATTGATTTGATCTTCTGCGTATCATAGGCGGTTAGACCAGCAAATAAAAGCACCCCAACGATAGAGATTAAAAACTCCATCCCAGAAGATTGCAGAAACAAATTCACAATTGAGGCCAGAATAAGTCCAAATACGCCGACGATCAAAAACCCGCCCATCGCGGATAAATCCCGCTTGGTAGTATAGCCGTAAATCGACAAGCCTGCGAAAGCACCTGCGGTTATGAAAAAGGCTCTGGCAACACTCGCCCCCGTAAAGGTAAGCAAGATAACCGACAAAGAAACACCCATCATAGCCGCATACACATAAAATAAGGTCCGTGCTTTTGCAGGTGACATTTTATTGATGCGGAAGCTCATCCACATCACCATCGCCAGTGGCGCAAACATGATGACATAGCTAAGAGGGGTGCCGAACAGTAACTGCGCAACAGCTGGGTTACTCATCGCCAGCATCTTTGTTCCAAATGCTGCAAAGCCAGTTAGCGCAAGCGCAGTTGTCATGTGGTTATACACTCCCAACATATAGCTTCGCAAACCTGCATCAAGTGCAGTAGACCCGGTTACGGCTTGTGACGCATAACGGTTGTTTTGCATAATTTTTTCTCCATCTTTAAAACTATGGTTCAGATCGACCAAAGGTTGGCCAAACTGATCATTGTTATAATGTAATGATGTTGCATTTCACTTTCAAGACTAAAGCGGATAAACTACCTACGTTGTTCTGCAAAGCAGAAACACGGCTCGCGATATTAATTTTAGAAGTTATTTTAATTATGCCAATTGACTGGCACGCAGGCGCACAGAATCAGACTTTAGCTGTCCGCATGCTGCCAGAATATCGCGTCCCCTCGGCGTACGTACAGGGGATGCATAGCCTGCCTTCATAACAATACGCGCAAAACGCTCAATCGTTTCCGTATCAGAACAGACATAATCTGTACCCGGCCATGGATTAAAGGGGATAAGATTTATCTTGGACGGTATACCAGCTATCATCTTCACGAGGGCTTTTGCATCTGCCTCGCTATCATTTACCCCTGCCAGCATCACATATTCCCAAGTGACGCGCCGCGCATTTGATAGCCCCGGATAATTACGCACCGTGTCTAACAAGTCGGCTAATTTATATTTTCGGTTAATCGGCACCAAAACATCGCGCAGCTCATCCTGCACAGCATGCAAGGATATTGCCAGATTGACGCCTAATTCTGCACCACATTTAGTGATTTCTGGCAAAATACCGCTGGTTGAAAGGGTTATACGACGCTTTGATAGCGCGATTCCCTCACCGCTCATAATCATCTTTAAGGCCGCAGAAACATTATCATAATTATAAAGCGGCTCCCCCATCCCCATAAGAACAATATTGGTCAGCCGCCTATTTGGTTTTCCTGCTGGCCAGTCACCCAGCTCATCCATTGCGAGCAAAATTTGGCCACAAATTTCAGCCACACTCAAATTGCGGACTAGACGCTGTGTACCGGTATGACAAAAGGTACAGGTCAATGTGCACCCAACTTGAGAGGAAATACATAAGGTACCTCTATTTGCATCTGGAATGTAAACAGCCTCTATTTCATGCCCGTCATCTAGGCGCAACAACCATTTAATTGTTCCATCTGTTGAATCCTGCCGCCGCGATACAGCCGGTCTGTCTATATGAAAATGGCTTGCGAACAAGGTTTGAACTGGCTTACCCAAATCTGACATATCAGAAAACTCGGTAACGCCATGTCGCCAAACCCAGCGCCAAAGCTGGCGCGCGCGAAACCGGGGCAACTGCAGGGCTGTCACCGCTTCTTCTACCTCTATTTGTGATAGCCCCAACAAAGGGGTGCGCTCAAATGCGGCAATCGACATTTATCAGCCCCTTTTATCCTACAAACAGTTTTATGCAGACATTATGTAGCAAAAACAAACATTGTTATAGAAAAGCTCGCTCCGGGCTACACCTAACTTAGCGAGCAAACAACAAGGTTAAGAAAAACCCGCCTATTAAGGGCAGGCTTTATCTAAAAACGCTTTGGCTGCGGTAAAGCCTGCCAAAGAATAATCATCAATAGTTTTGTTGTTGCGGCTGGAAATGCCTATAACAACCAGCTTGCTACCACGTTTCATAGAAATAATGAGACGTTGATCGTCTTCGGGGCCTTGTGACCATGCGCGGTTATCTAGGGTAAATAATTTATGCGCCTTCTTATCGATAGAAAAATCAACCTCCGACTGCTTTTTATAGCGATAGCCTGCAAGAACAGAGACTACATCGCGCTCTCCCTTACCCGGCCCATGTGAAACAAATACACGCGTTTCGCCACGATTATTGCGATCATAATCGCCGCGTAACTTTTTTGGGACACTCGACATGAAACAAATCCGTCCCTGACTAGTTTCCTGTTTATAGACCTGCCAGTCTTTAAAACTCTTCAACTCTTCAGTATTGGCATACGCTGGATGCATGACCAGCAGAACACCAAAAAAGAACGCTGTTAAGCCCGCAAGTTGCTGATACCCCATATTCATTCTCTCCGCCTTTTTCGATGTCTTTACCGAATGATGAAATCGCCCGTGGCCGAATGCGCCCAGAATCGCAAAACTTTAAACAACGTTCAAGAGGTTTGATGAAAATATCCAAATTGATTGTGTCATTTTTTAGTCTTTGTTTTAAATATAGAGCAAAATTAGCTTTCTGGCACAGCAATTTGAAGATTTTAAACGGCTAGGCGACCTGAAAAGCACAAAATGAACATAAAAAACAAAAATTTCCAATTTGAGCTTGTCACAGATGACCCTGTCTCGTTAACTAGAGATATGGGAACCGGCTGTGATAACGACAACGCTAAAGGCATGTCGAAATGGGATATTATGCTCGTTCGCGTTGGACGCGAACGAGATAAAGCCGCTTTTGCGGCATTGTTCGACTATTTTGCCCCACGCATCAAAAGCTTTTTATTGCGTTTGGGGACAGACATGTCTCTGTGTGAGGAAATTGCTCAAGAGGCGATGATAATGGTCTGGCGTCGCGCAGAAACCTATAACCCTGCTCAGTCAGGGGCCAGCACTTGGATATTTACCATTGCCCGAAACAAACGAATCGACAGACTGCGTCGTGAAAACCGGCCTTTGCCTGATCTAAGCGATCCCGCTTTCGCGCCAGAAGCTGTAGAAACTGGTGAAAAAGCTATTTTTAGACAGCAAGAGGAAGAGAAAATTCGCCACGCTTTGAAAAATCTTCCAGATGAGCAAGCCAAAATGATTTTTTCTGCGTATTACGAAGAAAAGTCACATAGAGAGATAGCAGATGAAAGCGGTGTGCCGC
>MDTG01269927.1_pt1 | contig 28665 bp, 27 predicted proteins | sample 811421 | NCBI WGS metagenome assembly MDTG01 (sample SAMN05326645, study PRJNA326480) | marine metagenome | isolation source: seawater | place: Pacific Ocean: South East | collected 2011
ACTTTTTGAAAAATACGATGTACAAAAAGGTATGACGATTGCCTTACAATCATTAAATCCAAAAGTTTTAGAAGCTATTAAAAGAAAGAATGTTCATAGCGGGAAATTAAAAGAATTTATTGACATGTATGAGAAGGAAAAAATTTCAAGTTATGTAGAATTAATTTGGGGTTTACCAGAAGAAACTTTAGATTCATTTATTGATGGAGTTACTTATATTATGGAGCAAGGATATCACAACTATTTAGATATCCATTTAATGATGTTATTACCTAATGCACCAATCAGTGAGCCTGGTTATAAAGAGAAATATGGTATCAAAACAATTGATGCGCAACCAAGATTTTCTCATAGGTCAAATCCAGAAATTCTTGTAGATGATTTAGTTTCTTTTGTAACTCAAACTAATAAATGTACATTGGATGAGTGGATAGAGGGTCATCAATTTAGATGGATTGTAATTTTTGGACATTATCTTGGACCTTTGCAATTTGTATCCAGAGCATTAAGAAAATTAAAAAATGTGTCATATAAAGAATTTTACACTTGTATTTTAGAATTTGCAAAAACAAATCCGGACACTTTTTTAGGAGCTGAGTATAAAAATATTAAACTTAATCTTGAATTAATACTGCAGAATAAAAGACATTGGGGTGATGTAATTAATGGAGTAGGAGATATTAATTGGGAAGTAGATGAAGCAACTTGTATAAGATTGATCAAAAACAAAAAAAAATTCTATAATGAATTAAAATCTTTTTTACAAACAAATTATGACATAAATTCTGATTTGCTAGATTGTATAATTGATTATCAGAAATTAAGACTTAATGAACCAAATATAAATTATCCTATAAAAAAAGAATTAGATTACAATATTCACGATGTAATTGAAAATGACAAAGGATTAAGAAAAGTAAAAAATTTCATTTCTGTTGATGGAAAAAAGTATACTGACCTATACAATTGGGCAAAAAATATTTTATGGTTTGGTAGAAGAATTGCTCGGTATAAAACCACTGTAATTGATGAGCCAGATACTTATAAAGAGCATGAAATATCGGAGCAAAATTTAGGTAAAATTAATAATAATTTAAATATTTAATAAATTTTTCATTTTCCAATAAATTTTCTGAAAAGACCATATATTACATAGGGTAAACTATTGTAAACTTTTAAAATTTTTTTTCTGAATTTTATTTTGTCAAATTCTTTAATTAAAATTTGCAAATCTTCATTGTTAAAATTATTTATCTCCTCTAACAGATCTATTGCATTTTGTTTATATCCAAGAGCTAGTAAAATTAAAGCCAATCTAGTTTTTTTTTGGTCGTCGAACTCATTTTTATCAGGGTCCAAAATAAAATGTAAATCACCAAATAATAAAAAGTTTTTGTTTACTTTAAAATAATCATTTTTTGATCTGTTATAAGTGATATCAGAAACTGGAGAAATATTAATTAACCTATATCCTTTTTTCTTAAAATATGAAATTTGCTGATCTATCAAAGAAGAGTTTTGATAATAATCATTTGCCATAAATTCCGTTTGAATAAACAAAATTTCTTTATTATCTAATTTATTTGATGAACCTTCTATTACTTTTATTTCTCCACCTTCAACATCGATTTTTAAAAAATCTATCAATTTTGAATTAAAATATGTATCTAATTTAACGGATTTTAATTTATTAATTTTCAATGTTTCACCATTATTTTTAAAGTTTTGATTTTTGTAAAATATTTTATTTGAAATTTGATTAAATTCCATTTCTACTGCTGATCTGCCAGCCCATTCTGTCTCATGAAAATCTACATATCCATCAAAACTCCAAACAACATCTCCAAGATACATTTCACTTTTAAATTTATGAATATCTCCCCATTTTAATATTGCAGAAGTCCTTCTAGCTTTGAGCTTTTGAAGTTCTTCTTTATGTGGTTCAAAACCTATTAAATTTGATTTTTTACTATACCAATTAGGTAGTAGTCTCATACCATTTCTAGCACCAACATCAACAACGAGAAAGTCATTTTTATAAATTCTGCTGATTATTTCATCTACTTTATCCATGATATAATTTTTTTAAATAGTCCAATAATTTTTGATTTTTTGTATTAATATCAAAATATTTTATCTTACAATTTTTTGCTAATTTTTCATCACTTTCTTTATCACCCACAATCAATGACTTTTTTTTATCAATATCCCACTTTTTAAAAAGATAACTTATCATTCCCGTGTTAGGTTTTCGCATAAGTTTATCCTTTTTAGTAAATTTTATTTTAGAATTATTAAAATAAGGAGCATAAACAAATTCATCAACATGTCCATTTTCTCTTATCATGTCTTCATTAATAAAATTGTGGAGTTTTCTTACATCATGATGGGAATAGAAACCTCTTCCTATACCTGATTGATTTGTTACTACAAAAACAAATAAATTTTTATCATTTAAAAATTTAATTACTTTTTTTATATTATTAATGTATTTGATATCTTTGTATCTATAAACATAACCAGTGTCTTTATTAATCACTCCATCTCTGTCCAAAAAAACTGCGCCTTTTTTATTAAATTTTTTTAAAAATTTAGTTGTTTTCTTTAAATCTTTAGGAACCCCTATATCGATAAAGTAATTATATTTCTTATCTAGTATACAACAATTTAAATATTTTTTATTTTGTAAACTTAAAAAATCTTTTTCAAAATTAAAAGAATTTTTATTAATTTTGTAGATAAGTTTTTTTTTTACTAAAGAAAAACCTGTATTTAAATAATTGCTACTATTATTTTTAAATGAAATGTAATTTTTTTTAAATACTTTCACTCCTCCAAATCTTTTATCAATGGTTCTTCTTTTAAGAATTGCACTACACATCAATGAATTTGTCTTTAAAGATTTTTTTAATTCCAAAATATTAAAATTGATTAAAGTATCACCATTTGATAAGAAAAATTCCTTTTCTAGTAAATGTTTTGCATTTCTTAGTGCGCCAGCCGTTCCACTTGGTCTTTTTTCAACAAAGCATTTTACTTCACAACCAAAAATTTTATTATTGTGGTATTTTCTAACAAAATATTGAGATTTATAGGAACAAAGTAATAAAATTTTTTTTACGTTAAACCTTGAAAATTGAAATATAATATTATCTAAAAAAGGTCTTCCATTAAATCTTAAAAGAGGCTTAGGTGTCTGACTAGTTATCTTGCCAAGCCTTAATCCTTTACCTCCACAAAATATAACTGCTTGTTTCACATTATTTTTTTTTCTAAAATCTCACAAATGTTATGCCCAATGAAAATATGTAATTCTTGAATTCTATCAACCCTATCAGCATTAACGGGTATAATTATATCACATAAATTATTTAAGTTTTTAGGATAATTATGCTTTGTTAAACACACAGTTTTACATTTAATATTTTTAGCCTTTTTAAACCCCTCGATAATATTTTTACTTTTTCCACTGGTGGTAATCCCAAAAATTATATCGTTTTTTTTTGCTATACTTTCAATTTGTCTAGAAAAAATAAACTTATAGTTTACATCATTGGATATTGAAGTAATCACTGACGTATCAGTAGTTAATGATATAGATGGAATGGCTTTTCTTTTTTTTAAAAACTTTCCCACCAGCTCTGCATTTAAATGTTGAGCGTCTGCAGCAGATCCGCCGTTACCCATAAATATTATTTTGCCGCCTTTATTAATTGAGCCTAATAATAACTTTATTGTAGAATTATAAGCGGCCATTAATGACTTATTTTGATTTAAAAGATCAATATTTTTTTTAAAATTTTGAATATTTTTTTTCAAATTATTAAGATTTGTCATTAAATTTTTATTTTATTTATTGGTATTTAGTATAATTCAAAACAATAATATACAAAAATAATGATGTTTATAACAAAATTTAGACACCAATATATAATAATGATTTAGAAGAATAGTTAGTATTTAAAAATGAAAAAATCGATATTTGTTTGTGGAGGTTTTATTAATGAACAATATTTATGGTTAATACCGATAATATGTGCTTATGCTAAAAAATTGAAAATAAACAAAATAATTTTTGAAAAAAAGATAAGAATTGAAAAACTACCAAATTATGTAAGAGAATTATTAGATAATTATAAAATTATTTTTATAGAAGAAGATAATAATCCAAAAAAAAAATTTTTTTTAATTTATTATCTATTAAAAAATATGAACATATTTTTTTATGTTTTTTTTAATTTAAAAAAAAGAATATTACTTTCAAAAAATAATGATTGGACGAAGCTTCAATATCTACATGGAGCATGGGATCAAATAAACTTAAAAGAAAATAAGTCAACAAATAGGTTTATATTAAAACTGAAAGTCATAATGCAGGGAATATACGAGATAGAATTTGGTAAAAAGTTAATTAATAAGGGTGCAACCCATTTTTTTCTAAGTCATACAGTGTATAGTAAAAGGTGGTTACTAGCTTTTTTAAGAAATAAAAAGGTCGAAATTTTTAATCAATCTTTTTTAACAATTCATAAGCAAAACAAAAATGAAGATAGACATTGGGCTGATATAGAGAAAAAATTACTTAATTCTTTTATAAACAAAAAAACAATTATTGAAAATTATTGGCAAAAAAGAAAAAATGGGAAAGGTAGATACAGTGCTTCAAATTACTCAATACTAAATTGTAAAAAACAAGCGGATTTAACAAAATTTAAAAATTACAATCTAATTTTATTACATATCTTTCGCGATTCTCCATTTTATTGTATTGATAAAAAAAGAATTTTTGTTGATTATTTTGATTGGTTCAAAAGTACATTAAAAATTTTTGAAAAAAGTAATGAAAACGTTTTAATTAAATTACATCCAATTCATCAAAGATGGGGAGAAGATCAACCTAAAATAGTTAATGATATAATCGCTCAGGTGTTTGAAAAAAAAAAACTTCCAGAAAATTTTAAAATTATTAACTTTTACCCAAAGGATAAATTATTTTCAGATGCTAAAAGAATATTGACTTTTTCTGGAACTTCTGCAGTTGAAGCAATTGCATATTCAAAAAAACCTATAGTTATAAGTAAATCAAGTATAGAAAATTTAACTAAAGGTCTTGTTTATAGACCTAGCACAATTTCTATGTACAAAAACCTTTTATTAAAAGAAAATAATTTTAGTAATGATCCTAAAAAATCCTATTTAGCTAAATGTATTCTTTATATAAGAGAAAATATTTTATCACTAAGAAAAATATTGAATTGTGATGATATCTACAGAAATGATTCAAAAAAAAAAATAAAGCAAAATTATAAAACTGTTTATAAAAATTCAATTAAACATAAAAAAGAACTATTTAACCAAGGAGAGATATTAGCAAACTATAAATATAGCACAAAACTTAACAAGTGAATTACACTTAAGTTTAAAAATATCATGAAAATAGATAAATTTCATAATTTCAACTTAAAATAATATGAATAAAATATTTTTTTATCATATATAGATTATTAAATGTTTGGTTTTTTAGAACAAATTTTATTCCTTTTTTTTAATGTTTCAAAGAAATATAAATTTTTTGTTTTATCAATATTAATTATATTAAATTTTTTCTTTGAATTTATTGGAATTATCTTATTGATACCCCTTGTTCGAACAGTATTTGATTATAATACTGGAGAACTCAATTATGAAAATCAATTTCTTGACTATATTCAAGAAAAATTAATTTCAGATTCTTTTTTTAATACTGGCAATCAATTTACAACTATTGTTTTGATATTGATTATAATTTTTTTATTAAAGCTAATTTTTTCTTTATTTTATAATTACTTTTTGACTAAATTTACTTTTGACATTCAAATCAAGTTGGGAAACAAAATTTTTGACATATATACAGATAAAAATTATATGAGTTTCATTGAGACTCACTCAGCAGAAAAAATAAGAGATATTAATGATAATGTTAGTTATTTTTCAATAAGCGTTATAGCTTTAAGCACATTATTTGCAGAGATGATAATGTTTGGAGGTTTATTGGTATTTTTAGCCTTTATGAATGTAAAGATAACATTATTCACATCTTCAATTATTTTTTTGATTTTGATTTCATATTTTATAATTTTCAAAAAGAGGGTCGATAAATGGAGCAAAGAAACAAATATTAAAGCTGTCCAAAAAATAAAGAATTTAACTGAACCTTTTAGTAGTTACAAAGAGATATTGATTTATAATGCAAAAAACTTTTTCAGAAAAAAATTTAAAGTAAGTAATTCAGAACATCTAATACCGAATAAAAATTTTGTTTTTTTATCATTAAACTTTAGACCTTTTATTGAATTCTTTTTTGTCGTATTTTCAATATTTATTATTATTTATGTGGTTAATCTAAATAGTCAAAAAGAATTAATATTAAGTAATTTAATTTTATTCATTGTAATTTTATCTAGATTAATTCCATCAGTTAATAGGATAAGTTATAACTTTCAAAAAATCAGATTTTGTAGAGAACCGATTAAAAGTATTTATTACTTAATTAAAAATGAAAAATCTTTAGATGTACCTTTTAAAAATCAAGATAATGATGAAAAAATAACATTTAATAATGAAATTGATTTAAAAGATATTTCATTTTCTTATAATAAAGAACAAGAACCAGTGGTAAAGAATTTAAATTTAAATATAAAAAAAGGAGACTTAATAGGTATTCACGGTGATTCTGGTTCAGGTAAAACAACTTTTTTGGAGATTTTTTCAGGGTTCCATAATTTTGATGGTAAAATATCTGTAGATAAAAAAGAGGTTAAACTTAATAGTCAAAATTGGAAAAATAAAATTTGTTACATTCCTCAAAATTTTTATTTGTTAGATGATACAATTAAAAATAATATACTATTTGGATTAAATGATAGTAATGTTGATTTAAACAAAATCAATAAATCTATTGAGTATTCTCAATTGAAAGATTTTATAAAAAATCTAAAAAATGGTCTTGAAACACTTGTAGGAGAAGCAGGAATAAAATTATCTGGAGGGCAAAGACAAAGAATAGCATTAGCGAGAGCTTTTTATAGAAATCCGGAAATCATTTTACTAGATGAGGCAACTAATGCTTTGGATGTTAATAATTCAAATGAAATAATAGATTGTATTATAAATTTTTCACCAAACATTACCGTAATAATGGTTTCCCATGACAAAGAATTATTAAAAAAAATGAGCAAAATATATCATTTTAGCAAAGGTAAAATTAGTTTGTAATATTTCTTTTATATATAAATTTATTTAAAATGAGTAACAATTTTATAACACTTTTTAATTTCAATTATTTACCACAAGGATTAACAATGTTTTATTCTTTAAAAAAAAATTTTCCAAAAGCAAAACTTTGGGTTCTATGTATGGATGACAAAGTAGAAAGCTATTTGTTAAAAAAAAAAATAAAAGATTTAAATATTATTGAATTGAAAGAGATTGAGAATAGTAAATTATTAAAAATTAAAAAAGAAAGAAGTTTTGTTGAGTATTGTTGGACTTTAACACCTTTTCTACCAACTTTATTTTTTGATAAATTTAAGAAAAAACAAGTTACTTATTTAGATGCTGATTTATTTTTTTTTAAAAATCTTAATCCAATTTTTAAAGAATTTAGAAAAACTAGAAAATCAGTTTTTATAACTGAACATGGCTTTCATAAAAAATTTAATTATATAAAAAAAAAACGGGGAAATTATTGTGTTCAATTTATTATTTATAAAAATGATAAAAACACAAAAAAAATTCTTAAATGGTGGCAAGAAAAATGCTTAAAATGGTGTTTTCAGTTTGTTGAAAAAGGGAAATTTGGCGATCAAAAATACTTAGATAAATGGCCTAATTTATTTAAAAATTATGTTCATGTATCAAAAAATCTTTGTTTTTTTCAAGGTCCTTGGACTTTAAATAGATTTCAAGATAATGATGCAATTATGTATCATTTTCATGGTTTCAAAATAAATTCGCCTAATATCTTGATATATAATAGTTATGGATTTACAAAAAAAATAATAAAAAATATTTATTTACCATATATTAAGTCAGTTAAAAAAACTTTAATCAAAGTAAATTTCAATTTTACCCAAAGCTCAGAGAGATTTTTTAGAATAAAAACTATATATTATTATATAAGATTCAATATTTTAAAATTTGATATTAAAAATAGATTAGTTTTTAATCTAAATAAAAAAATTGATGAAAAAAATTAAAAATAAAATTAAAAAGATAATTACAAAAAAAACAAAAAGTAAAACTACTAATCTTTTTATTTTAGATAAAATTTCAAAAATAATTAGAATCAAAAGAATTTTTTTTATAAATTCAGTAAACTCTGACATTAGAGGAAATCATGGTCACAAAAAATGCACCCAAGTTTTTGTAAGCACAAAAGGAAAGATAAAAATTGAAATCTTTAATGGAAAAAGTAAAAAATATTTCTTCTTAAATCCCTATTCAGATATTCTAAAAGTTGAACCAAATAATTGGGTACGTGTTCATTTTAAAAAAAATCAAACATTAATGGTTTTATGTGACCAATTTTATGAATATAAAGATTATATATTTAATATAAAAGAAATAGGTAAAAAAAATTGAAAATTAGATATTGGGATTTTTTAAGAGAATATAAGCAAAATAAGAAATATTATTTAAAAAAAATTGATGATACAATTTTATCAAAGTCATTAATTTTAGGTAAACAAGTAGAGTTATTTGAAAAAAATGCATCCAAATATGTTGGTTGTAAATATGGCATAGGTGTAAACAGCGGCACAGATGCACTTGTTATTTCTTTAATGGCTTTAAATATTAAAAAGGGTGATGAGATTATCACAACTTCAAATACTGCCATACCAACTATAAGTGCGATTGTAACTGCGGGTGCGAAACCTGTTTATATAGATATTAAAGATAACTATTTAGTAAATGAAGATTTAATAGAAAAAAATATTTCAAAAAAAACTAAGGCTATAATCATTGTTCATTTATATGGTCAATCTCCCAATATGAAAAAAATACTTAAAATTTCCAAAAAGTTTAATATTAAGATTATAGAAGACTGTGCTCAAAGTTTTGGAGCAAAGTATAAAAAAAAAAAACTTGGATCATTTGGATCTATTTCTGCTTTCTCTTTTTATCCAACTAAAATACTGGGTACATTTGGAGATGGTGGTTTAATATCAACAAATGATAAAAAAATTTATGAAAAATGTAAAATGCTGAGATTTTATGGAATAAAAAATAATTACATTTCCGAATTTCATGGAGTAAATTCTAGACTAGACGAAATTCATGCTGCGATTTTAAATTTAAAACTTAATAAAATAAATCAATCAATTTCTAAAAGAAGGAAAATAGCCAATTTTTACAAAAATAATCTAAAAAATAATATAATTAAACTTCCAGAAGTTTTATTAAATAATTATCATGTATTTTATAATTACGTTATTAGAACAAAAAAAAGAAATGCTCTTAAAAAATACTTATTAAAAAATAATATAGAAACAAAGATAATTTATCCTTATCCAGTACATAAAATGAAATACTACTCTAAATTCAAAATTGGAAAACCAAATTTAAATAATACTGAAAAAATTTATAAAGAAATACTTTCTTTGCCAATTTACCCGGAAATCAGCATCAAAGAGTTAAAAAAAATAGCTTATTTTATAAATTCTTTTAGATAATTGTTGAGAAAAAAATATTATTTAAAAAATTAACTTTATGAAAATTGATTATAGACCAGAAATAGATGGACTTAGAGCATTAGCTGTAATTTCAGTATTAATTTATCATGCAAAAATAAAAATTGATGGATATTATATTTTAAGTGGTGGTTTTATAGGTGTAGATATATTTTTTGTTATTTCAGGATATTTAATAACTTCAATTATATATAAAGAAATTTCAGCTAATAATTCATTTTCTTTCAAAAACTTTTATCAGAGACGAATAAGAAGAATTATACCACCTTTATTTTTTGTAATGCTTGCCTCATTTCCGTTTGCATACTTTTTTTTGTTACCATCGGATTTTATTGACTTTTCAAAGTCGATATTATTTTCGATAGGATTTGTTTCAAATTATTTTTTTTATTTATCTGAGATGGAATATGGTGCCAATAGCAGTTTGCTTCTTCCATTTCTTCATACCTGGTCGTTATCTATAGAAGAACAATTTTATATTTTTTTCCCACTTGTATTTTTCTTGATTTATAAATTTTTGAAAAAATATCACTTTATATTTTTTTGTTTATTATTATTGTCCAGTCTTTTCCTAACTATTATTTTTAGTTATGAAAACAGTCTTAAAAATTTTTATTTAATTCAAACTAGAGCTTGGGAAATTTTATTTGGTTCATTATTAGCTTTAATGAGTTTTAAATATCAAAATAAGATAAGTCCAATCAAAAGCGATATATTTTGTATTTCTGGTTTATTATTAATTTTCTATTCTTTATTTTTTTTTAATGAGTCAACAAGTCATCCATCTTATATATCATTAATTCCTGTGATTGGAGTATGTTTGATAATTTGGTTTACAAGATCTGATAATTTTTTTAAGAAATTTTTATCAAACAAGATATTTGTATTTATCGGTTTAATTTCCTATTCTTTATATTTATGGCATTTCCCTGTTTTTAGTTTTGTAAGAATTATAGAATTTACTCAATCAAGTATATTAAAAAAAATATTTGTTGTTATTTTAGTCTTTTTATTATCTATTTTGAGTTATTATTTAATTGAACAACCTTCAAGAAATAGAAAAAATAGTTTTAAAAAAATTTTATATTTAATACTAATTTGTTTTGCTCTAAACATTGGACTTAATTCTATTACAATACATAACAAAGGTTTTGCAAATAGAATTCCTGATTTTTTAGTGAATATGATCAATCAGACAAACACACCTTGGAATAAATTGATAAACGAGCAAAGCGGTAAAACTTGTTATGGTGCATTAGAGCCTTGTATTTTTAATTCACAAGGAGAAAATAAAATATTTTTAATTGGTGACAGTCATGCAACCACCATCGCATATGATTTAAAAAAGAAAATTGTAAAACGCAATGACCAGTTTGCTTATATTCATACTATTTTTTTTCCAGGGTTTAATTTAAAAGATAAAAAAACTGGAAACATTAATTCAGATTTTTATGAATATAACAATCGTGTAAGAAGTTTACTTTCAAAAGAAAAAAATGCCACTATCATATTTTTGATGAGATATCCTTTATATTTATCAGAACGTTTCTTTGATAATCAAGAAGGAGGCAAGGAGCCAAAAATAGAATATGACAGTAAATTTGTTTCGGATGGTGAATTTAAATCTATTGAAGAGTCATTTATAAAAATAGTGAAAAATTTTACTAAACAAAATAGAGTAATTTTAGTTTATCCAGTTCCCGAAGTTGGTTGGTGGGTACCTAATAAATTAAAAAATAAATTTTTTATTCAAGGAGAAGAAATTAAAAAAGAAAATTATTTAACCACTTCCTTTGATTTGTATAAAGAGAGATCTAACCAAAGTTTTCAAATGTTAAACAAAATATTAAAAGATAAAAATGTGGATGAAATATATCCTCACAAATTTTTTTGTAATAATGAAATTCCAGAAAGATGCTTGACCCACGACGATAAAAACATTTTTTATTTTGATGACGATCATTTATCAGAATATTCATCTCAAATACTTGCTAGAGAGATTTTAAAAAAAATTTATAATTAATTATTTTTATGGGATGGGAAATGTTTTCAAACTATAAAAAACTTGTATTATTATTTAGTAATGTTAAGTACCATCTAAAATAAATTACAATTATGATTAAAAAAAATTCAAAAATTTTTGTTGCAGGACACAATGGAATGGTTGGAAGCTCTATTATGAGAAAATTAAAAGAAAATGGATATAAAAATTTAATTACTGTTGAAAAAAAAAGCTTAGATCTGACTAATCAAAAAAATGTGCTTAAATTTTTCAAAAAAAAAAAACCTGAATTTGTTTTTTTAGCTGCGGCAAAAGTAGGTGGAATTTTGTCAAATCAAAAAAATAAAGCTGAGTTTATAAGAACAAATTTATATATTCAGACAAATGTAATTCATTCTGCTTATTTAAGTGGAGTTAAAAATTTAATTTTTTTAGGATCTAGTTGTGTTTATCCAAGAAATTGTAAACAGCCTATAAAAGAATCATATCTACTCAATGGTAAATTAGAAGAAACAAATGATGCATATGCAATAGCTAAAATTGCAGGAATAATTATGTGTGAGAGTTATAATAAACAATATAAGACAAACTATAAATGTTTAATGCCTACAAACGCATTTGGTCCTAACGATAATTATAATGAAATGAATTCACATTTTCTCCCAGCTTTGATTCAAAAAGCTCACAGAACAAAAATTAATAATAGTTTAAAATTGAAATTATGGGGAGATGGTTCTGCGATACGTGAATTAATTTATGTGGATGATATAGCTAATGCATGCTTATTTTTCATGAAAAAAAACACAAGAGAAACTCTTGTCAATATTGGTACGAGTGTTGGTTACACAATTAAAGATTATGCTAAAATAGTATTAAAGGTGGTAAATCCTGATAAGAAAATTAAATTAACTTTCGATAAATCAAAACCGAATGGTACTCCTAAAAAAGTTTTAGATACTAGCTTAGCTAGAAGTTATGGTTGGAAACCAATAAATAGGTTAGAAGAATCTATTTTTAAAACTTATATGAGTTTTTTATCTGAAAAAAAATTAAGAAAATAAATATATTAATTTATTTAAATATTTAAAAAATCTTAATTAACTAAACTTTATATGAAGATAATAAAAAAAAAGATTAAAACTATAAAACCTTTTTTTTCAATTATTACTGTTGTAAAAAATGATCAAAAAAATATATTAAAAACTGTAAAAAGTATTTCAAATCAGACTTTTAAAAATTTTGAATATATAGTTGTTGATGGTGCTTCAACAGACAAGACTATTCAAAAAATAAAGAACAATAAAATGATTAATTTACTATTATCTGGAAAAGATAAAGGAATTTATGATGCAATGAATATTGGATTAAAAAAATCAATCGGAAAAGTAATTTTGTTTGTAAATTCTGGTGATATTTTAACTAAAAATGCTCTTAAAATTGTTAACGATAAATTTAAAAAAAACACAAAATTGTCTTTTATATTTGGTACAGTTTTAAGACATTACACTAAATCTTCTATTTTAAAACATGGATATAATTTTGACAAAATTGTTTATAATTTTGATTTTGCTACGTCTCACACAACTGGTTTTTTTTTGAAAAGATCAATCTATAAAAAAATCGGGTACTATGATATCAATTTTAAATGTTCAGCAGATTATGATCTTTACCTAAGGTTGTACCAAACAAAAGTTGCTGGATCTTACACAAAAAAAAATGAATTAATTGGTATAGTTAAATCAGGAGGGTTCTCTAGTAAAATTTCATTTATATCTCATTTAATTGAGGAAACAAAAATAAGAATTAAAAATAGACAAAATTTTTTATTTGTTATTATTATTTTTATAAATGCTTGGATTAAATATTTATTTAAAAAACTAACATGAATTGTTATCTATGAACATTGGAATTACAGGATCTACTGGCAGTTTAGGAATAGTTGTTAAAAAAAAATTTAAAAAACTTAAATTAATTTCATATAGGGGAGATATTATAGATAGAAATAGAATATTTAAATGGTTTGATAAATATAATTTAAAAGCAATTATTCATTTAGCAGCCATAGTGCCAATAAAGAAAGTCAATAAAAACAAAATAAAAGCACGAGAAGTTAATTTGAATGGTACAAAAAATATAGTTGATGCCTGCATTAAATATAATATTAGGTGGATGTTTTATTCTTCAACTTCCCATGTTTACAAACCATCAAAAAAAAAAATTTCTGAAAATTTTACTAAAAAACCCATTTCCTATTACGGAAAAACCAAACTAGAAGCTGAGGATTATATAATTAAAAAGTTTAAAAAAAGCAAAATACCTTACTGCATAGGAAGAATTTTTAGCACAACTTCAAAAAATCAAAAACAAAGTTATTTAGTACCTGATTTAAAAAAAAAAATTAGATATTCAAATAGTAAAATCGTTTTAAAAAATTTAAATCACTATAGAGATTTTATATCTATGGAAGATATTGCAAAGATAATGTTACATCTTTACAAGTTGAGATACAAAGGAATTGTAAATATTGCGAGTGGTCAAAATACATATCTTAAAGACATAGCTTTGATTATTTTAAAGAAATATAAAAAAAATAATTATGAATTCATTGACAACCCTATAGCGACCTCATTAGGTGGAGATATTACTAAATTAAAGAAAATTAAAAATTTTAAGATTGTAAAATCAATAGAAAGATTAATATTTTAATTACCAAATGATAAGTGTTCTTATAACCAATTATAACAAAGCAAAATTTTTAAAAAAAACAATTAATTCAGTAAGAAAAAATAATTTTAAAGACTTTGAAATAATTGTTTTTGATGATTTTTCAAAGGATAATTCATTAGATATATTAAAAAATTTTAAAAACATAAAATTAATCAGAAATAAAAAAAAGAAATTCAAATATCCAGCATTAAACCAAATACATGGTGTTTTAGAATGTTTTAAAAAATCTAAAGGTAAAATAATTTGTCTTTTAGATGCAGATGATTTTTTTTATAGAAATAAACTTAGGACGGTTGATAAGCATTTAAAAAAAAGGAACATTGATTGCATATTCAATCTTCCAAAAAGTTCGAAAGAACAATTTTTATTTAGAAGAAAAAAACAAAATTATTCTATCTGGCCAACAATTTTTCCTACTAGCTGTATATCTTTTAAAAGAGATTTTTTTACAAAATTTATAAAATTTATTGAAAAAAAAAAATTATCCAAATTTAGAAATTGATGCAAGACTAACAATTTTTTCAAAATTTTTTTACAATCAATATCAAGTAATAGATAGAAAATTTACTTTTTATGGATTAGATCCAAACAGTATTACAGCGAAAATTAAGAAATTTTCTAAGAAATGGTGGATAAGAAGATTTCAGGCATTTCAATATTTAAAATTTATACTTAAGAAGAGTAAAAAAAAATTTATTCCCAGTTTTGATTATTATTTCACGAATATAGTTGTAATTTTTTTTAAAAAAGATTTTTAGTTATGTTTTATTTATATTTCTTATTAATTCCGCTATCTCTTATTGGATATGGTTTAGTATCTAACAAATTACTGAAGATCAATATATACGAAATAGGATTACTTGGTATTTTAGGTCTCATATCTGTGAGTATAATATCTTATTTATCCTCATTTTTTTTTATTCACGATTATTTATTTAATTCTTTGGTAATTTTAATTGGTTTAACTTTTTTTATATATAATTTTAAATTAATCTCTAATTTAAAAATTGAATTTTCGTTATTTTTTTGTGTTTTTTTTATTCTAATATTTTTTACCTTAGTCGCTAAAAATCATGATGATTTTCCTTACTATCATTTTCCGTATACTATACTTTTAACAGAGTTTACTCATCCTATAGGTATAGGTCAGCTAAATAATGGATTTCGAAGTCCATCATCCTTATTTTTCATAAGTTCATTATTCTATTTGCCAAAAATAAGTTTTTATTTTTTTCATTTTACTCCAGCATTAATCTTAGGTTTTTCAAATCTAATATTTCTTAATAGAATATTTAAGAATTCTAAAACAGATAAAAATTTATTTATTAAAATTCTAAGTCTATTTTGCCTCTTATTTGTAAATATTTTTTTTTATCGACTGGCAGAACATGGTACAGACAGATCAGGAATGATTTTAATTTTCATTTCTATAATTTTCCTATTAATTTTAATGAATAAAAGTGAAGATATTTTTTATAAAGAATACAATGATTTAACCAAGTATTTTATTATACTTATTGTGTTTGTTGTTACCATAAAACCTTTTTATTTAATAAATTTACCTTTACTAAGTATCTTACTTATAAGCAATCAAACACGAAAAATATTTATAGATTTATTTTTTTCAAAAGTTTTTTATTTTTGTTTATTGTTAATTTTTTGTAATTTTTTCTATACTTTCATAAATTCAGGATGTGTTATTTTTCCTTTAGTATTTACTTGTAATGAGAATTTATTCTGGTCATTGAATAATAATGAAATTTTAGATGTGAAAATTTGGTTTGAGTTATGGTCAAAAGCAGGCGCCACACCAAATTTAGTCGTAGAAAATAGAATAGATTATATAAGTGAATTAAACTGGTTAAAAACTTGGTTTCAAGAATATTTCTTTAATAAAGTTTCTGATTTTATTTTAGGATTATTAGTATTAGCAATTATAGTGTTTATTACTTTTTACAAAAAATCATATAATAAAAACAATTTTAATAATAAATTCATACTCTTATATATATTTTTAGTTATATTTTTTCTTGAATGGTTTCTAAAACATCCAACTTTACGTTATGGGGGTTATCATATTATAGCTTTACTTATATTCATACCTGTAAGTTTATTCTTGGGAAGTTTAGAAATTGATAATAAAACTTTTTTAAAAAAATCTAGTGTTTTAATTGTTATTGGTTTAGTAATCTTCTTATCAAGAAATGTTGCAAGATTGAATAAAGAAATTTCTATTTACGATTATGAACCAATGAAAAATCCATATTATAAATTTATTGGAGGAGATAAAGATTTTTATTTTAGATACAATAATATTGTAAAACAAAATTATCAGAATTTTAGAAAAATAAAAATATTTGGAATCGAAAAAATAATTACTAAATTCGAGAGTAAATAAATGAAAGAAATTTATTTTTGGTCACCATGTTTAGATAAAGTGGGTACATATAAATCAACAATAAATTCAACTATTTCACTTTCCAAGTATTCTAAAAATAAATTTTCAATAAAATTAATTAATTCTTGTGGTGAATGGGATCAAGAAAAAGAAAAGTTAAATCAATATAATGTTGAATTAGTAGATTTAGGTTATAAATATTTTAAATTTCTCCCCAAAAAGGGTTTTTTAAAAAGTAGGGCCTCGTATTTTATAATCTTCCTACTCTCTATAATCCCTCTATTGAGGATTTTGATTAAAAAAAAACCTGATTTTTTAATTGCTCATCTACTAACATCCTTACCACTAATACTAAAGAAAATATTTAATTTTAAATCAAATTTAATTTTAAGAATATCAGGTTATCCAAAACTTAATTTTATTAGAAAAACCATATGGAAATTAGTTTCAAAAAAATTATTTGGTATTTTGTGCCCATCGGAAGATCTAAAAAATCAATTAATCAATTCTAAAATTTTCGAAATTGAAAAATTAATGTTTATTCCAGATCCAATAATTGAAGTAAAAAAATTTTCTATTTTTTGTAATAGAACTAAATTTAAAGATATTGAACAAATGAAAAAAAAATTTTTCGTTTCAGCTGGAAGACTTACTAAGCAGAAAAACTTTTCGTATTTGATATTAGAGTTTCATGAATTTTTAAAAGAAAATAATGATAATTTTAATTTATTAATTTTTGGTGATGGAGAAGAAAAAGAAAAATTAAATTCATTGATTATAAAATTAAACTTGGAAAAAAAAATTTTTTTAATGGGTTATTCTGATGAATTATTTAGTTATATGAAAAAAGCAGAAGCTTTTATTTTATCATCTTTATGGGAAGACCCTGGATTTGTATTAATTGAGTCAGCAATGAATAATTTATTTATCATATCAAGTGATTGTAAAAATGGACCAAGAGAATTTTTAAGCAATGGCTTAGGTGGAATATTATATAAAACTGGAAAAAAAGATGAACTAAAAAAAAGTTTGAATAAATTTTTGAGTTACAAAAAAATAGATAAGTTTAATCAAAAATTAAATGCAAAAAAAAATTGTAATAAATATACCTTATATAAGCATTATACCTTGTTCAAAAAATTTTTGTTAAAGCTTAATACATAAATTTTTTAGATAATAAAAAATATTTTTCTAAATTTTTGTTATAATCAAATTTTTCTAAATTTTTATATGTCAAAAGTATTCTTTCTTTAAGTATTTTTTTATTTTTCAAAAATAATTTTATTTTTTTTGATAAGTCAATATGATCACCAATCTTAAAAAAATATCCACCTTTACCATCACATAAAATTTCTCTAGGGCCAGTAGGACACTTAGTTGAAATAATGAATTTTTTTAATGTTGCAGCCTCTAACAAAACGTTTGGAAGACCCTCATATCTAGATGATAAGATAAAAATATCAGTTTTTTTGATAAGATTGTATGGATTTTCAGAATATGATTTTATTTTAACAAATTTATTCAATTTGTTTTCGTTAATAAAATTAATTAAATTTCCTTCTTCTTGGCCTCTTCCCATTATTATTAGTCTTACATTTGTATTTTGTTTTAAAATGTTTATAGCTCTAAGAATTGTAATCTGGTCTTTTTGATCCGTGAGCCTCCCTATATTCAATATTTTTAAACTTTTATTTTTTTCAAAAAAACTCTCTTTAGATTTTTTTTTTGCCATTTGATTGATTTCTTTTTTGTTTAAGGGATTAAATATACAGTCTACTTTAATTTTAAAATTATTTTCCATTTCTTTCTTAAAATCAATACTATTTACAATTACAGCACTCGCTTTAGAAATGATCTTTTTATAAATAAATTTTTTCAAAAAACTATGATACCAGCCAGACGGTGAGGAGTTGCATCTAACAATTATATCAATATTAAAGATTCTACATATCAAAATACAATATATATTTGCTTGAAATGAAAAAACTGTACAATTCTTGTTTTTATAAAGATATTTAAATAGCAAATACAAACATATTAAATATCTAATTCTTAAATAAAGATTTTTAGATGTTTTGAATTGAGGTGAGATTACATCAATATTTTTGTGAAATTTTTTTTTTCGACTCCTTTGAGGAAGTAAAAATTTTTACATCTTTAAATTTTTTAGCAAGAAAATTAGAAATAATGAATAAATTTTTTTCTACTCCTCCACCACCAATGAAAGGCATGAAAATTAATAAACTTTTTTTTGTTTTTTTCATTAAATCTTAATTATTATAGCAAATTTTAATTTAAACTGTTTTGTATTTTCAAAACCAATGTTAAATAAAGCATATTTTTTAATGACGCAAATAATAAACAATAAAATCAATATTTTATCAAAATTAAATTTTTATTTAATATCTTTATTACCGATTGGCTTATTAGCAGGCTCATTAGTAAGCAATATAATCGTAATTTTGATAAGTTTTATTTTTATCATAGATCAAGTGTTTAAAAAAGAGAGTTTTATGATTAAAAATTTTAACTTTTATTTTTTATTGATTATTTATTTTTACTTATTATTAAATTCATTATTAGTTTCAAATAATTTTGATAGTATTATAAGATCAATAGGTTTTATTAGATTTATACTTTTATCTTTCGCAATTTCCTATTACTTCAATTTCTTTTCTGAAAAAATTTTAAAAATTTGGATATATACATTTTTCATTGTAAGTATTGATATTATTTTTGAATTTATTTTTGGCCACAATATGATCGGATTTAGCTCAGATTATCCTGGCAGAATAGCAAGTTTTACTGGTGATGAATTAAAAATTGGTGGATATTATTTTGGGTTTATATCTCTAAGTATCTTATTTATAAAAAATAAAAATATAAAATTTACCTTTTTATTAGCAATAATATTTTTGATAATTGCTTTATTGATAGGTGAAAGATCTAATTTTATAAAAATATTTATTGTTTTTATTTTATACTTAATTTTTTTTCTTAAAATACCTAAATTAAAAAAGATGATGGTCGTTTCACTAATAACTATTTTACCAATAATCTTAATTTTAAATTCTCATTCTTTCAAAACAAGATATTATAATCATGTTTTTGGATCTTATTCTGAAGGCTTAAAAGAAAATAAAAAGTTAGATTTAAATTTTATAATAAGTAATAATGAACATTTAATTCTATATAACACAGCAATAGGAATCTTTTTAGAGAAACCAATATTTGGTTCAGGAATTAAAAATTTTAGAAATGAAAGTCAACTTATTAAAAGAAAATATCCTGAAAAAAATTATTCCCCTTCGAATCATCCCCATCAATTCCATTTTGAAATTTTATCAGAATTAGGTTTAATTGGTTATTTTCTAATACTATCAAATCTTTTTTATATAATATTTAAAAATAAAAAATTTTATAATGATTTTTTAAAACAAAATTCATTTTTATTTATTGTTGCAACTCTTGTCCCAATTTTACCCTCAGGAAGTTTTTTTACAAGTTTTGGGGCAACTATATTTTGGATTAACTATTCCTTTTTAATTAATAGTAAAATTACAAAATAGATTTAAACGTATACTTTACAACATCATAATTGAAGATTTTATAAAAAAATAATTATTTTTTATTTAAATCAGATATAAATCTTTATTCATACTGAAAAAAAATGTTTAAATTAAAAATTTTAAGCAATGATAATAAAAACTTAAAGAATATTTTTTTATATATATTTTTTTTAGTTACTTTATTTTTGGGCTTTATACTTGGCGAGAATTCAAGCGGAGGGGGAAAAATTGATTATGATTATTTAATTCCTTTTATTAAAAATTTCAGTTTGAATTTTAGTCATGGTTTACACTTGTTTGCGAGTAACGACGGTAGTCTAATTCACTCGCCAGTTTTTTATTTTATATTTGGAAAATTTCATGCGGTAATACCTAATGTTTCCACTTTAAAATTTTTATATATTTTTATTAGTTGTTTTCTGCCAATCCTATTTTACCAAATATTAAGGGAAAAATATAAAACTAATTCAAATTTAATTTTTTTGTTAAGTTTAATTATTTTTATTTCTCCATACTTTAGATCATCTGCAATTTGGTTATTGGGAGATAATTTAAGTTTAATTTTTTTTAGTTTGTCAGTTTATTTTTTTAATAAAACTCAACTCTATAAAAAAAATTTTAATAATTTTTTTATGAGTATATTATTTTTAGCATTTTGCTGCTATATAAGATATTATTATTGTGTTTTTGCGATTTATTTCTTTTTTATATTTTATAAAAATTTAAGCTATAGGAATTATATTTTCTTAATATTGATTTCATTGATATTGCTCTTACCTGCTCTTTATTATTTTTATTATATTATTCTTAATTATAACTTTTTAGATAAATTCTTTAGCTTTGGAACATTTAATATTTATAGCAATAGTTTAATTATTCTATCTATTTTATTATTCTACCTGATACCATTTTCATTTTACAAATTTGACAGTATCAAAAAACATGTCGCAAATAATTTAAATTTAATAAGCTCTTTATTTATAATAATTTTTTTCATGTTTTTTATTGATGAATTTATTAATGATGATTTTATTGAATTCTCATCTAATGGAGGAGGAGTTTTTATGAAGATTGCTAAAACTTTTAATTTAAAATCAACATTATTATTAAGTTTAGCATCATTTTTTTCTTTAATAATAATTGATTTTATTTTTAAAAATAATAGAGCAAATAATTATTTTCTACTATTATTATTAATATTATCATTTCCAATGTATACAATTTATCAAAAATATTTTGATCCCTTATTTTTAATATTCTTTTTTGGTCTAATTAAATCTGAATACATAAGTAAAATAGTTTTAAAAAAAATAAATATTAGTTATACTTTTTTTTATTTTTTATCTTTTTATTTATTTTCATTAATTTATTACCAAAATATGTGATGAGGAAAAATTATGATTAAAGTTAGTGTTATCATGCCATATTATAAAAAGGAAAAATTTATAAAAGAGTCCGTCGTTTCTATTTTGAGACAATCATATACAAATTTCGAAATTATCATAGTCGATGATGAAGTATCTTCAAAAAGCCATCAAATTTTAAGATCAATTATGGAATTAGATAAAAGAATAAGAATTTTAAGAAACATCAAAAATTTGGGAGCAGGAGAATCTAGAAATAAAGGTATAACTATTTCCAAAGGTAGTTTTATTGCATTTTGCGATTGTGATGATCTGTGGCACAAGGATAAATTAAAATATCAATTAAATTTTATGAAAAACAAAAAGATTAATTTTAGTTTTACTGCTTACAAAATAATAGACGAAAAAACCAAAAAAATAATCTCTCAAAGAAAAGCAAAAAAAATGATTGATTTTGATATGCTTAAAAAATCATGTGATATCGGATTGTCTACTGTAATTGTTAAAAAACAAACATTAAAAAAGTACAAATTAAAATTTGCAAATATAACTACTAAAGAAGACTTTGTACTCTGGCTTATGTTAACAAAAAATGGAGTTAAACTTTATGGTATAAATAAAAACTTCGTATTGTGGAAAAAAACTCATAATTCTTTGTCCTCGTCAGTTAAACAAAAGCTGTTTGATGGATTTCTCGTTTATAGAAAATATTTAAATTTTAATATTATAAAATCTTTGATTTACTTAATAATATTATCAACTAATTTTATTCTTAAAAACTAAATGGAATCATTAATTTATCTTTTTTTAATATCAATTATTTTTTTATTTCTAAATATAATGTTAGTGAAGAAAAAATACTTATTAAGTTTTAGTGGAGATAATCATCAAAAATATACATCAAAAAATAACATACCACTCACAGGTGGTATCTTACTTTTTGCACTTATTTTATTTTTTTTCAATGAAAACTACCTTTTATTTAAGCTTTTCGCATTTTTAATAATATTACTCGGAATTGTTTCTGATTTAAAAATTATTCACTCTGCTAATAAAAGACTTACATTTCAACTACTTATTTTATTTTTATTTATTTTTCTTAATGATCTAAATTTATCGATTACAAGAATTGATTTCTTAGATAATTTATTGCTTAATAAATATTTTAATTATTTTTTTCTACTATTTTGTATATTGATAGTTATCAATGGTTCTAATTTTATAGATGGGTTAAACACATTAAATTTAGGTTATTTCTCAATTGTAATTTCAATAATCTATTTTCTTAATATTGATGGTCAGATCATTTTTCATGATAATACAGTAGGTCTTTTTTTAATTTTTTTATCATTTATATTTTTACTAAATTTTCTAAATTTAATTTTTTTAGGAGACTCTGGTTCTTATCTAATGGGTTTTTGCTCAGCTTACATTTTGATAAGCATTTATAATCTTAACAATAACATTTCTCCTTTTTTTATTATTTTATTATTGTGGTATCCTTGCTTTGAAACCTTATTTTCAATTATTAGAAAAAACTTAATGAAAAAATCACCAATGAAACCTGATGTTATTCATTTACATCAACTAATTTATTATTATCTTTCCTTAAAATTTAAATTTAAAGTTATTTTTATAAATATATTTACTGCAAATATAATTAATTTTTTTAATTTTGTGGTTTTTTTTATTGGAAAACACTTTATTTATAATACTAAAATGCAAATTTTTCTTATTTTATTAAGTTTGTTAGTGTATATGACAATCTATTTTAAACTTTATAATTTTAAGAAAAAGAGACTATGAAAAAGAAAACGGCTTTAATCTTTGGTGTTACTGGTCAAGATGGATCATATTTATCTGAGCTATTGTTAAAAAAAAATTATTTTGTTCATGGAGTTAAAAGAAGATCTTCTTCATTAAATACAAATAGGATAGACCATATTTATCAAGAACCTTTTGAAAAAAAAAATTTTTATTTACATTATGGAGACGTTACAGATGCAATTTCAGTCTCTGCTTTAATTAAAAATATAAAACCAGATGAAATCTATAATTTAGCTGCACAATCACACGTTGCCGTCTCTTTTGAAGTACCCGAATATACAGCTAACGCTGATGCATTGGGTGCATTAAGAATATTAGAGGCTATTAAATTCCATGGCTTTGAAAAGATTACTAAATTTTATCAAGCGGGAACATCCGAAATGTTTGGTAAAGTACAACAGATTCCTCAAAATGAAAAAACTCCTTTTTATCCAAGAAGTCCATATGGTGTTGCTAAAGTTTATGCCCATTGGGTAACTGTTAATTATAGGGAGTCTTATAATATTTTTGCATGTAATGGAATTTTATTTAACCATGAGAGTCCAAGAAGAGGAGAAACATTTGTAACAAAAAAGATTATTGAAGCATTAGTAAAGATAAAATTGAAAAAACAAAAAACTTTATATTTGGGGAATATTGATGCTAAAAGAGATTGGGGTCATGCAAAAGATTATGTAGAGGCAATGTGGAAAATGATGCAGATAAAAAAACCAGCAGACTATGTAATTGCAACTGGGAAACAGTATAGTGTTAAAGAATTTATAAATATTAGTTTAAAAGAATTGAACATGAGTTTCAAATGGACCGGTAGCGGTATAGATTCAAAATGTTATGATGATAAAGGTAATTGTATTATCAAATGCGCAAAAGAATATTTTAGGCCGCTCGAGGTAGATACATTGCTAGGTGATTTTAGAAAAGCTAAAAGAGACCTCAAATGGAAACCTAAGATTAATATTCATCAATTGGTAAAGGAAATGGCCACAGAAGAGCTCAAAAAATATAGAAAATGAATAAAAAAATTAATCATTTTCAAGACTTAAATGTTTACTTTACATAAAGATAATATATAAAAATCGCGCCGGTAATTATTGCGAAAGTGTTATACCCGATCCCATTCCGAACTCGGCAGTCAAGCCTTTCAGCGCTGATGGTACTTTGTCTTAAGGCATGGAAGAGTAAGTCGTTGCCGGCATTAATAAAATTAGTTATGAAAATAAAAAGTTCACTTAAATCAATTAAAAAAAGAGACTTAAACTCAAAATTAGTCAGAAGAAGAGGAAGAGTCTACATAATTAATAAAAATAATCCAAAATTTAAAGCAAGACAGAAATAATTTTTATGGATAACGAAAACCATAAAAATACATGGAATAATTTTACAAAATTTGTCTTGTGGGGAACTGTCGCTGTAATAGTGATTTTAGTTTTAATGGCAATATTCTTGCTTTAGAGTAAACTAATGAAAATAGCTTCTTTCTACGAAAATAAAGAATATGAAAAAAGAGTAGCCATTACTCCTGAGATGGTGAAAAAATATACTTCAATAGGTTTTGAAGTATCTTTGCCAAAAGATTACGCTTTACATCTTGGGTTTGACAATGATGAATATATTTCTCAAGGAGCTAAAATTTTAGAAAATGAAAAAGAACTTATTAAAAACAGCAACATAATAGTTCAATTAGGCCTTCCATCAGACGATAAGCTTTCAAATTTTATTGAAAATCAGAATTTGATTGGTGTTTTAAACCCATTTATAAATAAAGATAAACTTAACAACCTTATAAAAAAAAAAGTTAATACTTTTTCTTTAGAATTATTGCCAAGAATTACTAGAGCTCAATCTATGGATATTTTATCATCTCAAGCTAATCTAGCGGGATATAAAGCAGTTATTGAGTCGTTTGCTAATTTTAAAAAAGCTATACCGATGATGATGACAGCCGCAGGCACAATCCCTGCTGCAAAAGTTCTAGTTGTTGGAGCAGGTGTAGCTGGTTTACAGGCAATTGCTACAGCAAAAAGAATGGGTGCCATTGTTTTTGCAACCGATGTCAGAATGGCATCTAAAGAACAGGTAGAAAGTTTGGGGGGAAAATTTTTAACAGTTGAGGGATCTGAAAATCTTGAGACAGAAGGTGGTTACGCTAAAGAAGCATCGGAGGATTTTAAAAAAAAACAAGAAGACTTATTGAGTGAAACTTTAAAAAAAATAGATATCGTGATTTGTACGGCATTAATTCCAGGTAAAAAAGCACCAATTATTATTAAAGAGAATATGATAAAAAACATGCAATCAGGGTCAGTAATTTATGATTTAGCTGCTATTCAGGGTGGCAATACTGCTTTTTCAGAAGTTGATAAAGTAATAGAAAAAAATGGTGTAAAGATTATGGGAGAAACAAATATTTTAAACAAAATTCCAGTATCAGCTTCAACTCTGTACGCAAAAAATATATTTAACTTTGTTTCTAATTTGTTAGACAAAGAAAAAAAGAATATACATATTAACCTTGAAGATGAAATAATTGAAAAAACATTAATAAAATAATTTTATGGAAATTGATCCTTTTATATTTAGATTAAGCATATTCATTCTTTCAATATTTGTTGGATACTACGTAGTATGGAGTGTTACACCTTCTTTACATACTCCTTTAATGTCAGTAACGAATGCTATTTCTTCAGTGATTATTGTAGGAGCTATTATAGCGGGGTTAGCTGGAAACTCTGACACTGTTTTTAACATTTCCAGTGGTTTCGGTTTTGTGGCAATATTACTGGCAGCAATCAATATTTTTGGGGGCTTTTTAGTAACACAAAGAATGTTAGCCATGTATAAGAAAAAAAAGAAGAGCAAATAATTATGATATCTCCAAATCTATCTGCAATTTTTTATTTAATCTCGGGAGTACTATTTATATTAGCTCTAAGAGGATTGTCATCACCTGAAACATCTAGACAGGGAAATTTCTTTGGAATTTTAGGAATGATTATAGCTATCACAGTTACTTTTTTATCTATAGGAAATTTTTCAACAGGGTTTATGTATGTAATAATTTTTCTTTTATTGGGAGGCTCAATTGGAGCTTTTATTGCTTACAAAATCCCAATGACAGCTATGCCGGAACTTGTTGCTGGATTCCATAGTCTTGTAGGTTTGGCAGCAGTTTTTGTAGCCATTTCTGCATTTTTAAACCCAGAAGCTTTTAATCTAGGTTCACCGGGAAATATAAAACTTGGAAGTTTAATTGAAATGTCTATCGGAGCAGCAGTCGGGGCTATAACTTTTTCTGGATCAATAATTGCTTTTTTAAAACTTCAAGGAATTATGTCAGGTGCACCTATAACTTTTAGAGGTCAACACCCATTAAATGCGACAATACTTGTTTCAATTGTAATTATAATTTTCTTTCTTTGTTCAAAACAATCTTCAAATTTATTTTGGATTTTATTGATTGTATCTTTCTTGATAGGTTTCCTATTAATAATACCAATCGGGGGCGCAGATATGCCAGTAGTAATTTCAATGCTAAATTCTTACTCAGGGTGGGCAGCAGCAGGAATTGGATTTACTCTTGAAAATACTGCATTAATAATCACAGGAGCGCTTGTAGGTTCATCTGGAGCGATTTTATCATACATAATGTGTAAGGGAATGAATCGTTCTTTTTTCAATGTAATTTTAGGAGGATTTGGAGCGACTGAACAATCTTCTACCTCACAGAGTAGAGAACAAAAACCTGTAAAAAGTGGTAATGCGGATGATGCAGCTTTCCTTATGAAAAACGCTTCTTCAGTGATTATAGTTCCAGGCTATGGTATGGCAGTAGCCCAAGCTCAACATGCTCTAAGAGAAATGGTTGATACTCTAAAAAAAAATGGAATAAAAGTTTCATATGCGATACATCCAGTGGCAGGCAGGATGCCCGGCCATATGAATGTATTATTGGCTGAGGCTAACGTTCCTTATGATGAAGTATTTGAGTTAGAGGAAATCAATAATGATTTTGCAAATGCGGATGTTGCATTCGTTATAGGAGCTAATGATGTGACAAATCCAGTAGCAAAAACAGACCCTCAAAGTCCTATTTATGGAATGCCAGTATTAGATGTAGAAAAATGTAAATCAGTACTTTTTGTAAAAAGAAGTTTGTCACCAGGTTATGCGGGTATTGATAATGATCTATTTTATAAAGAGAATACTTTAATGCTTTTTGCGGATGCAAAAAAAATGACAGAGGATATAACTAAAAACTTATAGGCTTAAATTGAATACAAAAATTTTCTGTGACATCGCCGATTTAAATATCATAAAAAAATTTAATAAAAAAAAAATAGTAAAAGGATTCACAACGAATCCAAGTTTAATGAGAAATGCTGGGGCGAAAGATTACGAAAAATTTTCAAAAAAAATTTTAAAGATTTGCAGAAAAAAACCCATATCATTTGAAGTTTTTGGAGATGATCATAAAAGTATGATGGCACAAGCTTTTAAGATAAATAATTGGGGAAAAAATGTCTATGTAAAAATACCTGTTGTAAATTCAAAAGGTTTTTTTACGGGTCAAGTAATAAAGGAATTAAATAAAAAAAACATTAAACTGAATATTACCGCCGTCTATACTGCAAAACAAACAAAAAAGATTCTTAATTCTATAAATAAAAAAACTAAAATCATAATATCAATTTTTGCTGGTAGGGCAGCAGACACTGGCAAAGATCCAATTCCAGAATTTAAGAAAAGTATTTCCTTAGCAAAAAAATTTAAAAATGTTGAAATTTTATGGGCTAGTGTAAGAGAGCCTTACAATTTTTTACAATCAAAACAATTAGGTTGTCATATAATAACTATCCCTCCTTCGATTATTGAAAAAATTGAAAATTACGGAAAAAGTTTTGATCAACTCACAAAGGAAACCGTAAGAGGTTTTTTAGCTGATAGTAGAAAATCAAAATTTAAAATCTGATTTTTGGTTGCGGGGGACGGATTTGAACCGCCGACCTTCAGGTTATGAGCCTGACGAGCTACCAGACTGCTCCACCCC
>MDTG01281057.1_pt1 | contig 28657 bp, 23 predicted proteins | sample 811421 | NCBI WGS metagenome assembly MDTG01 (sample SAMN05326645, study PRJNA326480) | marine metagenome | isolation source: seawater | place: Pacific Ocean: South East | collected 2011
CCAGCCTGGAGCACGCGCTCCTGCTCGCCAAGGTCCTCGCCGCCCGCGAGCAGGAGGCGAAGGCCAAGGCGCTGCTCCAGGAGGCCGTGGCGCGACCCGACCGCTTCCCCCGCGACCCCGCTCTCCGCCCCGGCGCCGAGGCCTTGCTGGAGAGCTGGGACTAGCACTAGCGCCCTAGCCGCGCGCACCCTTCACTCGACAGCTTCCTTCGCGCCGGGGGGGGCGTCTTCCGGGAGCGAGCTCGTCGCAGCGTCGTGGCTGGCGAGGTGCTGACCGACCAGGCGCGCGACGAGGATCGCCAGATAGACCTGCGCGATCAGCGCCTCGATGAGGGCGTAGCCCCTCGCAGGGCGAGAGACGGGGACGACGTCGCCGTATCCGAGGGTCGTCAGGGTGACGAAGCTGAAGTAGATCCCGTCGACCGGGTCCTGCAGAGGTGGGCGGAAGGCTTGAGGCTCCAGCAGCGCCAGGAGCTGGTAGAGATCGGCGAAGGCGAAGCCAAAGAGCAGGTAGACGGCGACGCCGCCGCAGAGGGTGTCGGGCGTTACCTCCTCGCTCCGGAGGACGAGCCACAGCACGCAGAGGGTCGTCAGGCCCAGGAATGCGATCTCCGCGGCGAGCTGCAGGATCGTGAGGCTGGCTGGGGTCTCGAGAGCGAGGCCCGCCCAGCGCAGGCCAATGGCGGGCAGGCACAGGACGAGCGCCAGCGCGAGCAGGGCCCGATTGCCCTGGCGGCTGAGCGCCCACACGGCCGAGACCAGGACCCCCGAGAGGAGCAGCGGCACCAGCGCTTTCGCGACTCCGCCCGGCCGAGCCAGGGGCAACACGAGGAAGACAGCTCACGCTCTCCACCTTCCCGGTCGAGGTCCTCCAGGACGGCGAACCGGTCGCTGATTACGACGTCCGCACCGCGGCTGGAGCGCTCGAGGCGGGGCGTCAGCTGGGGAACTGGGGTGACATTCGAGCTGGAGTCTTCCGGGTCTTCGGAGACGCGCGCAAGGAGTCGAGCGCCTCGCCCACCTTCCGCAGCTTCAGCCTCGACGACGCCTACTACCGCGTCCGCCTCCAGGTCGACACCTTCGACAGCCGCAACTTCCCCAACTGGGGAACGCGGGGCCAGCTCAGCTACAGCTACAGCGACAAGGAGCTGGGGGCCGACGAGCGCTACCAGCGCCTCGAGGGGAACCTCGCCCAGGCCGTGACCCTGTGGGGCAACACCCTCGTGCTGGCTGGGTCCTTCGTGACCGCCCTGGAGGGGACGCTGCCGATCAATCGACTCGGCCAGCTCGGCGGGTTCCTGAACCTCTCGGGCTTCCAGCCGCGCGAGCTCCAGGGCCAGCACGCCTTCGCCGGGCGCGCGATCGTCTATCGCCAGTTGGCGGGCACCCGGGGCGGCCTGCTGGGCTTTCCGCTCTACGTCGGCGCGTCCTTCGAGGCCGGGCAGGTCGCCGACGACAAGCTCAGGACGCTCTTCGACGAGATCGTCTACGCCGGGAGCGTCTTCGTGGGGGTCGAGACGCTGCTGGGGCCCTTCTACCTCGCCTACGGTCAGGCGGAGGAGGGTCGCCGCTCAGCCTATCTGTCTCTGGGGAGGACCTTCTGACCCGCTTGGCTCGCGCTGTGGCGAAGAGTCTCTCTCCTCCCACGCTCGACCCCCAAGCGGGCGGGGGTACATGTAACCCCCGCCCCTACCGCTAGTCCACGCTTGGGTGGTGGGGGAGCGGGAAGAACTCGAAGCGCAGCGCGCTCCCGCCGACTCCGTTGTAGTACTCGAGCTCGAACTCGACCCGAGTCTCGCGCTCGAGCTCGAAGCGCGCTCGGTCGAGGGTCGCGTAGTGCTCGTCGTAGCGGTCGATCAGCCGTCGGAAGGGCTCCCTCGATCCCGCGGGGCGCCAGCCGAGGCGGACGCCGTCGTCGGAGACCGTGGCCACGCCCCAAGCCCCCGCCGAGAGCTTGACCTTGCCGGTGGCGCGCAGGTGGAAGGGGCCCTCCTGCGGGACCTGCTCCCAGCCGCGGAGGTGACGCGGCCACGGAGTCCCGAGGGGCGAGAAGTCGATCGCCTCGATCTCGCGGGGCCGGCCGGGGAGGCGCACCAGGTCCTCGGGGCGTGGCGGGGGATAGGGCTGGCCCTCGCCCCGCAGCTCGAAGCGGGAGAGCTCGACCTTCCAGCGCAGCTTCCGCGCGACCGCCCGGGAGCGCCCGGCGAGGTCGAGCACAACGCGGAACCCGACGTCCCCCTTGGGCGGCGAACGGACCATGTGGCCGAACTTGGGCTCGAAGTAGTCCGCGCTGGGCGCCGAGCTGCGACCCCGCCGTCCTGCCCCGCTTGAGCAGAAGGAGCCGCCGCGCACCAAGCCAGGAAAGACGCCGGGTCCAGGCCAGGCGGGCACCTCACCCCAAGGGTCTCCCTGGGGGCGCAGCGGGAGGAAGCGCTCGAGCACCCACTCGCGCACGTTGCCACCCAGCCCGCGCACGCCGTCGGGGGTCACGTCCTGGTGCGAGTCGTAGACCAGCTTCCGCGCCTGCGCGCCGGCTTCGGGCAGCACGGCCCCGACGCTGCGCGGCGTCTGATCGCCCCAGGGGTAGGGACGTGAGCGCCCTCGCCCTCCGTAGGCAGCGAGGCACCACTCTGCCTCGCTGGGGAGGCGCCCGCCGGCCCAGCGAGCGTAGGCCGCTGCTGCGAGCCAATCCACCGGAGCGGGAGCCAAGGTCATCTCCTGGGCCACCCTTCGCCCGCTCTGGGCAAGGAAGTGCGCGAAGAAGTCGCCGTGCACCTCGTCGCGGCCGACGAACACTCCCTCGACCCGGACGACGCGCCCCTTGCCCTTCTCGTCGAGGACCTCCACCTCTCCCCCTGGGACCCAACACACCTGGAGCAGCTTGAAGGGGGAGCGGGTGCGATAGACGCCGGGCGGCTGCTCGAGGATCACGAGCCACGGGGGGATCGTCGGCGGACGCGCGGCGCGCGGCAGGTAGAGGAACCACTCGGGCGCGCGGTGACGGGTCACGCTCAGGTCCACGCCCTCACCCGCCTGCTCTCCCTCCACTACCGGACGCAGCTCGAGGCGCTGATTCACCCCCACTGGCAGCGGAACGACCAGGGTTCCCTCACCCTCGCGGAACTCCCCAAACCCCTCGCTCCCCGAGCGGATATGCGCGCTCTGCGCGCCGCTCAAGCGCAGCTTCAGCTCGATGTCCTGACCCCAGGTCGGTCGCGGAGGCTCGAGCAGCTCGAGCCGCACTGGCCCGCTGTGGGGGTCCTCCGCGGGGGTTGGCGTCGGCCTCGGCTGCGGCGGCGCCGCGCTCGTCGAGGTCGGCTGCGCCGGCGGCGAGGAGGTCACCCCCCGGGCCAACGCCACCCCCAGCCCGCCAAGCGCAACCAGGAGCACGACCCCGAGCCCGACCCACACTCCTCCCCCGCTCTTGGCAAGACCTCCCTCGCGGCGCAGCCACTCGTCGAGGGCGTCGGCCAGGGCCCCTGCGCTGGGGTAGCGCTGGGCAGGGTCCTTGGCCAGGCAGCGCAGGCAGATCGCCTCCAGCGCCGGATCCACTCCAGGAGCCGCCCCGCGCAGCGGCGGCGGCGCGGCGTTCACGATCTGATCCAGCAGGTCGAGCAGGCTCGCGCCCCGGAAGGGCGGCTGCCCACACAGGCACTGGTAGAGCACCGCCCCCAGGCCGTAGACGTCGGTCGCCGGACCGAACTCGGTGTGCTGGCCGCGTGCCTGCTCGGGCGCCATGTAGGAGGGGGTCCCGAGCATTTGACCGGTCTGGGTGATCCGCGTCTCGCGGTCGAGCGCGCGGGCCAGCCCGAAGTCGGCCAGCACCGGGCGCCCCGCCTGGAAGAGCACGTTCTCGGGCTTGAGGTCGCGGTGCAGGATCCGCGCCGCATGCAAGGCCCCTAGCCCGCGCGCGACCTGGGCGATCACTCCGGCCGCCTCGCGCGCCGGCAGCGCGCCGTGCTCACGCAGGCGATCGGCGAGGGAGCCGCCCTCGGCCAGGTCCATGGCCAAGAAGAGCCGCCCCTCGACCAGGCCCATGCCGTGCACCGCGAGCACGTTGGGGTGCTCCACGCCCTTGGCGGTGCGGCCCTCGTTGAGGAAGCGCGCGCGCTCCTCCTCGTCCTCCACGGCCTGGAGCAGCGCCTTGAGCGCGACCTCGCGCCCCAGCTGCGGGTCGTAGGCCCGATAGACCACGCCCATGGCGCCGCGCCCGAGCTCGCCGCGCACCTCGTAGCGACCCACTTGCACGGAGCGAGCCTATCCCGCCGGCGCGCTCGGCGGGCCGAAGCGAACCTCCCCCGGCGCGAAGGAGCGCCCCCAGCTCTCCCCGGCCAGGCGCTCCACCGCGAGCACCTCCGCCTCGGGCACTGCGGCCCCAGCCTCCTCCTCGTAGAGCGTGTAGTGGAAGGCGTAGAGCCGGCTGGCGAAGTGCGCGAAGGGCAGCGAGCTCTCGCCCTCGAGCTCCCCGTGCCCGGCGACCTCGACCACGATCCCCTGCCCCCAGTCCTGGCGGCTGTCGTTGTTGGGGTTGAAGAAGTAGGCCCGCACTTCGCCCTGGGGATCGACCCGGACCCGCTGGAGGGTCACCGCGTGCCGGCCGAGCAGGCGCCCGCCCGAGTCGGTCACGAAGAGCCCGACCGGCGTGGGGTGGATCATGCCGTAGTGGCCGCTGTAGCCCGGGTGGTGGCTGGCGTAGAAGCGCCGCACCAACTCGCGGAACTCGAGCTCGCACACCGCCGCCATGCGGCTGCCGACCCAGGGCCCGTAGAGCGCCGGGTTGACCCAGCGGTGCCCGTCCCCCTCGCGCTCGAGGGTCCGCTCCATCATGGCGTCGTAGATCCGGTCGAGGTGCGGCACGAGCAAGAGCGACGCCGCGTCGAGGGAGTGGTCCAGCTCGCGCGCCAGGCCCTTGTCGACCAGGTCGGCGCTGGACAAGAGCTCGCCCTCGAAGAGGTACTCCAGCCGGTCCGCGCGCGCCGCGCAGGCCAGCTGCGCGAGCAGGTGCCCTGGCGCGAGCTGCGCCCACAGGCTCAGCCCGCGCGCCGACTGGCAGGTCGGGTTGTTGCCTTGGCCCAACCCCAGCGGCTGCCCCAGCACGTTGACCGCTCCAGCGATCAGGTGCGCGCTCAGGTCCGCTTCGTCGCCGAAGCGCGCCCGCAGGCGCGCGGTGACGCTGGGGGCCAACTCCAAGGCGAAGAGCCGCCGCAAGCCGGCCTCGACCTCGGGCCGCGAGAGGAGCCCCGCCTCGAGCACCCGCGCCAGCCCGTAGAGCGACCCCGCCGTGGCCGGGCGGACGCACTCGCGCACCAGGCGCTGAAAGAGCCGCTGCTGGCGAGCCAGCTCGACCTGCCCCGGCGCGTTCAAGCGCAGCGCCAGCTCGACCGTCTCGCTCTCGGCGAAGTGCTCGCCCAGCAGGACGGCGTGCTGCGGGCAGGCCAGCCCGGTCATGCGCAGCGAGCGCCCCAGGGCGCGCGCTTCGACGCAGCGCTCCTGCTGGCCGAGCTGAGCCAGCGCGGCGCGGTAGGCCTCGGGGTCGCGGTGGCGCTCGCTGAGGGGAGTGGGGCCCGAGCGCGCGCGCAGGAAGCGCTCCAGCCGCTCGGGCCGCGCGCGGCCTTCGCTCAGCGGCACCCGCTCGGCCTGGTCGAGCAGCTCGTGCACCCGCTCGAGCTGGATCTGGCGCTGGCTGAGCACCTGCTCGACCTCGACCGTCAGCACCCCCAGCAGCCCCTCCAGCGAGAAGGCCCGCCCGAGGTAGGCGCACAGGCGCTCGGCTCGCCGCCGCCCCGGCGTGGGGTCGCGGCTGGCCTCGGTGCCGCGGACGGGGAAGAGCAGGTCCAGGCAGAGGACGAGGGCCGCCTCCAGGAAGGCCGCCGCCTCCTCCGCGCTGGCGCGCTCCGAGCGGCAGCGCCCCTGCGCCAGGGCCAGCATCCGCAGCTCGCTCAGGGACTCGGTGGTGCCGGTCGGCCCCTCGGCGAGCAGGCCCGAGCGGACCAGCGGCGGCAGCAGCCGGCTGGGGTCGGCCCACGCGGTGTCCCGGAAGAAGCCCGCCTCTTCAATGGCTCCGCCGCGCTCTGCGAGCGCCTCGACGCCGGCCTCGCTCTCGAGGAGGTGCGCCGCGAGCGCCAGCAAGCGCTGCAGGGTCGGGGGTCGCGCGCGCGCGCCGGCGCGGGGTAGCTCGCCCAGCAAGCGGTCGAACTCGGCCAGGGCGGTGGCGTTGAGGGTCTCCACCATGACCCGGCACCCTAACAGGCCGCTCCTTATCCCTTGGGAACTCCGCCGATCCGAGCGAGCTTGGGGGCCCCGCTGAGAGGTGAGCTCATGCTCTTCTTCGTCCCCAAGCACAAGACCCAGCTCCCGACCCCCGAGGCCGCGCTGCCGGGGCGCGACGCCTGCCCCTTCGAGGTGCCCGAGCTGCACTTCGTGAGCGGCAACCGGATCCTGCCGCCCTTCCCGGCGGGGAGCGAGGAGGTCCAGTTCGGCCTGGGCTGCTTCTGGGGCGCCGAGCGCAAGTTCTGGCAAGTCGAGGGGGTCAGCGCGACCGCCGTCGGCTACGGAGCAGGCTTCACGCCGCACCCGACCTACGAGGAGGTCTGCTCGGGCAAGACCGGCCACAACGAGCTCGTGCGCGTGATCTACGACCCCGACCAGGTCTCCTTCGCGCAGCTGCTCAAGGTGTTCTGGGAGAGCCACGACCCGACCCAGGGCATGCGCCAGGGCAACGACGTCGGCACCCAGTACCGCTCGGGGATCTACGTCACGAGCGAAGCCCAGCGCCAGGCCGCCGAGCAGAGCAAGGCCGCCTACCAGGAGCAGCTGAGCGCGGCCGGCCACGGGGCGATCACGACCGAGATCCTCGCCGCGGGCGAGTTCTACTACGCCGAGGCCTATCACCAGCAGTACCTGGCCAAGAACCCCAACGGCTACTGCGGCCTGGGCGGCACGGGCGTGAGCTGCCCGGTGGGGCTGGGCCAACGAGGGAGCGACGCATGAAGCTCCTCCTGGCGGAAGTCCTGGGCCGCTAGGCACTAGCGGCGGGAGTGAACCGGGACGAGGCTCGCGGGTCCTAGGCCCCATGAGTCGCCGCTCCCTGAACTTGGCCGAGGTCGTGCTGCTGATCTTCATCGGCACGATCCTGGTGACCCTGCTGCTGCCGAGCTTCCACTACCACGGCCACTACAAGGCCAATAAGACCAAGTGCATGAGCAACCAACGGCAGCTCGCCTTGGCTGCGATCCAGTACTCCGACGACAAGCGCTACTTCCCCCACGTCGGCCCCCTGCGCCAGCTCTCGGGGGACGCGAGCAGCAACCACGCGCCCAAGGTCGTGCGCTCGCTCTACTGGTATGGCTACCACGACAACCCTGAGGGCGCGATCTGCCCCAGCTCGATCGACGTCTACGTGCCGATCCAGAACAAGGCCGTCCGCGACGACCTGCGCCTCTGGAACTGGTCGACCAGCAAGGAGCCGGGCGACAAGGAGCGTTCGCCCCTCGAGCACGGCTTCGACCCCAGCCTGCTCCAGACCGAGGAGCTGAGCTACGGCTGGACCCGCAAGGGAATGAACAGCAACGTGCGCTCGACGGCCGTGCTGCTGGCCGATCGCGGCGTGCGCACCACCGACCAGCCCGCCCGCAGCGTGGCCCCCGGCGACATTGGCAACCACAGCGAGGGCTGGGCCGTGACCCGCGCCGACGCCTCCAGCGAGTTCATTCCCACCACCGCCGACCCCAGCGGTGAGGGGACCCCCGCCGGCGAGTGGCTGCGCGGCACCGGCAAGCGCCAGGGCTTCCTCGCGATCAGCTGGCGCGCTGACCGCTAGCCTCCCACTCCACGCACCGGCCTCCGAACCGCAGAGAGCCCCCATGAACCTCCACGCTCGCCGCGCCGGCCTCGCCGACGTGCTGCTCGCGATCTTCCTGATCTCGCTGCTGGCGCTCTTCCTCCAGCCGACCGTGTTCGCGGCGCGCGAGCGCTCGGCGAGCTCGCGCTGCGCCAACAACCTGCGCCAGATCGCGCTGGCCTACGTGCAATACGGCGACGACAAGCGCTTCCTCCCGCACGTGGGCGCGACCGGCAAGCTCTCGGGCGACGCGAGCACGAATCACCCGACCAAGTCCGTGCGCTCGATCCTCTGGTACGGCTACCACGACAACCCCGAGGGCTTCGTTTGCCCCAGCTCGGTGGACCTCTACGTGCCGATCCAGAACAGCGAGGTGCGCGAGAACATGCGCCTCTGGTCCTGGTCGACCAGCAAGCAGGGAGGCAACAACACGCGCCCGCCCTGGGTCCACGGCGACGACCCGACCCTGCTCCAGACCGAGGAGCTGAGCTACGGCATGACCCGCCGCGGGCTGAACCGCAACGTGCGCTCGACCGTCGTCCTCGGCGCCGACCGCGGCGTGCGGATCAGCGAGGACCCACCCAAGGGCACCCTCCCCGGCGACTACGGCAACCACCCCGACGGCTGGAACGTGACCAAGGCCGACGCCACCGTCGAGTGGATCCCCGAGGACTTCGACCCCGGCAAGGGCGGCATGGGCCCTGGCGACTGGCTGCGCAGCACGGCCAAGAACGACCCCGCGCTCGCGATCAGCTGGCGCGCCGATCCGAAGCACAAGTAGGGGCGCAAGTCGCTGCGGGCGAGATCTTTAAGATCCCGCGCCAATCCGCCACCGTCGGTCTCACCGATCCGAATCGGTTTCAGCCGGCGACCCGAAAGCATGTCGCGGGCTCGACTTAGCGCCCTGCTCGCTTGGCCCGGACCTTGCGCCACGCGCGAGCGTGAAGCGAATCGCCCATCTGCTCCTGCTCTTCCTGGCGCTCGGGCTACCTGCCCTCAGTCAGCCAGCCCAGCCCCACCCCTTCGGCGGCGACGTCCTGGACCTCGTCTCGGAGGCCCACAAGGTCCGGAGCGCGGCCCCCGCGGAGCGGCAGGCGGCCGGCCAGGGCTTCCTGGAGCTGCTCTACCGCGACCCTTTCCTCAGGGAGCTGGGCCCCAAGCTGCGCCTGGGCGAGCACGTCACGGCCCTCAGCCAGGGCCAGTTCGACCTCCAGCGCTTCAAGGCCGACGCCGAGCGCGCCCTGAGCCAGAGCCCGCGCACGACCGCCGACGTGGGGATCTCCGAGCTGAGGCAGAAGCTGAGCCTGCTCGAGATCGCCTTCACCTCGCGGCCCCGCACGACGGGCCCCGCGCGCGCCCCCCCAGTCGACGCGGAGGCGCTGTCGCGCCACACGCTCAAGGAGGTGGTCGGCGCCAACAAGACCAAGGTCCTCTCGATGGAGCGGATCCCCAACGCGCGGATCGCCATGCTCAGCGGCGAGGTCTCGCTCCCGAGCGGCAGCTCGCGCGAGGCCGTGGCCCTCGACCTCTACGGGCGCATGCTCGTCAACGCCGGCTCGGGCCACGGCGACCTGCGCGCGGGCCTGGCCCACAACGAGGTCGGCCGCGCGGTGCTCGGCGCCGAGACGGTGCACCCCAACGGAGCTGGGACCTCGGACGTGCTCAAGGGCGTCGGGCCGACCCCCTACGCCAACAACCGCTTCAACTCGAAGGCCACGGGCACCTTCCCCCTGCCCGAGGCGGTCCGTGACTGGCAGCAGAGCGAGACCCTGCGCAAGGCGGGCGTCGCGATCTACGAGCCGGTCGCGATCGTCGAGCTGCCCTACATGGAGTGGAGCGAGAGCGAGGGCTGGCGGCCGATCGCGGTCTACGTGCGGCGCGGGCGCGAGAACCTGCGCGTCTCGGACCTCGACAAGCTCACGGAGCAGGGCAAGCGCAACCTCGTCGCGCGCCTGCGCGGCAAGATCGAGGCCGAGCTGAAGGGCGTCGGCCGCAGCGGCGGGATCAGCGACGCCGACGTGATCCGCAACTTCGTCGAGCGCGTCGGCCGCACGGCCGGGATCTTCCAGGGGGGGATCGGCGGCGGCCGCTACTACTTCCACGGGATGCTCCACGACCAGAACGTGAGCATGCTGGGCGAGATCATGGACGTCGGGAACAGCGACGGCGTGCTGAAGAACCAGGCTGAGATGCGGCGGGCCTACAAGAAGAGCAACTACGCCTGGTGGCCCGACAAGATCTCCGAATACAAGGACCTCAAGGGCGCGACCAGCGAGGTCGACGTCCTGCGCCGCCTGGCGCAGCGCTACAACACGCGCCTGGCGAGCGCGACCGGCGGCGGCCTCAGCCAGGCCGAGGTGAGCGCGATCTTCGAGGCCGCCTACCAGCAGGGCCTGCGCGGGACCTCGGCCGCGGACCCGCGCCTCGCCCTGACCGTCCGCCCGGAGGTCGCGGCTCCCCGCGCCAGCGAGCGCCTGCTCGACCGCTACCGCCGCGGCGACGGGACCCTCGACTGGAAGCGCATGAGCCGCGAGGGCGTCCTGCGTGAGGGCGGTGCTCTGGCCCACTTCGCGCTGGCGCTCTTCCTGAAGGAGGTGGCGGTCGTGGCCGCCACCGGCGACCGGGCCCGGATCGAGGAGTTCTTCGACGGGCTCATGACGACCGACTTCTACAAGCACTACGGCTTGTTCGTCGCCGGCGCGCGCGTGAGCGAGGTCGCCTACACCCGCTACCTGCAGCGCTACGTCAAGCCGAGGTTCGTGAACGGGGTCCTGAAGACGAACCTCGTCCTGGCCGCCGGCATGGCGCTGCCCCTGATCGCGGAGGGCCGCTTCGAGGGCAAGGCCTTCGCGATCTCGGTCGCCTCGCTCGGCCTCTCCTCGGCGGCGGTCAAGTCGGGCGTGGCCGGGATCAAGTGGGTCATGAACCTCGGCAAGGCCCGCCAGGCGGGCCTCCTGGGCAACGCCGCCCGCGCCGGTCGCCTGGCGCGTCTCGGCGGCTGGTTCTACACCGCGGCCGAGCTGGCCGTGATCCTCTACGTCGCCGAGACCGTCGACCGCGAGGTCAACGCCGAGCTGGCCCGGCGCCAAGCGCGCGAGGCCCTGAGCGAGGCCGGCCAGCGCCTGCTCGCGACCGCCAACGCCTCGCCCTCGCCCGAGCGCCTGCGCGAGGCGAGCGAGCAGTATCGCGAGGCCTACAACGGCTACCGCGACCACCTCTACCAGCCCCTCGAGCTGCAGGAGGCGATCTTCGCCGACCGCCTCCAGCGCTACGCCCGCCAGGCGAAGCTCCTGGCCGACCGCCGCGAGGCGGCGCTGGCCAAGGTCGCCGGCAACGCCGCCCTCGAGCGCAGCCTCAGCGAGCGCCACGGCTCGCTCGAGGCCTACGCCGCGAGCCTGACCCAGGACGAGGAGGCCAAGCTCGAGCGCGAGCTGAGCCTCTACGTCGACAGCTACAACACCAACCGCGAGGCCGCCCTGGAGGACGTCTACCGGGGCAACCGCCGCGAGGGCAGCTGGCTGGCCGGCCTGGAGCACCGCGAGTGGCTGCTCTCGGGCGCGCCGACGGGCGCGAGCAACGACCCCTTCGCCGAGCGCGGCGACGTGTTCGCCAACTGGGGCCGCAGCCGCGCCCGCAGCAGCTTCGAGGACCTGCTCGGGAGCGGCTCGCGCAACCGGCTGCAGACCTACGAGGACGAGCAGGAGCTGCTGCAGGCGCTGGAGCAGTCGCTGCGCGCCCGCGGCCAGGGCGAGCTCGCCCGCGTCCTCGCCGACGAGCGCGCCAAGGTCGCGCGCCTCGCCCAGCTCGACCGCGGCCTCATGGACGAGGGCACGATCGACACCCGCACCGCCAAGGGGATCGCCGAGCGGATCGAAGAGGTCGAGGCGGAGCGGGGCGACTAGCAGCTCGCTCCCGAGGGCGCTCTCCGCACTCGCCTGGGAGCTGTCGCGCTCAGCGACAGCTCCCTTGCGTTTCGATTCAACTGGGAAAACTGGAAGCCCGGAGAACCGGAAGTCGGGTCGGCGCACCCGGGCGGCGCGGGCGCAGCGCAGCGCTCGGTCAGCGAGGAGGGCCGTCGCTGAGCTCGGACGGCACCGGAGTCTGCCCTCGCGGCTGGGAAGGGCGCTCGCTCTTCAGCGGCAGCTTGCCGCGCGCGCGTCGCGATCGGAGCTCCCTACCGACTTCCTGTTTTCCTCGCTTCCAGTTTTCTCCCTTGATCGCTCCGCTCTGGCGCTTCGCAGCAGCGACAGCCCTCGATTCGGCGCGATAGCGAGCTTCAGGTCAGGGACTAGTGTCGTGCCCCAGAAGTTCCGGTACGGCTGCCGTGGTCGCTCGCGAGCGACAGCCAGCGCGCCTTACTAGGTGGCGCCCCCGGCGGGGTCATGAAGGTGTAGGTCACACAGGCGCCAGCTAGTGCTGGCGCGCGGTCGGAACGGAGTGACGCCAAGATGGGGGGTCTGGGGGGGCGCAGCCCCCCCAGAAGACACCTAGTGCTGCGCCCTCCGAGGCCTCTACCCCTGTACCGGAACTTGCGACGCGCAGCACTAGCTCTCGGTGATCCGCGCGATGATGTTCGTCGTCGACACCCCGGGCAGGAGCTCGACCAACTCGACGCGGCCGCCGTAGCCCTCGACCAGCTCGCGTCCCACGACGACCTTGGTCGCGTAGTCCTCGCCCTTGCAGAGCACGTCGGGGCGGACGTGCTCGATCAGGGAGATCGGGGTCGACTCGGCGAAGGGCACGACCAGGTCGACCGCCTCGAGACCAGCCAGCACCGCGGCCCGCTCGCGCAGGGGCAGGACCGGGCGGTTGTCGCCCTTGTTGAGCCCGCGCACCGACTCGTCGGTGTTCAGGCCCACGATCAGGTAGTCGCCCTTGGCGCGGCAGCCCTGAATGAAGTGCACGTGGCCGGCGTGGAGCAGGTCGAAGCAGCCGTTGGTGAACACGATCTCCTTGCCCTCGCCGCGGGCCGCCTTGACCCGGCGGGCCGCCTCGACGTGGTCGTGCACGATCTTGTCGCGCAGCTCGGGCGGGGTCGTGAACGAGAGCTCGGTCCGCAGCGCCTCGGGGCTGAGGGGCACGACGCCGAGCTGCTCGACCTCCCAGCCGGCGGCGATGTTCGCGAGGCGGAGCGCGTCGTGGAGGTCGATCTTGGCCCCGACCGCGAGGCCGAGCACCGAGAGCACCATGTCGCCGGCGCCGGCCACGTCGAACACCTTGCGGGCCTTGGCGGGGAAGCGCTCGCCCTGGGCGTCTCCCTTGCGGAGCAGGTGGATCCCGTCCTTGTCGAGGGTCACCAGGGTCCAGTCGAGCTCGAAGCGCTCGATCAGGGCCGTGGCCGCGGCGTGCACCGAGGCGTCGTCCTCGGGCAGGATCTCGACCGCGCCCTCGGTCTCCTTGCGGTTGGGCGTCAAGGCCGTGGCGCCGCGGAAGCGCTCGAAGGGCGTGTTGGGGTGTGGGTCGACCAGGACCGGCACGCCCAGCTCGCGCGCCTTGGCGAACACCTCGCTGCAGAGTTCGTCGCTGAGCACGCCGCGCGCGTAGTCGGACACGAGCACCACGTCGGCGCCTTCGAGGCGCGCCAGGGCCGCCTCGCGCAGCTGGCTCTGGACCTCGGCCCCCGGCGGCTCGGCGTCGCGGTCGATCCGCAGCAGGTGCTGGACGCGCGCGATCACGCGCGTCTTGACCGTGGTCTGGACCTCGTCCGAGCGCACGATCCCGCTCGTGTCGCAGTGGAGCTGCTCGAGCAGGCCGGTGACCGTGTCGCCCGGCGTGTCGGCGCCCACGACCGCCACGGGGCGGACCTTGGCGCCGAGGGCGGCCAGGTTGGCGATCACACTGCCCGCGCCGCCGAGGCGCGCGTCCTCTTCGCGCACGCGCAGGACGGGCACGGGGGCCTCGGGGGAGATCCGCGAGACCGTGCCCCAGAGGTAGCGGTCGAGCATCAGGTCGCCCAGGACGAGGACCGTGACGCCGGCGAAGCGATCGACGAGGGGGAGCAGATTGGCGGTCATGGCGGCAGCTTAGCCGGTGGCGATGACAGCGCGCAGCGCGGGCGGGAGGGAGTTAGCGGTCCCGCGCCACCACATACCTGGCCAAGGCACGCAGCGGCTCCGCCGCCTCGCCCAGGTCGCTCAGGTGCGCCAACGCGTCCGCCTCCAGGCCCTTGGCCTTCTCGCGCGCGCCCTCGAGCCCGAGCAGCGCCACGTAGGTCAGCTTGCCCTGCTCGGCGTCCTTGCCGGCGGTCTTGCCCAGGACCTCGGTCGAGGCGGTGCAGTCGAGGATGTCGTCGGCGACCTGGAAGGCCAGGCCCAGGGCGCGCGAGTAGCCGTCGAGCGCCTCCCAGCGCGGCTCGCCGGGGCGGAGCCCGCCGACGCGGGCGCCGAGCAGCACGCTGGCGCGCAGCAAGGCGCCGGTCTTGTGCCGGTGGATCGACTCCAGGGCCGCGACCTCTTGCGGGAGCCGCTCGGGGGCGACCATGTCCATGGCCTGGCCCATGACCATGCCGCGCACGCCGGCGGCCTCGCCCAGGAGCGCGACCAGGTCGAGGGCCAGGGCCGGGTCGTCGCGGTAGGCGCTGGCCAGGGTCTCGAAGGCCAGGCACTGCAGCCCGTCGCCGACCAGGATCGCCATGGCCTCGCCGTAGACCTTGTGGCTGGTCGGGCGCCCGCGGCGGAGGTCGTCGTCGTCCATGGCCGGCAGGTCGTCGTGGACCAGCGAGTAGACGTGGATCATCTCCAGCGCGCAGGCCGCCGGCAGCGCGCGCTCGCGCTGGCCGCCGGCCGCCTCGCAGGAGAGGACCGTCAGGGCGGGGCGCACGCGCTTGCCGCCGCCGAGGGCCGAGTAGCGCAGCCCCTCGAGCAGGCGCGTCTCGTCGCCCTCGGCCGCGGGGAGGTGCAGGTCGAGGGCGGCCTCGACCTGCTCGCGGATCTCGCCCAGCAGCTGCTTGAGGTCGCTCATGAGCTGGCCTCGGCGTCGGGAGACAGCTCTTTGATCTTGAGCTCGGCCTGGTCGAGGATCTCGCGGCAGCGACGCAGGGAGCCGATCCCCTGCTCGTATTCGCTCAGGGACTGCTCCAGCGAGAGCTCACCGCCCTCGAGCCGCCCGAGGATCTCCTCGAGCTTCTTGAACTCGTCCTCGAAGCTCACGCCACCTCCTCCATGTGGGAAGGAGCGCACGATACGCGACGCGGGCCCGCGGTCGAGCGCCAGACCCGCGCCGGCGGGCTAAGGTTGGCGCCATGGACTGGGACCGCGAGTGGGTCGAGCGCTACCACCGCAAGCAGACGACGACGCGCACGGCCCTCGCCCGGCTGCAGCGCGAGTATCGAATCGCGCGCGGCCTCCTCGGCGAGCTGTCCCCCGGGGCGCTCGTGCTCGACGCCCCCTGCGGGATCGGGCCGCACACCCGCCGTCTCCGCGAGGACGGCTTTCGCGTCCTGGCGCTGGACGTGAACCCCTGGATGCTCGCCTACGCCCAGCGCGAAGCCGAGCCCGAGCGCTGCCTGCAGGGTGACCTGCAGCGCCTGCCCCTGGCCGACCAGGTCGTCGACGCCGCGATCGTGATCCGGATCTTTCACTACCTCGACCAGCCCGCCGAGCGGCGGAGGGTCCTGGCCGAGCTGGCGCGCGTCGTGCGGGGGCGGGTGGTGATCTCCTTCATGCACCCGGTCGCCATGGCACCGCTGCTCAAGCGGCGCCCGACCCGCAAGACCCAGACCCTGGGCGAGATCCGCGCCGACGCGGCTGCCTGCGGCCTGCGCGTCGCCAAGGTCCGCCCCGTGCTCCCCTTCGTGAAGCGAATGTGGTTCGCGGCCCTCGAGGCGGCCCCCGCTACTGGCGGTTGAGGTTCAGCTTCAAGCCGACGTCGTCGCCCTGGCCCTGCTCGTCGCGCCCGTCGAGGCCGACGCACCACAAGGTGCCCGAGCGGGGCGTCTCTCGCGCCCAGCGCACGGGGGCGCCGTAGGGCGAGGTCGGGTCGCCCAGGAGCGGATCGGGCAGCTCGACGGGGAGCGCCGCGCCGTAGCCGCAGGTGGAGTCCGAGCCGCAGAGCGCGAGGGCGACGCGGAAGAGCTGGATCCGCGCGCGCGTCTCCAGCCCTTCGCGGAGCAGGTTGCTGACCGGGTCGATCAGCATTCGCGGCGGCATTTCGGCCAGGCGCTCGGGCTGAGCGCGCAGCTCGGCCAGCCGCGCCAGGGCTTCGCGGGTCGGCAGGCGCAGGGTGCGCAAGAGCTGCCCGTTCAGCTCGACGAAGTGGGTGCGGACCTGGCTGAACTCGATCCGCTGCAAGAAGGGCAGCTTGTGGCGAGCGGGCGGGGGGTAGACGAAGATCGTGTCCCCGCGCTCCTCCCAGGCCCGAAAGGCGCTCAGGGCGCAGGTCAGGTCCCAGCGCAGGGCCGCGCCGACGTCCAGGGGCTGGGCCAGCTCGGCCAGGGCCGGCGCGAGCGCCTCGCTCAGCTCGCGGGGCGGGGGGCCCACCGTAGCGAGCAGGCAGGGGAGGGTCCGCGCGCAGAGGTCCGTCGCTGCCTGGCGCACGCTGATCGCCAGCAGCCCCGCGTCGCGCTGGCGACGGGTGAGCTCGGTCACGAGCAAGCCCAGGCGCCAGGCCTCGTCGCGGCGTCCCGCCAGCGCCTCGGCCGCGGCCAGCCCGCAGAGCTTGGTCCGTAGCTCGTAGAGCGGATAGAGGTGCTCCTCGTCGACCTCGAGCGGATCGCGCGAGCTCAGCGCGCCGCTCCAGTCGGCGCACGCGAGCACCTTCAGCGCTCCCTCCACCTCGCCGAGGCGCGAGCGGGCGCCCTCGAGCAGAGCCTCCCACTCCGAGGCCTGGTCGCGCAGCTCGTCGACCCGAGCCGCGAAGGCCACGTCGCCGCCCGCCTCCAGGCCGATCTTCTCGCCAGCCAGCGCGAGCGCCGCCGCCTCGCTCGAGCTGAGGGCCCGGAAGCTCTGAACCGCCTGCAAGGCGTCCAGGACCTCTTGCGGCCGCGGAGCGGGCGCAAGGGTCGCGCTGGGCCCCAGCCCCGCCTGCGCGAGCTCGGCCAGGGCCCGCTCCGTCCGCAGCCGCTCGCCGTCGACCGTGAAGCGAGTCAGGAGCTCGCCGCTGGCGAGGGTGCTCAGGCCGCCGAGCAGCACCAGGACCGCCAGCCCGAAGGGCAAGCGGCGGGTCGGGTGAGGAACCGGGCGAACGTCGGACATGGCGGGCCTCCCGCCGTGTGGACGCCAGGCGGGTGAGTGGGGTTTAGTCCGCCTTCGTTGCCCCGCCCCGCGCCCCCGGCGCGCCCGGCAAGCGCACCTCGAACACCTGGTCGGGGCCCTCGCGAGGGTCCTTGGCTCGCTCGCCGCCCTCGTCGCTGCCGTTGGCGCCGACGCACCACAGGCGCCCGTGGCGAGGGCCGAGGCGGCGCCACTGGATCGGTCGCGAGGCGCGCGAGCCGGGGTCCCCGAGCAGCGGATCGGGCAGGTCGTGGGGGAGCTCGCCCGCTCCCGCGGCCTCGGCCAGGTAGAGCGCGGTGCGGGCCATGCGCACCTGGCTGCGCGTCCGCAGGGCCAGATCCAGGATCACGCTGAACTGGGCGAAGGACTGTCGCGAGAGGCCTCCGCCCCGCAACGCCCGCTCCTCGAGGGCAGCCAGCCCGTCCCGCGCCTCGAGGAAGGGCAGGCGCGCAACGCGCGTGGCCTCCGCGAAGAAGCGGAGCAGCTCGAGGCGGTGCTCGCTCCACTTCAAGTCGCCGAGGAAGGGGAGCTGGTAGTCCGAGTCGTCGAGCCAGAGCTCTTGGCCCTCCGCTCGCTGCGCCGGCACGCAGTCGAGCACGAACAGGACCACGCCTCGCATGGCGTGGCTCAGCTCCGGCTCGTGGTCGAAGCGCTCCAGCGCCGCGTGGAGACGTGCCCGCACCGGGCCCTCGGGCGGCGGGCCCCAGCCCAGGGCCGCGCCCACCGCCTCGGCGACGAAGGCGCCCCAGGCGACGCGCAGGTTGAAGCCCACCAGCGAGGGCTCGCGCAGGGCGATCACGACCTCGGCCGCGCGGGCCAGGTCGGCCCAGGCCTGACGGGGGCGGCCTTCCTGCTGCGCGAGGACAGCGCGCCCGCAGAGCGCGAGGATCAGGTCTCGCACCCGAAACAGGTCCTCCAGCTGCACCATGCCGCCCACGCGCTCGAAGTCGAGGCCCAGGCTCTCGTGGCGGAGGGCGAGGTCCAGCGCGCTCCCGATCGGCGCCAGGCTGGCGCGGAGCGCCGCCTTGGCCCGCCCCAGGCGACGCGGCTGGGCCAGGAGGTGGGCTCCGGCCTCGACGGCGTCCGGCGGGCGCGCGAAGGCTCCGTTCCAGTAGAGCTTGATCAGCTCCTTCTCGTCCGCGGACAGCCCCTCGACGATCGCGAGGGCGTCGGTGACCCGGGCCAGGTCCTCGCTCGGCAAGGCCGCGGGGATCAAGGCCGCGGCGTCGACGCTCAGCCCTTGCTCGGCGAGCTCGGCCTCGAGGTGCAGCTCGACGGCCCGCTGCTCCTCGACCGCGCGCAGCTTGGCGTAGGGCGCGACGCCGAAGCCGAGCAGCGCCAGGACAGCGAATACGCCGCCGCAGCCGATCAGCGGCGCTCTTCCTCCCAGGCGCCCCTCGCCGCCCTCGTCGGCCGGCACGCCGCCTAGCGCACCTGGCCGGCCTGAGCCGCCTCCGCCTGGGTGGGGCGCGCCGGCGCCCCCGGCAGGCGGACGTCGAAGATCTGGTCCGGGCTGGCGGGGGAGGTCCCCTCGGTGTACTCGCCGCCCTCGTCGCTGCCGTTGCCGCTGACGCACCACAGGCGTCCGTGCCGGGGGCCCTCGCGGCGCCACTGGATCGGGCGCGAGGTCGGCGAGGTCGGATCTCCCAGCAAGGGGTCGGGGAGCTCGCGCGGCAGCTCACCCTCGCCCACCGCGCGGGCCAGGTGCATGCCCATGCGCGCCATGCGCAGGCTGGCGCGGTGCTGCAGGTCGCGGTCCACGACCTTGACCAGCGCCGGGAAGAGCATCTGCGTGATCGCCCCCTTGCCCTTGACCCCCTGTTCGAGGCGCAGGAGCGCGTCCTTGGCCTGGAGCGGCTCCAGCTCGGTCGCGCGCACGGCCTCGGCCATGAGCCTCATGTACTCCAGCCGGTGCTCGCTCCACTTCCAGCGGCCGAACACCGGCACCCGGTAGGCGACGCCCATGCCGCCGAACTCCTGGGTCATCCAGGAGCCGAGCTGGCTAACGTCGAGGGGCAAGCCCGAGGTGGCGCAGTGGAGCTCGCTCTGAAAGGCGTAGGTCACGTTGCTCGGGTCGTCGAGCTGGATCAGGGCCGAGTCGAGCCGGTTCCACTCGGCGTCGGGCGGCGGCGGCCCGTATTCGAGGGCCTTCTGCACGCCGTCGATCACGATCCCCATGCAGGCGACCTTGACCAGGTAGGAGATCAGGGTCGGCTCGCGGTGGCGGGCCTGGAGCTCGGCGGCGCGGGCCAGGTCGCGCCAGCCCTCGGCCGTCCGCCCCTGGCGCACGCGCAGGATCGCGCGCCCGCAGAGGGCCAAGGTCAGCTGCTTGATCGGCATCAGGTGCGGGAGCTCGATCGTGAAGCCCTTGCTCCAGTCGACGTCGAAGCTGACCACCGGCTGCTGGAGCACCAGGTCGAGGTCCGGGCCGATCTCCTTCAGCGTCTCCTGAACGCGCTGGGTCGCCTCCTTCCACAGGGCCGGGTCGTCGAGCTGTTGCTGCTCCTGGTCGCTGCCCGCGAAGACCTCCTCCTTGGGCTTGGCGAAGGCCTCCAGCCGATAGAGCTCCAGGGCCGCCTGCTCGTCCGAGGGGAGCTGCTCGACGCGGGTCAGCACGCTCTGGAGCCGGTCGAGGTCGTTGGCTGGCAGGGGAGGCGGAATCAGGGCCTCGGGCGAGACCGCGAGGCCGTCGGCGGCCAGCTGCGCGAAGAGCGCGGCCTCCTCCTGCTGGTGCGCCTCGACCGCGTGCCCCGAAGCGAAGGAGCCCACGCCCAGACCCAAGCCCACCAGCGTCGCGAGCGCCCCGAGGCAACCCAGCCAGGGGAACCCCGGCCCCTTCTCGCCCTCTGCGTAACCGCCCACGAGTCGGCCTCCCTGCTCTCCCTATGGTCGCCAGATCCCAGGGACGCAAGCGCTGCGCCGTACGCCGCCCAAAGAGTTGAGCAGCAGAGGTGTTCACGGCGGTTACGAAATCTGGGAAGGGTGTCTCCGCTGGTGACGCTCCCATCCGCTATGACAGCGAGGTGAGCGCGCCCCCCTCCCCGCACCCGCAGCAGCCGCAGCCGGCCCCGAGCAAGCCCCGCCCCTTCACGGTCAGCGAGGTCCTCTCGCAGGTCCGCTCCTGCCTCGACGACAACTTCCTGCCCCTCGCGGTGAAGGGCGAGGTCAACGACGCGCGCCAGCCCCGCAGCGGGCACCTCTACTTCACCCTCCGCGACCGCAACTCGCGGCTGCGGATCGTGTGCTTCCGCTCGACCCTGGAGCGGATCCCCCACCGCATGCGCGACGGCGACGAGCTGGTGGTGTGGGGCCGGATCACCGCCTACCCCGCCACGGGCAACGTTCAGCTCGTGGCCGAGGGCTTCGAGCCGGCGGGCCTGGGCGAGGCCATGGCCCAGCGCGAGCGCCTGCGCCGCCAGCTCCACCAGGAGGGGCTCTTCGACCCGCGCCGCAAGCGGGCCCTGCCGCCCTTCCCGCGCCGGATCGGCCTGGTGACCTCGCCGACGGGCTCGGCGATCGAGGACGTGCTCTCGACCCTGGCGCGCCGCTACCCCGCCGCCGAGGTCCTCCTGGCCCCGGCCCGCACCAACGGCCTGGCGGCCGGCCCCGACGTGGCGGCCGCCCTGCGCGCCCTCGACCAGCGCGGCGAGTGCGACGTGCTGCTCCTGGTCCGCGGGGGCGGCTCGCGGGAGGACCTGATCGCCTTCGACGGCGAGGTCGTGGTCCGGGCGCTCAGCCGCTGCCAGACCCCGACCGTGGTCGGCGTCGGGCACGAGGACGACACGACCCTGGCCGACCTCGTCGCCGATCGCCGCGCGCCGACCCCCACCGGCGCCGCGGAGCTGGTCGTGCCCGAGCGGGGCGAGCTGCTGGCCGAGCTGCGCGCGCGCGGCGGCCGGCTGGAGCGGGCCCTGCTCGAGCGGATCGGCCGCGAGCGCCGGCGGCTGGACGCGGTCGGCCGCGCCCACGCCCTGCGGGTGCCCGAGCTGCTCGTCGCCAGCCGGCAGCGGGACCTGGCGGCCGTGGCCCGCCGGCTCGAGCTGGCTCACCCGCGCGCCCGCCTCGTGCGGCGCCGCCTCGAGCTGGACGCCCTCGCGGGGCGCCTGGCGCGCGCGGCGCAGGAGACGCTGACCCCGCGCGCCCGCGCCCTCGACGAGCGCGAGCGCCGCCTGCGCGCCGCCGACCCCGCCCCGCGCGTGGCCGAGGCGCGCCAGCGCGTCGAGCGCGCCCAGCTCCGCCTCGAGCGCGCCCTCGCGGCTCGGCTGCGCCAGGAGGGCGAGCGTCTGGCCGGGGCCGCCGCGCGCCTCGAGGGCCTCTCACCGCTCAAGGTCCTGGCGCGCGGCTACTCGCTGACCCGCGACGCCGAGGGGCATGTGGTGACGGACGCCGGCCAGCTCGCGGTCGGCGACGAGGTCGAGACGCGCCTGGCGCAGGGGCGGATCCGCGCGCAGGTGACCGAGGTCGACCCGGCCTGAGCCTGCTATGACGGGCGCCCCGGAGGTGTCCCGTGTCCGAGACCAGCGTGCTCTTCGTGTGCCTGGGCAACATTTGCCGCTCGCCCCTGGCCGAGGGCGTGTTCCTGCACCTGCTCGCCGAGCGCGGCCTGAGCGAGCGCTACCGCGTCGACTCGGCCGGGACCTCGGCCTACCACGCGGGCGAGCAGGCCGACGAGCGCTCGATCGCGGTCGGCCGCAAGCACGGGGTCGCGGTCCCGAGCATTTCGCGCAAGCTCGTCCCCGAGGACTACGAGCGCTTCGACTGGATCGTCGCCATGGACGGCCAGAACCTGACCAACATGAAGCGCGACTGCCCGCCGGCTCACACCGGCAAGCTGGTCAAAATGCGTGACTACGACCCCCAGGGCAAAGGCGACGTGCCCGACCCCTACTACGGCGGCCCGCGCGGCTTCGACGACGTCTACGAGATGGTCTATCGCTGCTGCGAGCGCTTCCTCGACGAACTCGAGGGCCGCGCTTGAGCCGCGCTCAGCTCGTCAGCGCCGCCCTGAGCGAGGCCCTCGGCGAGCCGCTCGAGGTCACCCTCCGCGGCGCCGGCGGCGGCTGTATCAACTCGGCCGCGATCGCCGAGGCGGGCGGGCGGACCTGGTTCCTCAAGTGGAACGAGCGACCGCTCCCGCGCCAGTTCGAGGCCGAGGCCCGCGGGCTCGAGGCCATGCGCGCCGCCGAGAGCGGGCTCGTGATCCCCGCCGTGATCGCGCGCTCGGACGCCGGCCCGGGCCAGTCCTTCCTGCTGATCGAGCACCTCCCGCCGGGCGCGCGTCAGCCCGGCTTCGACGAGGCGCTGGGGCGCGGGCTGGCGCAGCTGCACCGCGCCAGCGCGGCGGAGGGCTTCGGCTTCTTCCTCGACGGCTACTGCGGCGCGACGCCGCAGCCCAACGGCTGGCTGAGCGACTGGGTCGAGTTCTACCGCGAGCGCCGGCTCGGGCATCAGCTGCGCCTGGCCGAGCAGCGCGGGATCGGGCGCGAGCTGCTGCGCGACGGCGAGCGCCTGCTCGAGCGCTTGCCGGAGCTGCTCGGCCCGCCCGAGCCCTCGGCCCTGATCCACGGTGACCTTTGGAGCGGCAACTTGCACGTGGCGCCCGACGGCCGCCCGAGCCTGATCGACCCCGCCGCCTACTACGGCCACCGCGAGGCCGAGCTGGGCATGATGGTCCTCTTCGGCGGCTTCTCGCAGCGCGTGTTCGCCGCCTACGAGGAGGCCTACCCGCTGGCCCCCGGCTGGCGCGAGCGCCTGGACCTCTACACGCTCTACCACGTGCTGAATCACTACAACCTGTTCGGCGGCGGCTACGGGAGCCAGGCCCACGGCCTGATCCGGGGCTACCTCTAGCCGCGCTCCTGGCAGGTCGGGCACCAGTAGGTCGAGCGGGGCGGGTCGCCCAGCAAGGCGCGCTCGATCGGGGTCTCGCAGCGGAAGCAGGGCAGGCCGCCGCGCCCATAGACGTGATAGCGCGCCTCGCCCGGGCGGCGGGGCCGCTCGCCGGCGACCTCGCCGCGGGTCACCCGCGGCGGGGCGGGGGCGTTGGCGCGGATCAGGCGGGCGCCCTCGGCGAAGAGGGCGCGCAGGTCGGCGTCGGAGACCTCTCCCAGGGGAGCGCGCGGATCCCAGCCGCAGAGGAAGAGCACCTCGGACTTGAAAACGTTGCCGAGGCCGGCCGCGATCCACTGGTCGAGGAGCACGTCCAGGAGCTGGCGCGCGGGCGAGGTCGCGCGGGCCCGCGCGACGAGGGCGTCAGGGTCGACGGGGAGGAGCAGGTCGGGGCCGACGCGCTCGAGGGCCACGAACCAGCGCGCGGGGTGGCGGGCGACCTCGACCTCCTTGGCGGCGAAGCACACCAGCACGTCGGCCTCGGTCTCGAGCACGAGGCTGGCCTGCCAGCGGGGGCGCTTCCAGGGCTTGCCGGGGCTGTAGCGGTGCCACTTGCCTTTCATTCCGAGGTGGACCCGCAGCCCGTAGCCGCCCTCGGTGTCGAGGAGGAGGTGCTTGCCCTGGGTGGCGACGCTCGCGACGACGTCGCCGCAGAGGTCCTCGACCAGGCGCTCGCCGCGGGTGCGGACCGAGCTCAGCCGGCGCCCCGCGAGGCGCGGGCGCAGCGCCTGCGCGGCCTGGATCACGCTGTCGCCTTCGGGCATAGGGGGAGCCTACCCCGCGCTCGGCGTCGCTAGGAGGGGCGTGTGATCCGCGCCGACTCCTCGAGGGGGCGCAGGCTCTGGCCGAGGCGCAGGGCCAGCTCGCGGTCCTTGGCGTCGCTGAGGAGCACCGTGAAGGAGGCCCGCTCGCGGGCGAAGGCGCGCTGCCCCTGGACCACGACCTGGCGCGGGGCGACGGGCTCGTTCCCCTGGGGGGCGATCACGAGTGTGTAGCCCGAGAGCGAGCCGCGCTCGAGCTTCAGGACCTCGGTCTGGCTGGCGAGGCTCGGCGGGAGCGCGGCCAGGTGGCGCGCGACCTCGGCTTCGACCGGGAAGCGGCCCTCGCCGCGGCGAGCGCTGACGTGGACCGTGATCCGGTCGTCGTAGAACACCTCGTGCCCGTCCTCGTCCCAGCGGGCGCGCAGCCAGCCGGGCAGGGCCAGGTTCCACTCGCCGACCTGGCGGCGGATCCAGCCCTCGCGGTAGCCGCCTCGAAAGCGGGCGCTCGCGGAGTCAGGCGCCGGACGGGGCGGGAGCTCGCGCCCGGTCAGCTCGGCGAGGCGCTCCAGCTCGGCCCAGGGGACCGGCGCGTGAGGGTCGAGGCGGAGGGCGGCGGCGAAGCACTCGTAGGCGCGCTCGCGGACCTCGACCTGCTCCGGCGCGTCGGGCGAGTCGAGGGGACGCCAGATCACGTCGCAGGTGCAGAGCACTCGACCCAGCTGGACCCAGTCGAAGGCGTCGGGCTCGGCGCGCCACCAGAGGAAGGCCTCCCGCGCGGCTCGCGGGAGGGGCTCGCTGACCTCGGGCCTGTGCAGCGCGCGGCGGAGGGCCTCGCGGGTGGAGCGGATCCAGCCGGCGCTCTTGAAGCCGGTCGGGGTCGCGACCATGCCGGGCGGCACGCTGGCGGGGCCCTCACCCAGGCTCAGGCCGACCGAGAGCCCCGTCAGGGCCAGGTCGGGGTCCCACAGCGCGTGGGCGTAGCGGAGGAAGGCCCGCTCGAGCCGGGCGCGGTCGCGCTCCCGGTAGTGGTCGGTGCCGTCCTCGACGTGCTCCCAGCCCTTGGGTAGGACCTCGCCCAGGGCGTCGAAGAGGCGCACGACCTGCTCGTGGTAGCCCGGGCCCCAGGCCCCGCTGCGCGCCTGGATCAGGAGCAGGCCCTCGCGCAGGGTCAGCTCGACGGGGTCCGCCGCGCCGACCTCGATCCAGGCGGTGGGGACGCGACCTGCCAGGCGGGGGAGGAGGAAGCGATCGTGCGGCAAGCGGGCGCGGAACGAGGCGAGGAGCTCTTCCCAGCTCGACTCGACCTCCGCTCGACCCACGACGTTCAACACGAGGCGCGCTCTCCTTCTTCTGGAGGATTAACGGAGCCGACCCGCTCGCGCCAGCGGAACCCGGGAGGCCCAGACGGCCTCGCCCTTTCGCCCCTCCGGCCCCTCCACTATCCTCGCCCTCATGGCAGCGCCCGCGACTCCTCCTTCCAAGCCAACATCCGGGTCCCCGGCGTCTGCCGGAGCGTCTCAGCGCGCGCCTGGGACCAAGCGCCTGGAGCTCGACCCGAGTCTGCCGCTCTCCCAGGGCCTCGAGAAGGCCATGGAGGGCGTGACGCGCTACGCGCAGGAGTGGGCCGCCAAGGCGAACGAGGACCCCGAGCCCGCGGTCCACAACTTCCGCAAGTCGATCCGCCGCGCGCGCGCCCTGCTGAAGCTGATGCGCGACCAGCTGGGTCGGCCCCGCTACGAGGAGCTGGTCGAGGACCTGCGCGGCGCAATGCGCGAGACCTCCGCCGCCCGCGACGCCGACGTGATGGTCAGGCTGGTGGCGGCCTATCCGCGCAAGCCCAAGACGGCCGCCGCCCTCGACGCGCTGCAAGCCCTGCTCGAGGAGCAGCGCCGCGCGGTCCACTCCAAGGGCCGCCTGGCCCGCGCCCTGGCCGAGGGCGCCGAGTCGCTGGAGGAGATCCCGGCCCGCTTCGGCCAGTCGCTGCCCGAGGGCATGCACCGCGGCGGCCTCTTCGCCTCGCTCGAGGCCGGCCACCGCCGCGCCCGCAAGGCCTACCGCAAGGCCCAGGGCGGCGAGAGCGACGACGACTTCCACGACTGGCGCAAGCGGGTCAAGGAGCTGCGCTACCAGCTCGAGCTGCTGCTCCCCCTGACGGGCAAGACCAAGGAGCACGGCCGCCTGGCCGAGCTCGCCGAGGAGCTGGGCGCGATCACCGACCTCGTCGTGATGCGCGACTGCGTGCTCGCCCACCGCGAGCGCCTCGAGGAGACCCAGCCCGCTCCGCTGCTCAAGAAGCTCGAGAAGAAGATCGACAAGCAGCAGCGCCTCCGCTACGCCGAGGCCGAGGACCTGTTCGGCCTCAAGCCGCGCGTGTTCGCGCGCCGGATCCTGGCGGGCGTCGAGCGCGCGAGCGCGTCCGGCCGCATTCTGAGCCCCAAGGAGTAGCTCGCTACTCCGCATCGGCGCGGTAGATCTCGCTGCGCGTGTCGCGCGGCAGGTTCCAGCCCGCGGGGTCGGGCTCGCGCAACGAGCCCAGGTTCAGGTCGCTGATCACGAGCTGCTCGTGGATCGTCAGGTCGGCGAGGCGCTCCCCGTTGGGGTCGCAGAAGTAGCCGCCGCCGAAGAAGCCCTGGCCCCAGGGCAGCTCGCTGCCGTAGCGGTTGCTCCCGCCGACGAACACCCGGTGCCGGCAGGCGTCGACGGGGAACTCGAGCTTCCACATGCGGCGCGACTTCTGCCCGAAGGTCACGGCGGGGCAGAGGATCAGCTCGGCGCCGTTGCGGGCCAGGGCGGACAGCACGCCCTCGAAGTGGCGGTCGTAGCAGATCGCGACCCCGACCTTGCCGAGGCGGGTCTGAAACACGGGGAAGTAGGGGTTGCGCGAGACGTTCTTCTCGCCGGCCCAGGCCTGCCCGTCGCTCTGCTCGTAGTAGAAGCCCTCGGCGAACACGCCCTGCTCGTTCTCGCCGTGGGGGATGTGCGTCTTGCGGTAGCAGCCGAGCAGCTCGCCCGTGCTGTCGACGACCAGCGCCGTGTTGAAGCGGCGCCCCGTGGCGGGGTCGAGCTCGTAGATCGGCGCGATCAGGACGAGCTCCAGCTCGCGCGCGGCGGCCTGGATCTCGCGAGCGGTGGGGCCCTCGCGCGCGTCCTCGGCCAGGTCGCGCCACACCGGGTCCTGGGTGAGCGCGAAGTAGGGGCCGGTGAAGAGCTCGCCGAAGCAGACGAGCTGCGCGCCCGCCTCCTTGGCCTTGGCGGCCAGGCCGATGTGGTGCTTCACGTTGGCGGCGCGCAGCGCCTCGAGCTGGTCGCCGATCTCGTCGATCCGCTCCAAGGCCGGCAGCGGGTAGACGTTCACGGTCTGGGTCAGAGCCGCGCGCACGGTCCGTTCTTCGCTCAAGCGTCCTCCTCCTGGGCCAGCCCGAGCGCGACCTCGAGCAAGACCGAGACCCCGGCGGCGCACTGCTCAGGGGTCGAGAGCTCGCGGGGGTTGTGGCTGATTCCCTCGTTCTCGCCCGGCACGAAGATCATGGCGGAGGGACAGATCGAGGCCATCTCCTGGGCGTCGTGGCCAGCGCCCGAGACGAGGCGCTCGTAGCGCAGGCCCGCCTGGTCCGCGGCGCTCGCGATCCGCTCCTGCAGGCGCTCGTCGAAGCGGACGGTCGCGGTGCGAGCGGTCTGGCGGCTCTCGAGCGCGACCTTCTCCTCGGCCGCGACGCGCTCGACGAAGGCGCTGATGTGCGCCTCGGCGGCCTCGAGGGCCGCGTCGTCGGGGCTGCGCAGATCGACCGTCATGTCGCAGCGACCCGGGATCACGTTGACCAGCCCCGGGTGCGGGCGCAGCACCCCCACGGTCCCGCGCAGGTCACGGAATTCGCCGCTGGTCGCCATGCGGCGCACCTCGACCGCGATCTGGGCCGCGACCAGGCCGGCGTCGCAGCGCAGCTCGGTCGGCGTGGTGCCCGCGTGCGCCGACTTGCCCGTGAGCTGCAGCTCGCGCCAGCTGATCGCCTGGACGCCGGTCACGACGCCCAGCTCCAGCCCGCGGGCGGCGAGGGTCGGCCCCTGCTCGATATGCACCTCGAGGTAGGCGTGGGGGGGGTCGAGGAGCTCGGGCGCTTCGCCGAGGAACCCGATCGCCTCCAGCGCTTCGCGGACCGAGACCCCGCCGCGATCGATCAGGGCGTAGGCCTGCTCGAGCGGGATTCGGCCCGTGGCGACCGCGCTGCCGAGCATGTCGGTCCCGAAGCGGGCGCCCTCCTCCTCGCTGAAGAAGGCGACCTCGATCGGCCGCACGGTCTCGACCCCGGCCTCGTCGAGGGCGCGGATCACCTCCAACCCGCCCAGCACGCCCAGGCAGCCGTCGAAGATCCCCGCGGTCGCGACCGAGTCGATATGGCTCCCGATCAGGACCGGCGCGAGCTCGGGGCGCAGGCCGCGACGGTGGGCGTAGACGTTGCCGATCCGGTCCACGCGCACGGCGAGGTCGAGCGCGCGCATTTGGTCGACCACCCAGCGGCGCCCCGCGGCCTCGGGCGGGGTCAGGGCCAGGCGACGCACGCCCATGAGGCCGCTCTGCTCGTCGCGATAGGCCCCGATCCGGCCCAGCTCCTGGAGCGAGGCGTAGAGGCGCTCGGCGTCGATCCGGGGCGGGCTCAGTCCAGGAGCTCCTGCAGCCGCAGCCAGAGATTGCGGACCTTGGCCGCCGCGAGGACGGCCATCAGCGCGTAGGTCCGCTTGTTGGCCTGGCGCGCGATCGCGCTCTGGAAGCGGACGAGCAGCTCCTGCTCGACGCCGGCCGGCGCGGCGGCCAGGTCGTGAAGCAGGAGCGCGTCCGCGCTCGGGCCGAAGGCCTCGCTCGTGAGCGGGGTCGCGTGGCGCCAGAGGACTGCGTGGGCGCCCTCGAGCGCGGCGGGGTCGTGGCTGCGCACGACCTCGAGCCCGCAGCGCGCGAAGAGCGCC
>MDTG01241142.1_pt1 | contig 28655 bp, 27 predicted proteins | sample 811421 | NCBI WGS metagenome assembly MDTG01 (sample SAMN05326645, study PRJNA326480) | marine metagenome | isolation source: seawater | place: Pacific Ocean: South East | collected 2011
CGTTGATAGGCTGGATGTGGAAGCGCAGTAATGCGTGCAGCTGACCAGTACTAATAGCTCAATTGGCTTGATTTATGCACTGAAAAAAATTTTAAAAAGTAGGCAATTTATTTATTGATGTAAAATTTAGATTCTGAATGTATTTTACCATATTTCATGAATACCATCTTTTTTTTTAGATCGTAATCAAGAAACTTAATTTCTTTATTTATGCCTGTTTGCCAACCAAATTTTCTATAATAATTTTGCATTCCAGTATTGCAAACGAGTATGGATGTAGTCTTATATTTTTTTATTTGATAACTATTAAGTTCCATCAAAAAACGTGAAATCCCCTTTTTTCTGTGACTTTGTTTTATTATTAAAGTATCAAAATAAAAATATTTCATTTTAAGTTTTTTTGTTACAAAAGTTCTTCTTCTTAAAAGTGTATAACCAATTAAATTTTTATTAATAAATAGACAATTGTGTATATCATTCAAATGTATATTTTTACTGAACCATAAGTTCTGTTTATTTAATGAATAATTCCATTTTTCTTTCTTCAAAATGAAAATCTTTCTTTTTAATACATTATCTAACTGTCGAGTACGAAGAGATACTAATTTTATCATATTTCTTAAAAATAAACACAATTTTATTATATATTTTTTTAATGAAAATTATAATTATAATTTAATGACAAAAAAAACTTTTTTTTCAATTATAATAACTGTTTATAAAAACTTTGAATATATTGAGGAAGCAGTTAGAAGTGTTATAAATCAAGATTATAATTATTTTGAAGTTATAATTGTAGACACTTTTTACAATAGGCAAAGAGAAAACAAATTTAAAAAAAAATTTAGAAAAAATAAAATTAATTTTAATTACTTAAAGTTTCACAATAAATTTAGGGCTGCTGGAGCTAGAAACTATGGCGTGAATAAATCAAGCGGCGAATATATTGTTTTTTTAGATGATGATGACAAATTTAAAAAAAATTATTTAAAGAATTTGAATAAAGTAATTATAAAAAAAAGATATGATTTACTTGTAAGTGAATTTTCAGAATTCAGTAATAATAAAATTTTAAAAAGAATTGAGATAACAAAAAAATTCAATATACATGATTTATATGTTTACAATCCATTTGTACTTCCATCGAATATTGCAATTAAAAAAGAAACGTTCTTGTTTTTGAAAGGCTTTAATACAAATTTTTTTTATTCTAGTGATAAACTTTTGCTTATTGATATTATTAAAGAAAAAAAATCATATCATGTTCTTAAAAAAAATTTGGTATTAAGGAGAGTTCATAAAAAGAACTGGACCAAAAACTATAAAATTATATTTGAAAATAATTTAAAGTTTTTTAAAAATTTCATTGGTGAGTTTATACTGATTACTAAAATACGTTTTTTAAAAAAATTGGTTATTTTGTATTTAAAATATGTTACTACCTACTTATTCAAAAGATCTTTTTGAAATATAGGCATATTTTTATCAATCGATTTATTAATTCTTTTTCCTAAAATTTTAAAAAAATTTTTTGCCGGTATTCCTATCAAAGGTCTTAACGTTATGGTGTTTTGTTTTGTCAAAATTTCATTTTTATTAATTTTTTTAAATGAAAATATTGATCTTTTTAAATAAGAATTTTTATTTTTAACTTTTAACTGTTTATTTGAATTAATACTTTCAAACAATTCTTTCGACATGACTGATAACTTTTTTAATTTTTTTGGATCTATCGAAAATTTTGAGTCAAGAGTTTGGGCATTATCTAAATTAAAATGTTTTTCTATTGCAACAATACCTAAGGGCAAGGAAGCAATTGATGAATGAATATCATTAGTATGATCTGATAACCCTATAAAGTTATTTTTGAACTTTTTTTTTAAAAATTTAATGTTTGCAAGGTTTGTATCTTTTAATTGCGTAGGATAATTAGATACGCAATGTAGGATAATTATTTTATTGTGATATTTGTTAATTATTTTAATAGCATCTTTAATTTCTCTATAATCAGATACTCCTGTTGAAATTATTATTGGTTTTTTTTTACTAGCAACATATTCAATTAGTCTGTGATCTGACAATTCAAAAGATGCAATTTTGTACAATTTTACTTTAAATTTTTCTAAAAGGTCTACTGCTCTTATACTAAATGGACTACTAAAAATAATTTTTTTATGAGTTTTTGCAATTTTAAATGCATCATCATGCCAAGCAAATGGGGTGCAAGCTTTTTTATATAAATCCCATAAATATTGATTCTTCCAGATTCCATTATTAATCCTAAATTTTTTACTTTTATTTTTTAAAGTAATATCTTTTGGTTCATAAGTTTGAATTTTAACCATGTCAGCACCATTTTTGTACGCTGCTTTGATTAAATTTAAAAATCTTTTTTTACTTCCATTATGATTGCCTGATATTTCTGCTATTATTAAAGGTCTTTTTTTTTGAGAAAAAAAAGTCTTATTATCTAATGATATCATTTACTTTTTATACAATCTTTAATAGCTATTTGTATATATGAAAAAAAAAGATAACAAAATTATAAATGAAATCCAAAAGATTAGAGCTAGAAATAATAAGAATTGGATGGATATTTTAAGAGTAGCAATGAAATATGCGCCTATATCTACAAAAAAAATCATAAAAAAAATAAATTTAGATGATAAAAAAATATCTAAACTTGTACAGAAGTTAGCGTCAAGAAACTAAAAAATTTTTGTTTTTTTTTAAATTTTGTTTTACAAATTTGAATAACTCTTGACTTTTAATTGCAAATATCTCCCCTTTACCTAAATTAACAAAATATTTTTTTTTTTTATCCTTAGTCTTTGCATTAATTTAAAAGGATTATGAATATTTTTGTTATTTTTTAGATACCTGCTATAAACAGTCCAGATTTCTTTTTTATTTGGACTCACGGTGCCATGAAACTTTTTTTCAAATCTGTAATTAACATTTATAATTTTCTCATAGTAATGAAGTATTGTTGAGCCAGGAAAGTTAAAATTTAATATTTTACCATTAAGTTTATGAAATTTTCCAAAAAAAGAATTTTTATCATAAGTATTATTATTACAAGTTTTTGAAAAAAAGATTTTTTTATTACCAATTATACTAACAGAAAAATTTGGATCATTTGTTCTTAAAGCTGATTTTTTTTTTCTAACCCATTCTGAAAAAATACCCATACTTGAAACACTATTTAAATTATATTTTTCTTTTTTAAAAAAACTATAAGTAAATGTTGGAACAATTAATGTGCCTTTAGTTCCAATTATTTTAAAGATTATTTTAAAAAAAGTTTTACATAGTTGATCTTTATTTTTGCAATTCTTCATCTTTCCAAAAAAACCTATATTGGAATGACAAAATACGATATCACCTTTTTTTATACCCACGTTTACAAGCTTATTTTCTAAATCTAATTCTGAGTAATCAAACACAATTATTTTTTATATTTTTGTATTAATTTAGAGATATTTTTAATAGTAGCAAAATCTGGATTTTGATAATCTTGTGCTTTAAATTTAATTTCATACTCTTTTTCTAAAAAGGTTATAAATTCAATCATATCAAATGAATCTAAATTATTATTGTTTAAGAAATTTTCATTAATATTAAGTTTTTTATTTTTTTTTTTAAACCAAAACCTTATTTTTTTTTCAATTTCAATTTTTTTCATTTTTTAATTATAACTGATTTTATTTCAGAGTATGTCTTAATAGCATCCGGACCACACTCTCTATTTAACCCTGATTCTTTATAACCACCTATTGGTAGTTGAGGAAAATTTTTATCGATTGATTGATTTATCCATATTCTCCCTGCTTTAATTTTATCCATTGCCAAAAGATTTCTTTTCTTATCTTCACCACATATAACTGCTGATAATCCATAATCTGTATTATTAGCTAAATTTATGGCTTCACTAAATGAAACAAATGTATTTATTGTAAGTATTGGACCAAAAATTTCAGTTTTTAAAAGATCAGAGTCCAGTGGAAGATTTTCATATATAATTGGGTGCATAAAATTATCTTTTAAATTATTTGTATTTCCAAAGATTATTTTTTTTTCATATCTCTTATTTCTTTTAAGGATTTGTTTAATTTTACTTAGTTGTTTTTCATTTGAAATTAACCCATATGACTGTTTAAAAGATTTAGTTTTACTTAGCGATTTAATCAATTCTCGAGTTAATTTTTTTTTTATTTTCTTTTCAACAAAAAGTCTACTGGTTGCTACGCAACACTGACCAGAATTTAATGTAAAACTTTTTATTATTATATCAACAGTTTTGCTAATATTCGCATCTGAAAAAATTAAAATTGGATTTTTCCCACCAAGCTCTAAATTTAATCTTTTGATATTATTTGATGATGATTTCATAATTTTCTTTCCTGTACTTGTTGATCCAGTAAAAGAAATCATATTTATTTCTTTGTGTTCAGTAAGATTTTTGCCTATTTTTTCACCTTTTCCAGTTATAAAATTTAAGACACCTTTTTTTTGCCCAGCTTTTTTAATTAATTTTATAAGGTATATAATTGACTGAGATGCAAATTCGCTAGGCTTGATAATAACAGAATTTCCTGCAGCTAAAATAAATGGTAAACGTTCACTTAAAACAATAAAAGGAAAATTCCATGGAATTATTAATGAAACAATTCCTACAGGCTCATATTTTGTAAATGAAAAATGATTTTTATTCAAATTTTTTTTATAGTTATCTCTAAATTTAAGATTAGATGCATAATTCCAAAGTGAAATTGAATGTTTGATTTCACTAAGTGCATCTTTAAAGTTTTTTCCAGTTTCTTGCATTTCAAGTTTTGCTAAATAATTTAAGTTAGATCTTATAAGATCTGTAATTTTTTTAAGAATTTTTTGTCTTTCTGATATTTTTAAATTTTTATTAATTTCCAAACCCAATTTTGCTGAGAGAATAACTTTGTTCAAATCTTTAGATGAACAATCTGCATAATGAAAAACATTCTTATTAATTAAAGATTTTTTGGAATATACTTTATTTGATAAACTACTTATCCATTTATTATCATAAAAAATTTTTTCTACTTTTATCATAGGTAAATTTTTTCCATTTCAAATTTTTTTATCTTTCCATTAGAAGTTCTAATCATAATTGGTACAGGTATAATTTTGTCAGGAAGTTCAATTTTTTTTAAGTTTTTAAGTAAAAAATTAGATAAACTTTTAATCAATTTTTCGAGATTATTATTATCTTTAAATTCAACTAAAAAATAAATGTCAGAACCTTTGAGTCTATTATCTTTGACAATTACACAACAACCTTTAACTTCTTTATGTTTACAACAAATATTTTCTAAATCTTGGGCTGAAATTATTTCACTTCCTTTTTTAAAAATGTCTTTTCTCCTACCTGTGATATAAAGATGGTTATTATTATATTTTCCAACATCGCCTGTATTAAAATAATTTAAATTAGTTTTTGGTTTTTCTATTTTTTTGTTTGAGCTTATGTAGCCTTTAAAAAGATAAGGTGATTTTATAAATATATGATCAATTTTATCTATTTTTTTAATCTTAATTTTTACTTCAGATAACACTTGACCAACAGAATTTTCCTCAAAGGTATCTTCCCAATTTTGTAACGAAATAGGGCCACCAATTTCAGTTGTTCCATAACATGAATGTAGTCTAGTTCTAAACTTTTTTTCAAAATCTTCTTTAGTTTTCTCATGTAAGTGGCTACCTGTACAAATTATTTTGCCAATTGAACTTATAGTTTCTTTTTCTTTTTCAGAAAAATTAATAAAGCTCAATGCATTGGCAATTTCGGGAGTAAGATGTGTAGTATTTATATTTGCATCTTTAATTGATTCACAAAAACTTAAAATGTTTAATGAGTCTACTTTAGGTCCCAAAACAATTGTAGAATCATTCATTAATCCTGAATAAAAAGTATTCAAAATACCCGCATTATAATGCATGGGCAAACAATGATAAATTCTCGAACTTTGATCATATTCCGCAAGTTTCCCAAAAGATTTTGATAAACTCAAATATGAGCTCGAAGATAGCCTTATTCCCTTAGGGTCTCCAGTCGTGCCAGACGTAAAAATAATAAGTGATATAAAATCATTTCTTTCAAAATCGTAACTAAAATTTTTATCAAATTTTATTTTTGAAACGCTGTCTATAATATATTTTGGTTTTAAAATTTTTTTTATTTTTGAATATTTATCTTTTGTAATTTGTGTATCAACTGGACAAGCAGTGAACCCTCCAATTATGCATGTGTTGAGAATTAACAGATATTCATATGAATTATCGAGCTTGATTAAAATTTTATCTTTTTTTTTAATATTTTTTTTTTTTAAAAAACTCAAAAATTTTAAAGATTCATCTAAAAAATTTTGATAGGTATATTTTTTCTTGTTAGTTAAATTTTCAATCAAATATCTAGATGAATTTTTTTCAAATATTTTAAGGAGTGTATCCAAATAATTTTTTTTAAGCATATAGAAAGCTTAAATAAATCTATCGTATTCTTCTAATTGCTTATCTTTATTTGTCTCACTAGAAAACATATTTTCTAATACTTTATTTGTACTATGTCTTATGCAATGAAATTTACAATGTTTTCTCGGGTCTAACTTTGACATAATTTCTTTACGAGTTTTTCCATACCAAATTTCTTTTAGGCTCTCATTATTTGGATCACCTATTTTTAAATTTGAATTCCCTCTATGATAAGGACATACATATGCTCCACTCGGAGAGAGTACCGTTCTCATTTCAGCTGTTAAGCATCTAGAGTAATCTTTGATCTGTTTATTTTCACCTTCTAGTGTTTTCTTTAATGTATAAGGTGAGATTATTTTGAAATTTTCATCTTCTAGAGGATAACAATTTTCAAGCTCTTCCTTAATTATATTAGCCATTATACTGGATGTTTCGTTTAAAAAATGAAAAGGGTCAAAAGATGGCTTCACTTCAAAATAATCACATCCAATTTCTTTTGCAAGTTTAGCTGCTTTGAAAATATCAGTAGCATTAGTTTCAACTTTATTTTTTCCCTTTTCACTATAATTCTTATCTGCATCTACTTTTTCTAGCACTAAAAACGAAAATCCTAATTTGGTTGTTCTTTTTTTTGCAAGTAATTTCATGCCATCAATTACTTTATTAAATTGAGATTTCCCACTTGCATGAGGTCGATATTGCTGGAATACTTCTTCACAACCAGCATCAACAGAAATTCTTACCCACTTGGTATGATATGCGAGGGAACGAGCATATTTATGAATTAAGGTACCATTTGAAGTTACTCCTATATGAATATCATTTTCATGAAAGTAATCTACTAAAGTTCCAAATTCAGGATGAGCCATAGGCTCACCACCTCCTATTAACACTACAGCTTTAACTCCAATTTCGACAAATTCTTTTGCCAATTCTTTTATTCTATCTCTTTTAAAACCTCCTTGATTTAGTAAGCTTGCACTAATGCATCCATGGCAGGCTAAATTGCAGGCAGTAGTTGGATCTAACTCTATTACCCATGGCTTAGAAAAACCATTAATTTTAAATTCTTCAAATCTATTTATAAAATTTGTTTGATATAATTTATCTGAGAGAGATAGCGCTTTTTCATCTTTAATAGTCATTGAAAATGTTTATATGATAACTTTATATTATCAAGTTAATAATTTAATATTTTCAATAAGATTTCTGAGTTTTTTAAACCCGTTTTATCAAAATAAATTTTACCTTGTCTATTCAATCTAGTAAGTTTTTTAATAATAAAATCAAACATGTCTGAATGATAAGGTTGTTTGGTAGTTATTTCTTTGATTATTTGTTTTTTATTTTTAAGATTTAATTTAATTAGATCTTTTTCGTAAAAATTCATTTTGAAACTTAATTCACCTTTTCTTCCTACTATTTTAAAATCATCTTCTTTAAAGGGAGATGTTGAATTCCAAAATCCTTGTCCCAAAATATTATTTATAAGTTTAAAATTAACTACTGAAGTATCTTCAACATTATAAAATTTCATTAGATTACTATTAAATGCATTAACTTCACGAATATCACCTAACAAGTAATCTATCATATCAATAATATGAATACCCATGTCAGCAATGTTTCCACCACCACTTATTTTTTTCTTAAACCTCCAAGGGGTATCGTTATTTTTTGATAGGTTTGCAGTAGGATGATTTTTTTCATTATGTAAATATTTTGTTTTAAAAAAAAGAATTTTTCCAAGTTTACCACTATTGACAATTTTTTTAATGTAATTGAATTTCTTTAAGTATCTTCTGTAAAAACATGTGAATAGGTTAAATCTATAACTTTTTTGTAATTTTTGTAATTTCTTTATTTCATCTAATTTAATTACCAAAGGTTTTTCACAAATAATATTTTTTTTTTTTCTACAAAAAAAATTGATATAATAAAAATGTGAGCTTGGTGGAGTTGCAATATAAATAGAGTTTATTTTAGAATTATTATTTATAATTTCTAAATTTTTCTTACTTAATTTTAAAGCATTAACGTTATTAAATTTTGCTGCATATTTTTTTGCATTTTTAAAATCTTTAGAAATAATTGTAATAAGTTTTGATTTATTTTTTATTTCAATAGATTTATTTAACAATCTTTGAACTACATCTCCAGATCCAATTATACACCAATTAATCATTTTTATACCAATGATAATATTTTTTCAGACCTTTTTTTAAACTGTATTCACATTTTAGAAAATTATTTTTTGAAAATAATGGCCCTCTCATTACACTATCATTTGACCATGGTTTAGAACCTTTTCCAATTTTAAACTTAATTTTGTTATCAATTGATTTTAAAATAGAGAATATTTCTATTAATTTATTATTTTTGCCAGTCCCCAAATGATAAATATCATCTAGCTTTTTATTTTCTTTAATCAATTTTAATAAATTTTTTGACACATCTTCTATGTAAGTAAATGAAGCTCTAAAATCATTTCCACTTTTTAATGAAAATTTTTTCTTTTTTTCTTTTAAAAGTTGATTAAGGATTATCGGTATAGGTCCTCTTTGAATTACCAAAGAGTTTACTTTGACGGGCGGTCCATACACCCACGATATTCTCATTGTAGTACAATTTATTCTTTCATTTTTATTAAAATGAGAAACAATTACTTCTCCTAATCTTTTTGTAGTTGAATATAATGACTTAGGAGTCGGAGTCACAATTTCTTCAATTTTATTTGAATTTTTTATATCTTGAAAAACTGAACCAGTACTAACATTTATAAACTTTATCTTTTTGTTAATCTTTTTTATTTCAGATAAAATCAATAAAGGAGATAAGCTGTTTACATCATAAGTATTCTTTGGGTTTTTTTTTGCATAAATTTCATGCGAAACAGCAGCTGAGTGAACAACACAATCTATTTTTTTTTTTAGAAGAGTGTTTCTGACTTGAACTTTATTATTTATATCGAGTTTTATAACTTGAATTTTATTCGAATTAAGAACTTTAAGTTTTTTTTTATCTTTAGTTTTATTAATTGTAGCAATGATTTTGTGGTTATTTTTTTTTGCGTATAAGCAAAATGAATAACCTATATGCCCCATAGCACCAGTAACTAATATATTCATATAAATTATTTCAAGTTAATCTATTAATTTAATGTTATATATATTTTCTTAAGGTAATAAATTTTGAATATCAATAAAAATAAAATAAATGAAGTTTATAAACTTGGAAAAAAAGTATTTCCTATATGTAGAAGTATAACAGGAAAGGGAACAGTTGAGACCCTTAAAGAGTTTAAAAAATTTTATAAAAATCTAAATATTAGAAAAATAAAAAGTGGATCAAAAGTTTTTGATTGGAAAGTGCCACCTGAGTGGAATATAGAAGACGCTTTTGTGATTGATAAAAACAATCAAAAAATAATAGATTTTAAAAAAAATAATCTACACATCGTAAATTATTCAGTGCCATTAAAAAAAAAATTAAATACAGTAGAGCTTTTGAAAAACTTGTATACTAATATATTTAGACCTAATGCTATACCTTATGTAACTTCTTATTATAAAAAAAATTGGGGCTTTTGTGTCACTGAGAAATTTAAACAAGAAATAAAAAAAAAATATAAAAAAGACGATATTTTTAAAGTGGTAATTAATAGCAGCTTGAATTCAAATGGTAATTTAGCATATGGAGAGATTTTTATTCCAGGAAAATCAAAAAAAGAAATACTTATTTCATCTTATGTATGTCATCCATCTATGGCTAATAATGAATTGTCTGGTCCGATGATCTCCTTGTTGATCGCAGATTACTTTAAAAAAATCAAAAATAGATATTCCTTAAGAATAATTTTAATACCAGAAACAATAGGATCAATTGCATACATTTCAAAAAATTTAAAAAAATTAAAAAAAAATTTTTTAGCAGGATATAATCTTTCATGTGTGGGTGATGATAGAAATTATTCTTATATTCCATCTAAATATAAGAACGCTCTATGCGATAGAGTGATTTATAAGATTTGTAAAAAATTAAAAATTAATTTTAAAGAATATTCTTTTTTAGAACGAGGCTCTGATGAACGCCAGTATAATTCTCCAGGAATAGATTTACCTGTTGGATGTGTGATGAGAACTAAATTTGGAGAATTTCCAGAATATCATACCTCTGATGATAATTTTGATTTGGTAACAAAAAAAGGATTAAGAGATAGTCTAAAATTAATCTTGGAATGCATTTCTTATTTAATGGAAAGTAAATTCCCAGTTTCAACAACTAAATGTGAACCTTTTTTAAGTAAGAGAAATTTATATCCAACAATTGGTAATCGGCAAAATAATTTTACAGATAACCAAGAACTTTCACATTTTCTACAATATGCTGATGGACAAAACAATTTAGAAGATATTTCGAAATTGATAAATTTAAGCTATAAAAAAACTTTTAAAATTTCAGATGTCTTAAAAAAAAATAAATTAATAAGATTTATATAACTGTTTAAATTTCAGTTAAAAAATTCTTTATTAACATAATTCCATCTTCTGAACTTTTTTCAGGATGAAATTGAACCCCACAAATATTATTTTTTCTAATACTTGAAATAAATTCTTTATTATAATTTGTTGTGGATGAAATATATTCATTGTTTATTTTTTCAATTGCATACGAATGATTAAAATAGAAATTAGCACTGGTTTTAATATTTTTGAATAAATTATCATTGTTTATTACATTGACAGAATTCCATCCAGTGTGTGGAAGAATAATTTCATCTTCTCCATTGTTTAAAGAATTCACCTCTCCACCTATAAAGTTTAAACCATTCTTTTTGCTAAACTCAGAACCAAACTGTGTTAATATCTGCATACCAAGACAAATCCCAAGATATTTCTTTTTTTCATTTATTAATTTAAGTGTTAAAATTTTTTTCCAATTATTTTCTTCTATTTTTTTCATTACGTTATTATAAGAGCCAACACCAGGAAAGATTATCTTATCTGCCTTAACTAGTTGATTAGGCTCTCTGACAATTTCAACTTTAAATCCCAAATAATCAATACATTTTGAAATTGAAAAAATATTACAAACATCAAGATCAATTATGTGTACTTTCATGATTATCTGAGTGGAATATTTTGATTTATAACCTGAGATCTTACTTGTTCAAAATTTTGATCCTTAAAAGAAAAATAAGTACTTGCAGATATTCCTTGAATATTAGTTTTTTTAAAAGCTTCGATGAAATGTTCAGCCAAACCACATCCTCCTGACAAAATGACTGGTACTTTCACAACATCAGAAACCTTTTTTGCAATCTTTAAATTTAATCCACTCATTTTTCCATCTCTGTCTATATCATTTAGTACAATTTCTCCAACTCCCAGATCCTCTAATTGTTTTGACCAATCAATTATATTTTTTTTTATTTTATCTTTCCCACAATTAAAAAAAATATCTCTTTCTTTTTTAAAGTCAATTGAAACTACTATGCATTGTTTTCCAAAGATTTTAGAAGACTCTTTTAAAAAATTTAAATTATTGCCTGTAATTGTATTAAGACAAACTTTTTCAGCACCATTTTTCAAGTGCATTTCAATATCTTTAATTGATGATATATTTCCTCCAACTGTCAGCGGTAAAAAAATATTTGTAGAAAATTCTTTCAAAAAGTTAAAATAAAAATTATCTTTATTAAAATTGTACTTTCTGTAGTTTATCAGGAATATTTCATCTACCTTTTGAGCTTCTAAAATTTTTCCTTGAGATATTGGATCACCAACTAAATTTGCATCTTTAAATTCTTTTGTAGTTACACAAACTGGAAAAGTTGTATTATTAATATTTTGAATTTTTATCAGAAGCTTTGGGATTATCCTTTTTTTAAGCATTTTAATGCTTTTTTAACCACTCAGTGATGATTTTATTTACTTCAGATCTATTAGCCTTTCCATCAGTAGACCAATTTTTGAAATCCTTTGGTTGTTTAGCGTTTGTGTCAGTTTTTGAAAATTTATTCGGTGAAATAATATGGCTTTTGGCAATTGTGTAGAACTCCTCTTCTGTAATTCCAATAAGATCAAGAAAAATTTTGAGACTTTGAGGTTTTTTCCCTTCATATAAATTTATATTTTCTAAAGCTTTTTCTTTTGTTATATCGTTATTCCTAAGATCAATAGCACTAAGATGTGAAACTCTAGAGTAACCTCTTTTAATATATTTGATATAATCTCTAACACCCTGCATATAACATTCAATTTTTTCATAATCATATTCTGGTGGAACATTTTCAACTTCATCTCCACTCCATTCTAATTCTTTCATTATTGTTTTTGAGTTTTCTTTAGGATTCCATTCAATATATGAACCCAAGCATACTGATTTACTATTGATTTGTTTTAACTCATTTAATTTTGGGAAAGTATAAGGATATAATTCTCTTTTATTGATTTCACCATTAAACCTTATAAACATATCATCTGCTGATATACCCAAGTTAACATATCTATTGAAACGCTTTTCATCAACTTCTTCATCATCATCAAAAGAGTAGTAACTTGTATACTCACTTGATTTTTCTCCCCAAAATACTAATGGTATATTTTTTTCAACTGACACTCTCATTGGATATGAAAAAATCCCAGTATGACAATGCCAACAAAAATCTCCTTTATCTAAAAAAGACCGTAACATTAGTTTTTGAACTACTTTCCAATTCGGCGTAAAAGTTATCATGTCAAAACCTAGTTTTCTTTGACATTTTTTTATATTTTCTTCTAAGTTTGGTCTATAAAAACCATGATCAAAACGAACAACAAGTGGTTTTAAATCATATTCTTTTATTAGATAATATAAAGTCCACGTACTGTCTTTGCCTCCACTAAAAGGAACTATGCAGTCATAATCAAATTTACCTTTATAAATTGAAATTAAGTTATCTAGCTCTCTTTTTTTGGATTTGAAATCTATATTTGTCTGTTTGTAAACAGACGACTCACAGATATTACAAACACCTGAATTATTATATTTTATTGTTTCATGTGTTTCTGGTAACAAACATTTAAGACATGTTTTCATAACAATAGTAATATTATAATTCCCTAAAATGTAAATTAATTTAGATAATCTTCCCAAATAATAGCAAGTCTTCTCTCTTATTTTCAAAATATTGCATTTTTCTCAATTTACCTTCCAACAAGAACCGATTTTTAAGAAGCACTTTCCTTGATCCAATATTTTTTGGATAAATACTTGCAATTATTTTTCTTAACTTAAACTTTCTTTTTGCAATTTGAAGTACTTTTTTAATAGCTAAAGATCCAATACCTCTTCTTTGAAATTCTTTTTTACCTATTATGTATGATATTTGAGCATTTGAGTGTAAAAAATTAATAGGACCCAATTTTATATTACCTATATGAATTTTTTTTTTATTTTTAATAAAGAAAATACCGTAAAGAAATTCATTTTTAGATTTTTTTTTTTCATTAACAAATTTTTTTATTTTATTTTTTGTGTGAATTAAATTTTTTTGATCAGTAAATCTAACAATTTCACTATCATTCATCCAATTAACATAATCCAAACTTACATCTTTAGATATAATTTCTTTTAAAATAATTCTACTCAATTTAACCTTCCTATCTGGTTTGTTGGAGGTTTGGTTTCAAGGTATCTGAATATATCATCTCCATTTTGACACTTGTAAATAATTTTAAAAATTTTATTTAGTATTAAAAAGTATTTTTTTAATATTTTTTTATTATGTGAAACCGAGACATATATAGAATTTGTAGCAAAAATTTTTTTTTTTAGCATTTCCTGAGTTATAAATGTTTTAAAAGCATTATGGTTTTTTGAGTCAAAATAGAATGAGCATAAAGCATCAATGCCTTTAATTTTAATTTTTATTTTGTTTTTTTTTGCAATCATAGCCCAATTTTTTTTTATATATTTACCTAGTGAGGTAATATATTTCCAACTTTGAGTTTTCTCCATTATTTCTAAAGTTTTTAAAGCTGCGGTTGGCCCAATACTTTCAGTCCAAAATGTGCTTGAAATAAATGTTTTATTAACTGATTCCATAATTTTATTTTTTCCCAATACAGCAGTTATTGCGTAACCATTTCCCAATGCTTTACCTAATATTAGAATATCAGGCTCAACCTTAAATTTTTTATATATCCCCCCAAATAATTCTCTAAATCCAGAAGTACATTCGTCAAAAATTAAGATAATTTTATTTTTTGTAGCTAAATTTCTAACTTTTTTCAAAAAATTATTTTTTGGTAGCTCATTTCTAACAACTTCCATTTTTATAATTCCAATTTTTTTATTTGAATTGATTAATTTTTCTAAACTTTTGAAATCGTTATACTTAAAAGGATAAACTGTATTCTTCAGATTTTTTTGGACACCACCTATTTTTAGACCTGAAATCAAATGATTATTAAGATTGTTCTTATCCTTAATATTTGCAGCAAGATACCAATCATGCCAACCATGATAACCACAGAATGCAATTGAGTCTCTGTTATCATTGAAAGCTCTAGCTATCCTAACTGCAATTGCGTTTGCTTCTCCTCCTGATCTTGCAAATTTTACTTTCGATGCCCACTTATTCATTTCTAACAATTTCTTTGATAACTTTACTTCCTCAACACAATTTAAAGTAGACATGTTTCCATTTTTCAATCTATTTATAACAGATTTATCAACACTCTTATTTGCGTAGCCTAAAATATTTGTTCCAACACCCATTAAAGAAAGATCAGTATAAGTATTTCCATCCACATCAGTTATTTTACATCCCTTTGCACTTTTGAAATATGCTGGCCATTTTCCAGGTAAAATTGTGTCAGGCCTTTTTGAAAATAACATATTTCCACCTGCGATAATCTCTTTAGCATTTTCCCAAAGTCTATGGTTGTTTTCAAATTTTAAAGAAATTTTTTTTTTATTTTTCATTTTTTTATTTAATCTAAATAGTTCAGAATTTGACTTAGATAATTTAATTATATTACCCAAGGAAAAATTTTTCTTGGCAAGCATCTTGCAAACTTTATTTATTTTTATTAAGTCCTCTTTATAATCAATTGTAATTCTTAATTTGGAAAAATTTCCTTTCGTATAAATTTGATTGAACACCTTTAATCTATCTGTTTTTTGCATATAGGGTGTTACATGTTCTAAATCATACTTTTGTATTGCAAATTTGCGTGTAAGATTTAAAGCTTTAAAATTGAATATTTCAATATCCATACCATCAGGATATGTTCTGTTGATTGTATTAGAAAGATAATCAACCTTAATCGATTGAAATTTTTTGATTAAATCATCTATTAGTTTAGGATCTACTAAAGGACAATCAGCTGTAATTCTTACTATATTTTTTAATTTGAAGTGTTTTGCGCATTCAAAATACCTTCTCAAAACATTATTTTTTGACCCTCTAAATACACAATAATTTTCTTTTTCTAAATATTTTGATAATAAATCGTTATCTTTGCTGTCAGGTACTGCCACAATAATTTTATCAACTTGTTTACATTTTTTTAATCTTTTAATTAAAAATTTTATTAGAATTTCTTTATTTATTTTAGCTAGTACTTTATTTTTGAATCTAGTTGAGCCCAATCTAGCTTGAATAATTATCGAAAATTTTTCTATATTTTTACCATTCATGAGGATTTATTAATTTTTTTTTATTTTTAAAGTTAAAATTTGGTAAATTTATTTTTGAGTTAGGAATGTTTTTAATTATCTCTCTAAGTTCATTTTGAGTTAAAACCCCAAATACTACATTTTTGAACTCAATATTTCTTAAGGCACTTAACGCTATTTCTAACATTGTTAAATTTTTTTTCTTTTTTATTTCACCTAATTTTTGAAAAAATTTTTTCCACTCATGAAATTTTTTAGGTACATTGTTTTCATTAATTAATAATAATCCTTGTAAAAAAATCGATCTAAGTTCAAGTTGAATTTTATCTTTTTTTAGAAATTCATCAATTTTATTATTTGATACTCTTTTATCTAAAATATTAAAAGGTGCTTGTACTATGTCAAAATTTATAATTTTATTCAATTTATAGATTTCTTTTGGTTCATATACCGAAACTCCTATTTTTTTAATAACCTTATTTCTCTTTAGCTCTTCTAAAGCATTAGAAATTTCTTTAATTATTTTTTGATTATAAAGCTGCTTAGTATCGTGAACATATAATGTTTCAAGATTTTTAATATTTAAATTTTTAAGTGATTTATAAACTTTAGAAAAAATCCACCTTTTTGCATCTTGTTTCTTTGGAATTGAGGGAAACTTTGATGATACCTTCCAACTTTTTAAATTAAAATTTCCAAGTATTTTTTCAGCATTACCATACGCGTAAGCAGTATCAATTTTAAATATATTATTTCTCTGTGCATATTGTAAAATTTTTTCTATTTCTTTTAATTTTACTTTTCCACGCTGATTTGTGATCCCATAATTTAATCCAAATTGAGCTGTTCCAATAGAAATCTTACTTAAATTCACTTTTAAAATGATTAATTGTTGAAATGATAACACTAATAACTTTTTTTAATTCTATCTTTTTCATTTTATAAAAAAGTGGAATACTGATTGATCTTTTTGCATAACTTTCAGAAATTGGAAAATCTCCTTTTTTAAATCCATATTTTTTGTACAAAGGATGAAGATGGACTGGAAGATAGTGTAAATTAATGTCCAGACCCTTAGACAATATATAATTAAATATTTTTGAGTAACTTTTTAAATTTTTTAATCTTAATTTTAATACATAAAGATGAAACGTTGATCTTGCGTCTTTATTCATATCAGGTATATCTAATGGTAAATTTATAAAATTTTTATTATAAATTTTTGCAATTTTATTTCTATAAATATTAATTTTGTTTAGTTTCTTTAACTGAGTAACTCCCAAAGATGCTTGAATTTCATTCATTCTGTAATTGAATCCAAGATCCTGCTGTTCATAATACCATTTATTCTTATTTTTTATTTTATATTCATCTATATTTTTTGTTATTCCATTTTGTCTCAATTTTAATAATTTAAGGTATAATTTTTTATCATTAGTAGTAATAATGCCTCCTTCTGCAGTTGTAATTGGTTTAACTGGATGAAAACTGAACACTGTTAAATTTGACCATTTGCAATTTCCAACAAAATTACCTTTATATTTTGCTCCCAAAGAGTGAGAAGCATCTTCAATAATTTTAAATCTATATTTTTTTGAAAGCTTATAAATTTCATCTTGTAAAGTTGGTTGTCCTGAAAAATGAACAGGTATGATTATTTTGGGTAATTTATTTTTTTTTTTTGAAAATTCTAATTTAGTTTTTAATTCTTCTATAGAAATATTATTCGTTTCATCGTCTATATCCACAAAATCTATATTTGCTCCACAATGTAATCCACAAGCAGCAGTGGCAACAAATGTATTTGGTACAGTCCACATTATATCTTTTCTTTTTAACCCAAGAGCTAAACAAGAAATATGTAAACCAGCAGAGGCATTACTAACGGCAACAGCATATTTTGATTTTACATATTGTGAAATTTTTTTTTCAAAATTTTTTACCATTGGTCCTTGCGTTAAATATTTTGATTTAAGTACTTTATTTACACCTGATATGTCAGAATAATCAATGTATTGTTTGTTATATGGTATTCTCATTTACAGAGAGGATATAATTTTTTTGATTTCATATAGTGTTAAAAATTTTTTATTACTTTTACTATTGTATGAAAATGTATTTTTAATTCTATTCCCCCCATTTATTTTTTGGTATTTTTTAAAGTATTGTTTAGATCCGTGTTGAAGTATTACGAAATATTTTTTATGTTCAATTGTGTTTAAACTTTCATTTTCAGATATCATTTCTTCATGAATTTTTTCACCTGGTCTTAATCCAGTGAATTTAAAATAAGAATTGGGGCAGATAGCTTTTGCTAAATCAATAAGTCTGTAACTTGGAATTTTAGGGACAAAAATTTCTCCACCTTTTGATTTTTTTAAAGATAATAAAACTAATTCAATTGCTTCATCTAAAGAAATATTAAATCTTGTCATTCTCTTGTCTGTGAGTTCAATTATTTTTTTTTTCTTATTTTTTAAAAGCAATGGAATTATTGAACCACGACTTGCCATTACATTGCCATATCTTACAACCGATGAAACTAAAGCAGAATTCCCTTTTATATTATTAGCAGTGACTACAATTTTGTCAGAACATAATTTTGTTGCTCCATATAAGTTGATTGGCGAACTTGCTTTATCAGTCGATAGAGCAATTAATTTACTGACTTTATTTTCTAGACAAGCTTCGACTACATTATTTGTCCCGATTATATTTGTTTTTATAAATTCAAAAGGATTATATTCACTTGCCGGAACATGTTTTAATGCTGCAGCATGTACCACAATATCAACTTTTTGGAAAGCAGATGATAATCTTGATCTTTCTCTTATATCTCCAAGAAAAAATCTCATTTTATGAAATTGAGGACTTTTTTCATAAAATTTTATCATCTCAAATTGTTTCAATTCATCTCTCGAAAAAATAATAATTTTTTTTATTTTTTTATATTTTTTTAATACTTTAGCGACAAAAGCTTTACCAAAAGAACCAGTTCCACCAGTAATTAATAGTATTTTGTTATTTAACATATTTAATTTATTAAAGATAAATGTTTAGAAACATGTATATATAAGTGTCAAAAATTTACCATATAAAATTATAATCTTAATATTTAATTAATTAAAATGAAGAAGAAAAAAACACTTTACATAGTTATAGAATTAAAAGTAAGAGAATTTGTAGCAAAAGTATTGTTTTCTTATTTTGCAGCATTAAGAGGTTATAGAGTTTATTTAGGTTCAAGAGAAAAAATATTTGATTTGATCTTGAGTAAAAAAAATAAGGGTGGAATTTTTTTTTACAAAGCTGGACTTCAATACGATTTAACAAAAAAAATTGATAAAAAAGTAGATAGCCATATTGTGTTAGATGAAGAGATGTCACCGGGCAACAGTAAAAAAAGTTATAAATATATGGTAAATGCTTTTTTACCCAAAACAATAAAATATATAAAATATTTTTTTTATGTTAATTCAGATATAGTAACAGCCTTTAAAGATTATTATAAATTAAAAAAAAATGTAGTTGCTTCTGGATGGCCTAGATTTGATTTATTCAGAAAAAAGTTTAGATCATTATATAAATCAGACATAAAGAAAATAAAAAAGAATTATGGAGAATTTATAATTTTCATTTCAGATTTTGGTTACATTAGTGAAAACTACGAAAGTTACGCATCAGAATATTATTCCTGGGGAGCAAAAAATGACAAACAGTTAATTGACGGAAAATCAAGAACACTTAGATACGCTAAAAATAATTATGAGGAATTTCTAAAAGTTATGAGTTTTTTAAAAAATATTGCTTTAAAATTTCCAAAAAAAAAAATTATCATAAGAGGCAATCCCTCTGAAAATCTTAAAGTCTGGAAAAAGGAGGTGATGAATATAAAAAACCTCTTATTTGTTGAACCTAAAGATGATGCTCAACCTTGGATTGAGGCATCTTCTGGAGTAATGCATAGAGGATGCACTACTTCTATGCAAGCTATTATGTTAAATAAACCAATTGCTTTTATTGATTTAAAAAAAAAAAATGAATTTTTAAAAAAATTTAGTCATAGAATTAGTTTTAAAATTAAAAATGAAAAAGATTACTTTAAATGGATTAACAAATCAAAAAAAAATATTAACCATAATTTGTATAGAAAAGTTAAGAAAGAATTAAACATAAGAAAAAAAACTAGTTGTGAAATTATTTTATCAAATTTAGATAAGTTAAAAGTTAAATTGGAGAGTACCCATAAATTTAAAAAAAATATAGATAATAAAAATTTCAAATATTTCTTAGATAAATTTAAATCTTATATCTATGTATTTTTTGTAAAGACAAAAATTTTAAAAAGAAATATAGACAGATTATATTTTTATCCTAAACTATCTAATGGAATTTTAAAACAAGAGGCGGTTTACTATTTAAAAGAATTAAGAAAAAATATATTAAAAGAAATAAATATAAAACAGATTGAAGTTAATTTAATTAAATTTGAAAAAAATGATTAGTTTGATGCAACCTTATACTGGGATAGATGAAAAGAAATATGTACTAGATGTATTAAAAAGTAACAATTATGTAGATGGTAAATATCAAAATAAAACTCAAAGAATTTTAAAGAATATATTAAATGTTGACTATCTAGCGTTAACACAAAGTTGTTCTAGTGCATTAGAAGCTGCAGGTATTCTTTTAAATTTAAAAAGTGGTGACGAAGTTTTAGTACCATCATATACTTTTACATCTACAGTCAATGCAATTGTAATGAGGGGGGCAAAACCTATATTTGTTGATATAGATTATCATAACTTAAATTTATCTATTGATGATCTAAAAAAAAAAATTACAAAAAAAACACGAGCATTATTTTTAGTTCACTATGGGGGTTATTCTTGTAATTTAGATGAAATTTTAATTTTAAAAAAAAAATTTAAGTTTTATTTAGTTGAAGACGTTGCTCACGGAATTTTTGGCAAATATAAAAATAAATTCCTAGGAACTTTTGGGGATATTTCTGCTTTTAGTTTTCATCAAACTAAAAATTTTTCAGGTGGTGGTCAGTGTGGGGCTTTAGTTGTAAATAATAAAAAATTTATTAATAAGGTTGATGAAATATTAGACAAAGGCACAAATAGAAAAAAAATTCTTCATAAATCTCAACTAATTAAAAAAAAAAATTTACATTACAATTGGAGAAATATTGGATCTGAATATAGAGCAACAGAAATCTCATCTGCTATCTTATATGCTCAATTAAAAAATAGAAAAAAAATACAATTAAAAAGAAAACAAATTTGGGAATTTTATAATAGGCTTTTTATTTCTATTAATTCTGACAAATATAACCTTATAATTAATAAAAACTTCAACCTTCACCCGTATCATTTATTTACCATTATTTTCAAAAAATCAACAGATGCGTTTAAGTTTTGTAAGTTTCTCCAAAAAAAAAAGATAAGCGCCACGTTTCATTACATTCCTCTTCATAGCTCACCTTTTGGAAAAAAAATTGTTGGTAATAAAAAATTTAAACTTAAAGTAACAGATGAGATATATGATAAAGTAGTAAGACTCCCATTACATTTTTCAGTAACCAAGAAAGATTTAAGATATATTAAAGAAGCAGTAATTTTATTTTTTAAAAAAAATGATTAAATCTGATAATTCATTATTCACAAATTTTTTTCAAATTTTAAAATTTTCGAAAAAAAAAAGATTTACCCAAATATTCCTATTATTTATACTTTCATTAATATCTCTTATTTTTGAGCTTTTATCAGTAGGAAGCCTCATGCCATTTATGCAAGTTCTTTTAAATCCAGAGGAAAACAATATGGTAAATAAAATTTTTATATTTGATTTTATATTCACAGGATCTTCAAGACAGAACAAAATATTTATTTTTATGATCATATTTATATGTTTGGTTATTATATCCTATGTGGTTAAAATTTTATTAATATGGTTTTCAGCTTTTTTGAATCATAATATAGGTCATGAAATTAACTCAGAGATTTTCAAAAAAACAGTAAATAAAAATTACTCTTACCATGTAAAAAATAATTCTAGTAAATTCATAGGAAATATAGAAAAATCAGATAGATTTAAATCTGCTATATCGTATATTTTCCAATTATTGATTTCATTAGTAATGGTCATAGGTTTTTTAATATTTTTGATTTTTTTAGACTCAAATTTTGTAATTTCATTATCTTTAGTTGGTATTTTAATTTACTTGTTAATCTATTATTTGCTTCGAAAACAAATGTTAAAAAATAGCATAATAGAAGCAAGTGAAATAAATAAGAGAATACAAATCTTGCAAGAAACTTCTTTGAATATAAGAGAGATTATAATTTCAAAACTTCAAGAACATTTTTTTAAAGACTTTAAAAAGTCAGACAATAATCTGAAGAAAATTGTTATCAAGAATATTATTTATACCAATATACCAGGAAATTTTATTTTAATGATAGCTACTGTAATTTTATCAATTTTAATTTATTCTTACAGTTTAAAACAAGGTGGTTTAGAAACTAATCTTCCGTTATTAGCAGCTATATTGTTTTTATTACAAAAATTATTACCTCAATTACAGTTCATATATCAATCATTTTCTAAGTTAAAAATTCACTCTATTGCATTATATGATGTAAAAGAATTATTGATCTCAACAACAAATGATTTACCAAAAAAAAATATACAAAAAAATAATTTTATTTTTAATAAAGATATAAAGATTAAAAATGGTAGATTTAGCTATTCAAATAATTCTGAAATTATTTTCAAGAATTTAAATTTAGAAATTTCTAAAGGTAGTGCTGTTTTGATTTTAGGAGAAACGGGTGCTGGTAAATCAACTATATTAGATTTATTAATGGGTTTAATTGAATTGCATGAGGGAGAATTAAGAGTGGATAATAATACTATAAATTCAAACAATATTTATGATTGGCAAGAAAAGATATCTCATATACCGCAAAGTTCAGGTTTTTTAGATAGTACGATTTTAGAAAATATAACATTTAAAAATGAACTTGAAAAAGTAGATGAGAAAAAACTAATTGAGGTAACTAGAATTTCAGAAATATTTGAATTTATTAATTCAACTAAACAAAAATTTTTAACTCAAGTTGGAGAAAAAGCTATTCAATTATCTGGAGGTCAACGGCAAAGAATTGCTTTAGCTAGAGCACTGTATAATGACAAAGAAGTGTTATTTATGGATGAAGCCACTAATGCTTTAGATAAAATTACTGAAAGAAAAATTTTTTACAACTTAAAGTCGAAAAATAGCGAAAAAACAATAATATGTATTTCACATAGGGAGAGTATAAATGAATTTTTTGACACTATTTATAATGTTCAGAAAAATATAATTGAAAAAATAAAATAGATTAATTTTCTAAATTTTGTCTTGTTATATTTAAAATTAGTTCATTCCAAATATATGTTTCATTATTATTATTAGATAAATACTCTTCATATTTTTTATTAAAAAAATTGGGATTTTTTAAAAATTTGGTATCAATTACTGCTCTTATTAAATATTTCTTTTTTAAAATTATACTTTTTTGAAACGCGAATCCATGTTTTGGTTTTTTATCAATTTTACTTTTTAAGTTATTGTTAAGTAAATTTACAAGAATTTTTTTTGAGCTAAAAATATTAAAAATTTTTCTAATAGGTTGGTCCAATGAAAAGTTTAAAAATTCTTTACTTAAATAAATTGATCGATTTTCAACAGAATTCATCATGCTAGCGTTATCTATTTTGTCTAAAATTAATGGTAAATAATATTTAAGATAAAAAATTTGACAGAATCTCATTTTGGAATCATTTTGATTAAATATCTTCATTATTTTTTTAAATTCACTGTGCTTTTTGATGTTACCAAATAAATCCATTTCATCCTCAGTTGAGAAATCGTTTATCCAGTAACTATTTATTTTGTATAAATTTTTATCAATATATTTTGTAAATAATTTTAATTTCTTTGGAAAATTTATATAATTTTCATTAACATTAATCTTATTTGAAATTTTTGAAATTAATTTTAAAAAAAAACCAGGTATTATTTTTTTGATTATGCTCATTAACCAAAAAGCTTTAAATGTAATATAACCAAAAAATATTTCATCACCCCCATCACCTCCATTTGAAACATTAGTTCTTTTTCTTATATTTTGAAATAAAAAAAACGATGGTACTAAAGAACCATCACCATTAGCAAAAGATATTTTTTTTTTAATTTTAAAAAAAGTTTTTATAATATCTTTATTATTCATTTTAATTTTATTATGATTTTTAATTTTTTTTATGTTTTTAAGTTCATCATAAGTTTTATTATTAAAACCAATAGTTATATTTCTAATATCTTTTTTTAATTCATTATATTTTAATCGTAAAATATTTGAGTCTAAACCACCACTTAAAGAAAGAAGTGATTTTTTATCTGAAATCAAAAATTTATTAATTAATGAATCAAAATTATTCTTGAATTCTTGTTCATTTTTTTTTTTAAAAAATAAATTGTAATCTGGGCCTTTTTCAAAATTCCAATATTTCTTTTTACTTATTGAATTGTTAAATTCTATTATTTCTCCTGGAGAAACTTGGTAAATATTTTTATATAAAGTATTAGGGGAAGGAACAAAACCGAAGTGAAAATATAATTGTGAGTTTTTTTCATTAAAAATAAAATTATTTTTTTTATATTGAAAAATCCCATCCAATTGACTTGAAAAAATCAATTTTTTATTTATTAAACTGTAAAATAAAGGTTTTTGTCCCAGATAGTCTCTGCTAAGTGTGAGTTTTTTATTTTTGAAATTGTAAAATGCAGCCGCCCACATTCCATCAAAATAATTAAAAGATTTGTTGCCCCAATAAGAAAAAGAATTTACCAAAACCTCTGTATCTGAATTAGTATTAAAATTTATTCCTTTTGAGCATAGATATTTTTTTATTTCTATAAAATTATAAATTGTTCCATTAAAAATAGTTACAATTTTTTTATCATAAGAAAACATCGGCTGTGAACCAAATTTTTTATCTATCACTGCTAATCTATTCATTCCAAGACTAAGATTATTTTTTCTTTTAAAAAAAAAAGATGTTTTATCTGGCCCTCTATGTTTCTGAACAGAGGCCATTCTTTTTAAGAGATTTTTGTCAATTTCACCTGAAATTCCAAATATTGCACACATCTTAGATCAATTATTTATATCCAACTAGAAAAGTTTACTTTATTTAACTTAAGATTTTTTTTAATCATTTTTTCTCTAATTATAAATTCTTTTTTGTGTTGGTTGCTAAAAAATCTAGTGTGAAACTCTATAAAAATATGGGTAATATTTTTAATATCTCCGATATTTTCGTTTAATTTTTCTAATATATCATATTCAGAGCCCTCAACATCCATTTTGATAACTATATTTTCATAATCTTTAAGTTTTTTAAGAGTGTCTATTAAATTAAAAGTTTTAACTTTTAAACCTTCATCTAAATTGGTTGAATATAATTTTGAATTATGAGTTTCCAAGATACTTGCTCCTTCTGATTTTATCCCTCTTGTATCTTCGACTAATCCAAATAATGTCTTATGCGAGTCTTTAGTATGTGCAGCTTTATCTAAAAATGTAATTTTATTTTTATATTCATTCTCATTTATTAAATATTCAATATTTTTTTTTAAATTTGGGTTAGGTTCAACTAAAATGTAATCAAAAAATTCTAATTTAAAAAACTTAGAGAAATATTTAAATCCTTGCCCTTTATTTGTTCCTAAATCAATAAAAATATTCTTAGAATTTTTGTTTATTTTTTTTGCAATAAAATAAACTTTAACTGAAAGAAAAAAAGTAATTATATTTTTTATTATATTTTTTATGTTACTCATTTATTTTATTTGTTTTAAATACAACCATATTGATACCAAGTTTTTCATACTCTTTTATACTTTTGAAATGAAAATTTTCTTTAAGAATTAATGTTAAATATCTTAAATGAGGAAAATTTTTAACTTTATAAACTTTCTCAATTTTAAATCTTGATTTTAAATATGGTATCAGATCCACATCTGATTGATTTATCATTATAAAATTGAATTTTTTTTCAATATAATCAAAAAAAGCTTTCTTATCATCAATAAGATATTCACCTCCAAAGAAAGTATAACCAGCTCCACTTGGACTTATATTTGGGTTATTTATATTCTTAATTACTTCAATCTTTTTTTTTATTTCAAATAAATTATTTTTATTATCAGCATCTTCATTTAGACTAATTAGATTATTTTCTAAAAAAAATTTATAATGTTTCAAATTATCTAAACTTTCCCGATATATCATCATTGAGGAAAAATAAAAAATCTTAGAAGGTGGCTTATAATCTTTTAACATTTTATACTGAATAAAATTATTATGCACAATGTTATTGACTTTTTTTAAAATGTTTATTTTGTTAAAAGAAAAAGTAATTAAAATAACACATGAAGTGGTCAAAATTAGTTTCCCTTTTTTATAACTTTTTACTTCTATTTTTTTTAATATATATCCACTCAAAATATAAATTATAAATATTGATGGACCGAAATACCTTAATTGTGGGTATGAATAATCTGCAATCGCAAATAATAATATTGGTTCAAAAATTAAAAATAAATTTAGTAATATAAAATCTTTATCTGTTATTTTCGATAAATACATATAAGTAAAAAAACAGATAAAAAAAATTATTAATATAGCTTTTTCAAAATTAAAAAAAATTTTAAAACTTTCAAATATATCATTGAAAAAAATCCCCATTCTATTTGTACCAGTGTGTAACGATATATATTCTGGATTAAAAAGATGATGATAAATTTTATCACCAGAGATAAATATATTTGTTAAAAAACCCAGAATAAAAAAAACAATAAAAAAAATTATCAAATAATTTATCTTTTTTAAGTTAAATTTTTTTAGATGAAGATAAATTATTGAATAAAAAGCGACAGATGCAGCCCAATAATTTATTCCCCAGGCTAAAGAAGCTAAAACTGAAAAAAGTACGTATGATTTAAAATTAAATTTTGATATTTTATTGTTAAATTTTATCAAAAAATAATACTGTAATAAAAAAACCAAAAGCAAAAGTGAATTTTTCCCCAGCACAATTGCAATGTCCATAAATAGATATGAACATGACAATGAGATTGTGGAAAAAAAAACAAACCAATTATTTAATTTTAATTTTCTGCAAATCAGTAAAAATAAAATAAAACTTAAACTACAAAAAATAATACTAGAAATTCTTCCTGATAAATAAAGTTGATCAGGGTTTAAAAAAATATAGTCTTTTAATTCTGAAACTGAAAAATTCCATAAAAATAAATTTTTAATTCCAGTAATAATTATTGTACTTACAAAATTAATTAATGGATAATATATTGGTTCTACAATATTTTGATTTGCATATGTAAAAAAACCATAAAAAAATAATAAGCTTTTCATCCCAGCAATTTCATCAGCATTTATGAAATAAGGCAGTCCGTAATCAACTATTTGATAATAAAAAATTACAAAAGCTAAAATTATAACATAAGAGAAATTATATAGATTTATTTTATTTGAAAACTTTTTTTTAAACATTTAATAAAGTGATATAAGTAGATTTTATAAGTTAGTTTATATCATGAGTAAATCAATTAAAAAAATTAATTTTGTACCAAGCAATAAAATATACAACATAAACTTTAATAAATTTTCTTACTTTTTTGTTAAAATAAAAATTTATAAAAGAAAAAAAATATGAATATTTTAATAAATAATACAAAAAATGTAGATCTAAAAAATTATATTTTAAGCGATGAAGATGGTGTAGAGTACATTTCAGATAATTTTGGAACAGAAAATTTTTCTCTAAAGCATGAAAGATAAGGTTTTGTAAAAAATAAGTCTATAACTTTAAAGAGTTTATTTAAAAATGAAGTTAAAAAAATTGATTTTTCAAAAATTGATATAGAGGGTTCTATAGCTAAATTACAAAAAGATTTTTCTTATTAACTTCAATTTTCTTAGAAATCAAAAAACTTTAATGCTTAAGAAAACTAGTATAATTTTTTTGATTATTTCTTTTACAATTTTCATTATTTCAATATATTTATTTTTTTTATATTAATTTAAAATTTGAGCAATGAATTATTCTATTATCGTACCATTATATAACGAGTCTAATAATATTAAAAATTTACACGACGAAATGATGGCAATTATAGATACTCTAAAAGAAAATAGAAACTTTGAACTTATTTATATAGATGATGGTTCATCTGATGACACTTTTGATATTATAAAAGAATTCGAAAAAAAAGAAATTAATATTAAAATTTTAAGAAATAAAAGAAATTTATCTCAATCTATATCTATATCTCATGGTTTAGAAAATTCAGAATATGAAAATATAATAATGTTAGATGGAGATGGTCAAAATGATCCAAA
>MDTG01414699.1_pt1 | contig 28653 bp, 23 predicted proteins | sample 811421 | NCBI WGS metagenome assembly MDTG01 (sample SAMN05326645, study PRJNA326480) | marine metagenome | isolation source: seawater | place: Pacific Ocean: South East | collected 2011
CGACGATATCATCATGCGCTATCTCGACCGCCATACCCACAAGCAAGGCTTCAGCCCTTCGCCATGAACCTACCGGCGTCAGCCGGTCAGTCATTCAGCCCCGCCGCAAGGGGGAGTTTTTCAACAGAATAGGGCCGATTGCGGACTGTCCGCTTTGGATGGTCTTGGATCGATTAGCGGACGACATGCTTGTGATTGAAAAACGTTTTTGGCCCTCTTCAGCTAGCTTACTATTTGCATCTCCGCCCGAAAGCAGCAAGATGCCGCCCGTTGACGAGGGCGGCATCTCAATACGAACTTACATCTCGTATGACAGGCTCACTCCAAATGTCCGTGGTGGGCCAAAATGCGAGGTCCAACCTACACTCGTGTTGAGCGCTTGCGTGCGATACAGCTTGTCGAAGATGTTCTTGGCCCACACTGCCAGTCGCCAATTGTCATTGAATGATAAGCCGACTTCAGCATTGCCTACGAAATACCCGCCTTCGATCGCTTCATCCGGTGCACGAACCACATCGAAGCGCGTCTTGCTGTGATACTTTCCTGACAGCGTAATGTCCGCCGCCATATCGTCTGAAAGGTCCCACTCGTAACGAGCAAGGCCATTGAGGGTGAGCTCGGGCGAATTGGGCAAAACACTGCCGTCAGCCACGCCCGCGACGATCGAACGGGTTACCTTTGTATCTATTGCACCAATGCCGAATTTCAGGTCGAGACCATCTGATGGTCGCCACCAGATATCGGCTTCCGCTCCGTTAATCCGCGCATCGCCGACGTTGGCGATACCATACAGCACACCCACCGGTGAGTCGAACAATGGCCCATATATTTGCAGGTCGCTGTAGTCATAGTGAAAGACAGCTGCGTTGAACTGAATGTTCGGCGCCAATCGGCTCTTGATTCCCAATTCATATGCCGTGAGTTTCTCATCGTCGAAGGGTTGCAGAGCAGCGGGATCAAACGTCAACTGGCCCTGAAAACCTCCGGATTTGAAACCGCGGCTAATGCTACCGTAGAGCAATGTTCTGTCAGCCAACTGGTAGTTCAGGCCGATCTTGCCCGAAAGGTTGGAAGTCGAGAACTCATTGGCCACGGGTGCGAAGACGTCAAAGCATGACCCAGCGGCACAAAGGAATGTTGTGGCCTGGTCAAAGTCTTTGCTTTCTTCAGTATAGCGAAGCCCGCCAATTAACGTAACTTGTGGTGCTAGCTCAATTTCAGCGTGACCAAATGCCGCATATGCATCAGTCTCCTGACGGTATGAGCTACCAAGAATCTCTAGACCAGCCAACCCGAGCAACGGTAGCAGGTCTGGCGAGAAAAACTCATCGCGCGTGAGCACTTCGTCATTCGAGAAGTAACCGCCAAAAATCAGTTCCAATCCGTTTCCGCTGTAGGCAATCCGGAGCTCTTGCGAGTACTGATCGATCTCGTTGTCGTACGTACTATCGAGATAGCTGAGAGAAGTGCCGTCGGTATCCTCGCGGTGCAAACGGCTAAAATGTTCGTGAGCGCTGATCGAAGTGAGCGTAACGTCAGGCGCGATTTCCCAATTCGCGGTGAGAGACACGCCCGAGGAGCGCAACTTCATTCGAGGATCGTTGCCAGCGCCAGCAGTGCGTGGCTCGCTCGCGAATGCGTCTTCTTCAATGGTTAGAATATTATCTGCTTTGTAGAGCAGTACATCGGAGTTGTTGTAGCCGTAGTGAGCACTGAGCAGCAAATTGAGACTATCGCTCGCCTGCCAATCCAGTTGAAGCCGACCATTCACACGATCAGTGTAGCCCACGCTCTCACCAGTAACATAGTTGGTCTGCCAACCAGAGCTTTGCTGGACGGTCTCCAAGGCAATCCTTGCAGATATAGAATCGCCGATCGGGCCGCCAATCGCTCCTTCAGCGTTAAAGCTGTTGTACCGGCCATAGCCAACCGAAAGACTGGCTTCTGCGACATCGGACGGCTTGCGGCTGATGATGTTGATCGCACCAGCGTTGGTATTGCGGCCGTAGAGATCGCCCTGCGGACCTTTCAGGACCTCGACGCGGTCGACATCAAAAAGTCCAAAAGACAGCATCGCTGGCGATACAAGATAGACATTATCGACATAGACCCCGGCAGCCGGGTTGTTGTTCACGGCATAGTCGTTGAGCCCAATGCCGCGGATGCTCACATTCACGATACTGTTCGCAAGCACGTTCTTGATCTGAACATTTGGTGTAATTCCGGCGAGGTCGACGAGAGATTCAGTACCAGCTGCCTTCAGATCTTCGCCGGTCAAGACGTTGATCGTGACGCCTACATCGTCGAGCCGCTGCGAACGCTTCTGAGCGGTCACAACGATCTCTTCGATCACGGGGCCTGTCGCGCCCTGATCCGCATCCTGGGCCAGCGCCGGAGTTGCACAAGCAATCCCCGCAGCCAGCGTTGAGTATCGGCTTACGCTACGCGTCAGTTGATTGAACATTTGCTCCTCCCGCGAACCTAGATTGAAATGTCTGGAAAGCCGGCCAATTCCTTGGCTCGCGGCGGTGCATATGTGAGTTTGCTATGGGTCAGTCCTGCGCGAACGATCCCGGCAGCCATGCATACCGCTGTGGGAATTGGGTCGATTACAGGAAGGTCGACCCCCTTGGCCTTGAGTGCATCTGAAATGGATTGGGCGCAGCCAAGAAAGCCTGTACAGCCTAGCACGATCGCGTGAGCGCCATCATGCTCAACCGCTGCAATCGATGCTTCAGCCAGCTCAGAGAATAGACGGTCAGGTGCCGCCTCAAGCTCCAGAACAGGAATGTTAATGACGCGGACCGATGCAAGCTTGTCTTTCACCGCGTAGACTTTGGCCAGGTTCTCAAGCATCGGAACAACGGAATCCAACACCGTTACGACGCTGAACCTTTGTCCCAACATAGCACCAAGGTGCATCGCCATTTCGGACGGGCCGATTACAGGAATGGAGACCACTTCACGGACCGGCTTCATTCCCGGATCACCCATGCAATCGATTATGATCGCGTCCGCCCCTTCGCGTTCTGCCTTGATTGCCTCTGCAATGATGCCGGGCACAGAAAGCGCTTCGTCAAACTCACTTTCGATTGATGCGGGCCCTGTTTTGATCAACGACTGCGTAATTTCGAGTTCGTCGCTCATCAGCGAGGCCACGTCGTCAAGGGTTCGAATGTCTTCGGTTATTACCGGCGTGATAAGGTGAATGCGCATTACATGAGGTCCTCGATCAAAGTAGCGATGGGCGTGGCGGGATCATCGAGACCGAAACACTGAGGCCCAACAACCTTCAGCGCTCGCTCGGTTCGAAGCATCGGAGGTGCACTACAACCGACGACAGCGACACGTTGGCCATAGGCAAGTCGTTCAGTCGGAATTGCATGGCCTGTCTCGGCGTCGACAATCGTCAACAGGTCAGGCACGATGCACCGCAACTGATCATCAACGCGAACGACGAGATTCTCGTTCTGGAATTGCAGCTGTGCTTCGCTGGTTCCGTTAAGCTGACTGATCGTGCAGGTACCGAAGACCCAACCCTTGCTCGTGTCACGCTCGAGCTCAGTAATTTTTCCGCTGAATATGACCGCTGCATCGCGATAGTAGTCATGGTCGCGCAATGCCTGGATCAATCGATCGAGCGGATGATCAATCCAACCTCTCCCGGAAACAGCACCGCCAATCTCAACAGCACCGGAGAGCGTCTTTGGAATTACGGCGCGTCGAGCCTCGGCACCCGTCATTGGGTAGCAAGACATGCAGACGCTTGCTCCCATTGCGGCGACGACAGGACGGGCAAGTTCTTCAGCCTTCAACCCGGTGGTTGTCTGGTAGAGCACCGAATTCCCGTGCTCGTCAGCAATGGTCATGGGAGAGGTCGCCACTCCCTCGATATTGAAGCTGGTCATCTGCAACTGCGGAAAGGCGCGGCCCATTCCGTCGCCATCGACGATTGGCAGCCCACGCATCGCCGCATAGGCGACAGGCATCATTGAATTGCAGCCGCCAATCTCTGCGGAAATTATTGCAGTGGCCTCGCGCGAGAGGTATTTTTCGAGAGCGCGAACGGCCCTGTCCTGGTCTTCAATCGAATAGAGCTTCTCGATCATGACAGTAGGCGCGCCCATGGCGGCTGCGACAAAAACGTTGTCTTCATCCTTGAGGTCATCGACCGCGATTACTGGAACCGGGCCATGCTTTGCTATGGCTTCACGACAAAGCAGGGAGCCAAGGTAGGGGTCGCCGCCGCCGCCAGTCCCAAGAAAGGAGGAGCCAATTGCTAGTTGATCGATGTTGTCGAGATTGATTTCGGTGATCATCGATCTCCTCCCCCCATAGCCAGATCGCCGACGACGCGGCACACAACGCGGGTTGCACCGCCTGGCAGATATTGAAGTGGCACCGCTTCGATATTCACGGTTTCGATGGACGACCGGTCGGCCCCGGCAGAAACAGCCTGCTCAATTGCCTGAGTCTCGGCATCTAAGAGAGCGCACTTTCGGCTTTCGTCATCCGTAATGGCGTAGATGCGATCTACTTCCCCGCTCACCTGACCGATTGCCGCTCCAATCGCATTGGCAACACCGGCATGTTCGGGCTTAAGCATCTCCGAAACGCCCCTTGGTTTCTCACCAACCAGCACCGAACCTCCACCGACAAGGATCATCGGTACGTCACCCGATGCGGTCTTCATGCGGTCAATTGCTTCTTCGAGCATGTTTAGGATGGCTGCTTGCGCGCCCTCCACCACATCCTGTGAGAGCTCAGCGACACGCGCTCGGTCACCAAACTCAGCCTGCCCAGAAGCCACTGCGATATCGCTGGTGGTTAAGGTCTTGCCGCCGAAGATTAGGCCTTCGCTATGCAGCTTGTAGCCAACGGAATCGGGACCGATAGTGATCCGATCATCAAGCTCGCGCACAATGCTGCCACCCCCCAGGCCAATCGAAAGGACATCGGGCATTCTGAAATTGGTCCGAACGCCGCCGACATCAACGTGAACAGATGACTGACGAGGAAAGTTTGAAACGAGGACGCCGATGTCGGAAGTCGTGCCGCCAATATCGACCACAATCGCGTCGCTCGCCCCAGTCAGCCATGCGGCACCTCGCAGTGAGTTGGTTGGGCCAGCAGCGAATGTAAGAACTGGATACCTCTGCATGTGATCGGCGCTCATCAAAGTGCCGTCGTTTTGGCTGATGAAGAATTGCGCTGTTATGTTGAGGTCAGTCAGCGCTTTGTTGAATGCCGCCGTGATCTGCTTCGCGAGCGGCCTTAGACTGGCATTCATAATGGCGGCGTTCTCGCGTTCCAGCAGACCCACTCGGCCAAGTTCACTGGAGAGAGACACCTCCAGTTTGGGATCAATATCTGCGATCAACTCTGCTGCGCGCTGCTCATGCGTGGCATTAAGTTGGCTGAAGATGCAGGAGACGGCGATCTGGGTGAGCCCCATCTCTTTCGCTTCTTCGACAGCCTTGACAACAGCAGCCTCATCAAGCGCACCGATTTCGCTGCCATCAAACTCAAATCCTCCAGCCACCATCGTTCGGCCGCCACAGACCGCATTCTTGAGATCATCTGGCCAGGCAGAGAACGGCGGGATGCCGCGACCGGCAGGAAACCCCAGACGGATCGCATATACGGGAACGAGCTCACGTCGCTGTACGAATGCGTTGGTGAAATGGGTTGTACCGATCATGACCGCATCGATGCGGTCGGCAGAAACACCGCAATCCTCGATCAATGCGGCGATCGCACTGGAGATTCCCGTGCTTACATCACCAGTAGTAGGGCGCTTGACGCTGCCCAACACTTGCCTTCCTGAGAGCAATGCGGCGTCGGTATTTGTTCCGCCAACGTCGACACCAATGCGCAATTTGATTCTCCCCAATGGCTTGCAACTCAGACAAGCAAAGAGAGAGGAAGGCGGCAATCCAGCCTTTCGGTAGGCAGTTCCAGCTACTTGGTAGTGTGTCTAATGGGCTTTATTTGGAAACCTACTGATATTAGTAGTTATATAATTCAGACAAGATTTCGATCGCGTGCCACCGCGACCGCTGACAGCCGGTCATGTACCTGCAACTTACGGAAAACGTTCTTCAAATGATAACGGACGCCATTATCCGTTATGCCGAGCTGCCGTGCCAGTTCCTTGTCTGAGCCGCCCTGCGCTAGCGCTAAAAGGACTTCTGATTCTCTATTGGACAGCTGAGCATCGGTTGCGTTCTTAGAAGTAGCATTCTCTCCAATAATCCTAGAAAGAAACTTCAGTTCGGAGGGATCCAATTCAAGCGAATTTTCAATTTCGCCTGACAATTCTCTAATGTCTCTTCCGGCAAAATCGGCCAGGTGCTGATAGATTCCGGTCACAGTGCCATCGGCAATGAGCCTACGTAGCATCTGCATTACCTGATCATTGCCAATCCGCCGGAGGAGTATGAACTCAAGCGTCTGATAACGTATTTGCGACCGCCGCAGCCCCAGGGCTAGCGCTTCAGCTCGGCGATCGGCGAGAAGCGTCAACGCATCCTGACATTGCCCAGCTGCAAAGATCTGATGCGCCTTTGCCAGCGTGTAGATCTCGCGTTCTTGCCAACTCCAGTGGCGGTGATCCTTGTCGATCTCAATCTGTGGTAGCGGTAATTCGCAATGCTGCATCAAGTTGTTCTCGCCGACTAGGCACACGGCCAATCCGCTGAGCCATCGAGCAACTCGGTCCAGGCCACGCGACCTTAGTTTCTCTCCTTCAGTCGCGAGCGACACCAGCATAGATTCGAGCCCATCGCTCCTGAGGTGCAGTCGAGCCATTGGCTCATAAGCAGCACAGTAGATGTCAAACCATGCCTCGGCCTCAGGCATTCGGTATGCTGACTTTCGAAGTGCATTTCGAGCACTGACTAACCGGCCAGTCTCATACTCAATTGAGGCGGTTAGCGCCGAAATCAACGTCTCCACGCCTACATCATCAGCAAACCCCTCGCGCCATGACCGCCGAGCAGCCGTAACATTTCTGCGCGCCGCAATTGGCATTCCTTGAGCCAATTCCATCGCCGCTTCATGCAGGAGCAAAAACATCGAGTTGTAGTTAGACCGTGCACGTTCGGCATATCGCCGGGCCTCGCGCAGATCGACAACCGCTTTCTGAAATCTTGCCCGTTGGGTATTTAGGATAAGACTCAGGGTTGCGAGGAAAGTTTGCCAAGCGGGCTCAGGATTGTTTTCCGCTAGCAGCTCGGCCAGTAACTCCAGATCGTTCTGTCTCGCGAGCGAGCAACCATATACAAGTAGTGTTACCCTAACGATCTCGATCTCTTTCTCCATGCCGGCGGCTATTTCCGGCTCGTTCGCCAGCTTTCTCAACTCGGTTTCGGCACTACTGATGTGGCCAAGTTTGAGATCGACAATGCAGCGCATCATCCGAAGCGTAGGTGAAGGCGCAACCACCTCTTCGCCAGCGTAATCGACCAGAGCCTGCACGTTCGAAAATCCACAAAGAACCCAAATCAGCAAAGCGCCGTGCTCTTCGGCATATGCTGCGATTCTCTCGGGAGATCCCGCTTCGGCGGCAAGTCTTGCAGCATCAGCTAATTGACCCGCAGATGAGCAGAGGTCTGCCATTTCCAACATGATCTGCCTGTGCGCGGCCGGATCCTCGGCGATCGAGCGATCAAGGCAGTAGGCTCGGAGAGCAGGGACGACCTCGAAGGACTGGCCCTTCTGATCTACCAATCCAGCGAGACGTTGCGCCAATGATGACAATGTCCGATCATCTCTCTCAGCATTCTGCAACGAAGAGATAGATGGGCCGCTCAATAGTGATGCCCGAGTGAGCGCATTCCATTCCTTCGTCGAGAGGGATTTGGATAGATGATAATAGATGAATTCGAATATCCCGCTCGCTCGCAATAGATCAGAATCGGCAACATCCAAATTATTGGCGCCCGCACCTTGAAAAAACCCGAGCAACAATTCGAATGCCACAGGCCAATTTCCAGCCAAGCGGGCAATGCGTTCTCGATCGATCTTGCGACCGATTCTACTTAGTCCAGAGCGCAGCTCAGATTCTGATAACGCCAACTGCTCATGCCCGATCACGGTGATCAAGTTTTCAGCGCGAAGCCTCGACAACGGGAAAGAACCAATTGGGTCAACGCTCAAGTAGCACTGCGTGTCAATCTCGTCCCTTGAATGGCGTTCGAGCGCCAGTCCAAGGTATCCGGCATCGATCTGTTCAACATCGACGATCGCAATGGCAGAGAATTCGCCGCTTATTACTTGGTTTGCGGCGAACTGCGGATCGCGACTGTGATCGATTGCGTCAAAGAGCCTCGCACTTTGAGGATCGCCGAAGGCTTGGACCACCTCCGTTAACAGCCTTCGTTTGCGAAACCCTGGGGGGGCGCAAAGAACAACTCGTGGCCCTGCCGCGCGAACATCTTTGACAATTGCATCCGGGAGACTGCTGGACATCGCGACCGCCTATCATGATCGCTTTTGACTACCAAGTAGTCTACATTACCACCATCGAATTTTGGGCCGTAGTAGCCCTTGAGAATGTCCGCTTGCAGCGACTAAAATTGGGGTCGCAACGTCTGAAATGAGGGCGCAAAATGGACATTGATATCCCTTGCAATTCGAAGCCGCCGTTACGATTCCGAGTCCCGAAAAAGGCATCGAACCAATGCATTAGCCGGATTTTGCGGGCCTTTTGAGGGCTTTTTGGACAGACCGAATTTGCTAAGCATCTGACAATAAAGCGAAAAAGAGATCGATTTCGATGCCTCTTCTGGCACCATTTACGGTCAAAGCTGGGCACCGCCCCCTTTGATCGAGCAACCGCAGCAGCGCCATGTGCAAGGGCTTCGGTTCGACCATCAATGTGAATTTTCGCGCCCACACGGACCTTGTTGATGAAGGCGCGAGCAATATGCTGCCGCGACTTCTCATCTCCTGTCAGCAGTTGCTCGCGGACAATTTGCCCAAAGCGCCGAACGACCGTCGGGGTGATGCGTGTCGGCCCTCTTTCGAGCTGCTGCCGCAATACTTTGGCGGTGGTGTTGAGTGCATCGATTTCTGCCCGCCGCTCCTTGATCCGCGATGCGAGTTCCGGATCACGCTCGGACGGCTTCTGGTCTTCTAGCGCATCATAGAGGTTGGAAAGGCGCCGCCGGACCTCGGCCAGTCGATCTTCGCATTGCTGCAACTCATGATGCTTGCGCTGACGCGCCTCGCTGGACGTATCGAGCACCTTTCGCAGAAGCGGCTCGATCTTGCCGTCAGAAAAGACACGGTCAGCGACCGCATCCAAAACAAGCCCGTCAAGTCTTTCGGCGCGCACGTTCGGACAGGTGCAAGCAGATGCGCCCCGATTCACTTTTGAGTGGCATGAGTAATAGCGATATCGTCCCCCTTTGCCGGTTCTGATCGTCATGCCAGCGCCGCACGTGGAGCACTCAGCAAGTCCGACCAAAAGAGTGGGGCCGTTGACCACACGAGGTGGTGTGTTCCGGGGAGCGCGTTGTTCGCGTAATGCAGCTACCCGGTCGAATTGTTCTTGGGTGATGATCTGCGGGCAACTCACCCAGATCCAATCTTCTTCAGGAAGAAGATTGCCGAACTCATCAACCTTGTTCCCAACGAAACGACCGAGATAATGGGGGCGAGAGAGAATTCCTGCGACGGTCGCATTATAGAACTTCTTGCCGCGACGCGTGTAACCGTGCGCGTTCAGATACTCCGCAATCGCGCGGCCTCCCATCGGATTTCCGTCCACACCCTTCTCTGCGAGGTCGAAGATCAGGCGCACAATTGCAACCTCGGAAGCGCTAACAAAGAGCCTTTTTTTCTCCTTTTTGGACCGAACCTCGACAGTGCGGGACTCGTATCCGAGCGGCACAGTGCCGCCGACCCAGAAACCCTCTTCTGCTGTGCCCCTCAGTCCGCGGCGGGTGTTCATCGACGCCTTCACCACTGCATCTTGGTCCTGCCACCCAGTCAGCAGCTGATGCAGCATGCCAAAATGGTTGTCCTCGAAGGTCTGGTAAGCAAACAGAGTTTTGACGCCAGCTCGTTTCAGCTGGCCTTGGGTGGTAACAATCAATTCCACATCGCGCGCCAAGCGAGACATATCTGCCGCCACGATATAGTCGACTGGATGGTCGTCGCCGATGGCGAGCATTATCATCCGATTGAACTCTGGCCTTTTCCAGTCCGAACCGGAGAGCCCAGGCTCCTCGAAGATTTCGATAAGGTCGACTCCCTGCTTAGCGCAGAGATTTCGCAGATCAACTTTCTGCTGACGCAGAGAGGTCTTGTGTTCGGCCTGCTCTGCTGTGCTGACCCTCACATACCCGTAGGCGCGCTTCTTCCTCGAATTTTCAGCGATCATTCTGTGCACCTCCGCCATGAACGGCCGTCGTTCTTAGACAGGGCCGGAAAACCGCGTTCAACGAAGATTTCGGTAAGCTCGATGCCCTGTTTGTCACAGTAGTTCTGCAGATCAAGTCTCCGCTGGCGGAGAGAGGTCTCATGCTCCGCTTGCTCGCTCGTGCTGACGCGCACATATCCGAATGCCCGCTTTTTCCTCGAATTTTCGGCGATCATTCTCCGCACCTCCGCCGTGCCGGGCCGTCGTTCCTGGGTGGGCCGAACTCCACTCGTGGATCTAGCCAGGAGTCCTGTTCGGCCCAACCAATGCTATCCTTCCGCGTTGATGATTTCGATCCCGGCAGCACTGAACCTTTTCTCAAGCCTCCGCAGTTCCGCAATAGACCGCGAGAGGCGGGACTTGTTTGCGACCACGATCGCACCCACCCCATTGATTTCCGCAGTCTTCACGAGATGCTCGAGCTCGGATTGACTTGCACCTGTCGGATCAATGTCGGCGAACACACGCTGCAGATGAACTCCACAGGAAGCCGCTGCCCGTGCAATCGCGTCATTCTGCGTCGCGATAGAAGCCGCTGCGCTCTGGGAGTTCGAAGAACAGCGCACATATCCAAAAGCTTTAGTCATTAAATATCTCCTTGAGAGCGTCCTCGCCGATAAGTTCGAGCAGCAGGCGGGCGAGGCCATCCTCCGACGGAGGCGCAAGCCACTCGATCTCTGCATGTGCATTCTCGAGCGGCAGCGACGTCGCGCGCGCGCGAAGGGGTCTATCACACCCTGCTTTCGCCAGCATCCGATCCATCGCTACCGTCCCGATCCGAGTCAGATCCGCGGCGGCGAAGCCGCGTCCGGATTCGTTAGGAAAGTGAGAAGCGCTTCGAGCGCGGCGTCGAAGTCTTTAGCGGGATAGCCGGGCTCGAAGTTGATGACCGGCCCACCCTGTCGCTTTCTATCGACGCAAATCTTGGTCTTCAGGCCAGACCGTCTGACCGGTTTCCCGAGCACACGATTGGGCCGCTTGGGCTGGCCACGCATAGCGTTGATCCCGAGCTTCGCTCGGAGTTCGTCGGCGGTGATCGCTTTTTTGGCAGCAATCAGGTCTTCGACCGACTTCCTGAACCGATCTGTATTAGACGAACTGCCGTCAGCATCAGTCGCATCGATCTTCTTCAGCCGCTCCAGCGTCGTGTAAAGTTCGAACCAAAGACTGCGGGAAATTTTTGAACGATCGATCAGCAGGTCTGCGAGACCTTCGAATTCCTCTTCGGCTTCTGCTGCCGAAATCATCTGCGAGACATTGCCGGCACTGACGCACAGCTCTTTCGCGATCGCCTCCTGCGACACGCCCGCCCGATGACGCGCGAGCGCTTGGCGGGCCGGAACCATCGGCTCACGTTTGCGGCGATGCCGGGTGTCGGCGAGCCGGATAGCAAGGGCGTCCTTTTCATCGACAGGAACGACCTTGACCATCGCATCCGGGTCACGGGCGATCACCGCCTGAAGTGCTATGAACCCGTCAATCAGGAAAAGGCTGTTCCCGCGTTCGACGACTTTGAATGGCGCGATGAGGTGCTTTTGGGCGACGACAGCTTTGGCTTGCGCCAGATCGTCTTCGGAAAACGCCCGTCGCTCATGAAGTGCCGGATCAATCTGGATGTCCCGCGCCAATACATAATTGGCAGCAGCTTCCGTTCTGTCCGAACTTGCGGAATTGCCAGTCGATGGCTGTGCGCCAAGGGCTGAGGTTGGAGCCTCAGCCGCGTCGCCGAAACTTTTGATATTGTGATCATCTTCGAAGGCCAGCGAGGCCTGATCTTCGGTGTCCATGGTGTGCCTCCGTTTTCACGAGGCACACCAATTACGCGGGGCTTACGCGTGATTCAGGAGGAGTTTGGAGCGCTGTCTGGTGCGCGAATCTTGAATAGAAACCGCAGATTTCTGAGCTTTTTCTGCGCCACTCTCGATACAAGCAGGAAATTTCGCCTGTTTATTGGCGGGCCGCTTTTTGCCAGCAGACGGATTCGCCGCCGAATCAGGAAGCTTCACGCCAAAATCCCGGAGAGTGAACGGCGCGATTATGCATTCGCTTAAGCGGCTCGCGACGATCGCCGATGTCTCGATATGCCGCTTTCGATCTTCCAACACATAGCGCTGGTCGAGGATAGCGAGTTCGTCGTGCCAGTCATCGCGGGCTGCCAAAAGAGCAGGTGTAGGCGAGCTCTGTGTCCACGCATCAGGGAAGAAGAACGCCCTGACCGCCGGATTTCGAGCCGGATCGAACAATCCCTCGTCGGACAGGCGCTTGGTGTCGCTGCGAAAACTTTCGACATAGGATGCGCCGACGAAATAGTGATCGAGCACCGCTGCTAGCGGTTCGTCACCAGCGTCAGCCGTCGCTATTGTTCCGGTGTCCGGCGGGCAATCAAAGACCGACCAGCCCTTCGCCTTCCTTCGTTCGACTTCACAGCTAGCATACCCGTGATTTTCTTCGCTGAGCCGTTTCGCGAGATGCGTCGCCGCACGTCTAGGGTCGTGATGGGCAACGAAATTGATAGCAAGGCGGAAGATTTTCGAGCGCAGCGCGTCATGCTCAACGGAGCCAGCATGGTATCCAAAGTTCGCCACTTTGCGATGGCCGATCTCGCTGAAAAGATGCAGGATATACTGTAGGTCATCCCAGCCTACGACGCGAGCTTCTATCCGCTCTTTGTCGGGCTCGATGCTGCGACTTGCGATTGGCAAAGAATCCGAAGTCTTCGCTGCGAGGTCAGCATGCTGTTCGTGATCTGCATGAGTCAGGATATGTGGATGGGTTGTGGCGATCGACAAAAGCAGTGGACTCACCGATGCGAAGAGGCGAGTGCGGTTCTGGCGCTGCGTTCGCTTTTGCGTCTCACGCACATTATCCAGTCCCGCAAGGCAATCCATGCCTCGCTCGAGTTCGAACAGATCCTCGGCGACGTGACGAACCACGTTGACCGGTAGCGATGGCGAGGCCTTCACCCGGTCGCTCAATCTGTCGAAAGCCTCGTTTGATCGGAATGGTCGCAGGCTATCGTCAGGGTAGAGAGCGCAGAAGCCCTCGAGATCGCGGATCCAGAAACGTTCGAAAGCCGGTTTTCCTCTTCCTCCATGACGGTGGTTGTCCCAGGCCCACAGATAGACAGCCTCAACATCTTCGAAAGTCCAGCCTGTGACGTGGAGATAGGCATCCTTGATTTTGGCGGACTGCTCGGATTGGGAGGCCATTTCCACCTCTCCACCCCTATCGAATAGATACGGATACCTCGCCGCAAGGTAAGATCTGATCTGCTCGCGAGTCCTTGGTATCGGAATCTGGTCAGGGGCGGTAGCGATGCCCATTCCGTGAAGCCTCTGACGCATTTTCGTGATGGCCGGATGGGTGGGAAACCAGATGTCGCGGAGCCCGGCCGGACGCGTCGGGTTAGAGGGCCAGAAGTCTCCGCTTCCTCCCGCGTCCTGATGAAACCGGACTCCATGTGCCTTGAAACTCCCGTCAATAATGTCCTGCGCGATCCATTGGGACGCAGACGCTACACGCTCAAAAGCGATCTCCTCACTCACTGTCCGGACCTCGCAAGTTTCGGACGGTTTGCGAGTATAAGGCCCGCGTCATTCATCGCCTCTTTCAGCTGAACGATTTTCGCGTGATAGGTATCGAGCTCCGACGACGCCGGTCTTTCTTCTTTCGAGAATCTCGTTGCCAGATCGCCTGCCATTTTAAGGCACGGAGACGCTATCGAGAGCACCTTTGCCAGACGCTGCATTGCAACTTCGATATCAGCGGAAGGCGCTCTAAACTTTGGGTTGCGATTTATGATCTTGGCAGCCTCCGCCCATGAGCGGGGCCAGAGATCTGACGGAAGATCTTGTAGCAGCGAACGCTGAATCTCGGAGACTTCGGTCTTGCTATTATCTTGCGCTGACCATTCGTCCCACCACGCAAATGCCTGTTTGGTCCGGGCTATCAGAAGGCTAAGCTCCTTCCGGTCGTCCTGGTAATGAAATGCCATGCACAGGAGCCATTGCTTGTATTGGTCGTCGTATTGGACCGCCAAGGCGGCTGCTTTCATTTCCAACCCCGCGCTTTTCGCATTCTCAAGCCGCGCCTTCAGATCGCTCATGACGGTCGCGATTTCGTCAGGATGGTTGATCGTGACCTCAGTCTTATCAGGCATCCGCCATTCGAATTTCATGGCCGGACCTCCCGGTATTTCGCGTTGGCACCGATATCGCGCAGCCATTCGAACGCTGCCTGCCGATTAGGCACGGCGGGAAAGGCCATGCCGTGATAGGCGCAGGTCACGCGGATCAGATGCATCTGTTTTTTGGAAGGCGGCCGTCCGGCGAGCTGCTGAAGATCCTCATCAGTCAGTCCGTCGAGATATGGCCTCGTTCGCGCCATGTAGCGCTCAAAACCACGCCGCCACTCCGCAAACCGTCCGAACTGTTCGAGCCGAGTGGGCATCAACTCCAGCAGTTCGAGAAGCCCCGAGCCCATGGTCTCTTCATCGTCCTCGCTATCCTCGCCGACGATTTGTGTAGCTTCGGCCGCCACAGCCTTCATCTGGTCGAAGGTCATTGAGAGCAGGCCGTCGAGTGCGCGAGCATGCTGCGCGTTTAACCCGTACTGGACCAGAACGGCACCAAGCGCGATCTGATGATAGGCGTCTTTCGGATCGCGGAAGACCGTCTCCCCGGGTGTGATTTGGGGAGCGGCTAGCCGCTGCTCGGTTCTGGCAAGTGATGTCATCGCGCGGTCGAGCTGTGACGCTAGATGCTCGAGGTCTATACCTGCGCCAGGATTGAAGTCGTGTTCCATCGACCAGTTATATTGCGGATGATCGAAATATCCAAACCCGTCAGGGCGATAAAGAGCAGATTGTGCTGCCACTTAAGCAAATGGGGATTGCGGTGAAGGCAGCTGCAGCGGACAATACGCAGACAAGTTTAGCGCACTAAAGGATGAAGTGGGGGCGGTACGCGAAATAATGTTTGCCGTTTAAGCCGACCGCAGCCCGCCCCACTTTGCAAAGACCGCCCCCATGAAGATCAAGCCAGATCGCAAATGCCAATATGTCGAAGCCGGATCGACACAATGCGCTAGTCTGGTGCGCATTTCGCGCGATCCGTGGCTCCGGATCGAATGGCAGGCCGAGCAAGCACGGTTGCGCGCAGCATGGAGTGAAGCCCAGCACATCAAGTCAGTAAAGCGGTTGGAGCGCGAATTCGAATGTCGGCAGCAGGCGCGTGGACGGGACCTCTTCTGGTTTCGGGTCAAGGCGAAGAATTGGGGTGACGATAAGGGCAAGGGATTGAAGGCTGGCAGCTCTTCGCGGGCGATCCGCATCGGCAACACAAGGGGCTGGATGCCTCGATATGCAACGCCGATCCGAACCGCACAGGGTCTGCTTTTCCCTTTCCAGCGCACGGTCTACCGGAACGCGAAATCGAGCAAGCAGGGCGCCGCAAAGGATTTGGTTCTCTACGGTGCCGATGGTGCGCATGAATTCGATGATGGCGAGTTGGCCTTTTTCAGTTCGGTTGGCCTGTCCGTCGAAGAAGCAGCCGAGGCTTTCGACGAACTTGAGCGCGTGAACCGGTCGGCGGCAGCCAATGCAAAAGTCGTCCACCATATGATCATCCAGTCGATGCACGAGTTGTCGCCGGAAGAGCAATGGGCGATGCTGCTACGCTATTGCGATCAAGTTTTCGGCAGCCAAGATCTGCCCTACTCAGTCTGTCTGCACGCGCCATCGGAGCAGGGTGATCAGCGCAACTGGCACGCCCACATCGTATTTTCCTATCGGCCCATGGTGCGCACCGATGAGGTAGAATGGCAGATCGGGCGTTCGATCCGGACAGACCTCGACTGCCCGGAACAATGGACCCGGATGCGATTCCTTCTGTCCGAGGAACTCAACAGGACAGCCGAAATGCACGGCGTCGACAAGCGCTATACCCACCTTTCGTATGCAGCGGCAGGGCTCGACTACATCCCTCAAGAGCACCTCGGCGAAGGGCTTACGGAGAAGGTCAGGCGCGGTGAGAAGGTGGAGCTGAACGAGCGAAACCTGGCGGTCGTCGCACGCAATTCAGCTATTCAGGCGGTGCGCGACATACGCAGCGTCTTGCGGGCAGGGTTAGCCGCAGTTGCCGACTTCGCCCGGACCGAGCGCAATGCAGTTCTCGCGGCAATGGCGATCCAGCCTGCTAAACCGGTTGGGGACATTAGGGCCTTCAATATTCGCGGTGTCCAAGTTCCGGTGATGCCGCCGGAAGACGGCGATCATCGAGACGGCGTTGACGCAGCCAATGACGATATCGCAGCACCGGATCGGGGTGAAACGCCATCCCAGCCTGCGTTGGGAACGATGGTTCCTGAGCCACTTGCCCCGTTGGACGGTGCGCCGCCTGGCGGATTGCGCCTTGCTCATGCAACACCGCCGACGCTGCCGGAAGCTCTGGTCGAGCCAGATGCCCTAACGAAGGTCATAATCGGAAAGGCACCTGCATTACCGGACAGCCTAACTGAGGTCGTGCCGCCAAACACGATGTGGAAGGCACCAGCGATTGCACCCGTATTACCCGTGTCTTTGGTCGAGGATGACGACGAAGAAGCACCTGCCGTTTCGTGGCTCGCTGCAAGCGCCCCAGCAATGCCGATCATGCCTGAACCGTTCAACGAGGAGGAAACTGAGGCCGTTTTTGAGCCTGAACTGGCCGGCACCGATCCGCGGCAGCCAGCCCCTCTGGCCACAAGTGCCGAAAGTTCACCAGCGTGGGCACTCAAGATGTCCTCCAGTGCCGCGCGCAGGCCGCAGCTTCCCGCCGAGCTCGGTCCGGAGAAGCGGGTATCGCCGAGTTCAGGCGCTACGTGGAGCTTCGATCGCCACGCGCCGCTATATCCTGAAGCATTGCTTCCGGACCCGCACACTAATACCCAGAGTTCCCACGAGCCAGTTGTTTCCCGGCCTAGCGAGCCCGAAGGGGCTTCGCCGCTTCAAGAGTTCGAAAGCCACTTTAGTAGGCTAAACCTGGGCAGACCAGCATATCCCATCGACCTGACCGATGGCCCAAAATTCGATGAAAGCAGTCGCTCAACGCCAAGCGTTCCAGATGCGGACGGCGCTGTTAGCAGAGGCTTTGGCGAGAGTGACAAACAACGGAAGCGAGATGGTGAAGCGAAATCGAGCGAGGCATCGCAGCGCTTGACGGGGCCGCCGTCACGGCCCTGGGATGACCGGGGCCACGACCTGCCGTAAATTCCGTATCGGAATGGGTTGAGGTAGAGCCCCAACGCTGCCGTTGAAATTCCCCGGAAAATGAATCCACATAGGGAAAACTTCGCACCGGCAGGTGCGCCCCTTAGCTGAAGAGCATCGCTGTCCCATGAGGACAGTAGGAGAAGGAAAACGCCTTCGGCTGTCCTCATCATCACGATGAGGAATGAATATGAATACAAAACTGATCGAACGGCCACGCACGGACAGCGCCACGACTGTGCGCACTCTTCATAGGATACCGCGCATCGACGACTGGCCGAAAGCCACCAGCGAACCCGTGGCAATCCGGCTTGCCATTCTCGATGTCGAAACTGATGGCCTTGACCCTTCGCGGGATAATGTGATCCAGATCGCCGTGGCGATAGTCGATGTATCCCAAGACGGACGCATCCTGCAGGTAGTCGATCACGGCACAGGCCTTGCTGACCCCGGGCGACAAATCCCTGCCAAGATCACCAAACTCACCGGCATCGACAATCTCACCGTTCGCGGCAAGCGGATCAAGCAATCTGCGCTGACCGACTTCATCTGCCAGGCTGATGCTGTGCTCGCCCACAATGCTGGCTTCGACTCTGGATTTTGTAGGCGCCTGCTACCGGGCATTGAGCACCTGCCGTGGATCTGCTCATTCCGTGACATCGACTGGCTAGGTCATCAGTATGACGGCGCGAAGCTCGGTCATTTGCTGATGCAGCAGGGCCTATTCGCGTCAACCGCTCATGATGCGATCGCCGACGTCGAAGCGCTGCTGGCATTGCTCCATAGCGATTTACCAACAGGCGAAACCGTATTGGCCGAAGCTCTGCGCACCGCGCAGGAGCCGACCGTTCGCATCTTTGCCGAGCGCGCGCCCTATGAGACGCGGCATGAACTCAAGCGGTTCGGCTATCGCTGGAACCCGCGCCAGAAGGTCTGGTGGACCGAAGTCGCACAGGCGGAAGTGCACGCGGAGCTGGCCTTGTTGCTGCGCATCGCACCGGGTGTCCGGCCCTCTCAGCAAACCATGACCTGGCATACCCGCCACTGGCAAGACTGACACCGAAAGCTGGCGTCGCTGGGCAGCCAGCGGCGTCAGGATCGGAAGGGTCGAAGAGGGTGAGCAAGAACCGGGAAGGGAAAATGCTCCGGCCGAATAAGGCCGCAACCTCAAGCAAAGGATTACGGAAATGACGAATACGAACGATCGCGGCGTGCAGCATCGCAAGCGCCGGATGATGGCGCTGCGCACGGAGCTCGGCTTCCCCAAAGAGGCGCCGATAACAAGCGGGCTGGCATTTGCAGCGGTGGACGAGCCCAATGATGCGATCCTTTGCGCCATCGCCCAGAAGGCCATCGGCGATAAGCAGGATACGCTGATCCATTGCTATGCCAGCATCGCAGCCACCGATCCGTTCTTGACCGTCCTGGCGCTGCGAACAGCGAACGGGGCAGAGCTGCTGCCGGTGGAAATCGTCCAACGAAGCACGGCAAAGCCCCTGCAGCTGATCACCTCGGATCGCACGCGCTGCTTCAGTCTCGATAGCCGGTGGCTTCTTCGGGAGACACGAGTTCCATCGGCGGCGAAGCTTCCGAAGGCTATCGCGGCAGCACAGGCGCGTTACGATGCTGCCCTGACGGAGACGCTCGGCGATCATGCCGGGTGGGATCCGCAGGTCGTGATCTTCGAACGCGACCCTGCCAGCGTGGCCGCGTAACCCACAACCCATCCTAAAAACCCAGTCGCTTGCGGGCGGTGTCTCTCTGGAGACGCCGCCCGTGGCGCGTGGGGGAGGCACCAATGCTAGAACACCCAAACCATGTGCTTGCTATTTCGACGGTGCGGATGGCCAGCACCACGGAAGCTGGAGATCCGGCCGAACCGATTGTTTGTCTCGCCACATTTTCGGTCGAGCGAACGAGTGACGATGAGGCCCAGTTCGCATCGACCCACGTCACCTTCGACCCAGACGGCGACTGGCGAGCGCCCGGTGCGCATGTGCGTTGCCTGTTGCACCGCCACACCTATGTGATCGGGTGCCGACCTTCTTCGGGCGATCACCGAGAGCGCTATCGCCGCCGCCGATGCCCCTCCTATGAGGAGCTGCCTGGCACGGCAGACCTGCCATCGCTCCAGCGCCACGTCATACGAGCGTCCGAAAAGACGCTCGCCCGGCTCGGCCGGGAGCATGGCCTTATGGTCAGCGACCGACCTCCGAACCTTCTACAGGCGAAGCGCGAAGCTGCCGAGAGAGCCCAGGCCGTCTGGCTGACGGCTATCGGATTTCTTCACGATCGTGATGAGCGGACGCATCTCTACGCCGCGTGGGAAGCTTGGCGGGTTCTGCAGCGGGCTCGCCCGCTCCCTTTCTGAAGACAGTTGAAAGTGCCGAACACTGATTGAAAGGAAAAGGCACATGAAAACAAATACTTACCTCGCTTTGGACCTCGAAATGTATTGGGACGAGCATCTCTATGAAGCTCACAGGACGATGGATCCGAAATCCAACCGGCGGGCTACCGCCGTTAAGTGCGTGATGGCCGCGTCCGTGTTCGAGTTCTCGGTGGACTCCGAGGGCCGCGTCGCCACAGGCAAAGTGGCATCGTGGACCGAACACGACTGGGGTGACGAACAGGCGGTGGTAGCTCAGCTTTTCGATTACCTGCGAGCCCGGGCCGATACCCCGGTGCTCACGTTCGGGGGCTTGGCGACAGATATTCCCGTGCTCGTGCTTGCGAGTATGGCGCACGGATTGCCGCTGCCACCGCAGCTGATTGATCAACCTGGGCGTAAAGGCCCGCGTCCGCATTTGGATTTGGCGCTGCTCTTGAAGGGAGGCGGACGCACATGGTCACATTTGAGCCAGGTGCTGCTGCGTCTCGACATCCCGGAAGAACTGGTTGCTGCGAAGCCAAGCGTGTCGCGACCCAAGCGAGATGTGGAATGGGCGGCCTTGCGTGACCACGTCGAGCTCGATTGTCTGCTGCTCTCGCTCGCGATGGTAGGGTGGCTCATTGCCCAAGGACACGACGGCTTGCGCTTCAAGCCTTCAGCGATTGCTTTGATCTCTGGCTTTCTGCGCCGGCGGCCGGATCATGCGCTGGTCCCCATTCTGGCCGACTATGCGATTGAGCTGGAAAACGGGTTCCGCGAGTGGGCGGTATCAACTTGACGGCTGTCACTTTGGTGGGGGCGCGACGCCTTGTCGCGCCCCCAATTTCTTGACATCGGTCGCCCGCTCAAGCACTAGACAGACAGGAACAACGGGAGAACGGCCTTGACAAGGGGATTTACAGTTGAAGGCACCCTCGCCCCCGAGTCTGTGAGCGCTATCGGCTCTACACGAACAACGCCAGAACGCCCGTGACCTACACATTGTCGAACTTTCCCGTGCGCCTTCGTGACGCACGGAACGGGATGAATCCGCCCAGCGTTGATCGCGAACGGATAATGAATGGGAAGCGAGCATGAGCCAGGTAGCCGAAGCGCGGAAACTGAGGTCAATCGAGCTGTTCGCAGGGTGTGGCGGGCTTGCACTCGGCATGCACCGTGCCGGCTGGGAAGGCCTTTTCGCGGTCGAACGGGACCCGATGGCGTTCGAGACGCTCGAGACTAACCTGGTCGATGCGAAGGCGCCATTCCGCGCATTCGCACAGTGGCCGAACTGGATGCCGCGCCAGAGCACCGACTTGGTCGCGCTCCTTGACGACAAGGATTTCTGCGATCATCTGCGCGGCTTGCGCGGCACGGTGGACCTGATCGCCGGCGGCCCGCCCTGCCAAGGCTTCTCGGTCGGTGGCAAGCGCGACGGCGAGGACGAGCGGAACAGCTTGGTCTACCGTATGCTGGACTTCGTTGAGTTGGTGCAGCCGCGCGCGGTGCTGATCGAGAACGTCGAGGGCATGGCGCGCCGATTTGTATCCAAACCGGGAACGGCTGGCACGTCGGTCGCCGAAGATGTGATCGCCAAACTCGAAGATCTCGGCTACATCGCCAGCTACCACCTCATTAACTCGGCCGACTTTGGCGTGCCGCAGGCCCGCAAACGTGTCGCTATAATCGGGGTTATGGCGGCCGGCATGACGCGTCAGGCGCTGCATGACCTGACGGCGCTCGCTGTCGAGCGCGGTGCCAAGGCTGTGCGCGTCGAACATGGCCTGCCTAAGGACGGCTTCATCAGCGTGAAGGAGGCGATCGATGACCTGTCCGATGCGCGCCTGGTGCCGAGCCCGGACAGCCCGCGCTTCAAATCTGGCACCTACACGACGGCCAAAAGCGCCTATGCGAAGTTGATGAGGGAAGGGGTTGCCGACGGCGCAATTCCGGACTCACATCGCATGTCGGTTCATGGTGAGCGCGTTCGCACGCTATACGAGCTAGCGCACCGCACTCAGCCGCCAGGTCGTCTGTCGAAGGAGTTCTTGCTAGAAAACGGCACCAAGAAGGACAAGAAGGTGTTGCTCGATCCGGCGGCGGTGGTCGCGACGATCACTACGCACCCAGACGAATACATCCATTACAAGCATCCCCGGAACATAACCGTCCGCGAGATGGCGCGCCTGCAATCGTTCCCCGACCTGTTCACCTTCCATGGCCGTTACACGATCAATGGCCCGCGTCGCCGGTTCGACGTCGCCCGTTGCAGCCAGGTCGGCAATGCCGTGCCGCCACTGATGGGTGAGGGCCTGGGCCGCGCGGTGATCGAGGTGCTCGGCAAGGTCGACGCACTCAAGGCCAAGCCGAAGGCCGCTGATCGCAAGAAGGTGAATGCCTAGGAACAATCGTTCTGCCGCGGGGCAGCGGCGGATCATGCAGGCGATCAGATCGAAAGACACGAAGCCCGAGCTGCGCGTGCGTCGCATCCTGCATGCGATGGGCTATCGCTTCCGAGTCCATCTGAAAGATTTGGCTGGCAAGCCCGACATCGCCTTCACCCGCCGCCGCAAGATTATCTTCGTGCACGGCTGCTTCTGGCATGGGCATCAGGCTGAGGGCTGCCCAGATGGCAGCCGGCCGCGATCAAACACCGGATATTGGAACCCAAAGCTTGATCGCAACGCCCAGCGCGATCGCGAGAACGCGGCTGCGCTCGAAGGCGCAGGCTGGAACGTGCTGACGGTTTGGGCGTGCGAAACGCTTGATGAGGCCGCGTTACGCGACCGCCTGGTCGCATTTCTGGGCAGCCCCTTGACCGAGATCGCCGAGCACAGTCGACAAGGCTGCCGCGAGGTCTGCAGTGCGGTCCGACGACACCATGATCACTTCGCCCGGTGCACCCTTCGGCACCACATTGGTCGGGAACATAAGGACGGCCTTCGGCACTTGGTCTGCCAAATTCGTCCAGATCCCATTGAAGTCACGCATGTAGCCGAGGACCTTGTAAACGCTGTCCCGGATGTATGTCGGGTCCTCCGTTTCTTTTACCTCGACGATGACCCTTCGATCAATCGCACCCGCGTGGAAGCGAACTGTGATGTCCGGCCGCCGCTCGCCGCCGACCACTCCATCGTGCGATCCAACGAGCTGAAGGTATTCGGATCCGCAGCCAGGAAAGATGGTGCTGGGAACCTGGTTGTAGAAGACGTCGGCCTTCACGCCATCGGCACGCTGGTATGTCGCCACTGCTTGGCGGCCGCGCTGGATGAGGCCATAACCCTTGGGCTCGCCGAAACCGAGGGCACCCTGAACCGCCTGCATTACGAGGATGAGCGAGTAGAGCTCAAACAGGTCCTCGCTCGACACCGGCGCCAGCCAGCCCTTACGGAGCAGCTCGAGGATCTGCGCCCACTTGCCGCGGATCACTGACTGGTCGAAGTCGCGAGCCAGGTTCGCAAGCCGCGAATACCGGTGGTCGCGGTGGCGCACCGCGGTCGACAACATACGCGCGCTGATACGGTGCTCGAGCTCGACGCCCTGCAGGTATGTGTTCGCCAAGCCGCGCGTCGCGGCGTCGCGGATGCCAGCGAAGCGCTGTGGCAGAGCGCCTGTGCCGCGCCGTGACATTTCGTTCGACGCCCTGAGCACCCGCGTCAGGAACAGCTTCAGCAGTCGGTTCTCGGGGATGTCGGCAGACTTCTCGATGTGCTGGACCAGGTAGCGACCGCGCGGCACCGCGCCCGATAGTCGGCCGAGGGTGGTGTCCTGCCACAGCACGCGGCCCTTAAAAGATGGCTCTACCGAAGGCGGCGAGGAGCGCGATCCATGGCCGAGATTCTTGAGCAGCACGGGAAGATCGCGAAAGATGAATTGCTCAACCTCCGGCTGCGACAGCCAATACGCGCTAGCTAGCAGCTCGACGCTGCCGCCGCGATCGTTGAGCCGCTCCAGGAACAACTGAACGTCGACCTCGCTGCCATCTTTGAACGCCGGCATGAACTCGAGATCGCGCCCCGGCAGCAGGTAGCGGCCCGCACTGCCCGTGTCGCAGATTGCTCTCGCCCAGGTCTCGCGCCGTGACGCCAAGGGCTATTCCATGGCGCCGGTAAAGGTGCGCAGGCGTGCGATGCTTTCTACCGGCAGTTCACGCATACCAAGTCCTGCGGCGATGCTTGCTGCGATGTCGGCGGTCTGCTCGTGCAAGCCCTCGAATTGAGGGAACAGGAAGGATTCGAGCGCCGTCAAGACTAGCTTCGCGGGATCGTCCTCATATCGGCGCATGCGGTCGATGAAGCGAACGATGTCGAGAGGGATCGCGGGTCCAACCCGAAGGCCCAGCGCGCCGAGACCAGTTCCGCCCTCAACAGCGAAGATGGCAACGAGCAGCTGGACGATGGCATCGCGCAACGCATCATCGTCCAGGACGGCAACAGCCGTCTCGATAATCACACGGTAGTCGGCCTCGTTCGGGATCGCGATTTCAATCACCGCTACTCGGCGCGAGAATGCGAATGACATCTGGAAAAGGCTGGCCTTGTCGAAAGTATTCATCGTGCCGATCAGCCGCCAAGACGGATCAAGGCCATAAACGTGTGTGTCTGCCTGCTGAGCGTTAGCCATGCCCAAGACGACGCGCCGGTAGCCGCCATCGTCCTGACGCTTGCGGTAAGGCAGCATGATGCTTTTCCGCTTGCCGCCCAGAAGGGTGAACATCTCGCCAAACGCCTTGTCGATGTCCGCGCGGTTCATCTCGTCAATAATCAGCCACTTGTTGGCCGCCATCGCCTCGGTGAATACGCCAGGGATGAAGTCGAGCGGCTCTGCGTTGCTTCCTGCTATCGGCACCGGCATGTAGCCGCCGATCGTGTGGACTGATGTCCAGTCCGAGGTCGCGGTGACGACATCGTAGGGTTGGGGGACAGATCGGCAGACGGCCTCGGCCAGTTCGGTCTTGCCTACGCCGGGCGCACCCATCAGCAGGACGTGTTTACCAGACGCCAACGCGGCGACCACCTTTTCGTATGCGTCCTCCATACCGCGAAGGTCACCCAGATCGGGATCTTCGGGCAGGTTCGCGAACCAGTCGGGCTCTGGGTCGGCCTGGAGGGTCTGAGGCTGCGCTTGGTCTGCGACGGTAGTCGCGGCGCTACCCGCGGCATCGGCAGCGAATCCGTCGCCAATCGTAGCTGGAGCGGCGGGCAGATTCTCACCATAATAGAGGAGAAGAATGTTCTTGCCGAACTCGCGTATCGGCTCCAGTTCATCCATCGCCCGGTCGACCGTTACGATCAGCCTTCCTATGTCCGATTCGATGCTATCGTGGTTCCCCTCATTCGGCGTCACCGCTTTGTAGGTCATGAACTGTTCGAACTGACGCGTGACTGCGCGGACCGACATCCCCTGCTCACGCCACCAGATATCGGCATCGGCCCAAGTCTTATACTGGAAGCCACGCTCGCGCTCGAGAGGATCCAACAGGTTCTCGAGCTCGTTTCGGACGTAGGTCGCGGCGCGCCGAGGTTCGGCTTGCTCAGCACGCGCAGCTCCGAGGAATATGCCCATGAGCAGCTTGGTGGGATTCTGGCCCACCAGCCACAAGCGAACATAGACGATGCCGAAGGAGTCATACTTGTCGACCATGCGGTCGGGATAAATGTCGAGAAAACGCGATGGCACTCCGGTAGGAAGTTCGCGAGCGCCGCTCGACCATGCGAACTCGTGCTTCAGGTCGAGACTGGCTAAAAATGCCTCGAGCCCTCGTCCCAAAGCCACTGGGTCATCGACTACGAATTCCTCGATGAACAATTACTTCCCCCAAGAATCACCGGCGTTTCAAAAGCCTGCCTCCCCAACGAATAGATCGGGAACTCTGGTAAGCCAAGCGCGTGACGATAGATGGAGCAGCGCCCGCCGGTTGCGCTTATGAGACGCTCACCGTGGCTAAATGAGCGTGGTCGAGAATGAGTTCACCATTCTCATCCAGTTTGGAACGATGTGCTCATCATTGAATTCGACGTTAGCGCGACTGTGCTCACAGATGAAGCAGACGGGCCCTTCGCATACCTGCGTGACGAGGTCAGGCCAGGAAGAGGAGGACCTCCTCGGCATCGTTGCGAATTGTGACGTCAGTCGTGCCAGCGCGCGAAGGATCTTCTGTCATCAAGTCCCTCGCGTTCAAGATTTCCTAGAGGTATGGCGGCATCGCGCGAATGATCTACGTGCCGGTTTGTCGATACTCCAGATATCCATTAACCCGGACAACTGCATCGCAAAAGGGTAGAGTAGACGGCAGCGCGTATTAGTTGGGGGTGGGTTTGAGCACGGGTTACTTCACTGATCGCGAATATGGCACGCTACCGGCAATATCGGAAACCATCGACGAGCGAGTATGGAGTGCCCTGCTGGCGCTGATTAGTATGCGTATAGGAAACGGAGCGTTCGGTTTTCGTCTCGCTGAGCAATGCCCGGATGGAAACGGACCTTGCGGCTGCGACCGGGATGCCTTTGCGCAATTTCTACAGGCCGAGGTTCCATATATCGAGTGGCCCCTGCGACGAGACGAGCTGCCTGAAACGCCGGTCGTGTTAGACGTGCTAGAGTTTTGCGCAAAAGCAGTCGGCGAACCCATCCTCGGCAGCTACCATTCCTTTTAGCTTCGTGCGCCTGCTGCTCTTAGCATCCGGCCGCAGCGCCCAGCGTCCCTGACGTTTTCAAGCGGCCATCCTTCGTCCAGCGCAGACGTTCCTGGTTGGAAATCTCCAGCGCCTTGCAGATCTCTTTCGGTGTCAGCGCACGAGTAGCGATTGCGTCGAGAATTTCAGCGCTTTCCTCCAGACGCCCTGCGATGCCGCGCTTGCGATCCGCGTTGTCGAAGGAAATCATTATAGCGTTCTCGGCCCATCGGACACGCTCTTGCCGGCTCAGATGCTTTCGTAGCGCCGAGCGTGCCTCTTTCCGGCGCAACCTGAGACTCGGAATACGCGCCAGCAACACCTCCCAGTCTACCGTTGCGGTATGATGGCGCTCACACCAGGAGATAGCTGACAGAAGGGTCTCTTGGCTCACAAGAAAGTTCATCGTCCTGTCCCCCCGAACGTGCGCGTTCCTTTGCCAGCTAGGCCAACCATGGTTAGAGCTGGCCTCATGCCAACTCTGAGCCCTGATGGCACGCAATCGCCGTGCCGGAGTATTTGTAAGCTATCGGCAGATGATGAGGTCTGCATGGGCTGTGGCCGGACGCTGGATGAAATCGCGCGTTGGTCCAGTATGGCGTGTGACGAGAAACGTTCCGTAAACCGGGCGGCAGCGCGGCGACTAGACGAGGGCTTCACCTGATGGCTTCTGTTCACCTAGTCCTCGGGGGCGCTCGTTCGGGCAAAAGCCGACACGCTCTTGCGGCAGGCAGTCGATTGCAGGGACCGCACAGATTCATCGCCACCGCTCAGGCTTATGATTCTGAAATGAAAGAGCGAATTCAAAAACATCGCGAAGAGCGTGACGAGCATTGGCAGACGGTCGAGTCACCAATCGAACTTGCGCATACGATCGCTTCGCTAAATGAGGGAACGATACTTATCGACTGCTGCACATTGTGGCTGTCGAACGTGATGCTAGCGGAGCGGGACATCTCCAGCGAAACCGCTGCTCTGATCGATAGCATCGCATCCGCGCCACCGAATGTGGTCCTGGTCAGCAACGAGGTCGGGTCGGGCATCGTCCCGGAAACGAAGTTGGGCCGAGACTTCCGTGACGAGCAGGGAAGACTGAACCAGCGGCTCGCCGAAATCGCCGACACGGTCGAGCTCGTGGTCGCCGGGATACCATTGCGGCTCAAGGGTTGAGCGCTTCCGCAAGTCGATCAAACTGCGCAGAATCGGCCGGAAGGCCCACACGCAGGTGATGATCGTCTTCTGCAAATCGACGAGCGGCGATGCCATGGCGAGCCAGCCGTCGCCACAGAGCAGCTGCATCGGATGCCTGGACGAACCGGAAAAGATCGGTTCCACCGCGATCATTCAGGCCCGCCGATGCGATTAATGTCCGCAGCTCGTGCATCCGCAGCGCCAAATGTTTGCGGGTTGCCGCCTGCCATTCAACACTTGCATAGGCTGATTTGCCGATAGCCAATGCCGGTCCGGAAACATCCCAGCCGCCGAGCCTTTCCCCAATTTCTCGCAGAACATCAGGGGGAGCTAGCACCGCACCCAGCCGGAGCCCTGCCAGGCCGTAGAATTTGCCAAAGGATCGCAGCACTATCAGCGCCCGCCTCCCGGCAAACGGAGCGACGCTTTTCGATGGATCGAGATCGGCATAGGCCTCGTCTACGATCAGCCAGCCGCCGCGCTTCGCGAGTCGGGCCCGCGCGTGTTCGATCCGCTCGACAGGCCAGCAATGCCCGTCGGGATTATTGGGATTCACGAGCACCACGACATCGGCTTTTTCGACCAGCTGCAGCGGATCCAGGGTTGTTACGACGCTTGCGCTGTAAGATCGCCAGCTTTGCGTGTGATCGGCATAGCTTGGAGCGCGAACCGCCACCGTTTTCGCCCGCAGGATCGACGGCAGTTGGCGGATGGCGACCTCGGTTCCCGCAACCGCGCGGCA
>MDTG01309652.1_pt1 | contig 28645 bp, 28 predicted proteins | sample 811421 | NCBI WGS metagenome assembly MDTG01 (sample SAMN05326645, study PRJNA326480) | marine metagenome | isolation source: seawater | place: Pacific Ocean: South East | collected 2011
AATAGTTGAGCATTTTAATGATTTTGCTGATCCTCATGTAAAACAGGCAGGTACAAATTACCCTGAAGTTGTTGACGGATACTTTAGCCTGCCTGAAGGCCCAGGATGGGGAGTAGAATTAAATGAAGATTTCATTAAAGATAATCCTCCAGAAAAGTATAAAGATGTTACGCTTGACCCTGGGTTGAATATGTTTGTGAATTCTGAGTGGAATCAAAGAGGTCAAAAAGACTGATCAAGGCAAACTATAAGCTGAGTTCTGTACCTTTAATAAGGCAGCAGTCATTTATCTAGTTTATTTGTTGCCAAATAAATCAAGCGGTTTACCCAGAAGCTTGTCGGATCCGCATTAGCTCCTCTATTTAACCTTGCACCGAATGGGGTTTGCCAATCCAATTAAGTTTCCTTAATTGAGGTGAGCTCTTACCTCACCGTTTCACCCTTACCAAATGGCGGTTTACTTTCTGTTGCACTTTCCGTCAAGTTACCCTGCCCGGCAGTTAGCCGGCATTCTAATCCGATGGTGCTCAGACTTTCCTCTTTTTAAAAAAGCGACTGCCCGTCTACCTTGATCGGGATTGAATATATTAAATTTTTACACAGTAGTCAAAATTTTATTAAAGTTATTTTTAACTTTTACCACCTTGTTATATTCATCTTTAGGATTACTTATTTTAAAGTGCTTCTCATATTCTCTAAGTCTATCTATATCATATTTAAGATTTGAAACTTTTAATTTACCTCTAATAACTAACTTAATATTATTTCTAAAAGCATTAACTAAAGTATTGTAGTTTGCAAATTCTGAGTTATTTTCGTTATTTTTTTTCTGAGAATCAATGTAAGATTTATCAACTTCTAGCCTCATATTTATAACTTTTCTGCATTGAGTATTATTACAATTTAAATAAGTATAAATTTTATTAAACTCTTCCCCATTAACATTTTTCCATTTTCTGTGATGAATTGATTTATTCAATTTATTGTTGCAATAACCACATTTAAACAAAATTCTATCTCTATTATTCTTGTCGGGTTTTATTTTGGAGAAATTTACCTTTGAATTTCTAAATAAATTCTGTACAAAATCAAACTTTTCATTTGTGATAATAGGGTCATGATTATTAGATATTATTACTAAATCTCTTTTATAGACACCTGTATAAAACCTATTTGTTAAAATTTTCTTAATTGTTTGAGGAGTCCATTTTAAATCTCTAAATAAATAATTATCTCTAACTAATTTTGAAATTTTTCTTAGCCCAATCCTACTACTTTCTCCATAGTTGCCACTGTAAAGATTAAAAATCACATTTATCAATTCTGCCTTGTCAGGATCAGTTACAAATCCTCCAGAATGAGATTTAAAGTAACCAAAAGGCGCTCTTCCTAAAAAACTTCCTTTTATAGACTTCGACTTTATAGTTTCTGCAATTTTTATCTCTTTTTCAGTCTTTGGTTTTAAATATCCAAGTCTCAGCAACCCATCAGATAATAAATCTTTAGTTTCAGAATTAATTAATTCGATTTGAATTCTACGATCGTAAAGTTTTATATAATTCTCTATCAATATAGGTAAATTTTCTGCAATATCTCTAGAATTAAATATTAATAACCTTTTATTTCTAAATGAAAAATCATTAACCAAGGTATTAAAATTTCCTTTTTTAATAATTTCACTTTCTTCAATTTCTGAATCTATAAATAATTGATTTAGATCATACCCATTATTTAAAGAGTGATTTAAATAAATTGAAACAGATTCATCGTTATCGATAAATAAGTTATTACTAATTAAGCCAATAGTCTCCATAAGAAAAAATTTTTTACCTATTTGTTGTTATAGATACTTTATTTAGTTATCCTTAAATTAGGATAAAGTTACAGAAAAATAAATTCTACAAATACGAGACAAATATATTGAAATATTCAATAAATAATTTTATAAAAAATAGACCTAAAACTAAAATTGTCTGCACCATTGGACCTTCAACTGGAGAAATTGAAATATTAAAAAAACTTATTAAAGAAGGCATGTCTGTTGCTAGATTAAATTTATCTCACGGCGAAACTAAAGAACACATAAGATATGTTGAAAATTGCAGAAAATCAGCTGAAGAATTAAAGGTTCCCCTAGGCATATTAATTGATATACCTGGACCTAAATATAGAGTTGGAAAACTTCCTAATAATTCAATATCGCTGAAAAAGGGGCAAAAAATTATTTTAGGTTCAGTAAATGAAATCGAAAACGGAATAGCTAAAAAAATTAAAATCTGGCCAGAAGGCTTAAAAAAGGATTTAAATAAAATTAAAATAATTTTTCTAGACGATGGTGCTATAAAATTAAATGTACAAAAAACCAAAGGAAAGGAAATCTTTTGCACAGTCAATAATGCTGCTTTGCTCAAATCAAATAAATCTGTAACAATTCCTGGGGCAATATCCAAGCTTGACTATTTCACTGAAGAAACTGTTAAGGGGCTTAAGTTAGCAAGGAAGGTTAACGCCACTTTTGTTGGGCTTTCGTTTATTAGAAATGAAAACGATGTAAAAAAAGTAAAAGAATATTATAAAAATAGTGATTTTAACCCTCAACTTATATCAAAGATAGAGCTTCCAAGTTCTGTTCCTCACCTGAAAGAAATTATATATGAGTCTGATGGCGTAATGGTAGCAAGAGGTGACCTAGGTGTTCAATTACCATTGGAAAAAGTCCCTAGAATCCAAAAAATTATTATTGAAGAAGCTAATCATCAAGGTAAGCCAGTTATTACTGCAACTCAAATGCTTGAATCAATGATTGAATCACCATCTCCTACAAGAGCAGAGGCAACAGATATCCATAATGCAGTTATGGATGGAACTGATGCAATCATGCTTTCCGCTGAAACTTCTATAGGAAAATATCCTGTTGAAACAGTTAAGAATATGGCAAAAATTTCAATTGAAGCAGAAAATTATTTTAATTTCGAGGAATACCTTGAAAAAAGATTTTCAGGAAAAGGGTTTTCATCGATTGATGATGCAATTGCATACAATGCATGCAAAACATCAAATTTAGTAGAGTCCAAGGCCATACTTGCTTTCACTGAGTCTGGTAGTACTGCTGGCAGGGTCTCGTCTTTTAGGCCAAAAGCTCCAATCATAGGATTAATTCATGAAAAAAATGTAGAAAAATTACTTTTAAGATGGGGAATAATTCCTATATCTGCACCTCAATTTAAAAGAGTTCAAGCAATGTTTAAATTAGGTTCTGATGTATCAATTCAGACGGGAATAGCAAAAAATAAAGATTATGTTGTTGTTGTGGCCGGGATGCCTATAGGAATACCAGGAAACACTAATTTATTAAGAGTAATACAGGTCCCCGAACCTAAATAATAGATTGAATTCAAAATACATAGAACTTCCAGATAATTTAAGGTTACATTATTTAGAAAGAACAACTAGAAATCCTGATTATACTCTCCTATTTTTACACGGATTATCTTCATCATCGTATTTATGGGTTCCTTTGGTTAAAGAATTCGAATCAGATATAGCTGATATTTATTGTTTAGACTTAAGAGGTCATGGACTAACCGATAAACCAGAAGGTAATTATTCTTTAGAGACTCTAGCAAATGACGTACACAATTTTATTAAAAAGAAAAATCTAAAAAATATCATCATGATTGGTCAGTCTATGGGCGGAGATCTTGGAGTATCAATTTGCCAAAAAGTTAATGAAAGAATAGTAGGATGTATAGGCATAGATGGCGGAGCAATAAATTTAAAAGAGAATTTTGAGTCAAAAAAAGTAGCATTAGAAAAACTAAGGCCCCCTGATCTAGATGGAATGGATAAAGATGTTATGTTGACAAGACTAAGAAAAAATTGGCCTGACTGGTCCGAAGATGCCATTATGGGTCAATTCAGTATTTTTTCTGTAAATAAAGATAATAAAATTACTAAAAGGCTAAGCTTAATAAACCATCTAAAAATACTTGAAAGTCTATGGGAAAATGATTCAATTTCAAATCTAAAAAACATCAAAGTTCCTTTATTATTGATATTGGTAAAATACAACACAGATTTAACATTCATTAAAGATAGTAATGTTAGGATTGATATAGAAAGAGTAAATGGCGATCATGATATACATGCCCAAAAGCCAAAATTAGTTCATAAAATAATTGAAAAAAGAATCAATGGAAAATTTTTTGAAAAATAGTAAATTAGTTAAAAAGCCTAGCATAATAACTCTTTTTGGGTCCGGAGAAACATCACCTCATATGGCCAAATTATATAGAGGAATAATTAATGATTTTAATTCAAAGCTTAAATTTAATTTTTTATTGGATACTCCATTTGGATTTCAGGAAAATCACTCTATATTATCTAATAAAATAATTAAGTATTTTTCAGACAAAATAAACTTAAAAATAGATTCGATGAATTTTCCTGATAATAATTCATATAATGAAAATATTGCTAATAAAATAAATAATTCAGACTTTATTTTTTCTGGGCCGGGAAGCCCCACATATGCATTAAAAATATGGAAAAAAAATGGAATAGATTCTTTACTAGAATCTAAAATTAGTAATGGTGGAATATTAGCCTTTTCAAGTGCAGCAGCACTAACTTTTGGATCACATGTAATACCTGTATATGAAATTTATAAAGTTGGAGAAAACCCTAAATTAATTCCCGGACTAAATCTTCTTAGCTTTCTGTATAAAGAAACTTTAGTTGTTCCTCATTTTAATAATCAAGAGGGAGGTGATCATGATACTTCTCATTGCTTTATTGGAAAGAAAAGATTTAACAACTTAATAAAAAATAGAGATATATTAGTCCTTGGTATTGAAGAACACACTTCTATAACTTTTAATCTAAATAGTTCTTCAATGAAAGTTGATGGGAAGGGGAAAGTTATTCTTAAATCACCTAAAGGTATAGTAGAAATAAATAGCGGTGAAACTTTAGGAATTAATGAAATAAACTCAAATTACACTCCAATAATAGAAAATGAAAAGTCTTCAAATAAACCTAATGAAATAGAAAATAAAGAAATTAATATAGATATCGACATACTTGTTGATATTAGGGATAAGGCAAGATCAAAAAAATTATGGGATATATCAGATCAAGTCAGAGATATTTTATTATCTAATAATATTGAATTAGAAGATAATCCTGATGGCTCTAAATGGAAAAAAAACTAAACTAAAACAATCTTATTTGTTAATGTGCCTATTTTTTCAATACTTATAGAAACAATATCTCCTTCATTCAAAGTAAAATCTTGAGGGGGAATTATACCTGTTCCAGTCATCAAAACTGCATCCTGGGGTAAATCATTGCTTTTTTGAAGCCACTCAACCAACTCATAAACATTTCTCTTCATCTCAGAGGTAGATGATTCACCTTGAAAAACAATATTTTCTTTTCTAGTTATAGACAATTCTACATTAAGATTTTGAGGGTCTTCTATTTCGTCCTTAGAAACAATACAGGGGCCTAATGAAAAAGATTTATTATAAACTTTCGCCTGAGGAAGATATAGAGGATTCTCTCCTTCTATTGACCTACTACTCATATCGTTTCCTATAGTATATCCTGCTATTTCTCCGTTAATAATTACTACTGCCAATTCTGATTCGGGAACATCCCAACCAGAATCTTCTCTTATCCCTAGTTCTTCATTTGGGCCCTGCATTCTTTCACCGGTACCCTTAAAAAATATTTCTGGCCTATCTGCTGAATATACTTTCGCATAAACATCAGGGGTATCACTTTCTGCTTGACGTTCTCTCATGCTATCACTATATGTTACGCCTGCAGCCCATACTTCTTGAGGAAATATTGGAGACAATATTAGCGATTCTTCTACTTCACCTTCGAATCTAGGTAAATTCTTACTGGATATCAATTTTTCAACATATTTGTCTGGAGAAAGGCCTGATTCTTTGGCAATCAAATACAATTCGGAAAAATCACCTAATCCTAGCTCATAATATGATTTTTCATTAAGAACAATTAGTGATGAATACCATTCATCACTTGTTATTGAATTTTGTTTTCTATAATATTTCAATTAAACCTCCTTGTACTCCCCTTCAATTGTATCTGAATCATCACCTTTTGCATCATCATTATCACCAGATTGTTGAGTTTGTGCATCAGAATAAATATCCTGCCCAACTTCCTGCATTTTTGATTGCAGTTCATTAGTTGCATTTAAAATATCTTCAGCACTTTCCTCTTCACTTGATAATAACGAACTTAACTTTTCTTTCAATTCATTTATCTCTGATTTCTTGTCCTCTGGAATTTTATCTCCATTTTCATTTAGTAATTTTTCTGCAGCATAAATAGTGCTTTCTCCATTATTTCTTGCCTCAACCTTCTCCTTTTTTGCCTTATCTTCTTCAGCAAATTGAGACGCTTCATTAACTAGCTTGTCTATTTCGCTTTCATCTAATCCAGATCTACCAGTTATAGTTATATGTTGCTCTTTTCCAGTTCCCTTATCTTTTGCTGAAACTTTCAGAAGTCCATCAGCATCTATATCAAATGTTACTTCAACCTGCGGAACTCCTCTTTGAGCTGGAGCTATTCCATCAAGATTGAATCTTCCTATTGAGACATTATCTGTGGCCATCTCTCTTTCACCTTGCAATACATGAATTTCAACACTAGTTTGATTATCAGCTGCAGTAGTAAATGTTTCGCTTTTTGATGTCGGAATGGTTGTATTTCTATCAATTAGAGTAGTTCTAACGCCACCAAGTGTTTCAATTCCCACCGAAAGGGGAGTTACATCTAATAATAATACATCCTTTACATCACCTTCTAATACTCCCGCCTGAATAGCTGCTCCCATAGCAACTACCTCATCAGGATTAATTCCTGCAGAAGCATCTTTTCCAAATATCTCCTTAACTTTATTAATTACTGCTGGCATTCTAGTCATTCCGCCCACCAAAATAATATCCGAGATTGATTTTGTATCGAGCTCCGAATCTTTAATAGCCTGCTTACAAGGCTGGACTGTTCTTTCAATAAGGCTTTCAGTAATTTCTTCAAGCTTAGCTCTAGTTATATTTGAAACGAGATGCTTAGGTCCATTGGCATCAGCTGTTATAAAAGGTAAATTAATTTCTGTTTGAGTGACAGTAGATAATTCAATTTTTGCTCTTTCTACCTCAACTCTTAGCCTTTGCAATGCGGCTGGATCTTTTTTCAAATCTATTCCTTCATTTTTCTTAAACTCATCAGAAACATAATCCAAAAGAAGGTTATCAAAATCGTCTCCACCAAGGTGCGTATCTCCATTGGTTGATTTAACTTCAAAGACACCATCACCTAATTGCAAAATAGTTATATCAAATGTTCCACCACCTAAATCATAAACCGCAATAGTCTTATCACCCTTAGAGTCCAAGCCATAGGCTAATGAAGCTGCAGTAGGCTCATTAATTATTCTCATAACCTCTAAACCAGCTATCTTACCTGCAACCTTTGTAGCTTCTCTTTGGCTGTCACTAAAATAGGCAGGAACAGTAATAACTGCCTGAGTAACTTTATCTCCCAATTTATGCTCTGCATCCTCTTTTAACTTCTGAAGTACCATTGCAGAAATTTCTGGTGTAGAATGCTTTTTTCCAGAAAGTAGTATTTCAACATCTCCGTTTTTAGCTTTTTCAAGCTTATATGAAATTCTAGATGCATCCTCTTTAACTGAAGAATCATCAAATCTTCTTCCGATAAATCTTTTTGCAGAATATATAGTATTTTCTGCATTGGTAACGCTTTGCCTTCTTGCAAGCTCTCCAACAAATCTTTCTTCTGTTTTTGAATTAACGCCAACTACTGAAGGGGTAGTTCTCTTTCCTTCTTTATTTTCTAAAATTACAGGCTCCCCAGCCTCCATTACTGCAACCGCAGAGTTAGTTGTTCCTAGGTCGATTCCAATTATTTTAGCCATTATTTATTCTCCTTAACTTCATTTTTCTGATTAGCTATTTCTACTTGCGCTGGCCTAATGACATCACTATTCATTATGTATCCTTTTCTTAAAATTTTAATTATTGACCCTGGTTCATATTCATTAGTTTCTGTAGTCAAAACTGCTTCATGAAAAACTGGATCAAAATCTTCAATTTCAGTTATCTCTTGTATATTTTCAGATTCAAAAATTGTTCTAAATTTTTCTCTTATACTTTTTAAACCTTCTAACATTAAATCTAAAGATGCATTTTTTGTTACAGAATCTATAGCTAATTCAAGTTCATCAATAACTGAAAGAACTTTAAGAGAGACCGTTTTCTTGCCTCTGCTCTCAATTTCACTCAACTCCATCTTCATCCTATTTCTATAATTAACTAAATCAGCTTGTGCTCTAGCTGCAATATTCTTAAAATCATCTCTTTCTTTTTTTAAACTATTAATCTCAGATTCAGATTTAGATATTTTTTTTTCTTTCTTTTTTTCACCCATTTAACTAATAACTTTTGAAAGTAAATATTTTAATTTTTCCTCTAGCATATTTTTTCTAGATCTCATATTTGTTTCATTAATACTATTTATAATCATTGAAATCTCATCTAAACCTTCAACCAATTCCATAATTATTGCTATGCCAGCTAAATTAACCCCAAAATCATCAACTAAAGTCTTAATAATTTTGAGCCTTATTAAATCTTCTTCAGAATATAATCTAAGCATTCCTACAGATCTTGAAGGGCTTACAAGTCCGAATTTCTCATATTTTCTTAATGTTTGAGGATGGACTTCCAACAACCTAGCTGCAACGCTTATTATGTATACTCCGCTTTCCAATTTATATATCTTATATTCTGTTTCTTATAACATTGAGTATATTATAACTTGATACAGATCATGTCAACATAAATTTTTATTTTGAAGTTTTATAGTTTAATATGGTTTTAATGACTAAAAACATAGCAAAACAATCATATTTAAACTCAGATATCCCTCGGGTTATTTTAGATAGATTGCCAATATATTTACGAATTTTATCTCAACTTCAACAAGAAGAAATAAAAATTACAAGTTCTAATAAAATTTCACAATATGTGCCTATTGAGTCGTCTCAAATTAGAAAAGATTTAACATATTTAGGCATAAATGGGATTAATGGAAAAGGCTATAGCGTAAAGACACTTAAACAAAGTTTGCAAAAATTACTAGGTTTAGATGCTAGCTGGAATGCAGTATTAATTGGAGGTAGCACGCTAGGCAGATCTGCAATGGAATTTATGAAACAAAAAAAATCTCAAACATACAGAATAGTTGCAGCATTCGATCCAAACACCAGAATGATAGGCAAAAAAATTTCTAATTTAAAAATTCAAAATATTAAAGATCTTCAGAGAACAATAAAAACAAGAAATATAAAAATTGGAATAATTGCTACTCCTAATAATATTACTCAACTTGTAGCGGATACATTAATTGCGAATGATTTGCATTACCTTATAAATTTTTCTAGCTTTACTCCAAAAATACCTGATTATGTAATAGTAAAAAACTTAGATCCAGGGTTAGAAATCGAGTCTATGACTTACTATTTAAGGCAGAGAAGGCTTAATAGAATTGCGGGCTAATTTATTCTATCAACAAGTATAGTTACTTTATTATTAACAACTTCTAAAAATCCGCCGGATATATTAACCTCGTCATTCTTGTTATTTACTCTCCAAGTAACTTTGCCTTCTACAAGCTCAGTTATTAAGGGAACATGTTTTGATAATATTCCTAATTCTCCGTCGGCGCTTTTAACTCCGACATACTCTACATCTCCAGAAAAAATATTTTTTTCAGATGTTACTATTTCAAGCTTTAAACTCATAATTAACTTTTTAAGGTTTTTGCTTTTTCTACAGCCTCTTCTATTGTCCCAACCATATAAAATGCCTGCTCAGGTAGGTCATCATGCTGACCACTCAATATCTCTCTAAAGCCTTTGACAGTATCTTCGACTTTGACATATTTTCCAGGAATACCCGTAAATACTTCTCCTACATGAAAAGGTTGCGTTAAAAATCTTTGAATTTTTCTCGCTCGAAATACTATCTCCCGATCTTCTTCTGATAATTCTTCAATACCAAGAATTGCAATTACATCTTGAAGATCTTTAAATCTCTGCAGAACTTCTTGTACTTCTCTTGCGGTGTTATAGTGATCTTCTCCCACTATTCCTGGCTCCATAATTCTTGAATTTGAGGCTAAAGGGTCTACTGCAGGAAAAAGTGCTTGAGCTGCTAATGATCTCTCTAAAGATATTGAGGCGTCTAAATGTCCAAAAGTAGTAACAATACCTGGGTCGGTATAATCATCCGCTGGCACATACACTGCCTGAAATGATGTAATAGATCCATCAACTGTGGAGGTAATTCTTTCCTGCAAATCACCCATTTCAGTTGCAAGAGTTGGTTGATATCCGACTGCAGATGGCATTCTGCCTAGTAAGGCAGAAACTTCCATTCCAGCTAAAGTATATCTATAAACATTATCTACAAATAACAATACATCTTGCTTTCCAACTTCTCTAAAGTATTCTGCCATTGTTAATCCTGTTAATGCTATACGAGCTCTTGTTCCAGGCGGTTCATTCATTTGTCCAAAAACTAACGCAGTGTTATCTAGCACTCCATAATCTTTCATTTCATGCCACAAATCATTACCTTCTCTAGACCTTTCTCCTACTCCTGCAAAAACAGAAACACCACTATGCTCTTGGGCAATATTTCTAATTAGTTCTGTAATAATTACAGTTTTTCCAACACCCGCACCACCATACGCGCCTACTTTTCCACCTTTAGAAAAAGGAGTAATCAAATCAAATACTTTTATGCCTGTCTCTAGAACTTCCGTGCTTCCACTTTGTTGTTCAAAAGTTGGAGCAGGTCTATGAATAGGCCACTTTTCTTCAGCTTTTACTTCTCCTAAATCATCTAATGCATCACCCAGAACATTAAAAATTCTTCCTAATGAAGCTTTTCCAACTGGCACAGAAACAGCAGATCCAGTATCTTTGACTGACAATCCTCTAGAAACTCCTTCTGTAGCTCCAAGCGCCAAGCATCTCGCCCAATTATTTCCTACATGCTGCTCTACTTCCAGTACTAATTTTTCACCATCTACTTCCATTTCTAGTGCATTATAAATCTCAGGAAGTTTATCATTTGGGAATTCAACATCTACTACAGTTCCAATAACCTGTACTACTTTTCCTTCAACATTATCAGCCATTTTATTTCCTTTCACTCTTGTTAGTTAGTTTCATTTTTCTAGAGCTAAAGCTCCTCCAATAATATCTAATATTTCTGATGTAACGGTTTGCTGTCTTGCTTTATTTAAATCTAATGTTAGATCTTGCTTTAATTCATTAGCATTGTCTGTGGCATTTTGCATAGCAACTAATCTAGCGGAATGCTCACTAGCTATAGAATCTAATACAGCATTAAATATATTAACTTCTATATACCTAGGAATTAAAGCATTTGATACCTCTTCGAGGCTTGGCTCATATATAAACTCAGAGGAAACTCTTTCATCTAAATTTTCATCAATTTGAATAGGCATAAGTTTTTTAATTCTAGCTTTCTGCACAGCAGTACTTATAAACTCGGAATAAATTATATTTATTTCACTAAATTCTCTTGTGGAATGCCTTTCAATAATAAATTTAGTAACTTCAGATACTTCATCAAAAGTAGGCATATCAGATACTTGATAAAAAGTAGATTGATTATCATTTGTCCTAGAAATAAAACTATTACCTTTCTTTCCAATCACAACAATCTCATTATTAGAATTACTATTCTCAAAATAATTAGAAGCTGATTTTAAAACATTGGATACTAACGCCCCGCACAGACCTCTGTCAGGAGTTACCAGAACAACTAAATTTTTACTTCCTTTGGTTTCTTCAGAATTAAAAATTTCTGGATTACTTAGGTAGAAATTTGAAAGAATAGAATTTAATTTTTGTCCATATGCCCTACCATCAGTGACCTTATCTTGAGCTTTTTTCATTTTAGCTGCAGCGATCATTTGAAGTGCATTGGTAACACGAGAAGTGCTCTCTACACTTTTTATTCTACTTCTTAATTCTCTTAAATTTGGCATATCTATGTATTAAAAATTTTATTAAAATCTTCAGCAGCTTTCTTTATTTTAGGCATATCTTCCTCGCTCAAATCTCCAGACTTTTTAATGTTATCTAAAGCATCAGAAACATTTGAGTTCGCATATTCATTCCAAGCTTTTTCATATTCTGCTACATCTGAAACATCAATATTATCCAGCAATCCTTCTGATGCTAAATATAGCAATGTAACTTGATTTTCTAAAGGAACTGGTTCATATTGAGGTTGTTTTAATAACTCAACTATTATTGCTCCTCTGCTTAATTGCTTTTTTGTAACATCATCTAAATCATCAGACCCAAATTGGGCAAAAGCTGCCAATTCTCTGTATTGTGCAAGTTCAATTTTTAAACTTCCAGAAACTTTCTTCATGGCTTTTGCTTGCGCCGAACCTCCTACTCTACTAACAGAAAGTCCAGTATTTAGAGCAGGTCTCACACCAGAATTAAATAAATCTGATTCCAAATATATCTGGCCATCAGTTATTGAGATTACATTTGTAGGCACATATGCAGAAACATCACCGGCAAGAGTTTCAATCACAGGTAAAGCAGTTATTGATCCTCCTCCATACTCTTCTTCTACTCTTGCTGCTCTTTCCAGCAATCTAGAATGAAGATAAAATACATCTCCTGGATATGCCTCTCTTCCAGCTGGTCTTCTTAACAGAAGAGACATTTGTCTATAAGCCCAAGCATGTTTACTTAAATCATCGTATACAATTAAAACATCTTTTCCTTGATCCATAAAATATTCAGCCATTGCGCAACCTGAGTAAGGAGCTAGGTATTGAAGTGGAGCAGAGTCGGACGCATTTGCAGCAACAACAATTGTGTGCTCCATTGCATCATATTTATTTAATGTATCAACTACACTTGCAACTTTAGAAGATTTTTGACCTATCCCCACATATATACATATCAGATCTCCACCTTTTTGATTAATTATGCAATCTATAGCTACAGCAGTTTTACCTGTACTCCTATCTCCAATAATTAACTCTCTCTGGCCTCTTCCAACTGGAACTAATGCATCTACAACTTTAACTCCAAACTGAACTGGTTGATCTACAGACTTTCTACTAACAACATTGGGGGCAGGCTTTTCAACTGGTGCAGTTGAATTAGTTTTAATGGAACCTTTCCCATCTATAGGTCTACCAAGAGGATCGACTACTCTCCCTATCAACTCTTCACCAACAGGCACTTCAACAATTCTACCAGTTGCTTTTACTTCATCACCCTCTTTTATATCTAAATAATCACCCAATACTACAGTCCCTACACTGTCTTCCTCAAGGTTAAGTGCCATTCCTAGCGTGCCATTAGGAAATTCAAGTAATTCGCTATATTTTACATTGGATAATCCATGAATCTGAGCAATTCCATCACCTGCTTCAACCACTGTCCCAACATCAACTAATGATGATTTATCACCATAATCTTGAATTTGTTTTTTTATCACTGAAGATATATCTTGCGAAGCCATTTTTTTCTCCTAATTCTAATTAATCAATAATTGATTCCTTTAATCTATCTAATTTTCCTTTAGTGCTCATATCCAGCATTTGATCGTCAAATTTAGCTATGAAGCCTCCTAAGATTTCTCTGTCTACCCAATTTACACTAACTACTTTAGATCCGACTAAATCACTTAATTTTTTATTAATTTTACCTAATTCTTCTTGTTCAAGTTGAAAAGCGGTAATAACATCTGCCCTTTTAATTCCATTTAAGTTATCTGTAAGTTTATTAAATCTATTAAGTATTGAATCTATAAGAAATGTATTTCCTTTTTCAATAACTAATCTTAAAAAATTTAACTGTCTTGCATTGGTCTTAATTTCTGAATTACTGATCAATTCAAGTTTATTTTTATTGCTAATCTTCGGATCTTGAAAAAATTCTACTATTTTCGAGTCACTAAAAACTTCAGATAAGTCCTCTAAAAATAATTTCCAAGAATCTAATTCGTTATCCTCTTTGGCAATATCAAAAATTGCGTCAGAATACCTATTTGTTGTCGAAGAATTTTTCATAAAGTATCACTCAAATTAAAGCGCCTTTTCTTCCAAAGCTTTAGTTATTAATTCAGAATGAGATTTTTCATCAATCTCTTTTTCAATTACTTTACCTGCTGCATCTACTACCAATTCGCCAAACCTATTCTTTAATTCAAGAATTGCGTTATCTCTTTCGCTATTGATTTCTTTTTTTGCCTTCTCCATCATCTGGGAAATTTCAACAGCTATTTTCTCCTTTTCATCCTCTCTTAGTTGGTTTGAAGCCTCTCTAGCAGCCTCAACCAACTTCTTTCCTTCTAATCTTGCCTGAGAAAGCTCTTCTTCAATTTTACTGGCAGCTTCTTCTGCTCCCTTCGAAGCAGTTTCAGCATCACTTAATCCTTTTTTTATCTTTTCAGCTCTTTCGTCTAAAAGTTTCACTACAGGTTTATAGAGAAACCTTGTTAGAAGAAATACTAAGATAGCAAAGCTAATTAATTGAGTTATTAAACCTGGTAAATTTATACCCATAATACTCCTATTTTAACCTTTCTTTTATCCGTAAACTGAAGCTGGAGCTGTAGTTCCACCAACGAATAGAATAATAATTGCTATAACTAAAGCATAAATTGCTATTGCTTCAGTAAAGGCAATTGCAAGAATCATATTTTGCTGTATCGGCCCTTCAGCTTCTGGATTTCTTCCCAAAGCTTCCATAGCTTTACCTGCAAGCATTCCAATACCTAGCCCTGGACCCAAAGCTCCAAGACCAATAGCTATTGCTGCAGACAATGTTCTTAAGTCACCAAAAATAAAATCTCCCATTTTATCTCCTTTAATTTATTTATTGTTTATAATTTTTTATTCATAATTTAATGTTCACTATGATCTGAAATTGCTGTAATTCCAAAAATCAAAGTCAATATAGAGAAAATAAATGCTTGAATAACTCCTACGAATAACTCAAGCCCCATAAATGGAATAATACCAATAAATGGCAACAAGAACATCATTGCTACAAGCAAAACTTCACCTGCGAACATGTTACCAAATAATCTAAAAGTAAAACTAACAACTCTTGCAAGTTCAGCAATAAGCTCAAGGAGTCCTACAAATAACATTATAGGTGAAGAAAAATTGAAAAATTTGCCCCCATATTTTTTTACGCCTAAAGCACTGATTCCCCAAAATTGAACTGCAACCATAGCAACTATTGCAATAGCCAACGTAGTATTTAAATCGGTATTTGCTCCTCTCAAAATTGGCAAAAGTCTCCCTGCGGACTTACCTTCTAATTTACCACTTTCAACCTTACTGTGATTATTTATTACATCCTCTACTAACACCACTCCTCCACCATTTTTAATTTTATCTTCACCACGACCAGGCGGAAGGTAACTTATACCTAAACCAGGAATCTTATTAAATACAACCAGATGTTCTTTAAGTGCTTCTTTACAAGTATATTCTTTTGAGTGATCTGACCCATGATCTGACCCATGATCTGACCCATGATCTGACCCATGATCTGAACTGTGGCAAGAATCGATTTTGTGTTCTTTATGAGAATATACAACTTCAGCAGACTCAACTATTCCAATAGTGCCAACTCCTGGCAAAACCCCAACCCAATTTGAAACAACTACACATAAAAAAATTGATAAAACTAGAGGAACAAATCTTCTGCCTTTTTCACCACCTGAAATTGTTTGAGCAAGATTCACAAAAAACTCAACGATTACCTCTGCAATGTTTTGCAATCTACTATTTGGAATGCTTTTCATATTTCTTGTTGCAGCAAAAACAAAAGCAAGGAGCAAAGCCATACTAATCCACAAGGTCAAAGAAGTGTTAGTGAACCCAAGTCCAGGAATTATTTCTCCTGGAAGCTGAATGTGAGCTATAGGGCTTTGAAAAAATCCTCCAAATGGAAATGCGCCTCCAATTGCGCCTCCTAAAATAGAAGTAATAAATAAAATAAGAAAGAAAGGTAATATTATTGATTTATTCATTTATCTCTTCCGTCATTTAGTATTTCCCTAATACTTGACCTTATACCTAAATAAGAAATCACTATACCAATTAATCCTCCAATTGATGCGAAAACAATAGGTGATCCAATAAAACCCCCTATCCATTTTCCCGCCAAAACCAGACCCAGGGTAATTAGCACCACAAACCAACCAAGTCCAGTCATTTTTCCAAAAATTATGAAGTTCTTTTTCATAATTAATCCAATTCTTTTTTGTTGCCACTTAAGAAATGAACCAACATAAATCTAACATATTGAATTTTCCTAGACAAGAGAAATTTATATATATATTTTTTGCTAAGATCTCTAATTATCGCCCAAGCTTTCTAAATCAAGAGTATCGATAAAATCAGCAAACTGACTTATATCAGTTTTATTATTATCATCGCTCAGATTAGATTCATTAGTTGTTTTATTTTTTTTATTAACAGTTTCATTTTTATGATCTAAAGTAACAGAAACTTTTTCAACAACATCGTCGTTAGCATATATAGGACAGGTCACTCTAACTGCAAGAGCAATTGCATCCGACGCTCTAGAATCAATCATTACAATCTTGTCATTGTTTTTAATTGCGATTTTTGCAAAAAATGTTTCATCTTTCATTGACTCAATTAAAACATATTCAATAGATATTGATAGAGATTCAAGTAAAGAAATTACCAAGTCATGAGTTAAAGGCCTAGGCAGTGAAACTTTCTGAAGTTTTATTGCTATGGCATCTGCTTCACTTGGCCCAACCCAGATTGGAATAAACATTTCTTTTGACTTCAATTTTAAAATAACAACTCTCTGATAATTAGAGAGGCTAACTCTTATGCTATCTATACTTAATTCTTCCATTAGTATGCCCTTAATTTAGTTTATTAAGAATAAATACTAAGTCAAACATATTCACTCACTGAACTTAAAAAATCATCTAATGATTCCACAATAAAATACTTATATTCTTCTAGTGAAGAAATATTTTTTTTAGGAAAACTAATTCCTCTTGAAGAGTTTATAATATTTATCCCCTTTCCTTTAGCAGAATTAATGGCTTTTTTAAAATTGCCCCCCTGAAATCCTAATCCAGGAATCAATATTGGTATATCATTATTCTTATCTCTAATTTCCTTTAATTCACTCGGAAAGGTGGCACCTACCACCAAGCCTAAATTATTTCTTGAATTATTTTTTTCAACCATTTCTAAAACTTTTTTATAGACCTCTTCTCCATTATCAACAATTAAATTTTGCACTTCATTTGAGCCTGGATTTGAAGTTTTACATATAACTATCGCACCATTTTTTTCAGAAAAAGGTATTATTGAGTCAGATCCCAAATATGGATTAATAGTAACAACATCAAAATCCCAGTATGAATACATTGCTTCTGCATAAGCATTTGCAGTTGATCCAATGTCAGATCTTTTTCCGTCTCCAATAATGATTTTTTCTGGAAAATTTGATCTTATAAATTCAATTGTTTTCTTTAAATCTTTGAGTCCTTCAATTCCAGATTGTTCAAAATAAGCCATTTGAAACTTATATACATTGGTTTTTTCGTATGTATTCTGAATTAAAAATTTACACCAAGCAAATATACTTTCGAAATTTAATTCTTGAATTTTTTCATGAATCGGATCAATGCCTACACAAACTAAGAATTGTTGGTTAAAACTTTTTAGTTTTTCTATCCAATTTAAATTCATCTTGATTTTCTATTCACTAATATATTATGAACTGTTATTGACAATATAGCCATCAAAATAGAATAAAAAGATAACCTTATAACTGAACTGTTATCTGCAGATGAGATTGAAGTGTAAATTGCTGTAGAAATATTTTGGGTTTTTCCAGGCATATTTCCTGATACAACTATAGTAGCACCAAATTCAGATATGCTTCTTGCAAAACATATTAATAATCCAGCAAACATTCCTTTCTTTGAAAGAGGATAAATCACTTTGGTGAATATTTGAGGAAATGATAAACCTAAGCTTCTAGCTGTATTAATTAGATTATTATCTATACTAGAAAATCCCAACTGAAATGATCTTACTATGAGAGGGAATGACACTATTGCTGAGGCCAATGAACCAGCTATCCAAGTAAAAACTAAACTACTTCCAGTTACCGAATATATAAATGATCCTAAAAAATATTTAGGACTAAATAATATCAATAACATATACCCAATAATAACTGGCGGGACTCCTAGCGGAAGAATTGAAATTATTTCTAATAAAGGCTTCCACCAAAATCTTTTAAATTCAAGAGCATATGCTACTGGCAAAGCAAATAAAGAAGCAATAAGTGTAGCTACCAAAGCTCCGCGAATTGAAAATAATATTAATTCAAGATCATCAAAAATCATCATTCACCATCTCAAACCCAAATTCATTAAATAATTTTTTTGAATCATTAGAAAATAAGTAATCAACAAAAGCTTGTTTGCTGGACAATTTATCATCCTCCATGCTTCCCATTATTAAAACTAAATAATAAATTGTTTTATCTAAATTATCTTCTGATATTCTGAATGAATTAGAATTATAAATACTATTCATGTAATCGGATTTATAAACTATAGCCCCATCCAAATGCCCATAACTCAATGCACTAATTAATGTCATTGCATTACTTGAAATTATTAGATTTTGATTCTCTAAAATTTTTTTACAATTTTCATATTTTTTTAGAATCAAATTTGATTGCTTGCCTAGTGGAGCAAGCAAAGGGTCAGCAACTCCAAACGCGATACTCTTGTTAGCGCAAACCTCATTCAAAGAAAGTGAATCACCAAATTTATCTTTATAAATTAGAACTAATTCATTTTTGATTAATCGCTTAGTTGATATGAGGTTATTTAAATTTTGATCTATTAAATCAACGCTTCGATCTCCTGCAATAATAATTATATCTGGGCTAGCTCCTAAATTAATCTTGTTAATTAAAGAAAATGATCCGTCATAATCAATATTTATAGATTTTTTATAACTTTCTTTGATTTTATCTAGGGGTCCACTTAAGGATGCTGCAGCAAAAATATTAATTTCATTTTTATGATTAGAATTAAAACAACCTATAAATAGTGAAAATATAAGAAAGCATAAAAAAATTATTTTTTTAAAATTACTCTTTGTTTCATTTAAATCACTCATATATATCCTAATAGGATTATATTAATATTTTTTAGATTTTCATATCTTAGTGTATAATTTAATTATGAAAATTGATGAGGGGAAAAAATTTAATTTTGATAGTTTTTCTAACTTAGAATTTTACAAAACAGTAAACTCAAACTTGTTAGATCTTGCGGATATAAATACCAGTACAAAAATTTTAGATCTGGGATGTGGAAACGGTGGTATTACTGAAATGATTTTAAGCAAGGTTAAAGATGTAAGTAAAATTGCTATTTATGCTGTTGATAGCTCGTCTGCTGCAATATCTCTTGCACTTAAAAGATTTAGTAACAGAAAAGATGTAATTATAAATTATATCCAATCAGAGGCTCAAAATTTACACGAAAATTTAAAAGATAAAGTTGATACTGTAGTGTATTGCAATTCTATACACTATATTCCAGAAAAAGAAGAAGTGCTTAAGCATATTGGAAATGGTTTAAGCGATGGAGGGAAGCTTGCTTTTAATACATCTTTTTTTCAAGGATCACACCCACAAGAAACAGAACTATTTCTAAGAAAATGGATGATGAAAAGCTTTAGGTTGTTAAAAAAAGAGTACAATTTAATGCCTAGTAAAAGTAAGGTTCAGTCTAGGATTCAACTAACACCCGAAAACTATGAAGAACTTCTTAATAAGAGTGGGTTCACTGTTTTGAAAAAGGAAATTGAAAATGTAAATGTCCCTCTTGATGGATGGTATGAAATAAGTAGCTTTAAAGATTGGATTGAAGGGGTTTTGCCTGGAATTCCATTGGATATTGGCAAAAAGGTTTTGCAGGATACAGTTTCTTCATTGTTTAAAGAGCTTAATATTAAAACTTTAGACAGGAAGTGGCTTTCAATAGTTGCCTTAAAGGGATAGGTATTCATCAAGAGACTTTACATTAAGATTTTCTTCTAAAACCTTGTCTCCAAAAACTGCTTTTGCAGTATCTAGAGAAGTAAAGCAAGGCAATTTTCTTTCAGTAGCTGCCCTTCTAATCCTAAAACCATCTTGTAAAGTTTTTCTATCTCCAGTAACAGTATTAACAACAGCAATTACTTTTGTTGCTTTTATCATATCCAAAACATTTGGATTTTTATCTAGTCTTTTTTCAATTATTTCAGCCTTAAATCCAAGTGAATTAATCAATTCAGCAGTACCTGGAGTAGCCACCATTTTGTACCCTCTTTCATTTATTAATTTTATAAGACCCTCGCTAACCTTCTTGTCCTTGTCAGCAATACTTAATAGCACGGACCCTTTCCTAGGAATATGCAAACCTGAACTAATAAAAGCTTTAGAGAGCGCTTCTTCATAATTATCCGAAATTCCCATTACTTCACCAGTTGATTTCATCTCTGGCCCTAGAAATGTATCAACATCAGTTAATTTTGACATTGAAAAAACAGGGGCTTTAACAGCTGTAATATTTCTTTCTTTATAAACCCCGGTACCAAATTTTGAATCAATAAGTTTTTCACCCTGCATACAACCAACTGCTAAATCAATCATTGGGATCCCTGTTGCTTTTGATATGAATGGAACTGTCCTACTTGATCTAGGATTAACTTCAATTACATAAACTTTAGAATCTTTACCACTTCTATCTAAAATAAATTGAATATTCATTAAACCTACAATATTTATTTCTTGTGCAATTTTTTTCGAATATTCTAGAATCACTTCTTTTTCTTGCCCTGTAATTCCTTTAGCTGGATAAACTGCTACAGAATCACCGCTATGAACTCCTGCTTTTTCTAAGTGCAACATTATTCCAGGAATTAAAATATCTTTTCCGTCAGAAACAGCATCAATTTCTAATTCAATGCCTTCTATGTATTTATCGATTAAAATTTCAGGATTAATCAAATTAGAAAAATCATGTTCTTTAAAATAACTTTCTAAATCATTTTGATTGTCAATAATATTCATTGCCATGCCACCCAAAACAAAACTTGGCCTAACAATAACTGGATATTTTATTCTGTCAGCAATTTTTTTTGCTTCTTCAAAATTCAAAGAGGTGCCTGCCGGTGGCTGAGGTACTCCTATTTTTGATGTAAGTTCTTCAAAATATCCTCTATCAGATGCCAGTTCAGTTGATTTTGCAGAAGTTCCTAAAATAGGATGGTTCATTTTTTCTAATTTTTTAGTTAAATTTATTGATGTTTGACCTCCAAATTGAACAATTGTTGATGGAAATGAATAAGTCGTTTCTTCATTTTCCAGAATGTCAAATACCGATTCCTGGTCAATTGGTTCAAAATATAATCTATCTGATGTGTCAAAATCTGTTGATACAGTTTCTGGATTGGAGTTTATAAAAATTGAGTCTATTTTTCTTTTTTGAAGAGCCCATGCAGCATGAACAGAACAGTAATCAAATTCTATACCTTGGCCAATTCTAATTGGACCACTTCCAAGAACGACTGCTTTATTAGTTTTATCTGGGACAGCTTCATTTTCAGTTTCATAAGTTGAATAGTAATAAGGTGTTAATGCTTCAAATTCGGATGCACATGTATCAACCATTTTATAAGTTGGTAAAATTGACCATTTTTTCCTTAACAATCTTATATCTTCAACACTTTTTTTAGTTAACAATGAAATACTCTCATCAGAAAAACCAATTTTTTTTGAAGTTTTTAATATTTCCTCATCAATTTCTTTTACAATACTTAATTTTTTTTCTTGGTCGATAATCTTCTTTAGTTTCACTAAAAACCATTTATCTATCTTTGTAAAATTATAAATTTCTTCTAATTCAATTCCTTTTCTTAAAAGCTTCATAATTTTAAATAATCTTGTGTCATCTGGCAGAAGGTCAGATACATCATTAGCAACAACAGATTTATCATTTAAATGAGAAATATTAGAAATATCTAAAGCTCTAACTGCTTTTAATAGAGCACTTTCAAAATTTCTTTCAATAGACATTACTTCCCCCGTCGCCTTCATTTGAGTTCCTATTTTTCTATCGCCTTTTTCAAATTTATCGAATGGCCACCTTGGAATTTTTACAACACAATAATCTAATGCAGGTTCAAAAGCAGATGTTGTAACACCTGTAACCTGATTCCTAATTTCATCTAATTTTTTTCCAAGTGCAATTTTTGCCGCTACTCTTGCTATAGGGTACCCGGTTGCTTTAGAGGCCAAAGCAGAGGATCTACTTACTCTTGGATTAACTTCAATTACGTAATAATTTGGGCCTTTATAATCTTTTGAGTCATAAGGCCTAAAAGCTAATTGAACGTTACAGCCTCCTTCAATTTTGAGCCCTTTAATTATATTTAAAGATGAGGTTCTTAATTCTTGATAATCCTTGTCACTTAAAGTTTGACTTGGGGCTACAACAATTGAATCACCTGTATGAACCCCCATCGGATCAAAATTTTCCATATTACAAACCGTAATAGCATTATCATCCGAATCTCTAATAACTTCATACTCAACCTCTTTCCATCCCACTAAACATTTCTCAACAAGAATTTGACCAACCATACTAGCATTTATCCCAGAATAAGATATTTCTTTTAATTCTTTTTCATTGTAGGCGACACCTCCTCCAGTTCCTCCCAAAGTAAAGGCAGGCCTAATTATTACTGGGTAGCTAATATTTTTTGCGGCATCAATTGCCTCTTCAACAGTATTGCAACTAAAACTTGGAGGAACGGGTTCGCCAAGTTCATTCATTAGGTTTCTAAAAAGCAATCTATCTTCAGCCTTATTAATCGATTCAACTGAAGTGCCAAGAACCTCGACACTATGTTTTTCAAGTATTTTTTTATCGTAAAGATCTTTGACGAGATTAAGTCCTGTTTGACCCCCTAAAGTACCAAGTATTCCATCAGGTTTTTCTTTAATAATTATTTTTTCAATAATTTCAATTGTTAATGGCTCAACATAAACTTTATCTGCGGTATCAACATCCGTCATTATGGTTGCTGGATTTGAATTAACTAAAATAACATAGCATCCTTCTTCCTTTAAAGATTTGCAGGCCTGTGTTCCTGCATAATCAAATTCTGCAGCTTGTCCAATTATAATGGGGCCGGAACCAATAACTAATATTCTTTTCTTATTTTTCAATTTTTACCTTTAATTAATTCTAGAAAGTTATCAAATATATATTCTGAATCTATTGGACCAGGACAGGCTTCAGAGTGGTACTGAATAGAAATTATTGGTTTTTCCTTATGCTTTAAGCCTGAGACAGTATTATCATTAATATTTATGTGGGTTATTTCAAGCTCGGATGGAAATTTTTTGTCACTAACTGCATAACCATGGTTTTGAGAAGTTGGGTATACTCTTCCTGAATTAATTTCTTTTACTGGCTGGTTTCCCCCTCTATGCCCAAATAACAATTTAAATGTTTCTCCGCCATAAATGTGTGCAATTATTTGATGGCCAAGGCATATCCCTAAAGATGGAACACTCTCAATACATTTTTTTATTCCTTTAATATCGTTTAGTAAAGTTTTTGGGTCACCTGGGCCTGGGGACATTACAATACCATCAAATTTTTCTAAATCTAAATTAGCAAAATCAAAATTCCATGGATATACTTCAACATTGCAACCTCTCGAATTTAACAACCTAATAATATTTTTTTTAACTCCAAAATCAATTAATGCAATATTCAAATTACTGTTTTTAGATACATAATTTTCAATTTTTTTTACAGAAACTTGATCAACATAATTACTTTCTTCATATGAACCAAATTTATTTATTTTTTCTAAAGCAACATTTAAGTCTGGATTATCAGTCATAATGGCCATTTTTGATCCAAACTTTCTAATTTTTCTAGTTAAAGAGCGTGTGTCTACAGAATGAATTCCAGGTATTTTATTTTCTGTTAAAAATTCATTCAGATCTTTATTATTAGAAAAATGAAAAGGATAATCACATAAATCTCTAACAACATAACTTTTTACTTGCACTTTGTTTGATTCGCTAAAATTGCTATCTATTCCGTAATTACCAATCATTGGATAAGTTGATACTAATATTTGACCTCTATAACTAGGATCGGTCAGCATTTCTTGATATCCAGTCATAGAAGTATTAAAAACTACCTCACCAATTGCTTCACTTTCATATCCGAAACCATAGCCTTGATATACAGATCCATCATTTAAAATTAAATATCTTTCCTTAGGCATAATTACCTGATTTTACCTCCCCTGAATTGTATACTTCTTTCCCAGAAGAAAATGTCAAAATTGGTTTGCCTCTTAAATTAACTAAATTTCCATCTGCATGCCTAAGAATATAATTAGAACTTTTTGACTCTAATTCATGTGATTTCAAATTCCAGTTTTTATCATCTATAACAAAGAAATCTGCCTGATATCCTTTCTCAATCAATCCGATATTTAAGCCTAGATTCTTAAAAAATTTACCAGGATTGTAAGACATTTTTTCACATGCAATTTTATATCCTAACCTTTCAGAGACTAACCCAAAAGCATTCTCTAACCATGAAATTCCAGATTGACATTCAATAAATTGTCCCATTTTTTCTTCCCTGGAATGTGGTGCATGATCAGTAGCAATTACATCAATTACTCCACTTTTTAGAGATTTAAGACAATACTGCATATCCTCTTGAGTTCTTAAAGGAGGATTTACTTTAAATAAAGAGTCTAACTTATTTATCAATTCATTTTCATTCAAAAAAATATGGTGAGGAGTAACTTCTGTGGTGACTTTAATGCCATCAGATTTAGCGTTATTTATTTGATCAATAGCTTCTTTGGTAGATACATGTTGTATATGAATCCAGCCATTTGTTTCTTTAGCTAACTTCAAGTCCCTTATTACAGCACTTAACTCAGCCTTAACAGGCCTACCTATTTGATTATATTTCTTTGAAAGCTGCCCATGATTTATTGTTCCATTTTTATGCTCAATACCCAAATCTTCACAATGCTCCATTATAGGAAGCTTGCCATCAAGTTTTAAAAGTCCCTGTTTTATAATTTCTCCATTTTTAACGAAGTCACCATCATCAGTAAATCCAAAGATTATTGGTTCGAAACTACTTAAAATTGTATTGATATCTACTAAGCTAGATCCTTCTCTTTTATTGGTTACTGAGGGAGCTAAATAAATTTTAATTTTTGAATTTTTAATACTATCTTCAATTTTTGCAATATTTAAAACTGAATCTAGTGAGGGTACTGTATTAGGCATCATCACCACAGTAGTAAAGCCTCCTTTTGCTGCCGCGTTAGACCCAGTTTCTATGCTTTCTTTGTGAGTTTGACCTGGCTCTCTAAAATGCGAATGGATATCTATTAATCCTGGAAACAACAGCCTTCCTTCAACATTTATTTCACTTTCGTAGTTAGCTGAAGAATCAGAATTAATTATATCCAAGATCTTGTCTTCATTAATAATTAAATCTTGCTTATAAGGTCTAGCACCCTTAATAGGATCAACGATCGCACAATTTCTAATGGCTATCATAATTTTCCATTCAATAAAATATTTATAAGCACAGCACATCTAATCCATGTTCCATTTTTAACTTGCTCTAAAATAAGTGATTTGCTTGAATCTTGGAGCCCTCTGTCTATTTCTATTCCTTCATTAACGGGTCCAGGATGCATCAAATAACTAACATTAAATTCATTCAATATTTTTTCGGTTATCATGTACTTGTCAGAATATTCGTTAAAATTTATTTTATATTTTTCAATCCTTTCTCTCTGTATTCTTAAAGTCATTAATACATCTACATTTTTTAAAACTTGATTTAAATCTTCAAAATGAGAAATATTTTTTAAGTCAGTAGGTTTGAAATATTTGGGTGAACAGATATTTATTTTTGATCCAAATAAATTAAGCAGTTCTATTAATGATCTTGCTACTCTGCTATGTTCTATGTCCCCCACAATAGATATCTTTAGCTTTTCTATTGAAACCCCTTTTTCTATTAATGTCATTAAGTCGGTCAAAGCTTGAGTAGGGTGAGATTTTGTACCAGATCCGGCATTAATAACTGGAAAATCAAGAATATTTTTAGCAATATTGATATCGTTATTTTCATTACTTCTTAGAACTAATGCATCAGCGGGATATGAACTTATAGTTTTAATAGTATTTTCAAAAGTTTCTCCCTTAGTCATAGAAGAAGATTTAGGAGAAATATCTATAACATTAGCGCCTAATATAGAACATGCAAAATTAAATGAGGTCTTAGTTCTGGTGCTTGACTCAAGAAAGAGAAAAATTACATTTTTGCCTTTAAGTGGTGAGTCTTTAGTAGAATGTGGAAAATCTTTTTTCAAGGAAGAGGCTAAATATATTATATCCTCTACTTGAGTTTTATTTAATCGATCAATGTTTAATAAATTGTCCACTAAAGCTATAAATTAGCATCTTTTTAAACATATAACAATACTAATTAAAAATCATATCACTCAATCTTTTACCCATCCCTGGGCCAAGCTTTATTCCATTTCTGCCAGCACCTGTTCCAATATATATACCTTCAATATTAGGCGATTCTTTTAAAATTGGCTGATTCATAATTGAGTAAGGTCTAAAGCAAGCTGTCTGTTCTTTTATATTTAAATCAGAAAAACCAGAAAAGGTTGATTTAAAAGAGTTTAAAATCTGGTCTTTTGCTTCTTCTGTAGTTCCTTCTTGAAAATCTACATTTTCTTCTGTAGTTCCCATCCAAATATAACCATCCATTTTCTTTGTCGCATAATCTCTGCCCCATGAAAATGAATTATCAAATTTCTCATTTGAGTTTGCTTTTATTATTTGACCTTTAAGAGGTTTAACACCTACATCAACATGATCCTTTAAAATAACTTTAGTCCATGGGCCTGATGTAAAAGCTATGTTAGTAGAATTAATAATTCCTTCCCCAATATTTACTCCTAAAAATTTTGAATTCTTAATTACCATATTTTCTGAATTAAAGTCATAATTTATAAATTCTGAACCTAAATTAATTGATGCATCTTTAAGAGAGTTAGTAAGATTAAATGAATCTACTTCCATATAATCATTAGCTACAAGTGCACCAAATTCTGCTGATCTTAATTTAGGCTCAAGCTGATTAATTTCTTTTAGATTCATAAACTCAAAATTTTTTGGATTATAAAAATTCCTAATAACATTCTCTAGCCTTAATAATTCGTTTTTACTTGAAATAATATGAAATAATTTTTTTAATGAATAACAAGGATTTATATTAGATTCAGATAAAATATTATTCTTAATATTCTTATGTAAATTATATGATTCTTTATGAAGATCTCTTATTTTATTATCATCACCTAAATATGGAGCTAACCCACCTTGAGCAGTACCTGAAGAATTAAATCCTGAATAGTTTTTCTCAATTATTAATACCCTTTTTTGTTTCTTTGAAGAGTAATATGCTAAAGAAGACCCGACTATTCCTGAGCCTATAATTATAAGGTCAAACTCTCTCATTTAATGAAATCTTTTGAATGAAATATATCCTGATTTTAAGGTATTTTTCCTCCTCGATAACCCTTGCTCTGAAGCAACCCCAATTACAGCTTCAGAAACATTCTTTACTACATTTCTATCAAACATACTAGGCATAATAAAATCCTCGCTAAGATTATTTTCATTTATTACCGATGAAATTGCTTTTGCTGCAGCAACTTTCATCTCATTAGTAATTTTTTCTGCTTTAGAGTCTACTAGTCCTCTAAAAAAACCAGGGTATGCAAGAGAATTATTAACCTGATTAGGGAAGTCGGATCTACCTGTCGCAATAATAGAAACATTGCTTGGGACATCACTAGGCATAATCTCAGGATTAGGATTAGACAAAGCGAAAACTATAGATTCATCATTCATATTTTTTAATTGATCACCTGTAACTAAATCTGGACCAGCTAACCCTAAGAAAAAGTCAGCACCTTTCAAGCAATCTGTTAAATCCCCTTGTTCATTATACGGATTGAGTTTTTCTTCAAGCCAATATGAATGATTGTATTCATCAACCCTCTTATAAAGCCCCTTACTATTAAAACCAATAATATTCTTAATTCCAAAATCTTTTAAAATTTTTGCACATGCTGCTCCTGCAGCTCCAAGACCTAAAATTACCACCTTCAAGTCTTCTTTCTTCTTATTTAAAACTTTTAAAGAATTTATCAAAGCAGCCAAAACAACTATTGCAGTGCCATGCTGATCATCATGAAATACAGGTATATCTAATTCTTTTTGCAAAATCCTTTCAATTTCAAAACATCTTGGGGCACTTATATCTTCAAGATGTAT
>MDTG01088577.1_pt1 | contig 28627 bp, 24 predicted proteins | sample 811421 | NCBI WGS metagenome assembly MDTG01 (sample SAMN05326645, study PRJNA326480) | marine metagenome | isolation source: seawater | place: Pacific Ocean: South East | collected 2011
AGAGGTTACACACGATCCCATTTCGAACTCGAACGTTAAGGGCTCCAGCGCCGATGGTACTTTGTCTTAAGGCATGGGAGAGTAGGACATTGCCAGGTCAACAAAACGTGAAAATATTGTCACTTCATACTATCTTAATTATAAATTAGAATAAAAATTTGATAGTATTATTAATTACTTGCTTATTTCAATATAATATAACTCAGAAAAATTCAGATGAATAAAATTAACTGTCTTATATTGGCGGCGGGGAAACATAAGAATAATGATACTGCGTGTAGTTTATGGACTTTTTCAAATGGAAAAAGTATTTTAGATTGGCAATATCATACGTTAAAACTTGCAATAGAAAATCCATCCATTCAGGTTGCTGTTGGCTTCAGATATGAAGAAGTAGTAAAGAAATATAAAAATCTAAATTTTTGTCATATCGAAAATTGGAAAAAGCTAAATTCACTTGGATCATTCCTGGAAGCTGACTTTGCTCTATCAGACTCATTATTGGTTATGTACGGTGATACTGTGTTTCGTTATGAGTCTATTAGAGAGTTGACTAGAGTGAATGAAGATATTGTAATTGGCGTTGATAGTAAATGGGAGTCCAGATTTGCTAATAGATCTTTTGATGATATTGAGATTGCTGAAAAAATTGAAACTCCTAGTAATAAAACTTTTGAATACACAGGGCTAATAAAGCTCTCCCCAAAAGTTTTGAAATTCATAAAAGAAAATAAAACTCACTTAAAAAATAAGTCTTTTTTAGACTTAATAGGTCTTTTAAAGAACTCAGGATTCAATATGGAATTCTTTGATCTTTATGGAGACTGGGCTGAAATGAATGAAGCTAATGATTTGGTAAAATTTATATTAGGCACAAAGGCTGAAACTTTAAATCGTATTAAGTCAATTGTTAAAAAAAGTGAAGTTTGTGAACAGTACCTAGTCATCTCAAGACAATGGAAGCTTAATAGAGAAGTCGAGATAAAAAATATTGAAAAAAAATTTAATAGCCAAAATGTGATCATAAGATCAAGTTCATCAGACGAAGACAATTGGAAAACAGCAAATGCTGGACTTTTTTTAAGTCTTATGAATATTGAAGTAAAAGATCAGATAAAATTGGCTGAATCAATAGATAGTGTTTTTGACTCTTATGAACAAATTAATGATGATAGCCAAGTATTAATTCAACCTTTTATTAATGACGTAATATTGTCTGGAGTAATTTTTACAAGAGATCTTGTTACTGGCTCCCCTTATTATGTAATAAATTACGATGACGAATCAGGAAGTACTTCAAGCGTAACTTCAGGAAAGGATGGCAACTTTAGAAAACTAGTAATCAGTCATAAAGGTAAAAATATTATTAAAAATATCGATGATCGACTTACGAGAGTAATTGACGCCGCTCAAGAATTAGAGACTATTTTTGGATTTGATAAGTTAGATATTGAATTTGCAATAGATAAAAATAATAAACTTTACTCATTTCAAGTTAGGCCAATCTCTGTAAATCACGATAGTCGAATACATAAATCAGATGAGGATATTTTTAATTTAATTAGTAAAGCAAAAGAAAAGTTTATGCATTTACAAAATAATAATAAAAATCTTGGAAGATATACTATTTTTTCAAACATGACCGACTGGAACCCCGCTGAAATCATCGGTACTCATCCAAATACTCTAGCATATAGTCTTTATGAGCACATTATAACTAATGATGTGTGGGCGCTTCAAAGAAAAGAATCTGGTTACAGAGACTTAGTTTCAACACCACTTATGGTGAATTTCAGTGGACAACCTTATATTGATTGCAGGGCAAGTATAAATTCTTTCATTCCTAAAAACTTACCAAATTCTACTGCTGAAAGACTAATCAATGCTTACTTAGAAATTTTGAAAAAAAAACCACATTTACACGATAAGCTAGAGTTGGAAGTGGTTTTCACAATATGGGAACCAAATTTCCTAAAAATTGCCAATGAACGTTTTAAAAATTATGACGTGTCTTATAATGATATTAAAATACTAGAAAAAGAATTAAAGTTAATAACCATAGGAGCTTTTAACCGCTTAGACGAGGATTTAAAACCTCTTGAAGAGCTTAAAAAGTTTACGGAAGAAATCATTGCTAGCGATAGCCAGTCAATCGAAAAAGCCCATTCATTGATTGAATTGGTGAAAAAATTTGGAACTTTATCGTTCTCACATGCTGCGAGAGCAGGGTTCGTTGCTATAACTTTACTTAAAAGCTTTATTAATTGTGGCATATTATCAAAAGACCGATTATTAGAGTTTCAAACAAGTATCAAAACAGTTGCTGGAGAATTTACTGAAGATTTAGGTAATCAGGATATAAATGTTGATCAATTAATAAAAAAATACGGGCATCTAAGACCAGGTACTTATGATATATCTGAAAAAGCTTATTGGGAGAATAAGCAGTTTTATTTTAGAAGGCCTAATACTGCAATCAAAAATACAAATTCAAGATTAAATAAAAAGTTCAATTTTTCTGAAGTTGAATTACTTAAAATGCAAAAATCACTTCATGAGTTAAGTTCTGAGATAGATATAAAAGAAATTATAAAGTATTTTGTGAAAGCGATTACTTCCAGAGAGCTTTCTAAATTTATTTTTTCAAGATCATTAAGTTTAGCATTGGATGAATTAGTTAAATTTTTCACTAATAACTCAAATATTAAAAGAAGTGAAATTGGATATCTTAACTGGAATAATATCTGTGACCTTAATTTGAGAAAAATAACTCTTGCAGACTTACACTCAGAGCTAAATTATAGAAAAAAGAAGTCTCATAAAAAAAGTATGGTTAAATTGCCATCAGTTATATTTTCAGTAGATAGTTTTTATGGATTTGAAGAAGAAAAATCATCACCTAATTTTATTACACATAAAAAAATAACAGCTGAAGTAATAGAAGTAATAGAAGACGAGCAAATTGATTATTTTGATAAAATAGTTATGATTCCAAGTGCTGACCCTGGTTATGACTGGTTGTTTGCCCACAAAATAGCAGGATTAGTTACAACATATGGGGGTGCAAACTCTCATATGGCAATTAGGTGTGCTGAATTGGATTTGCCTGCAGCAATTGGTGTAGGTGAGGAATTATACAATAGCTTAAAGAATATGAGGCAAATTTTCTTAGATTGTTACAATGAAAAAATATCAAATGTTTAAAAAGGTAATTGGAATAACCCATAAAATTATGGATAATCCGAAGTATGATGAAACATTAGATTGTATCGATTTGAGATGGGGAGAGTTACTAACTAAAATAAATTTAATGCCTTTAACTCTCAGTACTATTGAAAGTAAATTTGTCACGGATCAGTTAGAAATGTTAAATTTGAATGGAGTTATCTTAAGTGGAGGAGATACCCCTCATCAATATTTAGAAAAAATTGAAGATAGTCAGCAAAAAGAAAAGAATAATAACTTAATTTTTAGAGATTTGTATGAAGTAAAATTAATTGAAGAGTGTATTAAAAGAAAGATTCCTATTTTAGGTGTATGCAGAGGATTTCAATTATTAAATATTTATTTTGGTGGAGATATCGATCCAATTGAAAATCATGCTGGAAAGAAAAAACATATTATTGAAAGTAGTTCTGAAAATATTTTCTTTGATTTTCCGAAAAAAGTAAATTCATATCACAATTATTGCATCTCTAAAGAAGGCTTAGGATCTGAACTAATCCCTCTCGCATACGATATAGGAGGAAATATTGAGGCAGCTAAGCATAAAAATAATAATATACTCGGTATTATGTGGCACCCTGAAAGAGAAGAGCCATTTGAGGAACTTAATATGAAAGTTTTAGAAAGATTTTTCCAATGAGTGTATCTGCTTTAATTCTTGCAGCTGGAATGGGCACAAGATTAGCAAAACTAACACAAAAGATTCCGAAAGCGATGGTACCGATGTTTGGAAAACCACTAATTAAGTATCAAATTGACACACTGTTATCTGTTGGAATTACTAAAATTGGCATTGCAACTGGATATTGTAAAGAAAAAATAGAAGAAATTGGTTATCCTACTTATTTTAATAAAGACTTTAAAAAAACTAATATGGTTGAAAGTTTATTTTCATCACTAGATTTTTTTTCTGATTGTGAAAATGATTTATTAATTTCATATGGAGATATTGTTTATCAAAAAAATAATCTAAAAAGGGTTTTAGCTTCTGATGATGATATATCTTTAATGATTGACAAAAAATGGCATAAACTTTGGTCTATTAGAAATGAAAATCCACTAGATGATGCAGAATCACTTAAATTAGACGATGACAGTTTTATAATTGAATTAGGTAAAAAGCCGAATGATATTAGTGGTATTCAAGGACAATATACCGGTTTAATTTATGTAAAAAATCATGTCATAAATGATTTAATTAATTTTTATAATTCAATGGATAGACACCAATTATATGATGGTCGCACTTTTAAAGAAATGTTTATGACTAGTTTCCTGCAATCCTTAATTGACTCAAAATGGAAAATAAAGGCTACAATGGTTGAAAATGGGTGGCTTGAAGTTGATACTATTAAAGATTTAAAGATTTATTCTGAATTACAAAAAAAGGGCAAACTTATTAACCTATGGGATATAAATAATTAATTAATGGTAAAAAAGTACCAAACATTCTTGTAATTCGATCAGAGCTTTATGGGTTCCGAGTTTATTTTTAAACTATTAAAAAGATGAGAAAATATCATAGGAATTGTTACCATGTAAGATATCCAATTCGAGTTATGAAGCACCTAGGCTCCATGTTGGTTGTGGCCTGTCCCACACTTGACCTCATCAACCATAAGGTTTATGTTACGAATAATTTCTCATAAGCGCTAAACTCAAGCAGAAGCAAATATTATGAGCGTTTGCTATGAAAGACTATATACCTTCATTTTTTGAGTGTATATAGTACTTACCAGAGGTCTGGGTGCGTAGTTGGAATTTGAAAAAATTAACTAGTAGTCAATTTTTAAGGCTATAATAGTTTCGCGGGGTGGAGCAGTCTGGTAGCTCGTCAGGCTCATAACCTGAAGGTCAGAGGTTCAAATCCTCTCCCCGCAACCAATATTATTTTTTCTAAAACTAATATTTTTAGCCACTAAAACCTGATATGTGTATATTCTGGAAGTTTTATGGATAAAAGAATAACTATTGTAGGTGCAGGTTATGTTGGTTTTTCTCTAGCAGTTTTATTATCTCAAAAAAATGATGTTAAAGTTTTTGATATTGATGAAAATAAAGTAAACCTAATAAATAAAAGAAAATCTTTTATTTTAGAAGAAGATTTTGATCAAATGCTTCTTAATAAAGATTTAGCTTTAGAGGCAACCTTAGATCAAAACAAGGCTTACGTTAATCGTGATTTTATAGTTATTGCTGTACCAACAGATTATGACTCGAACACAAATTTTTTTGACACCAGTTTAGTAGAAAAGGCAGTAGAAAGTATATTAAAAATAAACTCAGGTGCATGCATCATAATTAAATCTACTGTGCCAGTAGGATTTACATTAAGTTTACAAAATAAATTTAATACAAAAAATATTTTTTTTTCACCGGAGTTTTTAAGAGAAGGCAGTGCGATAAATGATAATCTTTTTCCTTCAAGAATTATTATTGGATCCGAATGTAATAAAGCTAGAGAGTTTGCCGAAGTTTTACTAAGTATTTCTAAAAATAAAAATACAAATGTTATGTTCACAGAGTCATCTGAAGCTGAGGCCATAAAGTTGTTTGCGAACACGTATTTAGCAATGAGAGTTTCATTTTTTAATGAGTTAGATAGTTATGCAATTTCAAAAAAATTAAATTCAGAAAGTATAATTAAAGGTGTATGTCATGATCCAAGAATAGGAAACCATTATAATAATCCATCTTTTGGATATGGAGGGTATTGCCTACCTAAAGATACAAAGCAACTTTTGGCAAATTATATAGACATTCCACAAAATCTGATTGAAGCAATAGTTAGGTCAAATTCAACAAGAAAGGATTTTATTGCAAATGAAATATTGTCAAAAAACCCAAAACTAGTTGGTATTTATAGAATTAATATGAAGTTTCAATCAGACAATTTTAGAACATCATCTATTAAAGGGATTATAAATCGATTGAGAAAAAAAGGAATTAAATTGATTATTTATGAGCCGCTTATTAAGGATCAATCATTTTATAAATCTGAAGTTATAAATAATTTAGATATTTTTTTGAGTCGATCAGATATAATTATAGCAAATAGAGTCACCAACGATTTGTCTGATTATATGGAAAAGGTTTATACAAGAGATATTTTTAATAAAAACTAGGAGAAACAAACAGTCTATTAAATTTTTTTAAAAATATATGTCTTAAGCTAGACTTTTAATAGATAAAAAAAATGACAAAAAAAATACCTTTTTTTAATTACGCCGACTTATACAAAAAAAATGTGAATGCTTATCGTGAGATATTCAATGATGTTTGTTCAAGAGGTGCATTTATTATGCAGAAAGACTTGAAAAAATTTGAGAAAAATTTAGAAAAATTTTTAAAAGTTAAATATGCTATAGGTGTTGCAGATGGAACAAATGCCATCATTAATGGATTATTAGCTTGCGGAGTAAAACCTGGCGACGAAGTTATTATTGCTTCACATACTTATATAGCGACTGCGGCTGCAATAAAATTAGTCGGTGCAAAACCTATTTTTGCTGACATTGGAGACGATTTTCTCATATGTCCAAATTCAGTTGAGTCTCAAATTACAATAAAAACAAAAGCTGTTATGCCCACACAATTAAATGGAAGATGTTGCGACATGACGAAAATATTAAAATTAGCAAAAAAACATAACATCGATGTTTATGAAGATAGTGCGCAGGCGTTAGGAGCAAAGTTTAAAAACAAGCATGCTGGTACATTTGGAATATTTGGAACCTCAAGCTTTTATCCTGCTAAGTTATTAGGTTCTTTTGGTGATGGTGGAGCGATATATACAAATAAAGAGAAAATATATAGAAAATGCAAACTATTTAGAGATCACGGAAGGGACTCACGAGGAATTGTAGTAGATTGGGGTACAAATAGTCGTCTTGATAATCTACAAGCAGCATTTCTAGATTTCAAACTAAAAAATTTTAAAAATAATATTAAAAGAAGAAGGCAGATAGCTAAGATGTATAATAATGCATTTAAGGATATTGAAAACTTACATCTACCTCCAGGCCCTAATAGTGGGGATCATTTCGATGTCTACCAGAACTATGAACTTGCTGCTGAGAATCGTGATAAATTAAGAAATTTTCTATTTTCTAAAAACATCAGTACAGTTATTCAATGGAATGGAACTCCAGTCCATCAATTTAAAAAACTTGGATTCAAGCCCTCAGAAAATAAACACTTAAAAAAAACAGATTGGTTTTTCAAAAGATGCTTAATGATCCCTATGAATATATCTCTTACAGACACGCAAATTAATCAAATTATTGATTGTATAAGAGGGTTTTATAAAAAAAAATAAAATTATATTTTGATGAAATTATTTCAATTAGAAAAACTAAAATCCCCTAAAAGTCGGTCTAAAAAAATTGAATTACAAAATCTTTCAATAAGTACATTAAATAATTTACTTAAATCTATGCTAAAAATTAGACTTGTTGAAAAAAAATTGGCTAAAGAAAAAGAAAAAAAAACTATAATTGGGCCAGTTCATCTTGCTATTGGACAAGAAGCTATTGGAGCAGGAGTGTCATCAGTTTTATCTAAACATGATATGGTTTTTGGCACACATCGATCACATAGTCATATTATTCCAATGGGATCAAGTATGTATGAATTTTTTGCAGAAATTTTAGGAAGAAAAGATGGACTATGCGGTGGAATGGGAGGATCGATGCATTTGCAAGATCCAAAGAATGGATTTATTGGATCAGTACCAATTGTTGCTGCCACTGTACCTCTTGCAGTTGGTGCAGCAATATCATTAAAAATGGATAACAAAAGTCAAATATCCGTTGCTTATTTAGGTGATGGAGCAATTGAGGAAGGCATTGTTCATGAGTCTTTTAATCTATCTAGTATTCTTAATTTGCCAGTTGTATATGTAATTGAGAATAATTTATTTGCGAGTCATATGCACATCGACACAAGACAAACACAAAGTGCGTGCTCAAGATTTGCCCAAGCTAATGGTATTGATTACCGTTTAGTAGACGGAAATGATGTAGTTGCAGTGAGATTAGCAATGAAAGAATTAAGTCAGGCTGCCAAAAAAGATAAAAAGCCAGGCTTAATTGAGGCAGTAACATATAGATGGCTTGGACATGTTGACTGGAGAGAGGATATTGATGTAGGAGTAAATAGATCAAAATCTGAAATAGAGCTCTGGAAAAAGTCGGATCCAATTCAAAGACTACTATGTAGCATGCTAGAAAAAAAATATATCAATGAAAATTTTCTAAATTCTGAAACAAACTTGCTAAATAAGGAAATTGAAATTGCTTGGAATAAAGCATTAAAATCACCATATCCAAAGATAATTCCCTCAGCTCTATTATAATGAAAAAAAAAAATTATACATACGCGTCTGCTATTAAGTCTGGTTTTGAATATTTATTAAAAAATTACGGTGACTCCTTTGTAATTGGTCAAGGCTTATGGAGTCCATGGTATGTTGGTAGCACCATGCAAAACCTAGAAAAAAATTTTAGTAAAGAAAGAATAATAGATAGTCCTGTCTCTGAGAGCGCTGTTACAGCGGCCGCGTTTGGTGCAGCAATAGCAGGTAAAAAGGCAATTGTTGTTCACCCAAGAATGGATTTTATGCTTTATGCTGCTGATCCGATAATAAATCAAATTGCTAAATGGCGATCCATAATGGGAATAAATGCAAAAACAAACATAACTATCAGAGCTATAATTAATAGAGGAGGAGAGCAAGGCGCGCAACATAGCCAAGCACTGCATGGTTTTTTTGCCCATATACCTGGTTTAAGAATTGTAATGCCAGGTACAGTTCGAGATGCAAGAAATCTACTTATTGACTCAGTTTTATGTGAAGACCCAGTAATCTATATTGATGATAGATGGCTTTATGAGGAAGTTGATGAAATGCCTACCTACAAATTTACGAAACTCAAAGATCAAGGACCCGAGATTGTAAAAAAAGGAAATGATATAACTCTAGTAACAGCTGGACACACAGTTAAACTGGCTTTTGAGGCTGCGCAAATTTTGGAGAGGGAAAAGATTAGTACTGAAATTATTGATTTAAGAATAATATCGCCGCTTAATGTATCAAAAATCATTAAGTCAGTTAAGAAGACAAAACGTTTGATTTGCATTGATGGTGGCTGGTCTCAGTGTGGAATTAGTGCTGAAATACTTGCTAAGCTTAGTGAAAGTGAAATTATTTTAAAATTAGAATCACCTCTTAAAAGAATCACAATACCCTTCAAAACTGCTCCGACATCATACAATTTAGAAAGTGACTATTACATTAAAAGCAAAGATATTGTCGAGGCTGTCAACAATATGCTTTATGACAGATAAGTTTTAATGTTAAAAAGATTTGCTGACTTCACCGTTTCTTTAATTGGACTCATTATACTGTTTCCAATTATCATAATAGTTGCAATTACGATTTTCTTAAGCGACGGTAAATCACCTTTTTATATTGCTAATAGAGTTGGTAAAGACGAAAGATTATTTTTGATGGTCAAATTGCGATCTATGAAAGTAAATGCTGATAGTACAGGTGTTAGCTCAACAGCATCAGACGATAAGCGTATTACGTTTATAGGTCAATATGTTAGAAGATTTAAAATTGACGAATTGATGCAATTATGGAATGTCCTCAAAGGCGATATGTCTCTTGTTGGTCCTAGGCCAAACGTACGTAATGAAGTGGAAACATACACTGCACTTGAAAAAAAATTATTATCAATAAGGCCGGGTATAACTGATTTTGCGTCAATTGTATTTGCGGATGAATCTGATATTCTATTTAATAAAAAAAACCCAGACTTGTCCTATAATCAATTAATTAGACCAACAAAGTCAAGATTGGGATTGCATTATATAAGTTGTCAAAGCATGACTATTGATATAATAATTATATTTCTAACCATTTTTTCATTCATCTCAAGAAAAAGTACATTAAAAATTATTTCAAAGATTTTGGAATATACAAATTCTGATAAAGATTTACAAACTATTGTTCTGAGAGAATCACCTCTAATGCCCATGCTTCCTCCAGATTTAACTGATAGATAAAATCTATATACGCATGATGAAATTACTTTTAAATAAAGCCTCAAGAACACAAAAATCTACTTTATTTTTATTTATAGAATTATTAATAAATATTATTTCCATAAATATTATTGGAAATTTAGACGTAAGCATCTATGACCAAGCTCTTGAAATAAATTTATTTCTAATAGCTATCAATGTATTTTTATTTATACCTATTTTTTTTATTTTTGGACTTTATTCGCTAGTTTATAGATATTTTAGTTTAATAGAATTATCAAAAATATTTTTTGCGGTATTAACAACCGTTATATTTTTAGTTCTTATTAATTTTTTATACAATAATGATCCATCAAATATTACTACATTTATTTACCAAAATATAATCTTCTTTTTCTTGGTTATCTTAATTAGAATTTTAGTTTCAAACATAATACTTTATAATCAGAAAAAAAATAGATCGAGAGTTGTATTGATCTATGGTGCAGGCGCAGCTGGTAGACAGTTAATGTCATCACTATCGTTTTCTGATGAAGATAATATGATAGGATTTGTTGACGATGATGAAAATAAGCAAGGGTCTACAATATTAGGATTCAAAATCTACTCTCGTGATGAAATATCTAAGCTCATTAAAAAAAATGGAGTAAATTGTATTTATTTAGCAATAGCAAATAATGCACGAATTGATCGAAATACTATAATATCAAATCTACGACAATTTCGAGTAAAAATATTTAGTATTCCATCTTTAGATGATATTGTTTCAAAAAAACAAGAAATATCTCAATTAAAATTATTAAATTTTAATGATTTACTTCCAAAAATTCTTGATAAAAAGGATTATATTTTTTCTAATTTGCGCAGTAAAACTGTAATTGTAACAGGTGGCGGTGGATCTATTGGAAGCCAATTATGTCGCCAACTTATTAACTCAAAAGTAAAGCATATAATAATTATTGATCATTCTGAGCACAGTCTTTATCAAATTGATCGTGAAATACGAAGAGAAATTGAAATTTTAGATGAGAAAATTATGACAACATCTATACTAAAGGATATAACACAGATTAATGCAATGAGGGAGATATTTGAGAACTTTAGTCCTGATATTGTATTTCATGCCGCAGCTTACAAACATGTTCCGTTAATTGAAAGCAACAAACTGAGTGGTTTATACAATAATTTTATTGGTACAAAAATAATTGCGGATTTGTCAGATGAATTCAACGTTCAAAAGTTTGTTTTAATTTCTACTGATAAGGCCGTAAATCCAATTAATGTTATGGGTTTGTCTAAAAGGTTGTCTGAGATGTATGTACAATCTTTAAATGAATGTTCTGAAATAACTTATAGTATTGTGAGATTTGGTAATGTAGCAGGTTCATCTGGCTCAGTGCTTCCTTTATTCAGGGATCAAATCGATCGAGGCGGACCTGTAACTGTAACTGATCCAAATGCAACAAGATATTTTATGTCAATAGATGAAGCGGTAATCCTGGTACTTCAATCATCAGAAATATCTAAGGGAGGTGAAATATTTGTTCTTAACATGGGCGAACCTCACAATATAACTGACATTGCTAAACGTGTGATTGAACTTTCTGGATTTACTTATAAGTCAGACGAGAACCCTGATAAATACGATATTGATATAATTTATACAGGTTTAAGGCCTGGAGAAAAATTAGAAGAAGATTTATTTATTAATGGTAATTTTACAAAAACAGATGATCCTAATATTTTTTTAACTCAAAATGGATTTGCACCATTATCTGAGCTTAATAGCCTGTATGATAAGGTAATCAGCAGGAATACAGACGACAAAGAAAATATAGAAAATCTTATAAAATTCATCTACAAATTGTGTGAAAAAAATAATTAATTATTATTATGGAGTCAAAAAGAAGTATACAACTTGAATTAGCATCTAATAAAAGTTTTGGAATAGTATTCTCAATTTTATTTTTCTTGATATATCTATTTGGACTTTATAAGAACTGGGGATTTTCAAATATTTTTCTTGTCTTATTTATTATTTTATTATTTCTGAGTATTTTTGCGCCAAATGTACTTTATTTTCCAAATAAATTGTGGGGTATCTTTGGACATTTTCTTGGAAATTTTATTTCAAAGATAGTTTTATCAATTGTTTTTTTTATTTTTATACTTCCTTTTAGTATTTTTTTTAGAATTATAGGCAAAGATTTGATAAATAAAAAAATTGATAAAACAAAAAATTCTTATTGGGAAAAACGAGTAGATGATATGAAGACAATGAAAAAACAATTTTGAAGTTATGAGTTTTATTTCAGAATTATTTGAGTTTTTAAGGGTAAGAAGAAAATTTTGGTTACTGCCAATCTTAATAGTCTTAGGCTTATTGGGCCTTTTAATTGTGTTGAGTCAAGGATCAGCTGTAGCTCCTTTTATTTATACGATTTTCTAATGTCTTTAATATTAGGTATTTCAGCATTTTATCATGATAGCGCTGCTGCACTTTTGAATAATGGTAAAATAGTTGGAGCTGTGCAGGAAGAGAGATTTACACGTATAAAACATGACTCAAACTTTCCTGTTAATGCTATTAAATCACTTCTGAAGGATAGTAATATAAGTTTCAGTCAAGTAAACCACGTCATTTTTTATGATAAGCCTTTTTTAAAATTTGATAGATTATTAGAAACTTATATTGCTAATGCTCCAAAGGGATTTACATCTTTTGCTCAAGCAATGCCAGTATGGCTTAGGGAGAAACTTTTTTTAAAAGACTTGATTTATAAAGAATTAAAAAAACTTGATAGTGCTTTTAAAATAGACAATATTTTTTTCAGTGAACACCATTTCAGCCATGCTGCCAGTGCGTTTTATCCATCACCCTTTGATAAATCTCTCATATTAGTTATGGACGGAGTAGGTGAATGGGCCACATCTACAGTAGCCCTTGGAAAAAACAATAAAATTGAGATATTAAAAGAAATAAAGTTTCCTCATTCGTTAGGACTGCTTTATTCAGCTTTTACATATTACATTGGATTTAAAGTGAATAGTGGTGAGTATAAATTAATGGGTTTAGCCCCGTATGGCACTCCCAAGTATAAAGAAATTATAATTAACAAATTAATAGATTTAAAAAAAGATGGATCATTTAGAGTACATCAAGATTACTTTGATTATTCTACTGGATTAAAAATGGTAAATAAAAAATTTACAGATTTATTTAATCATCCTGTAAGAAGGCCTGATAAAGATAAACTTACGCAATTTCATATGGATATAGCTGCGTCAATTCAAAGTGTAACAGAAGACATTTTACTTTTGATAGCAAGAGATTTAAATAAAGAATATAAAATTGATAATCTTTGTATGGCGGGGGGTGTTGCATTAAATTGTGTTGCAAATGGTAAACTTATTAAAGACGGCAGTTTCAAAAATATTTGGATACAACCTGCTGCGGGCGATGCAGGTGGAGCTTTAGGAGCTGCTTTATCTTTATGGCACCAGGAATTTGACAATGAAAGATCAGTCGAAAAGAAAGACTCAATGCAAGGTTCTTTTCTTGGGCCAGAATTTGATGACAATCAGATTGAGACCCAATTAATAAGTTGCGGGGCGAATTTTAATAAGATGAACGAAGAAGATATGATCGAATTCACTTCATCACAATTAGCTGAAAATAAAGCAGTCGGATGGTTTCAGGGTAAAATGGAGTTTGGACCAAGAGCATTAGGCTCAAGATCTATTATTGCGAGTCCTATTTCGGAAAATACTCAAAAAAATTTAAATTTAAAAGTTAAATTTAGAGAGAGTTTTAGACCATTTGCGCCTTCAATTTTAGAGGAGCATGTAAATGATTGGTTTAACTTGGATATCGAAAGTCCATATATGTTATTAACTGCTCCCGTACAAGAGGATAAAAGGACAAGTATTGATAAGGACGAGTCAGATTTATTTGGAGTAGATAGATTAAACATTAAAAGATCACAAATCCCAGCAGTTACACATGTTGACTATAGCGCAAGGGTTCAAACAGTAAGTGAAAAAACAAATAGAGTTTATTATAAACTCATCAAATCATTTTATTCGAAAACTAATGTTCCAATACTGGTTAACACCTCATTTAATGTTAGAGGGGAGCCAATTGTTTACTCACCGTTAGATGCTTATAAATGTTTTATGGGCACTAATCTGGATCTATTAGTAATTGGTAATTTTATAATGATAAAAGAAAATCAAAATTGCGATTTAAAAGAAGACTATAAAAATAAGTATGAACTTGATTGATACAGGTAAAGTTATCTGGATAACAGGCTTATCAGGATCTGGTAAGACGACTCTCGCAAAATCAGTTTATAGTGAGATAACTGAACTCAGAAAAAATGTTATCTTGCTAGATGGGGATAAATTAAGAGAAATACTTTCATTAAAAAAAAATTATGATAGAAATTCCAGACTAAAAATTGCAATGATTTATTCTAAACTCTGTAAGCATCTCTCAGATCAGGGAATAATTGTAATTATTTCAACTATATCTCTATTCAAAGAAATTCATGCGTGGAATAGAGAAAATATAAAAAATTATTATGAAATTTTTTTAGATATTCCTCTTGAAGAATTAAAGAAAAGAGATATGAAAAAAATATATACAAATTCAGCAAACAAATCTAATAACATTGCAGGAGTCGATATTGATGTTGATTTTCCTGAGAAACCTGACTTTAAAATTAATTTAAAAAACCAAAATGAAAAAAGAAATCTAGCAAGTCAAATTATTGAAAACATTTTAAGAAAATAAAGTGAAATATAACTTATCTTTTTCAGGTAGATCAGCAGTCATATTTAGTTTTAGATTTTTTTGGTCACGTCACCCATATTTATTATATCAAACTTACAGTCGGCTAAGATATCCAAATACGAGTATAACTAGTAATACAGACTTATTGATAGAAGGATTCGGCAGAAGTGGGAGCTCATTTACAAGCGACAGTTTTAAAATAGTCAATTCAAATAAAATTAATATTGCATGGAATCAAAAATCACCTTCAGCAATCTATGAAGCTGCTAAATGGAGAATTCCTACACTTGTTTTAATCAGGGATCCAAAATCTGTGGTTTTATCTTATATTAACATGAATCAACAATTACCAATTAAGTTATTATTAAAAGAGTATACAAAATACTACGAGAATATTTGGAAATATAAAGATTATTATGTAGTTTCCACAAATGAAGAGATCTGGAAAAACTTTAATATTATTGTAAAACGTATAAATAATAAATTTAAAACAGAGTTAAAGTACGCAGCTTCAGAAAGAGAACTAAGAAAAGAAGTTAAAAACTATCAGGACCGAGATTACAATAAAAAATATTCTAAAACATGGGATGAAACAGTTAAAAGAACTGTAAATTATCCTACGGAATTCAAAAAATTAAAAAAAGCAGAAATAGAATTAATTTATAATCAATATCAAGATGATGAAATTAAAAATGTAGCTTTTAAGTGGTATGAAAAGTATAAGGAGCTCTTAAATTTAAAAAATTGAGTTAGCAAAAAACATTATGATGGTTAGATATTGATATATTATTTGACTATAACTGCTTAATTAGCTCAATAAGATCTTAAATACTTGCCAATTTATTGACTCATAAAAAAACTTAAAATACATGAATTGTGATAAAGAAAAGATTAAAATAATTATCTTAATTGATAAAAAAAGTATTAATAATGCTCTAGAGGAGCTCGTAACTGGTTTAAAAAAATATTTTTTTGTTAATCCACTCATTTTTTGTGAACAAGAAACATTATCAATAAATAACAAAAATATCTTTTTGTCATTTTATCAATATTTTGACATAAAATTTTTTGAGAAGATTTCTCTTTTTAAAAATCCTTTCAATCTATCAAATTATCTTTTTAAATATATTTCTGTAGAAGAATTAAAATCAAAAAATTTCTTTGCTGATATTGTTATTGATTTAAGAAGTGAGGAAAAGTACTCAATAGAGTTTAAATTTATTAAATTATTTAAATTAAATTTAACTAATTTTGCTGATTATTATAATAAAATAATAAATAGATCTAATGAGCAATTTACATTTCTTCAGATTATAGACACAGGAACAAATAAAAAATATATATATAGTTCATTTGAAAGGTTAGTCAGTTATTCATTTTATATAAATCAGTCAAGAAGTATCTTAGGATGGGTACATAGGCTACCCTACTTAATGTCAAAAGAATTTGATGAAAATAATATTGATTCAAGACAGCACAAGCCTATTAGAAAGCATCTTGATAAAGATACAATCTTTAGGAAATTTATCTTTCTCAAAAATATATTTTCAGAAATATTGTTTAAATTTTTACGACATTACTTAGGTAAAGATAAATGGTTCATCGGTATACAGAAAAATGATGAAAATAATAACCAGTTTCAAATCAAAAATAATTTTAGTATTCCTAGCCACAAGTATGATGAATATCTTGCAGATCCATTTATATTTAGTAATGAGTTATCAGAATATCTATTCTGTGAATCTTTTAGCTACAAAGCAAATAAAGGAGTAATTAAAGTAGGTAAAGTCAATGAGAATAGAGAATGCCACAAACTTGAAACTGTATTAGAAGAAAAATATCATCTTTCATTTCCATTTATTTTTAGAGAAAAAGGAAGTTTTTGGATGATACCTGAAAGTGCAAATAATAATACAATTGATCTCTACAGATCAAAGAGTTTTCCATATGGATGGGTAAAAGAAAAAACAATTTTGAGTGGTATTAAGGCTGTTGATAGTACAGTTTTATTTTATGAGGATGTATTTTGGCTATTCACTAGTTTTCAGGATAAGGCAGGTATGAGTAATGATATGCATATATACTGGTCAGATGACTTGACAGGTGATTGGAAACCGCACAAAAAAAACCCAATCATCTCAGATGTTAAAATATCAAGAAATGCTGGCTCAATTTTTTTTTACAATAATAAAATTATTAGACCCTCACAAAATTGCTTAAGAAGATATGGTGAAGAGATAATATTCAGCGAAATTATAATGTTAAACAAGGACATATACGAAGAAAAAAGATTATTATCTATAAGCCCTAAGCACATCAAAAATTCTGATGGAATTCATACTTGGAATATGAGTAGAAATAAAACTATTGTTTTTGATTTTGCAAAGTGGCAGCTAAATGTTATGAATTTTTTTAGGAGATTAAATTGATAAATTTAAATTCATTTTTAGGATTTTTATTTTACCTAATTATATTAGCCCTTTTTTTAATTTTCTATACATTTTTCTCCCACTCAATTGATCAAAGATATTTTATTAATTTTACATACTTGATTATTCTAATCTTACTATCGCACTTAATTATTAAACATAGAAGGCTTACTGATGTTCATTTTTATTTTTTATCATTAAGTATGATTTACATATTTCTTGTTCCATTTTTTGTTTATAATTATAATGTAAATATTTTTGCGTCAGAAAAATTTAGAAATTTATTACCAGCCGATATTATTTACTCAAATATAATCTTAATTATTGGATTTATCTTTTATATTTTTATGAGTAAGCCAAATTATATAAACCCTATTTCATTAAAAAATAATTATTCAAAAGGGATAGATTTAAAAATAAAAATAATTGCACTCTTTTTAATATTCTTTGGAACCTTAAGTTTTTTGAGGCTTTCTTTAAGTTATGGATTTGATATTTCTATTTTATTAGGTGCCTTAGAAAATAGATCAAGATTAAACTTCTCGGACGTTTATGGGAAATCTTATTTTAAATCACTGTTATTTTCATTTAATTTTGCTTTTATGCTTTTTCTATATATTCATCGCAATAAAAATATAAACTATTTCTTAACATCAATTTTTTTATTCTATTTACTAATTGTACTAACAGTTTTTGATGGTCAAAGAATCCAGACAATTGGTTTTATGATAAGTGCAATTATAATTTATAGAATAAAGCATATCTCACATAATATTACTCAATATGATTTAGGGTCCTCTTTTACAAAAATAAAACATAATGATAGTGCGTTAAATTTGCGTATTATTATTACAGGATTTATTTTTTTAATATTTTTAATTGTTTATGGTCAGTACAGAAGTGGTAATATAGGAGAATATGGCTTAACAATTAGTAGAATATTTGAAGATTGGTCGCAAATTCTCTTTTATGTCACTAATTTATTTGATTCTGCGATTACCTATCCAATTGTAGTAAGTGAAATTAATACAAACGGTCAGCAAATGTGGAATGGAAAATCAATCCTTATGCCAATAATCAATAGAGTGCCTACAATTTTATTTCCAGATAAACTTGACTACATGTACGGTGCTGGTCGGTTTAGTTTAGAGTTCCTCGGATATGACCAACTTGACGAAACCACTGTTTCTAGAAGCTGTAGTTTATTTTGCAATCTTTATCTAAATTTTGGATCAATTGGAGTAATAGCAGCACCAATATTATTCAGTCTCTTTGGTAATTATTTAAATAAAAAGCTTAGCAAAAATTATGATAACTATTTCATTGTTATTTTATTTGTTTCAATGTGTTCATATTTACTTCCTTATGCTTTTAAAGCAAATATTTTTCAAACAATAAGTATGTTTGATGTAAAACTGCTAATTTTTTTTATTACTGTTTACTTTTCAAGTTTATTTTTCACTAAAAGAGAAAATTAAAAAAATATGAGAGATTCTGCTATTAAATTAATTTTGGTGATTACTTCGCTAATATTCATATTATTAGTCCTTGAAATATTTTTGAGATTCATGCCAGTTGTGAACTCTGTTTATTGGTCGCCAGTGAATAAAGATGATTATATTCTTAGACATGCTGAAAATTCGATCATTACTTATTCTAAACATTGGAATTTTAAGTATAAAAACGAAAGACAAGTAAATAATTACGGTTTTTTAAATAATCAAAATTACAATAAAAATATATCAAAGCCCATTATTGCTGTCATTGGAGATAGTTATGTTGAGTGTATGATTAATCCTTATGAAAAAACATTTTATGGCCTTCTATCAAATACTCTTGAAAATAAAGTCGTTTATAGTTTTGGTGTTTCAGGCGCTCAATTAAGTCAATATCTTGTTTGGTTGAATTATGTTAATAAAGAATTTAAACCAGATGTTATTATCGTACCTATAATAGCTAACGATTTTGATGAAAGTTTTTATAAATATAAGAGAACACGTGGTTTTCATTATTTTGATGAAAACTTATTAGATGGTACTATGAAAAGAGTTGATAGGGTCGACAGTTTTTTTCGAAAAGCGTTAATGTCATCTTCACTGTTTAGATATGTTTTTTTTCATCTCCAGGCCGGAGATTTATTAAAAAAAGTTAAAAATTTAATTATAAAAGCTTACAACAACGATAAAACTGAGAATCGGTATATTGGAAATGTTGTTGCAGAGGTTTCAAAGGAACATGAGCAAGATGGAATGCTGGCAATAGATCTTTTTTTCACTGAGTTAGATAAATTAATAAAGCCAAATCAAAAAATATTTTTCGTATTAGATGCTATAAGACCCAATATTTATTATGACGACGATATATTTGATGTTAAAAAAAGTTTTTGGTTTAAAATGAGATCTCATTTTTCAAAAAAAATCGATAATGAAAAATATAAGTTAATTGACATGCAAGATCCTTTTAAAGAACATTATAAAAATAATAAAATTAGATTTGAATACAAGACTGATGGACATTGGAATAATCTTGCTCATCAATTAGTTTTTGAACAACTAAAAAAGCACATTGATTTAACAAAAAATAATTAATAATTATTGATGAAATCAAGCTCCAAAAAAAAGATTGCATTTATAATCGCTGCACTAGTCAGTGGGGGTGCAGAAAAACAGTTAATTTATTTGATAAAAAATTTAAATAGAAAATTTTATAATCCTCAGATTATATCATTTTCAAATGGAATATGGGAAAAAAAATTTCGAGAACTAAATGTACCAATTACAATAATTGATAAACCAAATATTAAAATATTTAAAACTATTAAGTTAGTAAGTTATCTTATTAGTGAGAAATTTGATATTGTGCATAACTATGGTCACACCGCAAATCTAATTGGAAGATTAGCCGCAATTTTAGCTGGTATTTCTATAATAATAGTAAGTGAGAGAAATTCACCCCGTTACATCAAGTCTAAGAAAGTAATGGTAATAGAGAGAATATTGGCCCCTTTTACAAATGCCTTAATTGCAAATTCAACACATGGTGCAAAATTTTGGATTGAAAATAAATTAATAAGAAAAAACAAAGCCTGGACTGTATTGAATGGAATTGAACAAAGTAAATTATCCAAAATTAAGCGCGAGGATAATACGATAAAACTAATTAATGTAGGGGATTTAAGAGACCAAAAAAATCAAATATTTATGATTGAGTCAATTAAATCAATTTTGCTTGAAAACAAACTTATCCGTTTAGAAATAATCGGAGATGGACCTTTAAGAAATAAGATAAAAAAAGTTATAGAAAAAAATAAGTTATCAAACTCCATTACATTAAAGGGGTATGTCGAAAATGTTAGAAACGAATTAATTAATTCTGACATATATATACATACTGCAATTCACGAGGGATTACCAAATGCAGTAATGGAGGCAATGTCATGTGGATTACCTTGTCTGGTAACAAATGCAGATGGATGTAATGAAGTTATAGATAATAAAAAAAATGGAATTATAACAGAGTTTGATGGGTACAAATTTGCCGAAAAATTATCTATGTTAATCAAAAATAAAGTACTTAGAGATAATATGGGCAAAGAAGCAAAAAGGAAAATGAATAAGTTTTCAATAGATAAGTTTGTTTTGCTCAATGAGTCTATCTATGATAATTTGCTAAAACAAAACAAATAAAAATTTTTAAGTTTGTAAAATTTTTTGGAGTCTTTCTTCTGTTTTCAAAATTATTAGAATTAAAAAATACTTTTTATGTTCAAATAAGTAGTGCTCTTTTTATAAAGGCTACAGGAGCGGTCGCAATGGTGATTGTAAACTTAATTTTTACAAATTTACTAGGAGCGAGTAACTTTGGAATATATATATATGTTTTAAGTTGGGCTATTTTAATTGCTACTTTTTTAAGCTCTTACTTGCACTTACCCATCATAAGACTTGTAACAAAATATATTTATAAAAAAAAATATGAACTTTTTAAAGGCATATTAAATATATCTTATTTATTGGTATTTTCTTCAACAATTGCAGCACTAATAGTTTATTTTTTGATTTTATTTTTTATAAAAGATAATTTAAATACTAATTATCTCGATGTTTTTGTAATTGGTTCTATAGGAATAATATTTATTTCATTCATCAATATTAATAAATCATTATTGTTCGCATTGAATAGATCACCTGAGGGGATGTTTTCAGAATTAATTTTAAGACCTTTTTTAATTATAATATTTTTAGCTGCAATTTATTTTCAAAACATAATTTTATCTACCAATTACGCAATAGGTATAACAACACTTAGTTATTTTTTTGCAATGCTATTATCATTTGTTTTAGTAAATATCTTTAAACCAAACATTAATTCTATTAATCCTAAGTATAAATATTCAGAATGGAAAAAAATAACATTACCATTTATTCTAGTATCATTTGGAGAAATCTTTTTATCAAGAGCTGATATAATTATATTAGGTTTTTTACGCTTACCTTTCGAAGTAGGTGTCTTTGCGATTGTAACGTTAATAGTTTCAAGTATCGCAATGATTACAAACGCTATCGATAGTGTTATTTCATCTAGATTTGCTAAATTATTCGCAAAAAAGGATTTAAAAGGTGTTCAACAAAGTCTTTTAAAAATGCTTGTTGTAAGCAATTCAATAACTATACCAATTTCATTAATCATAATTATTTTTAGTTCAGAAATCTTGACACTCTTTGGAGAAGATTTTACACAAGGAAGCACAGCTCTTAGAATCTTAGTTATAGGACATGTTTTTAATTCATTAATGGGCCCACTTGGAATGATTTTAGGTATAAACGGACAGCAAAGAAGCCTAGCTAAAATAACTATAATTTCAGGAGTGGTTAATATTTTAATATTATTTTCATTGATCCCATCATATGGAATTGAAGGTGCTGCGCTAGCTCGAGCGATAACAATTTTATTTTTCGCTTCAGTTCAAGGATACCTTATTTGGGCCAAAACAGGCATACTGCCATCTTTTTTATCTTATTTTAAACCTCTAAATAAATGAGCAACAAACAAGATAATTATATATTAGTATCCCCCAGCAGATTGAAAGAATTTGAATTACTGACTAGTACGTTAAATGATTTAAATCTTTTTAAATTAAATATTTTAGAAATTGGTGGAGGATCGGGATGGCAGGTAAAAAAACTATTAGATCAAGGCCACCAAGTTATTTCAATAGATGTAAAAGAAAAGAGTGACTACAATTTAAATATATCTAATGTTATTTTATACGATGGTTTTAACATACCTTTTGAGGAAAAAAAATTTGATATGGTTTTTACCTCACATGTTCTTGAGCATATACCGCACGTAGAAAAATTTCAGACTGAAATACATAGAGTTTTGAAAGATGATGGTATTTGTGCGCACTTTATGCCAACTTCTCAATGGAAAATAATTGGATTAATAGTTTGGTTTCCCCATATAATCAAAACTTTAATAAAGTATGTTCTTACAAAATTTAATTTTAAAAATATTGAGACAGAAAAAACTTTTCCCTCAGACTTGTACGTCAACAGAATGGTAAAACGAACTATTTTTCAAAATTTATTTTTAGCATTTATTGAGTTAAAATTTTTTCCTAAAAGACATGGTGAAATAGGAAACCCGATTACAGAAATATATTACTTCAGTTTTTATCGATGGAAAAAGCTGTTTATCAAAACTAACTGGAAAATCATAAAGTATAAAAAATCTGGTATATTTTTTACTGGATACTCAATCTTTGAAGGGTGGCCAAAAAGCAATAATTTTAGAAAATTTCTTTCTACAATATTTGGCAGCTCCTCACACTTTTTTATATTAGGAAAAAAAAATAAATTATGATTTTTTCATTAATTATCAGTATTTCATAGTTATATGGTTTTTCACATATGTTATAAATAAATATGAAAATTAAATTTCTATTATTTGGGATTGCAAGTATTTTACCAGGTATTTTTGACATATTTGCTAGACCAACCGGTGGAACTAGCACAGCAGAATATTGCTATTCAGTTTGGCTAAGACATTTAATAACAACTCGTGCCAAAGGTCAGCGCAAAATACCAGAAAATGTTGTTGAAATAGGTCCTGGAGATTCACTTGGAATTGGTCTTGCAGCATTGTTATCAGGAGCCAAGACATACTCAGCTTTAGATGTGCACAATTACTCTTCAATTGAGAAAAATTTAGAAATTTTTGATAATTTAATAAAATTATTTAAAACAAAATCTAGAATACCATTAAACGGCTCGGGCTCAAAAGTAAGACCTAAACTAAATAATTATGCTTTCCCCTCAGATATTATAACTGACACTATTTTAGAAAAATCATTATCAGAAAAAAGAATAAAAGAAATTAGAAACTCAATTAAATCCATAAACAGCGGTTGCATAAATTATTATGTTCCATGGTTTGGAAAAGAAATAAAAAAATCTAGTATTGATTTTGTAATCGCGCAAGCCTCCATTGAATATATAGATAATACAATGAGTGTATTAAGATATGTAAAATCTTGGATGAAAACTGACTCTTACGGATCACTAGTAATTGACTATAGTTCACATCATTTATCTAATAAATGGAATGAGCATTGGACTTACTCTCAATTTATGTGGTTAATCCTAAAAGGTAGGCAGCCATTCTTTCCAAATAGAAAGACACATTCAGAATATTTAGATATTTTACATAGTTGTAAGTTTGAAATAATACATAGCGAGAGAAATAAAAAAGTTTCACAAATTAAACGAAAAGAATTGAATTATAAATTTCGAGAAATTTCAGAAGAAGATTTAAATACAGCGGGAGGTTATTTTATTATTAAAAAATGAATTTATCAAAAAAAAATATTCTAATTTATGAACCATATCCTTTTGAAAAGATTTCTGGAAACTTAAAAACTTTAATTTATATAATTCGTTTTCTTAATTCTGAAAAATTCAATTTAATTCTAGTTGTACCTTTTAAGACTGGATTTTTAAATAAATTAAATCAATTTGACATTGAAATAATTGTCCTTGATACACCTAAAAATTTAAAATTATATGGTAAAAAAAACTTAAATTCTGGAGGTATAGAAAAACTTATTACAACTTTGTCAATATTTTCTTACTCTATTAAATTAGTAAAATTAATAAAACAAAAAAAAATTGATTTAATATATTGTAATGGGATTAGAGCGGTGTCAATATTGGGATTATCTGCTTTTTTGACAAGAAGACCTATACTGTGGTATGTAAAAGGTAAACTAGAAAATATATTTTTAGATACTCTCGCATTTTTTATTTCAAAAAGAATACTGTTTTACAGCAAATTAAACTCAAAAGACAAATATCCACTTCTACAGCTTTTGTTTAAAAATAAAATAAGTATTGTACCTACTGGACTAGATATAAAAGAAATAGATATAACAAAAAATAAAAGTTCTGATAAAATTTGTAGCGAATTAAAAATTTATAAAAAGAATCTAAATATTGGATTTTTTGGCCAACTTTATGAGCCTAAAGGAGTTCATTATCTAATTGAGTCCGTAGGTAAAGCTATAAAAAAAGAAGAAAATATCGTTCTGTATATAGTTGGTGATTCAATTATCAATGAATACAGTGATTACAAACATAAATTAAATTCAACAATAGAATTATATGGTATCAATAATAAAGTTTTTTTCACTGGATGGAGAAACGACGCCTTGCAAATAATGAACAATATGGACATAATTGTTCATCCATCAATGGCCGAAGGGTTTTCAAGATCAGTTCTTGAAGCAATGGCATTAAGTAAAGTTGTTATTGCTTCCGGTATAGGAGGTGAAAGAGAAACAATTATAGATGGTGAAAATGGCTATATAATAAACCCTTTTAATACGGAAGAAATAGCAAAGAAGCTAATCATGCTTTGTAGAAATTATTCTTTAGTGAAAGAAATAGGAAATAATGCCCTATCTACAATAAAGCAAAAACATTTAATTGAAGATAAAATAAATAAACTAGGCACTATAATTGAAGAAGAAATATCAAAAATATCAAATCAGATATAATAAATTAAATATCATGTGATATTTTTTGAATAAATTAAAAGTAATAAAAATAAAAAAAATTTATAAAAAATATTATGTGCGGCATTAGTGGTATATTAAGTTACATAAGATCAGATAATGAAATAGTTTCTCTTTCACATTCAATGATCAAAAAACTTGATCACAGGGGTCCTGATGGTAGAGGAATATTTAATGATAAAAATGTTTCACTAGGCCATACAAGATTATCAATTATTGATTTATCAAATGCTGGCAAACAACCAATGATTGATGAAAGAGGATACATTATATCATATAATGGTGAGCTCTATAATTATCAAATTCTTAAAAAAGAATTAGAACTTAATGGTGAAGTTTTTAAAAGTAATTCTGATACTGAGGTAGTTTTAAAAGCTTTTATTCACTGGGGTGTTAAATCATTAGATCGCTTTAATGGTATTTTTGCATTTGCAATTTATAATAAAAATGAAAAAAGTATTTTTCTAGCAAGGGACAGGGTAGGTGTTAAAACACTATATTATGATACAAGTAAAAAAGAATTTAAATTTGCTAGTGAAATAAAATCACTACTAGAAGCGAATAATAACTCAGAATTTGATTATGGACAAATTCCTTTTTATTTAAAATACGGATATTTTCCTAGAGAATACACACCACTTAAAAATGTAAAGCAACTGCAGCCAGGTCACTTCATCATTTGGGAAAATGGCAACTTAACTAATGATTGTTATTGGGATGCTTCAAGTTATAAAGTTGATAGAGATCTTACAAAAAAACGAGAAGAAGATATAATTCTTAATTTCAGACATTTAATAAGAGATTCCGTAAAGATGCAAATGGCATCTGATGTTCCAATCGGAAGCTTTTTGAGTGGAGGTATTGACTCTGGATTAGTAACTTCACAACTGCAAAGGCTTTCCTCAAATAAAGTTGATACTTTTACTCTCATTACTCCTGATGAATACGGCAAAAAGGAAGGAATATTAGCGTCAAATCTAGCAAAAAAATTAGATACAAAACATAATGAGATATACATATCTTCAGACGATCTTGTAAGCAATTGGAAGTATATTTTTAGTCATTTTGATCTTCCATTTAATGATACATCAGCTTTACCAACGTACCTAATAAGTAAATTCTCTAGTGAAAAAGTTAAGGTTGTTATGTCAGGAGATGGTGGTGATGAACAATGGGGCGGATATCTTAACTATCAAAAATTCAAAATAATTGAATTTATAAATATTCATTTCCCATATTTATTTAATAAAAAAAATAAATTTATAAGTCAAGTACTGATGAAAATATTTAGCATAATTTCTAAAAGTATAACAAATAAAATGAATTTTTATTCTAATATTGCAATGAGTGAAATCAAATACTGGCATTCAATGTTAGACAACCAGATAAAAAATTACAATCATAAATCAATTTATGGCGATCGCTTAAAAAAATATAGTGATAATACATACGAAAATTTTAAATTATCTAGTATTGAAAATTATTTAGACGGTATGATGTTAAATGATTTAAAATTATTTATGGTAGATAGTGTATTAAGGAAGGTTGATATGATGAGTATGGTGAATGGACTAGAAGTTAGGGTTCCTCTTTTAGATCATAGAATAGTTGAAAAATCATTAAGTGTTCCAAATAGCCTAAAAGTATCTCTTTTTAATAATAAAATTATTGGGAAAAAAATTGCAAAATCGGATCTGCCAAATGTAAGTATAAACGCTAAAAAAATGGGTTTCAGCATTCCAATTGACTCTTGGATAAGAAATGAATTTAGAGACACAGCAAATGATATTATTAGAAGCAACTCTTTCAAAAATAGAGGAATACTAGATCAAAAGTATATTCTGAAAATACTAGACGATCATGACAAAAACAAATCGGATAATGGCAAATTTATAATGGGTATTCTCATTTTAGAAAACTGGCTAATCAATAATAAAATATCTTGATGATAAATAACGATATGAATATCTTCATGAAAGAATATCAAATTTTAATTGTAGAAGAGATATTTCATTTGCTATTTAAAAAAAAAATTAATGAATTGAATTATAAAGTTGGTGACTGGGAAATTAACGACTTTTCATGTGTATTTAGCCTTTCTCTTTTAAACGAAGAAAAAAATAAATTTCACATAAAAATTCCCAGAGTAAATATAACTTTTAGTGCTATTGACCTGATAAAAAGTGATGATGTAGAAATGGCAAAAAATGAATATAAAAGCTTACAATTTCTACAGGAAAATTGGCCAGACAAATATTCTATAAAATTTATTGAACCAATTGTTTACATTGAAAAATATAATGCAATTGTTTCTAAAACTTTTATAGGTACAGATTTCTTTCTTAATGTCAGAAAATATGACATTAGAAATAAATTCTTTAATACCCAAATACCGACAAAAATTCAAAATCAGCTAAAAAATATATCAAATACCATTTTTAGCTATCATAAGATTTCAATCACTAATAATCAAATCAGAAATACAGAAATTATTTTATTAAAAGTTAAAATAAAAAAAATTATTAGTGAATTAATGGAACAATCAGTAAGTCAAGACTGTTTCAAAATATTATTAGAATATATCTCAACTCAAGATGATAATTTTAAAAACATTACTTATGCAAGCACACTGAAAGGATTAGATATAAGAAATATTTTAATAAACCTTGATAATGAAATTTGCATGCTAGATCCTGGCAAACTTAAAATCGAACCAGAGGTAGCCGGTATAGCGAGATATTTAGTAACATGTGAAATGATATATTGGGGAACAATTTATTTTTTTTTTCATTTTAAATTATCAAATAAACTATTATCAACAATCAAAAGTCCATATCAAAATATTGGGAAGTCTAATCGCAACCTACTTAAACTGTATCTTATCAAAGAGTATTGTAAACACTGGAAACAGGCATACCACAATATTGATCTGAAAAAAAGATGGCCAAATATTTTTAGAGCATGTATGAAATATTTTTATGTTGATCGTTTTTTTAATAAAGAAATTAATAAAATTATAAAAAATGAAAGTGAATAAAGATAAAGATAAAGATA
>MDTG01278642.1_pt1 | contig 28625 bp, 33 predicted proteins | sample 811421 | NCBI WGS metagenome assembly MDTG01 (sample SAMN05326645, study PRJNA326480) | marine metagenome | isolation source: seawater | place: Pacific Ocean: South East | collected 2011
CCTATAAAGCCTCCAGAATACGGTCTATCACTTCGGTAGGGTTCGCCTTGCCCAAGTAGAAGCAACGGTTCTCATTTAGCCACTCAGACAGCTCTAAAACATCGACAAACTCTTTGATACCGTTACACCCTACCATGTGGATTTCTCCATCGATCATGGCGGTATAGAAGCTGTTTCCGGCCATCAAGAAGATATGGGAATGTTCCCAAAAGTCGAGGGATATCAGATCAACAGATATCTTGTAATCTTCGGTTGGTATATATGGGCCTTCAATTGCTACCTCCATTGTTATTCTCCTACGGTGTGTGCAAGGTTGAGGGATACACCACCCTTTGCAAAGTCAAGTGCCATGCGAGCTGCTGCAACACAGCTACGGAGATCCCACTTCATCTCAGTTTTGATGGCCTTAGTGATGTCAATAAGGGAAGGGAAGTTGCCATCATCATCAGCGATAACGTCGAAGGTGGATGTGTAGCCGTTGCGTTCGATAGTAATCATTGTGTTCTCCTTTGAGGTTCGATACGTACACAAACGCCATCAAAATTGTGGTGTGAAAAAGTGAAGAATTATTTATCTTCTCTCTGTAGGCCATAGAATTTGCAGCCAATAGAGTAGAAGAGAGACTGTATGGCCTCTGGAAGCCATGGCAGAAGGGCGAGCTCCACAAAGAGCCACCCTATCCAACCACAGATGCTATTCCACGCCTTCATGACGCTTCATACAGCAGAAGCGCGCATGGCTGCTCTGGAGAGAACGTGTAAAAGTCTGGGAGAGAGCCTTCGACAACCATCGCCACGACTTGCGCATCGAGGTTGCTGAAATGCTCTGGATGCAGCTTATACTGTTCGTGTATCTCCGACGAGTGGCCATCATCACAGTCTGGGTCATAGATCCATTCATAGGACAGAAGATCTTGATGAAATTCTTCCCAGTCTTGGATCGCTTTTTCATAGTCAGCCAGAATTGGACACGCTTCATAGGGATCAATTTCATCATAGGGATCCGTTGCATCTGGTATGAGAGAGCCTTGCTTGGCAGCCCATGTATCATAGACTACCTTTTGCTTGGCCTTGAGCTCCGAGATGACCTTTTCAGCATTGTCGAAGTTGTACTTCCAGCTCTTTTTGTTCGTGTCTACTGCTTCTTTAAGCAGCTTCAAAGCGATTTGGTATGTGTGTTGTGCAGGAACCATAGAGTTATTCTCCTATTTCAAGTCATGACTGTTCATGATGACGATATTTCCGACCAGTCCGGGACAGAAAGGGTTGGCAGAAAGTTGTTTGATTTGCCCCTCTTCATTTGCAATGAGGATCTTCCCTTTGGGGATACCTTGAACATGATGAATCACTTCGATGTAGCCACCGACTTCCGCCTGTAGAGCTTCAAGCGTACCCTCTTTCGAGATTTGCTTTGTTTCCTTCGTGCCATCTGTTTTGAGGACTTGTATTGTTATTGTTGCCATGTTGAACCTCCTATGATTCTGGCGATTTTCACTTCGGACACGATTGGCCAAAGAATTGTGGTGTGAAAAAATCAGATTTGTTCTAAAAGATGAGTGAAGATGCGTTGGCTCTTCTCCCACGAAAGGCCGCTGGAGAGTAGGTTTCTGTGCGGAAGTAGCTTTTGGATGGTTGTCTTTCCAATGCCTTTGATCTGTTCAAGATCTTCACTTTTTGCTTCTCTCAATAAGGCCATCGCTCTATTGTGAAGAAGATCTTGGTTGTCATCTTCGTCATGCGAATCCCAAAAGTAAGCATCTACAAAATATTCGCGAATCCGCTCCAGCTTTGCGTCGCTTAATCCATGCACACAGATCTCGGATAAGTTGCGCCAACCATCGAGCTCGTCTCGCTGTTCAACAAGCTGCTGCGCTACCTTCTGTCCGATGCCCTTTACCTTAAGGAAGTCACTAATCGTGGCTTTGTTCATCAGATAGAGAGAACTGTTTTGCTTAATGCTTTTGATTTTGGGTGGTTCTTCATAGTAATGAATTTCCTCTTCACGACTCCACGAACTCTGCGAGATCTCGGTTTTCCAATATCGGTCTTCACCGTAGCACAGACCCCACCTTTCACCATGTGTGTTTTTACGCAACGTGTGATCGGCAACCGCATCAGAAAACTCAATGTTCTTGATGAAATTCATACGTTTCGCTTGTTGCATCGAAGCACAAACAGGTGCATAGTTGTGGGGTGTATCAACATCAATGGTGACGACCATGTCTATGATGGTACGTACAACGAGGGTTCGTTTCGGTTTCATCGGAACATACCTCCCATCATCATAAATCGACGCATCTGGTTGCGAGGATTCATCGGGTCGTTGTTGCGTATGAGCATGTCCATACGAAGGGCGATTTGAATCCAGATACGCCATTTTCGCTTGGCAAGCTGTATTTCTTCGCCATCGTTGGCTTGCTGCTCTGTATAGTTTTCAGCAAGCTCTCGAAGAAATTCTGGGGTGGGGAGTTTATTCTCCGCGTGACCTGTTGGTAGCTGGTTTTTGAATTGTAAGTCGTCTCCGCCTCTCCAGCCTGTGGTCGGTGTGAGTTGAAACTGGTGTATACGCAGAGCAAGTCGTCGTAAGTCTAAAGGTCCAAACATTGGTTGCCTCTCTGTTAGGGTTCGATGCCTACACGTGCGAGAGGAAAATTGTGGTGTAAGAAAGATTATTTTTTGTCACTTTGGCTCAAAAAAACGTGATGGCTGTACTGGGTAGGATAGAGCCATGAATATTGATACAATTGAGAACCAAGACTGTTTGACGATACTGCGCAAGATGCCAGATGCCTGTGTAGATATGGTCTTTGCAGATCCACCATTCAACCTCAACAAGAAATACAAGTCTTCAAAAGACAACCTCTCTCATGAGGACTACATGTCTTGGTCTGATGAGTGGATAGCGCATTGTGTTCGCATCTTGAAACCACATGGCAGTATCTTCGTACACAACATCCCAAAATGGCTTCTGTTGACCTCTCCTATATTAGAGAAGCATGCTTTCTTTAAGCATTGGATTAGCTGGGATGCGCCAACAGCTCCGATGGGGAAATCGTTACAACCCGGCCATTATGGTGTCCTCTATTATGCCAAACAAGCCAAGCCAAAATTCTATGAGATACGACACCCACACAAAAGGTGTCGAAAGAAGAAGTGTCGAACGCTGCACAAAGACTATGGCGGAAAAATCCCTTTGGTACATCCCTTCGGTCCTCTGGTGTCTGATGTATGGTCGGATATACATCGAGTGAAGCACAACCGAGATTCACACCCCTGTCAGCTTCCGGTTCATCTACTGGAGCGTATCATTCTCATGAGTACAGACGAAGGCGATATCGTCTTTGATCCATTTATGGGTACTGGTACAACTGCTTTGGCCTCGAAGCGTCTTGGTCGCCATTTCTACGGCACAGAGCTCGATGCTGGCTATCATGCCATCGCCATGAAAAGAGCAGCAGAAGAGAAGCATCTGTCTCGCCTTGATGATGTCTGGATTAGCGCACATCGAGAACGTATCATAACCCTTCGCCATACAGACTGGGATAAGGTCGCTGGCTGCTTCGTCATTCATGGGGAGGGGAGGGCGTTGGACTATCGACCAATAGAGCTCAAAGATCGATACCGAAAAGCACTACCAAGATCACCGCATCAACATCGGTCTAAGCCTATGGTGGCGGATATACTGTCCTTTTTTCAATAATTTCTACACCACTTTTTTTGTCCTGTACGTGTACGGTTTGAGCCTCAAATGGAGACTAAAAATGGAAAGAACACTTGAACAGAAAAAAGCATGGCTGGAGAATCTAATCCAAGGCAGAGATCATCTCTGCAAAGAGAACGTCGATGATGTTCACACACACAGTATTATGGTGTTGAGCAATAAAATCATGGTACTCCAGACAGAAATCGAGGTCGAGGAAAAAACGCAAGGGAACGCTATCTATACACTTACGTTCGGTGGCAAGACCGTAACCTTTGAAGTCGGAGAGTAAAATGACGTACAAAGCAGTAATACTTGACAGAGCATCACACGACGTAGTCGTCGATATTGTGAAAACAGAATTTGGCATCACAGAAGGTGTCGAGGTGATTGGTCATCATATGACCATCACTATGGGTACAGACAGCAAGGGGAAATTCCCCGGCTATGTTACAGGTGAACAACTTCAACTTCAAGTGGTGGCCGTTGGTCGCAACGAGACAAATACAGCGGTCAAGATCAACCCACCGTTCCCCACGAAGAATTGCAAGAAGTCTTGCGCTCACATCACCGTAACCGTAGACAGGGAAGCTGGTGGCAAGCCCGCTCACTCTAACAAGATCACAGAGTGGAAAGAGCTGGACAAGCCTGTTGTCATCAAAGGGCGAGTAGATGTCATGATATCTATTAGCGCACAGCAACCACCACCAAAGCAACAGCGTACTTGTATGCTCTTAGATTGGCGTGAAGCAAACCCACGAATGTGGTGATGGCCATATACAAACTCACAATAATAAGCCTATGATTCCCCGAAGGTAGTATTCCCTTGATCGCTTCGTACGAAGTGGGAGAGGGTATGACAATCAAAGGGGACCAATATGGCTGATAATTTTGGCAACGGTGTAACAAGAACATTGGAGGCCCTAGCTCGACAATTCACCGCAGTGGTTTGGCAGAGTGGGAAGCCACCTTTGGATTCAGAATTAAACTTGATGTCACAAGTGGACTTCGAGAACCTACGTCAAGCGGTACATGCACAGGTGCATAGCGGATTCTTTTTAGATCCTTGTCGAGCTGATGATTTTCACTTCCATAAGCAATGGAGCAACATGTTCCAAATGGGTAAGCTGCGGATGGATACCGTACATCCGTTTATCTATGCCGCTGTGAATGGCATGATCATCCCAATAGCCGGAACGGAAATGAATTCGGTGGCAAATCTGATCAAGCTGAACCCACCACCCAAGACTGATTCTCGAACCGACTTTGTGTTCCTCGAAGTTTGGCGTTCTATTGTGAAGCCGAACCCATCAACCAACCACAAGCCAAGCGCACATGAGCTCTATAAGTACGGAAATGTTCAACAGGGGCTACCCAATTTGCATGACGATTTGGAAGATCCAGCGATAGGTTCTGAGACAACCTTGCGTGTGCAGATACAATACCGAATTCGTGTCTTTGGTCAAGGTGCTGCTGGAGGTGGTGTCGCCCTTGATGTCTATCCAGATGGCCTAGAAGATCCGAATGTCTTTGCACAGGGAAACAACGGCTCTCCCATCGCTGGTATGACCTTCCACAATATGCGTACCACACTTGGCGACCCTTCTCTATGGAGAGCCGGTGATGGCGATGCTTCCAACGCTTTGAACACCGTAGATGGATATGTCTATGCCATACCGATTTGTGCCGTATTTAGAAGGAATTCGAGGCCATATCAAGCGGTCAATATTTTTGGAGGCGCACCAGAACACAACGGTGGTGCAGACAGAAATCCGGGAGCAGATTATCTCACACCCAAGACGATGGGTTCTCGCTATTTGACTGAGGCTTCTTTGCATGCCGAGCTCTTACCAACAGAGATCACAAGCATACAAATCGATGGGCTTTTGGGATCGGGTCTGGATGACGCATTTCTCTTTGATGGTGGTGTCACAGATCGATTCTTGACGATTGGTGAAGGCCAAGATGTAGAGATCATCTCCTTCAACGCAGTCGATGCAAACAACCTTCCCGGATCTGTGACACTTTCTGCAACAGGGCGTGGGAGAGGTGGCACAATTGCGCGTCGCCATCCAGCAGGGACACCCGTTCGTTTATACAACCATAGACCAGATCACTTGTACGCAGATGAGATTGCGCCCAGAGATGTACTCGATTTGCGTAGAGGACTGAACGTTGGAGACTGGGATTTTCATCGCTTGCTTCTTCATAATGTTGCAGCTTTGGTTAAAGGCCAGCTCCGAACCGCATACAAACAAAACGGTGCAGGTGGGGATTCTCAAGGCCCAGTTATTGATGCTGTGGATTACCTATGGGCAGATGCTTCTGGTGGCGAGAGTGCCATACCAGAGCATGTAGATGCGCTTGATGGACCTGATGGTATTCGTACACATTGGTCGGATGCGTCGGTTATCCAAAGTGACATCTCTATTCTTCTTGATAACGAAGCTCCGCTGAATTCTGGTTTCACATCAGCGACCTTTGATCAAAACGTCAATTGGGATGTTGCCCCAGACTTTCAGCCCACAGGATTTATGAATGATAGCAACGGTTGGTCAAATGGTTCAACCATCTTTCTTCATCTTGGAGGCCAGTCTGGTATCGAGGGTGCAAGGCGAACGTTTCGAGATGGCGCAACCAAAGCGGTTCGATTTGTTGCTCCCAGAGAGTGGTGGAAAACGGGATACCCCAGCGTAGATGCTTCAAATGGTCAACAGTTTCCCTTTCATCTTCGTTTTCTCAATGAGCGTGGACATGAGCCAGCGGCACCTGGTGAGAATCCAGCAAAGCATCCCGGACCCATGTATCCTTGGAAAGAGACAAACTTTGAGCGACCATTTATTGTTCTTGGCGGTTTGGCATATCCAGGCGCACAATTTGCTGGAGTGAACACAACCAAGCTGCACAACATTGGCTATCATACACATGGCACACCTCAGTACATGACAGAGGTTGATCTGGGTGTAGACTTTGATCTGGAAGGGAGCTTTTACGCTCTCAATCAATATGGCACGATGGCCAATGATCCAGCTTCGGTTGGTGTACCGATGCTTCGCAACGAGCGCACCCTTTTTGACCTTTTGACCAACGGTGGGAGAGATAGAACAGGGCTGAGTTCCGAATTGTACATCGTTTTGTTTGGGGATAACAGCAACCCAGAAAACAACGGTGCATTTCAAGTCATCGGTGCGGGAAGGGTTGGCTACACAAACCACAGCGCATCCAATAGCACCAGCTTGGTCTTACGGTCGTTGTCTCCAAACTTCACAGGCTTCGTGCAAGACAGCGGCAAAGAAGTCACATGCGAGTTGCGAACACAATATCTACATAGCGAAGATGGCAATGGTCGTGTATCTGGGCCTGCAGCCGTTTGTGTTGTACTCACAGACATCGAGTGCATAAGTGCATCTGGCGATAACCCATGGGCTGCAACAAATATGGGAAGCAACGCATTGGTTGCACCTATTGCTTCCAAAATGGTTCTCAGTACATCATTGATGTACCATCCAAGTCGAGGGGGAACATCACGTATTGCAGATCACATATATCGTGCGTCCATTATCAACGGTGGTACTTCCTATTTGAGAAATCAAGTGTCAGACATAGATGCACCGTTTCCCGGAGAGACATCGTTTCCAGAGATGGAGCGTCACTTTCCCCCTACACCTTTGCAGCTTTGGAATCGTTTGCCTTCGCTGGGTTGGCACGCGCCCAAAGCACCCAATTACGGTGGCAATGTTGTGCTACAGTCCGAGCAAGATCGAGAGGCTGAAATCTTCTTTGATAGAGGCTCAAAGACATTGGTCTGGAGGCCGTTTCAACGACGAACCATGACCTTGCAGTCTCATCTAACAACAGGAAGTAGTTTGTTGGGTCAGTCTCTCTACTTGAACGGAAACCTTCGAGATGGCGCAGGAATCTTCACAGAAGATATGCTGATGGGATTTGCTTTGCCCATTGAGTATATGCCTCGCTTTGGTCGCCAAGATATACCAACGCACGTCACAACCAGCGACGCGGATCCATTTTTGAGTGGTGTGCATCACCTCTTTTGTGATTCGTTTGATGCGACACATGATGTCTTTCACATTATTGGCGGTGAAGACAACCAAGGTACAAATCTGGGGAACGCGGTTGCTCCGCTTCTGATCCAAACAGGTACAAACGGAATGGACTACGGAGAGCATGGCGTAATTGTTGGAACATCGCATCCGGGATACCAAGGCCGCGTCTGCAATTATGAAGATGTTGTATCTTCAGACTTTGGGCATGGCCTCGAAGGTGTAGAGCTTCCGCCAAATCTGGGTATCGCACGTCTTTATGGTGTGTACGAGAGACAAGAATATATCTCTAAGGTGCAGCAAGACGTGGCTGGTGGTCATCTAGATGATCGACAAACACCCATCGTTGATCCACCCACAAACCTATTGAGAGCCTTTGCAGATAAGCAAACCCTTTTCATACGAAAGGGCGGTGGTGGTGATGTCACAGGAAACGCAGATGACCATACATACATTGTGCCTTCAAATGTCATCGACCATACAAGGGCAGCCAACTATGACCCCAACAACCCACGCTTCACAGACTATGATTATGTTGTTGAATGTGTGGTGTTTGGTTTTGCCAGAGGGTTCATCAACAAGAACAATTATGTTCTGGCAAGACGACATGCTGGGAACGGTGCAACTCTTTCTTCACAGACGAACATCGAGCTCGAAGATGTAGAGATGATTCTCCCTTGTGCAACCAACCTCAATGATGCCGCTTATGTTGGATATGCGCGTACACCGTATCAAGGTGATCCGTATATGACCAGACATGGGGAAACCAGAGATGTATTGGACTTCCAACATCGTCTTGGCCAAGTACCTATCGCAGATGCGAATAAGCTCCAATATGCCATCAAGCAATTTGATGATGATGGCAACATGCACGTACAACGACCGAACCCCAGAGCCTTTGAAGTCTTGGCCTCGTTGGATTTCTATACAACAATGGGAACCGGCAAAATAGGCGGAGCAATGTATCCGGGAACGATTACCGATGTTGGGGTCATTAGACCAGACCCACACCAATCGACAAGAATCCCATCGGATGCGGATGTAGCCGCTTCGAGAAATTTTGTTGTCTCTCCCAGAGCGTTCACAGAAGGACAGGGGAAAAATACCAGCCGCGCGTATTTGGACTTCACCTTTCACAGTGATGACAATTCCAACATGACCATATGTATCACCTGTTTAGATGGAACAAAGGTCACTTTATCTGGTGGTGGTGTTCAATCGGATGAAGATGCGGGTACCCATTGGAAAACCACATCATCCGGCCTCAACCCCAATTGGAGAGAGCTTACGGCAGAGAGCTGTAAGAAGGCCATCAACAACAACCCAAATCTGAAGAACACTTGTCGTGCGGATGTGCTCGAGTACGGAACAAGTGTCGTACGCTTGACTGCGGTACAGACAGGAGAGATCGGAAACAACATCGGTTTCAGCTTCTATGCCACAACAGGGTTTTCATTTACAGTAGTGAACCACATCAAGATATTGAAGCCGCATGGCAACATTGATGAACCTGTACACACAACGGCAACCTCGTTCTATGGCGGCCATGATGTTCCGATGAACGCTGGGGCAGGGGAATCTCAATTGAATCTTATTGGTATGACTGAACGGCTTCCAATGGGTATTCTGCTGCAAGATGCAGACTTCATAGGGGAAAACCCATTGGGTGATCAATCAAGCGCGTTCAAGACCGATCTGGGCGGCTTACAGCCTATCCAAACCGTTCTGCCTCTCGCAGAGAATGGTCAAGAATACGAACGGTTCTTTGGCTCGCCTGGAGAGCTTATTGCGCTATCTGATGGTGCGATCAAACACTATGCTGGATATCAAGGCAACCCCAACGATACAGGTACAAAAAGATTCCGTCTTTATCGAGGTGGCGGTGCTGGATTTGTTCTATCTGGCGAGCAACCCGGTGGACCTCTGGACTGGCTGAGTGATTCGATGCCAAAGAGTTTGCAGCCTGTTCTCAAAGGTGGCGCATTGGCCTGTAAAGCATTGTTGGTTCGCAACTTCTATGAGGAAGCCTATTCCAATGAAGAGACAGGTCGAAAGCGAAGCGATGGCGATGAGATACAGCTTGTCATCATGACTTATGGGCACATCGGAGAGGGGGGTACCCAGAAAGAAGGTATTACCCTCAGCGGTGTCGTGTCTCCAACTGGATTTGGAGAAGGATATGCGGCCATAGATCGATACCGTATCAATGGTCGCCCTATGCTCAAAGCCAGACGTTTGGATTCACCAGACCCAAGCATCGAGCCAGCACCGTATCCAAACAGACGACTAATCGAAGAAGAAGAGGTTTGCGAGTGCTATCCATTGAGCTCTCAAACATCCCAACCAAGCCAAATCAACCCCAACACACCAATACAAGGTATCTATGCTTCGAGCATATCCATAAGCTCGATCAAGTGGGAAATCTTAACGCTATTCAGCGTTCACCAGCTTCGCATAACCACAACGGCCACATCGCCTATCGGTGAATTGTCGTCTTGGATCATTGAAGTAGAGGAACGCCCAGAAATTGGTATCGTTGATGAATCGGGTGTGCAGGTGTCCACATCAAGCAAGATATGGACATTTGAGCTTCCGATACACCCATATGGGGAGTATGGATATACGCTGCAAGCCTTTAGCGCAGATGACAGCATCCTCTTTGAAGACTGGGTGGGCAGCTTCGTTGTTGAAGCCGACAACATGGGAGAGGCAACCATAACAGTCAATGAAGATGAAAGCGGTAGCGTTCCCGAAAGCCAAGAAGAAAGCTCTCAAAGTGAGACATCTCAGCCGGAAAGCGAGACGGGATCTGAAGAAAACGAATCATCGGAAACAGATGAGACAGGTAATTATGGGCCTGAGCCAGGTCTTGAAAATGAGAACCAAGAATCAAATGAGAACAACAATGAGACGGATGAGGCTTCAGAAACATCTGAGAATTCAGAAACATCTGAGGCTGAGGACACCGAGGGGATCATTAGTGTGAATGTAAATTACGGAGAAACGCCATGAAAAAAACAGGTATCCTTTCTGTAGATATCAAGTATGGATCGTTGGATATAACGGTTCAAACGGCAACGGATATCACGTATCTCATTTACGTGTTGCAAGATAATCAAACGGACACGCTGGAAACAGAGACGCAGACATCCAGCTCCTCTCAGAGCTCGACAGGTAATCTTTTGTGGACATTGACGATGTCTACTAATCCAAACCCAAACAATCCGTCATCACTGATGACGTATACCCTTTGGCTTCATAGCTATAGCTCTTCTGGGTTTGTCGAAACATGGCGACTGGAAGTGAACGTGGATTCTGTGTCTGAAACCGTTACGGTAGTGAGCCAAACCGTTATCGAGCAAGCCCCAACAAACAACGCGGTTGTGGTTCCGCTCACCGTAGATAGCTTGCCTGGTGACAACACCTTCGAGCAAGATGGTACGTTTGTGAAAAGCATGCTTCTCCTAAAAGGGCCCGCATCGTTTTCCACATCCCTTCAGAATTTCATGATTCCAGAACTCTCAAACTTCGCTTCGTATTATCTTTCGGTCACAGGTGAGATACCAACAAACCCAACGAACATGGTGAATCCCTCGACATCTTTCTTGCAAGTACATGGAATTACGGGTACGATTTCTCCGCAATGGACGAATTACCAAGATGGCACGTTTGCCTTTGATCTTGAAGATTTAGAGCCAGGAACGTATTTTTATCAGATGTCGCTTCGCAAGCTCTTTACTACCAACGTTGAAACGATCACAGGAACGTTTATCATCCCAGAAGCAGAAGAAGAGCCTAATGTTGAACCAATGAGTATTCAGCAATATTCTCTCACAACGAACTATAATAACGCACAATTCGGCAACTCCTATACCGTTGGTGATGTTTCACCCATACTGGGTATTTCCATACAAGGGGGCGTATTTCCAGAAGGTCAGGGATATCGGATGGAGGTTACGCTCACGCGCAAAACTGTCGGCAATTATCCGAATTGGGAGACGGAACAGTCAGTAGACACGAAACAGACTACATTAGTCCGGGATTTTTCAAATCCCTTAGAGCTGGATAATAGTCTTTCTGAGGAATTTGGCGTATATCGTGTTCGTGCGCGTGGTATAGACCCAACAACCAATGACATCTTGTATAACAGCACCCTGTGTGAGATTTACTATGTCGAATACATTACAAATCCGGCCATGCAAACCGCTGTGGTTCTATTCGAGGAAGCCTATATTCAATTAGATTCGATGGGAGAGATCGATGATAGCGTGTACCACATGGAAAGTGGGTACAACAATGTTTGGAGACTATCGAAGGCCATAGGAGAAGATCTTCAAGAATTTGACAACGCGCATATACAGGCAGCCTTTTCAGACGTACAGAATTCTCCAGCCACTTTGGGGAAACATTCATTTTTTGCAACTCGGAAAGAATCATCGGTAAACACGCAGCTCAACAGCCAGCAAAACACTCACTATTTCTATCCCATATACACCGCGTTCATATCGTACTTCGTTGTCACAACTTCCAACAACTCTGCACCCACGCTTTTGCCCCCAACAAGCCGGTACTGGATCTTTACGCACGATGAAAATGATGGCGATGTAGACATAGAAATCCAAGCATTTGATGCGGATGGAAATTTGGTCGATACCCATCAGTTTAATCTTACGGCCTTCGGTGCATCCAGCCAGAATCAGCACAACAACCAACAAAACAACAACCCTGTTCTTGCGCTTGGAACAGTCAAACCCAATTCGCTTCAGATACCGACACATATCTTGGTCAATATGGATCTAACGACTTCAACGGGTGTTGATGTTGTGAATCACATGGTCATGATCGATGGGTTTCATGATATCTTCAACCAAGCCTCCCTCCACAGTAGCGGAGGTGAAGTCCTCTCAACGGTGTACAATACGCAGATTTTGATCGACGATGTTGAGGTGGATCTGACATCGGAATATGAGCTCGGTGTTTTGACGATCACAACAAACAGAAACAACCAGACACTACATGGGCAGCCTGTACTCGTAAAGATCTTGTCTACAGGAAAGGATCTGAACGGAAATGTTCTCACAGCGGATAAGAAGCAGTTATTCAGCTTCGTAAATTGGTTCGGCACAGGGACTTCGCCTCGAAGTGCTGTAACACTTCCACACACCTGGGTATTAACGGACTGGAATTCCATAAATCAGCAGACATATACTGCGGAAAATGCTTTGATACCACCCATCTCATCAAGCGAATATGATGTGATGTTTGCCAACTCCAGTCTGGACATCTCCACAGGAACAGAGCTGATAGATACATGGTCTAGCTCACCGAAGCCCCTTGCGGTGTTCTGGGTTCAATCGTTGAGCAGTACCACGCAGTCCGAAGAAGTGCAGGTCTTGTGCGCTCTAATGTGGAAACACGTTCAAGAGTGGAGCACTTTTTATGATGCGGATTCCATCAAAGTAGAACTGAGAATACAGGACGGCAATGGCGATGTTGTGCCGTTTACAACCTTGCTTCACTATGATCAAGACGTAGAATTGGATTCTTCAACGCTGACATATACAGGCGTTGCTGGATGTGGAGACAAGGGACTTTTGCTTCCAGCAACCTTGACCGAAGACAGCAACATTATATTGAAAATCACCCTGTACGATACGTCGAAGGTTGAGATAACCCATGATTCTATTAATTTATTGTATGCAGTAAACCTTGCGCAGCCATCTTCATATGCAGATCCTACGGCTTTGTCCTCTGATCCAGAAGTGTCAATGGTATTGTCTCAAAGCAACTTGACAGGTCCTGGCTGGCAGGAAAGACGACAGCTCCAGCTTGGCGTTCATTCATCAGCAGAATATGTTCGTGTGCAGATATCTGCTCTGACAAACCCCCTTGACAACATATCCTTTGGTAGCCTCCCAACTACCATGCAAGAATATGTAGACAAATATCTTCTGACCAGCATGGATGTGTTCAACGACATGTGGTGGTTTGAAGAGCAGACCTTTACCGAAGTCGGCTCATTTACAAGAGATTTCATCGCGGCTGCATTTGGTGAAAAGGATGCGAATTTGGGCTATGGTATGCTGAGAACAGATCAACCTTATCTCATTGTTGTCACCGCAGTAGACGCTAATGGTGCAGAATTTGATCCGCTCTTATATCCAGACGCATCGAAGCAGGTTCAAGTCACTGTATATGGGGATGGGGATGCAGATGTAGAAGATTTCACCAGAGGAACACCACACCAAACATATGGAGACTTGGAAGGGTACATCGCAGTAGAGGATAGAGTAGACGCTATAGACTTCGCGGATGCAACCGGAAATCACCCAAAAGATGTTCAATATAGAGCAGCGTGGAGAAAGGTGACGGAAGGCAAGCTGGATATACAAGAAGTGTATCGAAGGGACAATGAAATTGTTTCTGGTACAAATGGCTGGAGTGACCCAAAGATTGAGCTCCCCGATTTTTTTGGTCAAGACACGCCCATTAGTCAAGGTATTGGCTTGCGAGTTTGGTTCGCCACAACAGCACCCTATATCAAGATGAAGATCGAGAATATCGACTTCCCTACGCTCAATACAGGCCACTTCTTATACAATTCTTTGAAGCACCTTTATGAAGTATACAAGGATTTGCACCTTATCTCGAAAACAACACCATTCCTATCCACAAGGTCTGGATTCATCAACAAAATAGAAGGTGCGCCAGACAAGAATAACTTTACAAAATATGCGATATGGCCAGAGGACAACACCCAATTTGAGCCAAGTACATTAGGCAGCTTCGGTATTAAAGACACCCACGATATCATACAGGACATCGCCAGAAAATCTGCGTACGCTGGAAACGGATTTCTATCTGGGAACTTGGGAACCCCACCATTTGGGGATAGCACCGAAACAACAGAGCAAATCGACGCAATGTTCCAAGCCTTCAACAGCGATTTTACGAAGGATGTCATACCCTATTATGTACCTGTTTCTGCTCCACATACCAACTGGGAGCTGAACCAAAATCTTTGGAATTTTCTGTATGAATCACTGGAACCCAACTCAGTACCATTCGGTGCCGATTGGGAGGATAGCGATTCTTCATACTTTCCAGTAATTCGGTCAGATTACAGACCAAACCTTGCGTATTTTGTCTTTGATAACCTCGCAACATCAGACAACTCTGGACAGCCCCAGCTCGCGTCCAACTTCAACGATGGGATGCTTATTGTCGATTGTGTGTACAAGATAACGCTCCACATGTATGATGAAAACTTCGTCGAGGTCGGAACAAAAGTACATCACTTCAGAATACATAAAGATGGCGTGTTCCCATGGCTTCAATTGCCATTTGCTTCCATAATTTCATAGGAGAACAGATGCCCTCTTTCATAGACAAAAGCCAGATCGATGAAAAGCGAAAGGCGCAACACAAAGAAAAATGGAAGGCCGACATCCGTAGGTCTTTGCAGATGCCCGGTACACACCGAGCACAAGCCAAAGCACAATTGAAACTCATAGACAAGGGTAGGGAATACAACGGGAAAACCAATGCGTCTCCCGGTTCGATCTCCAACAAAACCCAGAAATATGCGAGCTGTTGTCGGTTGAAAAAGTAGATCAATAATCTCTTTATATCTCCACATGAGTGAATAGAAGGAGAATCCTCATGTCTGATCTAAGAAGTAAAGTCATCAAACTTGCACATACAAAGCCAGAATTGAGACAACATCTGATACCCTTGTTGAAAAAAGCAGGTGAGTTTCAATATGGTGTTGCTGAAGTCAAATACCGTATCGAGAATCCCAATTCACCTGTATCACAACTTATGGTGATGGTTTCCTTTGACATCCATAGCTCTCAGGTCAACGCATCTGGTCTTATTAAAGACTTGCAAGCCTTTGAGAAGAAATGCAAGATGGCTTTTGATATGTTGGATGGTGGGTTCAAAAATAGGGGATGGGGTCATCTGAAATCCAAAGATCAGTTTATCAGAGGAAAATTGGCCAAGAATACGTTCTTCTCTCAAACAGCCTATTACTCAATTGATGAAGGTGCAGATTTAGAAGAAATCACAATGGCTTTGGAAAAGTATTACGGTGCAAAAGCCATCCGATAGTAGATCAATAACCCTCTTATACAAACAGATAGGTACATGGAAGGAGATTCCCTATGTCTTTAAGAAATAAACTAATCAGACTTGCGCATGCAAACCCAGAATTGAGAGAACATATATTACCTTTGCTGAAAAAATCTTATGGAGAGGATACCCTTTCTAGGACGATAGAAAGGGAAGGGAAGAAATGGGGCATTAAGTTAATACACACCCAACGCATAGGAGATTGTCTTGAGTACTCTTTCAGAGGTGGCTTTCAAAAAAAGAATGGCATAATGATTGCAGAGACATTTAAGATCGAGGCTTGGTATGCAGAGAATGAATTTGATGTTGTAGCAGGCACAAGCGGAAGAACAATAGCAAGTTTTAATTCTCAAAGGCAATTGTATCGAGGTATCCACGATGTTTTGACCGAAATCTTTGAACGATAATGTCTTTCTTCTCCCAAACAGCCTACTACTCAATTGATGAAGATGCTGGTTTAACATCAGCGGATCTGGACAACGCTTATGGCTTTTGCTTTGATGCAGCCAAAAGCATCGAGAAGTCTCTCAAGACGCTCAAGAAGATCAAATAGTAGCAGATCAATAATTCGCCTATGATGGGTCCTTTAGGACATATAACCATCAAACAACAGGAGCGTAATTATGTTGTTTTTACTTGTCTTTTTATCTACTGGCCTTGCAGAAGAAGCACCTGCACTTGCAGAAGATGCCGACCTTACCGAAGTGATTGAATTCTCTAAGCTTATCGGTCAAGCTGCGGAAACCGGCCAATGGGAATTGCTGGCTGGACTGGTCATCATGATTCTCATCTGGGGTGGGAGACGCATGCAAGCTCTCAACTGGATTCCCGTCAAAGCTATCCCTTGGGCAGCAGCAATTATGGGTGCTTGTGCATCACTTGCTGTGGGTCTGGTTCGTGCAGATGTTCCATGGTGGGAAGCCCTGTATGTTGGTCTGTTCTCTGGAGCGCAAGCGACTGTACTTTGGGAATTGATCTTCAAGCACATCGACAACAAGATATCTTCAGAAAAATAGCCATATAACATTTCATAACATTTGAACAAAGGGGTACATGCCATGCGGTTTGTACCCCTTTTCTTACCCTCATAAATCGCTGTTTCTCCGTGTGTACTGTGTCACATTGGAGGTACAAAATGTCTGCAAAAGACCATCTCTATATCATACAGTCAGATGTCACAGGTGCTATCAAAATAGGCCGTTCTAAGAACCCACAAAGACGCTTGAAGCAGTTACAGACAGGTAGCCCCTATGAGCTTCGGTTGTTGCTCGTATTGGAGAACATGGCCGATCTGGAACGCAAATTACATCGAGATCTGAAGGGCTATCGTTTCCGTTCTACACAAGGCGAATGGTTTGACTTTGAATCAACAGGCAGCTTGCCCATATGGATCTGCGAGAAGATCGACTGGGATGTTGCCAACACGTGGTGGGAGAAAGCATGAGAGGCCAAATCGAGAGAGGCTTGATGCTGCTTCCGTTCTTTGGTGTTCTGCTCTTTACATCGGTTGTGATGGGGCAGATGTTTCATGAAGAGACGGATATCCTATGGAAAGTCTTGATCTTCTCCCATATCGTCATGTGGCTCGGTGTCAGCTCATTACAGGAGCTCAACATCGGTGCGGAGAAAGACCAATAAAAAATGCCTCTCTCCGTGAACATTGGAGAGAGGCGGTGAACCTACATTGGAGAATGTAATTGTGTAAATGGTGGAGGTGAACGGATTTGAACCGATGACCCCTTGCGTGCAAGGCAAGTGCTCTCCCAACTGAGCTACACCCCCAGATACCCTTAGTGGGTTATAGGCAAGCTATTCATCATCGCTGGTGTTTGCTTGTGCTTTGACCGCAGTACCGACTTTGACCGCAAAGAGAGTACCACCATCGCCACATCGTCTGATTTTGATGTGTTTGTCTTTGAGTGACAGCTTCTTATTGGCTGCTTCCTCATAGGTTTTGAATGTGCCAACCGTTTTCCAGGAGAATTTCTGGATAGGTGTGGTCTTTGTTTCTTCAGTCATTACGATGACCTCCTTATGTTATGAAATGTTATATAAGATTCATGTCGCACATAGCCATCGCACCCAAACAGTCTTGGATGGTCATGCGCATCCCTCTGGGAGATCCAGCGATACCTTGATGGCCACCCGCCTCTTTGCCCCACAAGTGCTGTACGATTGACTTGCAATTCATAGGAAGCTCTGCATCTCTCTTTGAGATGGTGATGTTGCCACCTGTTGGATAGAACGTAACGATGGCCTTTCCATGTTCGCCTTGTGGTGTGTCGTACAAGTGATTCACAAAGCGGTTTGCGATGCGCAAGATTGTGCCATTTTTGCTCATTTGGATGAAGCTGTTCTCGTTTAGCCCCTCCATCATCTTTCGCCATTGACGACCCTTCTCGATAAGGGTTTCGTCACCCATGAGAAGTTTGTTGAGGAAAATAGAAGCCTCGCTGATGATAGATGTAACATCCGTGTTTTCATCACGGGAGAACCTATATCCGATGACTTCTTCTTGATATTGCCACCATGCGTATAGCTTATCAAGGTCATCGGATGATGCGCCAGAGATATCGAGCTTGTGTGGGCCGTTTACGTCCACAAACTCCGCAAGCTCCCAGAAGGGTTCTGTTTCGTTTGTGAAAGAATCACCACAGACTTCATTGGCTCTCATGATACCGCCAAGAGTGTCTAAGTCGATGTGTGAGATAACAATTGTTATCCCATTGAACAGAGGTATCTCCTTGTTGTTACATGGGGCAGGGCTTGGTCCACCGATATGACGACCCATATATGGACCTTCTGATTGATGGTGAGCTGCTGTGAATACAGCTCCCTCTTTCACGAAGCTGCCGTACTCTGCTTCGACGGTGAAAGCAGCATCTGTAGCTTGAGCGAGCTCCCAAGTAGGGCATAGGATAATTGTGTTATTCATGATGTTCTCCATTTGGTTTCACAGCACACACGGCTGAGCGAAAAATTATGGTGTAAGATTCTTCAACTTTTCTGCAATTTCGACCATACGGGTCTGTGTTTCGACCATCGCAGCCTTCAAATAGCTCTCATCTTCGGAATTACCGTTATAGATGATTCGCTCGATCTTGATGCCCTTTGGCGGCTGTGTAGCAAGGGGTAAGGGGATGCCACGAACCAAAAGACGAACATCATTGTCGCCAAGTCTCTTCTCGTTATCTGGATGGATCGTTGGGAAGCTCCCGGAGAGAATAGAGCATGTCTCATGGATCATGACGATTTGATTCCAATGGCTTCTGTTCGCCAAGACACGACCAAAGGCGAGACACCAGCCCTTGCGATTTTGATTGGATAAATTGACAATTGCATCGACAAAATCTGGCTGTTCCGGTGGGCAATATCCGTAAAATACTTCGATGACCTGTCTGGCCTTCCACTCTGGTTCTGGGAACGCCCACTCACGACGTGATTTATCCCACTCTGCGCCCATCATACGAGCTTCTTTGGCAAAGTCTGGTAGGTAGGGGGCAACAAGTCTATATGGACGTAATCCTGCCCATGCTGGTGTCAGAGTATAAAAGCTAATCATAGAATTCTCCTGTGGTACAGCCCACACGGTTGGAACAGAAAAAGTGGGATACGAATTGTGAAGAAAAGTACAAAGCCCTACCGCTGTGGCAGTAGGGCAAAGATGACCTTCATCGAGGCCAAGATTAGTGCTTCGCACACTCTGGACCCAAGAAGATAGCGAGGCTATCGGGGTTTGTGAGCTTGCGATTACATCGCGCACACTTGCCGCTTGTCTTGAAGATGAAAGTAGTCGGGAAGGCTACCTTGTACTTTGCTTCGGTCGCTTGCCATCTTCTCTTATTGAACCAAGTGAAGATGTTTTGGCGTGTCTTGACTTCTTGTGCAGAAGCCATACCTTTACGACCATTCTTGATGTTGTATGCCTTGAAGAAGCCTTTGTCGCTCAATGTTCCGATGCAACGGAAATGGTCATGGTTGTCTGTACCATCCATCACGTCTACATAGAGGTTGGTATATGTGCGAGTGACTTTCCCATCAGGGCTTGTCCACTCTGTCTCTTCACGACGAGTGCGGAAGGTTGTATGAGTGTTGTCTTTGTTGTTTATGAGGGTGAAGGTTGCACCTTTGCGGTTGCCAACCTTTGGGGCGACCATATATGCGAGGGTACGTTCAATTGGAAGGTGTACTGCGTTGTGTTCGTGATTTTCGGTGTGAGTGTGTGCCATTTTGACGCTCCGTTTGTTGGTTCGTACTGGACACAACTGGCCGAAAAATTGTGGTGTAGAAAAGTGATAATTTTTCTATATTTCTTTTCTGGTATAGAAACAGAGGCGTTTATGATGAATTTGAGTCAATTAGATTGGCTTGCCCAAGAAGATGCAGACCTTGTGGTCAAGATATGGGATAAGTTTGAGCAAAAGTATATCAGCAACATCCCAAAAGCCTTCACAGGGGTGCTGGCCTACTCGGTAAAGGTACGCGCAAAGAGGGGTAACCTCGACCGTTACAAGCTCTTAGGGTATACGCTGTGGTTCTTTCATACAAAGATGCGCGATTGGCCTATATCGGGTCGAAAAAGAACAAATCTGAGCTTGATCGATGATCTTGTCACCCAATATCAGAAGATCACAAGCTGGAATAAGGCACCAGCTATTGATTCAACCGCATATATAGATGCGGCAAATTTGGTCATCAAGGATCTCTCCAAATGGGTTGAGAAATCTCTTCGCAAAGAGCTCCTGCAAGGGTATATCTTGACCGTTCGAGCGCATCTAAAGGAATGGAACGCACTGATAGACTTGATGTATCCGGGAACGCTCAAAATGAGCGCACAGCAACGCTATAACTTCCTCAACAGCGTCATCATGACCCGGCTGGATAAGCAGCCCTATCTGGTATGGTATGGCCATACAAAGGGGATGCTTTTGAACCACTACATGATGGGGAAATAAACTAATCGTCCTCCCATGGTCGCTTCCCAGCAAATCTCTTCATATCATCTTGGAGAAGGGATTCAAGGCTTCCCGATCCCAGCTTTCCGGTGGTTGTCTTTGCCTTTTGTGTATCTCCGAAACGCAGACGTACTTTGGGTTCTTTGGTCGATTCTGAATTGATAATCGGATTTTCTTCGATTTTCCCTTCAATTTTTGCAACAGGTCTTTCAGCTTTGATCTCTTTGTTCACAGGAGGCTCGGAGACAGGGGGTGTGTCATCTTCTGCGAATAATGAGCTGAGGCCATCATCAACAAATTGACCGTTGCCCGTTGGTTTGACGACTTTGGTAGGGGTGATGGCTGGTGCAGTTTTCATGAAGCCCTTCTTTTGTGTCTTTTGGGGTGGCTTCTTTTGGGGTGGTTCTTTCTTTTCGACTGCGCTACTATGTGTTGCGGTTGTCTTATAGGGTGTGCGGTTGAACCGATCTGCGGGTTCGTTTCGATGAACAGACAGGACGAATTCACCATCCATATCGAGCTCGATACCGACGATGCTGCGTTTGCTTGTATTGTTGTTGCTATCGTATTGATCAACGATGCCTTTCAGCTCGGCTTCCAGAGCTTCGTTTGTTTGAACATGAACATTGAATTCAGCCATCAGCATGTGCGTCTGAAAAATATGGTCTTTGATGCGTTGCTTAAAGTATGCTGGGAGATGCGACATAATTGTGCTGTGCATCTCTTTCGGAAGCTGTAATCTTTTCCCTTTCCATTTAGACATTAGAAATCTCCTGTGGGGTTATCAATACCCACACGGAATTATTTCGTTTTCTGGATCAACAATTTTGAAGGGTGTTCAGAATAGAGCTCGACAGGAAATTTGGGCATGTTCTTCAAAGAAAGGGACGGTTTGGTATCTTCTTCTTTCTTGTCTTTTTTGACGGGATCTGGTTTGATCTCTTTGTTCTCCCAGATCAATACAACAGGATGCTGTGTCTCAAGCGTCATCTTGAATTCAAGCGGAAGGGTTTCTATATCGGTTTCTGTGGCATTTGCTGTTGCCAGAAATAATGTGAAAAATACAGACATGGTTGCTCCTAATTTTCGTCTACATCCCAAGCATCGTATCGAAACAAAAATGCGTCTAATTCTTTTTCGTCTGGTTCAATAAGATTTGGGTTTGCTGGTATGATGGGTGGCGTTTGTTGGTTTTCCCACGCATGTACCGTATGATAATAGCTCTCAGAAGAAGAATCTTCTTCTGATTCTTCAGAGGCTTCTTTTTCTTCTTCTGGTTCCTCTGCTTCCTCTGGTGCTTTGCTTTTGGGTTGTACTGCTTCGAGGTTTGAAGGTGAAGTCCAGGTTGTGATTCTTTTGGCGATACGATGAATGGTTTTGAGAAGATATGTGCGCATAGTTTCACTCTCCTATGGGGCATGCAATGAGATCCAGTCTGGCCTTGGCTTGATTTTTCAAGCAGCTTTTAAGATAGTCCTTCTCCCATGATACCCGTCCACATGGTACAGCTTCTTCTGGAGAGAAGAAGAAGCACTTTGGACAAGATACTGTGGGATATATGAACGTCTCCTGCTGGAGGTTGAACCGGGCATCTCTTATCTGTTTTTGTCTATAGGAAGGATACTCATCGTGTGCCGTTACTTTGCAGCCACCGCTTTCTAAGGCCAACACAAAGGCTTGCAGACGGTTCTCATCACATAGGATGTGCCACACACTCAAACGACCATCATGCTCGTATCTGCGCCCTGTATGCGTCTGAAAAACATGAGGTTTTCCGCCTTTGATGTGCAGCATCCAGAGATGTATCATCGGCTATCCTCAGAGCATAAAAAGGCAACCCAGCCAAATTGTCGATCTGAATATTGATCCCACGTCGATACGAATAGCTTCAGCGGCTGTTCTGCATCCCATGAGAGAGCCTGTAGGTTTCTGCGAAGCTCTAATGACAGAGCTGTGGCAGCCGTATGGAAGTAGGAGAAATTCTCGTTGGTGCTTTTGGGACCTGACCCCAGTACCGAAACATCCCATTTTTGTGCAGCGACGGCTTTGTCTTTTACGCGAGGATTAAACACACCTTCTTTTACGCGGTAGCCAAAGGTGTTTAGTTCTCGAAGGATATGTTCTTGCAACTTTGCAACGAGACTTCTTCGGCCTTGTGTTGTGGAGATGCTTTTCCATGCGAATAATTGTTCGTCCTCTTTGCTCAACAGAACCAGACCGCTGCTATCTACGGATATACTTTGTGGTAGCTTCCCGACTGGATATGAAGTGGGTTGTGTCATGGTTGGCAGATATACGCCTTCTTTGCCCTTGATGTCCACAAGCTCTTTGAAGTCCTGTGCAACCTTCTCAGAGGCTTGCTTCAAGGCTTTTCCCAAAGCAATAGGAGAGAGGGGCGCATCGGCAACAGGTACGGCTGGATCTACATCAGCAGGCTTTCCTTCAAAGCGAAGCTCTGGTGCATCGTCATCGAATTGCAGACGCTCATGCAGATCTGCTTCATATTCTGGATCTAATCGAGGTAGGCCAACCGGTGGCTGGTACAGCTTGGCTTCGGGGTTTGGTGTTGCTATCTGCATATCGGTGGCGATAGAGTAGAGATGTTGTATCTGTGTAGGATTCTTGAATATCTGCCGCGTCAGAAGCTGCATCGCTTCTTCGATATCCAGATCCCCGTTACGGACTTGGTCTAGGATGGCCTTTGTCTCTTTGCTGGCGTGCTGCTCGAAGCGTGTACTGAGCTCTGCCATCCATTCTTCTATGGGTTTATTTTTTTCCATTTTTGTTGCCTCCAAAACGAATACGAGCACCAGGCTCTTGAAATTTGGGTTTTGGTTTCACCGCCCAAGGATCTGGCTTTTGTTCCTGTACTTTTGGCTTTTGTGCTGGCTCTAAAGAAGGACGTGAACCATCAAGCATAATACCCGCCCAATGAAGTGGGGTGTTATAGTCCGTGTTCTGCGCGGGTCTGGATACAACTTTGGGTGTTTTGGGTGTCTCCTCGATTTCTACATGAGGCCCATCTGGATTTTTTATATTTTTCCCTTCCGCTAAAATATCTTCTTTTTCGAGAGGTGATTCGACGTTGCTGGAACGTAAATGGTCAAATTTATTACTCGAAGCAAATTGCGGTTCTACACGCGATTCTTCGTGTAGATCGGCTGTATCGTGATGCTCTCGGCCACCAGAATTTTGCTTCGGTTCATTGGGATGAGATTTTGAGGCAAGATTTTGGGGTAAAAAATCCAGATGGGATTCTTGTTTAAGGGCCCTCAGAGAATCTTGTATATTGTCCTGTGACCTAGCATTTGCACTCTGTGGGGGTATATCAGCGAGGTTCGGACCCAGCTCTCGTACGAAACCCATCGGAGGATCTTCTGGCATGCTCCAGTCACCTCGTCTGTCAGCGATTTCTAATCTTACAGCTTTGCGCATCAGATCACCAAAATCACTCAATGGTTTGTTGGTCATTCCTCTCTTTGGTTTGAACAATAAATCTTCTTGGGCTTGCACTCTTTGGGAGAACAGGTCTTTGCTCCATCCAGCCAGAGCACACTCTGGGTTTCGGCAATGGTTACAGAAGGTCGCTCGGAATTCTCGCTCTGGTGTTTCTCGGTCATAACACTCATTCCAATAGTCTCGTTTACGCATAAAAAATTTCCCCCATCATAGTAGATACTTGATAGGGGAATTAGCGATCCAAAGGGAGGGGGTTTACTTTCCCTTCTCTGAGATACGATGATAGGGGATGGTCATTTCCAGCTTGTAAATATCACATCGATCAGAATATATTTGTTCGTTGATCTTGTCCCATTTGGCTTTCACCTCTGCAAGCTCTGGATCTCTCCAGTCATTGCCTCTCAAAGAAGCCCACAAAGCATCTGCCACTTCTTGGTTGGTCGTGATGTTCTGCTTCAGTTCTTCGACCCTTGCTTCCATCTCGTCAGCGGTCATATCTCTGATCTCTTTGGTCATGCTCTCTATCCCTTAAAAATGATGGGTTCTAAGTCTCTCTTCTTTGCCCCTGAATTCCATCTCCCTAATCTTCTGTTGAAGATGTTGTTCTTCGGGATGTTGTACTTCTCGATCAAAGCTGCTTCGTCATTGCCTGTTTCGAGAAATTCCATGTTGCGGCCTTCCCCTGTGTAGACAACAAATCGGTCGATGATTTTATGCTTTCCGTTCTTTTGATATAGGCGTACATTTTTGCCCATATCTTTGATGTATATGTTGCTCGGTTTCATCATTGGATACTCCTACTCGTACTGGATATGCGCACCGGCATTGATGAAGTTTTGAAGGATTTCTTCGTACCCTTCACCTTCATGGATGAAGTCGGACAGCTTGTGCCCGGTGAGTTTGAAGCCAGCACCGCCAGCATAGGCAAACTGCCCTTGCTCGTCGAAGCCGACACGAACGCCAATAGGGGTGCCATTGACGAAAAAGAAAGCGCAAAATGATTTCATGTTATTCTCCTTTTTTGGGCTGAGGGATAAGGTGGCTAAGGTCTTGCACCTTGTCTTTGGTAAGATTGTGCTTCTTCAACAAGGCTTCCAAATCGTTTCCGGTGTCGATGACTTCCATCTTACGGCCAGTCCAACCCCAGACACCATATCGACCAATGCCATTGACTTCGCCAGTAGCGGTGTTTTCAAGCTGGGGTTCAAAACCGAAGTCTGTAATATGATCTGCTTTATACATGTTGTTCTCCGTTTGTTGTGTTCAGTACGTACACGTACAAGCGGAGAATTCTGGTGTGAAAAAGTTTACAAATCCATATTTTTCTTGAAGCTATCGGGATCGATACAGGGCATCATTCCGTTCCATAGACGCTCGACTTCCTTTCCTTTGTCGCCTATGAATTTCAATTGCTCTCCGTTTGAATCTTGCGCCTTGTGTATTGCGTCTGCGAGCTTCATGGCATAGCCCAAAGATAATTCATTGAGCTCCCACTCGAAGGTTTTGCGCTCTGGTTCTTTGATGGCTTCCGTTATCGAGGTTTCGATCCCACCAGCCGTTGGTGCATTATCTGCTAAGGCCATCACATCATCGGTATACGTGCCGAGTAGGTCTTTGACTGCATCTGGACACTTCTTGTCTTTATAGATGATCTCTGTGAGGTTGTGGGGTGCAGACCATGACTTTCCGACTTCTACATCAACGGTCAAAGGTACTCTCCATTTGAGCTTTAGGATTTGCTTTGAAGATGCCATGATTTTGGGAACGGCATCCAAGAAATCGACCATGATAGAGGGGTGTACTTCAAAGACCAATTCATCGTGCATGGTGATGACCATCTCAAACTTGCCTTGCCATCCTCGCTTCTTGTGTTCTTTGTATATCAACCCCATAGCGAGCTTCGTTATATCTGCGCTTGTACCTTGTACTGGTCCATTTACAGCGTTCTTCTCTGCTTTGGATATGAACCCCATGTTATCCCTTGTGCGCTCCAATTGCATATCTGGTACAGGATAGTGTCTGCGGAAACCTGTGAGTACATAGCCATACTGTTTCCCCATATTGTGCTGCCGTTTCCACCATGAGCGAAGTGTTGTGTACGTACTATCGAATACGTTCTTGATGCGTCGTGCTTCCTTTTCGGAGACATTTAGGGCATTGACGAGAGCTCGCCATGTACCACCATAGAGCAGTAGGAAGTTTACCTGTTTCCCCATCTGTCTGCACTTTTTCCACTCTTTTGATCCGACTTCCACATTGGGGAACAGGCTCATGGCGGTGATGCTGTGAAGATCGCCAATCTTGTCTGATCCGCATTTGATGCAAAAGGGTGGTGGGGCTTGAGGTGTTTGTGTTCCATCACCGGAATCATACTTGTGGCCACAGGTGAAGCATCGGAAATACTCTTTGAGCCAATTGGGTTCGCCAGACATGTTCGTTACGATGCGAAGCTCTACACCAGCATAGTCAATTGCAACCATAACCCGGTCTTTCTTGGCGATGATACACTCTCGTAATCGATTCATACACTCTGGGCGTGTGGGATCATATTTGTTGGGTACACCTTGAAAGGGTACACGACAACCACCATCAACCTTTGGCCGCTTGGAAGCAGAACAGGAGAAGCGTCCAGTATCCACTTTGAGGCCGTTGAAGTTGGCGCGTACCGTACCATCTGGAGCTGCATCTTCAACCATCGGAAAGAGGTATGATGACAATGCTTTGGCAACTTCTCTGAACCGTTTGATCTTCTTCAAAAAGGGCATAGATGTTTCGGCTTTTTCAAGGGCTTTGTCGATGCTATCTTTGGACGTTTTGATCTGACCAGATTTCTCTGTCACTTCCAAATTGGGTGTGCCGATCTCTCGAAGCATCAACCCCAATTGCTCTGGTACGAGGATATCGTATTTGAGGTTGAATTCCACATCTTCTTGTTTGCCTTTGGTGACGAGAGAGGAAACCTTTTTGACCAATACATCTGGCTTGATCTTCTTGTTTGGCATCACGCGCATCGGATCAAGCTGCTGTTTGTCTGATTCTTTTCGTGCCGCTTGTACGATATCCATGTAGGACTGCTCATTCGACGTGGTGTCAAACTTATGCTCCTTCCCATGCTTGCCGTTCATCAGATCAATCCAGCCTGGCCGAACATCTCGCCCTAAGATTTCTTCTGCTCCAGCATACACTTGCTCAATGGAATCCCACCACTCTGTTTGGCCAAGTGTAATCAATTCTTTGGCCTTGCTCTGGTCGATCTGTATGCGACATCGCTCCATCCATCTGGTTGCAGTCATACATAGCTTCTCAAGGCTATAGATACCTATAAGGTTGCGATGTTTGCTCAGATCTGCATGTAGCTTATTGTATAGGCGGAGGGTACAGATGGCATCCGATGCAGCATACCAGACAACGGGTTCCCAATCGGTTTCAAGGTCTGCAAAGTTGTAATTCTTGGTCTTGGGTGGGTACAGCTCTTTTAGCTCAATCATCTCGCAACCCAATTCTCTTTTGGAGAGCATCTTCAAGCCCTTGTTCTTCTCTCTGGTGTTGCGAACATAGGCCATGATTAGGGTATCCTCCCAACCATTGATGTTGTCCCAAGTGCCCAAAGCACCTGTGCCATTGAATTCTAAGAATTCGTGATCGAATTTGGCATTGTGTACGATAGACTTTGCAGACGATGAAAGTAGTCGCTTCATCTCCCTGTATACGGTCATCCAAGGTATATTGTCGTCGGTTTCTTTGTGTCTTACAGGGATGTAATAGCCTGTGTTTTCGTCTGGGGCGAGGCAGATACCAACGATCTTGTCTTTGGTTTCGCCATCGAATACGCGGTTGTCAAGCCCCGTTGTTTCGAGGTCTAGTCCATAAAGGCCACTTGCGATGCATTCATCAACGACCCTTTTCAATGTTTCTTCGGTGACCAATTCCATTGTCACCTCTTCCATCCATTCGTATCGTTCGACTTTGGGGCGTGTTGCTTCGTGAAGCTGTTGTATCCAATCCATAGGTTCTCCTGTCTCTTTACCCTACACGGTAGGCAAGACCAATTTGGGTTAATTTAGGATAGACTAAATTCCTTTCCTTTGACCACAACGACAAACGACCCTTGTGTCCATTGATGCACAATCTCATTGACCATCCATTGATGTGTGGGGTTCTCAATGGGGGCTTCATAGCAAGCGGGGAGGGTTGTGATGTACTTGGGCTGACAGGTCTTCTTCGCATTGATGCAATCTTTGCAGTAAGGCTGCCGATTCGTTCTGGACCATTGCTGCGGTGGAGATTGTGCTTTGTATTGTATAAAGCCGCACCCAAA